>Ga0190284_1000096_pt1 | contig 67609 bp, 54 predicted proteins | sample 48691812_MG_FD_161668 | JGI IMG/M metagenome (GOLD analysis project Ga0190284, IMG submission 161668) | Hydrothermal vent microbial mat bacterial communities from Southern Trench, Guaymas Basin, Mexico - 4869-18-1-2_MG | ecosystem: Environmental > Aquatic > Marine > Hydrothermal vents >...
ACAGGAGAACGTTCAGATGCGAAAACGCAAGAGTTTGATTGTACTGACAGCAGCGGTATTGGTCGGTTTTTCGTGTGTAGCGGTCTCGGCAGGCGCGGCTGGGGCGCCGCAGATGTCCGGGGCCAAATCGCCGGTGAGCCAGGTTATTGTTATCAATGATCTCGAAGGCGAGATTCTCGACGAGATTGCCCGCGGCGTGGAGTGGTGGGATTGTAGCGGGGGCAGTGCGGGGCGGCTGGAGCTGACGGACGAAAACCCAGCGGCGGGCAAAAAATGCGCCGCACTGCATTACGACTCGACCTACGCCAAGAGCGGCCAATTCTTCCAAACCCATATGCGATATAGCCTGCCCCCCGGCGGCAAGGAACTCCGCTTCCGCGCCCGCTCGCCAAAGTACATACCGCTGACGCTACGACTCGCTGGCAGCGATGGCCAGGCACATAACTACACGCTGAATATCAAGGGCGACAACGAATGGCGGACGTTCAGCATCGACCTGACCAAGCCCTCGCCACAGCATTGGGGCGGCAAGAACGACGGCGTTATCCGCCAACCCATCGGGCACCTGCTTTTCATCATCACCGCTGGGTCGCTCCCCCAGGCTGGGACTGTTTATTTCGATCAGATCGAACTGGTAACTGACGCGTCGCAGGCCCAGCTGGCCAAGTGGTTCTGGCAACAAAAGAAGGCCAAGGTCTGCCTGCAGACTTCCCTGCCTGGGAATCTTTACTATCAAGGTTCGCCCGTCGAAGCCCGGCTGGTCGCCATGCCCCAGCCTCCCAAAACCATGCAGCTGACGGTGGGGGCGGAAGTTTTCGACGTCAACAATAATAAAGTCAAGGAATACGCCGGGCTGAAACTCAACAGCGGCAATGGTTTTGCCACACCGATTTCCCTGCCGAAAACGCCGGGTTTTTACCGTGTAACGATGAGAATTACCGACGGCAAGCACGAGACAATCGCCAAAAGTCGCTACGCTGTTATTCCGCCGAACCCAGCTATGGATCGCAAAGAGCCTGACTCGCCGTTTGGCACTCAGACTCATTTTCGCCAGTGGTGGCAGCCTCGCGTTGGGCAGATCGTCAAGCGGGCGGGCATCGCGTGGATTCGCGAAGACACGGGCCTGGCCGACCTGGGCCTGGCCATCGCCAACGCCAACAACCTCTGCTACATGCCGGTTCTGCCCTGGGGACACAACCCGAAAAAGCTGAAAGCAGCCAAGGAAGCGGGCAAGGTTCTCGACAAGAATTGGAACTTCAGCGAAGAGGTCGAGCAGTATCGCAAGTACGCCGAGCGATTCGGCAAGGACATTGACGTTTACGATCTGATAAACGAGCCGCACATTCCGTGGGGGCCTGTGCTGGGCGGTAGTTGGAACGGCGGCGAGTGGCAGAAAATGTTTTCTGTGCTTGTAGGCCAGGCCACCGACGCTATTAAAAAAGTCGACCCCGGCGCGAAAGTCCTCTGGGAAGATGGCGATCAGCTCTTGTGGTATCCAGCCTGGGTCGAGCTGGGCGTAGCTAAGAAAATCGACTACATCTCGCCGCATTCCTACAATTTGCACCGCAGCATGCCACTGCCAGAGGAGCAGTTCATCGTGGACAAAAAACGCGGGCAATTCCCCAAGTTCCGCGAGTTCTGCCGCAAGCACAAACTCCCCTGGAAAGTCTGGGCTGGCGAGGTCGGGTTCAGCACATTTACCATCGGCACAAAAGCCAATGGCCAACAGACCAATCACTATTACACGCCCTGCACAGAGATCGAGCAGGCGCAGAATCTGGTGCGGATGATGGTCTATCAGCTTTACAGCGGGATGGAGAAAATCTTCTGGTACGATTTTCAGGATGACGGTTGGGACCCGCATAATCAGGAACATAACTTTGGCATTGTACTCAACAACTTCCTTCCCAAACCCGCCGTGGTGGCCTATGCCAACTTGATCAGCCGCCTGCGCGGCACGAAATGGCTTGGCGAGTATTATGATATCAGCAAGAACTGCGAAGCTATCGCGCTGGCAAGGCCTGGCTCAGCTCCGATGCTGATCGCCTGGTCAAGACGCGACACCGTAGCTGAGGAATTGCACATTTCCTCCGGGGTCTCGGCAGTAACGGTAACGGACATCTATGGCCGAGGCCGACGCGTGGAGATAAAAGATAAAATCCTGAAACTGGAACTAACCCCATCGCCAGTCTACATAGAAGGCCTGAAGATGAGCGACCTCAAGCCGCATCTGACCAAACGAGATTGGTAAAACAAACAAAACCATTCACCATGAATGACATGGAAAGCATGAAGAAAAACAATTAACACGGAAAGGGTATTATGATGAGAACAAGTAAAGTTATGGAAACGTCAAACAATAACACAAACGCGAAAGGAAGTATCATGAAAAAGCAAATGTTGAAACTTATGGTCATTATTGGCGTAGCGGGTTTTTTCGCTGGAACACTTAACGCGGCGGAGACTATTAAATTGAAAACTTCTAAAGAAATTTCCAACTCCATTTTTGGGACGCAGACGCATTTCGGACAGTGGTGGAAGTATAAAGAAGTAATGCCGCTTATCGAAAAGGCGGGGTTGAAATGGATTCGCGATGAAGTCTATTGGGGCAGAGTTGAAAAAGAAAAAGGCGTACTCAAAGTTCCAGCCAAAGCGCAAGCATGGATAGACGACGCAAACGCCAGGGGAATCAATGTCCTGATTCCGCTGGGATACGGTAACAAGCACTACCCGATGAAGGACTTCGAAGCCTTTAGGGATGGGTTCTGCAGATATAGCGCGTTCCTGGCTAAGCACTTCAAGGGCAAGGTTGCGGTGTGGCAGATATTCAACGAGCCTACAAATTTCAATACATTCAGGCCCGCTTACGGCGGTTCATGGAACGCAAAGGCCGGAACGGAAACCCCCTGGGTGCGGAGATATGCCGAGTTGTCTATTGCAGCGGCAAAAGCGATCAAAGCTGTTGACCCCGACGCCATCGTTATTGCCGGGCACTGCGTCTTTCCCATCAATCATCATCTCATAGACATCCTCGAGGAAAAGGGCGAAGCCGGACTGCTCGACGGGCTGGTTATCCATCCCTATACCTTCAAGCTTCCCCCAGAGGTTTCGCCCTATGGCGGCAGAGTCATCGAAGAGCGAGACGGCATATCCATAGCTGACGACGATCACACCTATTCTTCCATCATCCGGCGGCTGAAGAAAAAAATGAAGTCAGCTGGGATGAAAAACACCGACCTCTACGCCACCGAGTTTGGCTATACGACCTTCCACAGAACACTCAGCTCGCCGAGCAAGGGCGACACGGTTTATGAGGGATTTTCCGAAGCGACCCAGGCTAAATACCTCGCCCGTTACTTCATGCTGCATCTGGCCAACGAACTCAAAGCCGCCCTTCAATATGACTTCCAGGATGACGGTTTCCCCGGAAGCCCTCGAGGAATCAAGCATCCGGAGGGAAATTTCGGGATGGTCAAACATCCCAAAGAAAATTACGAACCCAAGCCCTCCTACTATGCGATTCAAAGGCTGGCTTCGCTATTCTGCGATTCGGTCAAACTGTTCAAGAAGGGTTTCTCCGTAGCTGTCAGCCCGGACCGATATCTGCCCAGCAAGAACTGGAAATATATCGAACCTTATATGGTGTGGGATGGTCAGGAAATCCAGTCTCTCAACCGCGTTGAAAAATATCTGTTCAAAAACGCGGACACCGGTGAAGTGATGCTCGTTCTATGGAACGCAGTGCGGCCTTCCGACCGCCAGGATTTACTTTCCGATGTTACGCTGGAAACGGCTGACTATACGGGTTTTACCGGTGTTGATATTATGACCGGTAAAAGTTTCAAGGTGGCTGCCTCAACGAAAGACGGCAAAACGGTTTTGAAGAATGTGGTAATCCCGGACTACCCGGTGATAATTAAGATGACGCCTAAGAAATAGAGATTCAGTAACGGACTCCCGCTTGCCCGAAGCGAGTGCGGGCGGGAGCGATAAAAAAAACATGGGCACGCTGCCCGCGCTACGCTCCGTCAAAAATCTTTCAGCCTGGCGGGGTGGTTGGTATAATGTTCGCTGACATGGAGACGCTGCGCACGATATTTCTGGAAGATCCTGCCTATATTCTCGTTGGGCTGGGGGTTGTGGAGATGGCCTTGATCGCAGCTTGGTGCGTTCGGCGGAGCGGGAGGGTCTTGAAGCTCCTGGCCTGGCCTGTCGCGCTTGGCGTGGTGGTTTTTGCGGTGGCTTGGTTTGTCGTAACGGACAGGGAATATATAAAGCAGGCTGCGAACGATATCGCAGCGGATTTTCAGCGGGGCTCGAGCGACGCTGCAGCGAGATACCTGGACGAAAAATATACGGGCTTTGGCCAGGACAAACCCACCGCCATACTGCTAGCCAATCATATGCTCGCCCAGCAACGTATTCGTAAGATCAAACTTTCGCACTGTAATATCCGCGTGGAGGGGCAACAGGCGGAGATGAAAATCAACAGCGTCGTCCATTTCGAAGGCGGAGATATCGGGATGCTTTCGCTGGGCTGGCGGATACGCTGGGTAAAGCGACCCGCTCCGACAGGCTGGCAGATTGCCCACGTCAAGCCACCCACGCAAACCCTGCCAGGCTTCACCAAACCCTGACGAGCGAAATTTATTTCGGATTGTGGATTTCGGATTATTTAAAAGAATGGATTCCCGCCTGCGCGGGAATGACACGGGGGGAGCCTGCGCGGGAATGATGTGAAAAATGAAAAAGACTGGCACTGTAAATGTCATCTGTGTATATCTATGTATGCCTATCCGCGGTTCTTTCTGGTATGAGCGGGTATGACGAGCAAAGCCTTTTAATGTCTTTAATATATGGAGCAAACTATGAACGATATTCCGACCCCGCCAACACCGTCGTCGTCTGTCTGTCAGCCTGTCGCTCCTCAGCAGGTGCAGGTGTGTCTCACGCAGAAGTCGCCCTCGCTGCTCGGTCGTCTTGTGCGAAGCATGGCATGGTGGCTGTTGATTTGCTCGCTGGTACTGAACGTATGTCTCCTGGTCAGCGCTGCCAAGGTGTCGAAAGATGGCTTGGCTTGGGAAGTTCTCCAACGCGGTCAGGCTGACCAGATCGTCGCGGTCTATACTGTCCGGGGAATTATCGACTCCGACGCGGTGAAAAAGTTTACCGAGTTCTACCGCTTCGCTGACCAGTCGTCAAAGGTCAAAGCCATCGTGCTCCGCGTCGTAAGCCCAGGCGGCGGAGTCGGAGCCTCGGAAGAAATCCACCACATGGTCGAAGCTCTCAAAAACACGGGCAGGCCTGTAGTGGTATCGATGGGGTCCGTCGCAGCCAGCGGTGGCTATATGATATCAGCTCCCGCTGATGAAATCTTCGCGGAGAACTCGACCATCACCGGCAGCATCGGCGTTATAGCCCAGGTGCCGAATCTGCAGGGCACGATGAAGAAAATCGGCGCTGAGATGATAACCTTCAAAAGCACCAACGCCGACCGCTGGAAAGACATGCTAAGCCCGTGGAAACCCGTCAAGCCCCTCCAGCGCGAGCGAATGACCGTCTTGTTGGACGAGCTGCAAAGCCAATTCGAGCGGATAGTAAAAACCGGTCGTGGCAAGAAACTCAAAATTAGCAAGGGGAAATATCACGAGACAATCGGCCAGGGCCCCGAGGCCAGGCGAGTAGCCAAGACCGAGCTGATTCCGTTCAACGGCAAGGCGTACCTGGCGGGCGAGGCCAAGGCCCTCGGGCTGATAGACGAGATCGGTTTTCTGGAAGACGCGTATCGGCGGGCTGGCGAGTTGGCTGGGCTGACCGAGCCTAGCGTGCGGCGGTACAAGCCCAAGGGCAGCGTCATAAGTCAGCTTTTCGGCCAGCAGTCAGCTTCGGTGAATATCGATCTGTCGCTCAACGCGCTCGACAAACTTCAGTCGCCCAGACTGCTCGTGCTGTGGACGGGTGATTGATGTCCCGCCGCGCCTGCCTATGCGCGACGGTGCTTATATGCCTGTTGGCCGGCAACTTCGCCCAGGCACAGACCAGGCCTTATCACGCCCGGGCCGGCCAGGTGCAACGCGCCATCGACGCCGCTGTGGAATACGTCCTCTCTCGCCTGAACAGCGCCGGTCAGGCCAAGGACGAATACCCACCCAGCGACCCGCGCTTTGGAACCCGAACTCTGCTGTGCGCCTACGCTCTGATCTCGGCGGAGGTGGATTATCGAAAAACGCCCAAACTCCGCCGGGCTATTCAGTGGGCGATGGACAACGAGCTGCGAGGAACCTACGCGGTAGCTTTGCGGGCGATGACCCTGGCTGCTCTCAAGGACGACCGGGCCAAAAATCTCCTGGCCAGGGATATGCGTTGGCTTGGCCGGGCAGCTTACAACAACGGAGCATACACAGTCAGGCCGATGGGCGGGGGCAAGTTTACCTCGCAAAGCAGCTACGATATCGACACGGGCTACTTCGCCGCACTGGGCGTCTGGGCCTCAGCCAGCCGAGGCGTCGAGGTGCCCTCGGGATATTGGAAACGCACCAAGCGGTTTTGGCTGAACCAGCAGCGCCCCGACGGCGGGTGGGCATATAGGCTGCACAAGGTCGGCGGAAAGACCATCGGCAATACATACGGCTCGACCACCGCTCAGGGCGTAGCGGTGCTGTCGATATGTTTCGACCAGCTCGGCAGGCGAGAGTTCCTGGCCTGCAAACCGGTGGAACATTACGACGCCATCAACCGAGGCCTGGAGTGGCTGAGTCGAAACTTCTCCGCCGAGCTGAACCCGCGGAAAGGCCCGGAGTGGTATTTCCGTTGGCTGTTTGCTCTGCAACGGGTGGGGCTGATAACCGGCAGAAAATATCTCGGCGGAGTGGACTGGTACGCAGCCGGGTCGCGCGAGCTGCTCCGCCGACAGCAGGCTGACGGCAGTTGGCACTTCGGCAAACGGATCGAGCCGACCTGCCTGGCCCTGCTGTTCCTGACCCGTGGCGGGGCGCCGATACTCGTAAACAAGCTCGACTACCCGGGCCAATGGAACCCACGCCCGCACGACGCAGCCAACATGACGGATTGGCTTAGCTATAACTACGAAAGGCCACTGGGGTGGCAGGTGGTTGATGTCGACTCGAAACAGGGCGACTGGGACGACGGGCGGATTCTTTATATTTCCGGCTCTGGGCCGGTGGCGATGAGCGATGAGCAGGTTTTGGCGATTCGAAAATTCGTCCAGGCTGGCGGGCTGATTCTCTCCGAAGCGGCGGGCAACAGTGGCGAGTTTTCGCTTGACATGCACAGGCTTTATCAACGGATTTTCCCGCGATATCGACTCGGGCCACTGCCTGCGGGACACCCGATATACACGCTGCAATTTTCCGACGTCGAGCCGACGGGCCTGGTTGCTATCACCAACGGAGCCAGGGTGCTGGCGGTACATTCGTCGAAGGAACTCTCGCGGGCGCTGGAGATTGGCGCCGCCGCGGAGCACAGGCCAATCTTTAATCTGCTGGCGAATTTGTACATGTACCTCACGGACAAAGGGTTCAACCGCCCGCGAGGCCAGGCCTGGCCAGTCGAGCCAACCCCCCTGCCAGCCGACGCGCCGACCTGGTCTGTGGCGATAGTGAAATATCGCGGCAAGTACGACCCCGAGCCGGCTGGGCTTGCGAGGCTGGCGAAATTTCTTGCGCGCGAAAAACAGGTTCGCCTGAAAAAATCTACCCCGACACCGCTGGAGAAACTCGACGCGAGCCTTTGGCCCGTGGCACATATCACCGGCACGGGCAAGATCGAGCTGACCGAAGCTGAGCTTGCGGGGATGCGAAAGTACATCGACGCTGGCGGAGTGATAATCGCCGACGCTACCGGCGGAGCCAGCGCGTTTACCGCGTCGTTTGAGAAACTGATGTCCAGTTTTGGCGAGGTGAACCTTGTGCCGCAAAACTCGCCGATATACCAGGCTGGGCCTTACCGCATCGGGCCTGTGCGATATCGACGGGTCGTCGCCCGCACCATGCCCCGCAGCCTGAAACACGCGCCCAGACTCGAAGCTGTTTATCGCGACGGACGAGCTGTGATAATTTTCTCGCCGGACGACCTCTCCGCTGGGCTGGTGGGATATCCGCTATGGGGCCTGCGAGGATACACCCCAACCGACGCCCGAAAAATCATGGCCAACCTAATCCACCACGCCCAAAAAAAATAAGTGTAGCACAGCCGCCCCCGGCTGTGGCTTTCGTAGCATGGGCGTCTCGCCCATGCATGGTTCTGCAAGCAGAAGCATGGCACCCGGCTAATATTTTCAAAAGCGGGAGTACCACGATTATATAATTGTCCCCAAGAAGTCCAATCTTCTGTTTTGTAAATAGTAGCCGCATTAGCTTTATCGACCAGAGGTACAGGAAAATCAGAGCAAAGACACAGAATCAGGAAAATTATCATCATCACTACAACAGATGTTTGTTTGACAGCTAACAGGAATGTTTTGAGAATGCCAATTAGCGCGGCCAACATGGGGTGAAAAGCATCAACGGTTTTGGTTTGTACAGATTCCATAGTCAGTTCTCCTTCAAATACAGGTAAGCGGTTGCTATCTATGCGCACAGAAAAGCACTTTTGTAAATGTGATAAGCACAAATTCGAGCGAAGGTGTGAACAAGCGAGCGAACCGGCGACCCCACCACCAAACTTCAGGGCACTACGCATATCGCCAAAGGGAGCCACCAGTTACCGCTCTGGCAGAAAACCCACCCCATCCTCGGCGAGATCGAGTGGCCTCCTGTCAACATAAACGCTTGGTTGTACCAAGCTCAATTTTTTTACAGGCTGGGCGGCGAATCTATCTGCCCTTCTGCGGGTAAGTCTCAACCAGCCAAGTAACAGGATGCCACGGAACCTATATTTTGCGAGGAAAACTCATATCGATGCGCGGCGGTCGTTGTAAGTTGGCTGCGGCGATGTTATATTCCTGGCCATGGCAGAAATTCAACTCGACACGCCGGTGCAGTTCGTCAAGGGTGTAGGCCCGCAGCGGGCCCAGCAGCTAGCCGCTCTGGGCGTGGAGACCGTCGAAGATCTGTTGCTGTATTTCCCCCGGCGATTCGACCTCCGCAAACAATGTCAGCCTATCGACAGCCTGACCGACGGCCAAACCAACGCGACCGTGGCGGGGGAAGTTATCTCCTCGCAAATGATGGGCCGGGGGGCCAGGCCCTACCTGCTGTGCGAGATAGACGATGGCTCGGCCAGCGTGCAGGTGAAATGGTTCCACGGCGGATACCTCGCCCGGCAAATCCGCCCGGGCCTGCTCATCGCCGTCAGCGGCAAGGTCAGCTCATACAAAGGTATGCTGCAACTGGTCAACCCCGACCATCAGATAATCTACGACTCGCAGGGGGCCAAGCTCGACCGCGACGAACTGCTGCCAGTATACCCAGCCAGCGGAAAGCTATCGAGCAATGTCATCTCCCAGGTCATCAAAAAAGTGCTGCCCCAGGCGTGTCATCTACTCCAGCCCTGGTTCCCGAAGGAGTACCTCGCAACGCGCGGCCTGCCACCTCGGCCCGAGGCGGTCGCGGCGATGCATCGGCCTGAAGACCGCCAGCACTGGGGCCAGGCCCGGCGGCGCATGGCCTACGAGGAATGCTTACTCATGCAGCTTGGCATTGCGATTCTCCGCAACCGGGAAATTTCCAGACCCGCGCATCCGCTGAAAAACTCGCCGGAGATAGACCGGCGAATCCGGGCGAGGTTCCCCTTCAAGCTGACCGACGCGCAAAATCGCGCCGCAGCTGACATCGCCAAAGACATGGGTCGCCCTCGGCCTATGAATCGGCTAATCCAGGGCGATGTGGGTGCGGGCAAGACGGTCGTGGCGCTCTACGGAGCCTTGCTGGCAGTGGCGAGGGGCAAGCAGGTGGCCATCATGGCGCCGACGGAAATCCTCGCTCGCCAACACTTCGACAAGATAAATCAATACCTCGCCGACTCGCGGGTAAAAGTCTCGCTACTGGTTGGCGGGCTGACTGGGCGGGGGCGACAGCGGCTGTTGGCGGAACTGGCCGCGGGGGATGTGCATATCGTCGTCGGCACGCACGCGCTGCTGAGCGAGGCTGTCCGGTTCAAAGACCTGGCCCTGGTCGTGGTGGACGAGCAACACAAGTTCGGCGTCGAGCAGCGCACGGGCATCCGCGGCAAGGGCTTCGCGCCGCATTATCTGGTAATGACCGCCACGCCCATTCCGCGGACGTTGGCCCTGACGGTTTTCGGCGACCTGGACGTGTCGGTTATCGACGAGGTCCCGCCGGGCCGGGGGCAGACGCGCACGCGATGCGTCAATCACGCCCAGCTTGGAAAAGTACTGAAATTCGTGGGCGAAAAGCTCGCCGCAGGGCAGCAGGCGTATTTTATATACCCGCTGGTTACGGCCAGTCCGCAGCTGGAGCTGACCGCAGCCAACGACGCCTACGAGGAGTTTCGCAAGGGCCCGCTGGCCAAGTTTGGCGTGGGCCTCATCCATGGCCAAATGCCAGCCGAGCGGAAAAACGCGGCCATGCGGGACTTCCATGCCGGGAAAATAAAGGTGCTGCTGGCCTCGGTGGTGGTGGAGGTCGGCCTGGATGTCGCGGGGGCCAATGTCATGGTCGTCATGCATGCCGAGCGGTTTGGCCTGGCCCAGTTGCACCAGCTCCGCGGGCGAATCGGTCGTGGCCAGGACGACGCGACTTGCGTGCTGATAGCTTCGCCCAACAATCCCCTGGCCAGGCGTCGGCTTGATATCATGGCTGAGACGAATGACGGATTTCGCATCGCCGAGGAAGACCTTCGCATCCGCGGGCCTGGCGAGTTTTTCGGCACGAAGCAGCATGGCCTGCCTGAGCTGAAGGTGGCTGACCTTATAGAGGACTTCGATTTGCTGCGTCTGGCCCGGCGAGACGCGTTTGCGATAATCGACGAAGACCCCGACCTGGCTTCGCCACACAATCAGCAGCTCCGCCGAATGGTCATGAAAATCTACGCCGAGCGACTGGGCCTGCTGGCGGGGGCATGAAAACATTTGGAGATGGTCGACAATAGCCCACGCTACGTGGCTACCCAATCCGAAATCCGAAATAAAACCTACGCTGTCTGGTCGTTTGCTGGTAGCTTTATGTTTTCGATTTCTTTGCGGATGCGGGCCAGGTTTGCGGTGAATGTTTCGGTCAGGCCTGCTATGTTCTTGCTTGCGAGTTCCATATAATAGTCCACGCCAAGGAGCAGATTGTCCCTGAATTCGCGGAGATATTGCGAGGTGTGGTCGCACAGGCCTATCGCGAACAGGCTTATTTGTTTTTGGAGGTGCTCGACATATATCGCCAGCTCCCGGACAAAAGTATGAGGCCTATCGGCGCGGGTCATAACAGACTTACGTCCGTAGATATGGCTTACCATTTCGTTCAGGGACATCGTCCGCGAGAAGTCTGCGATGTTTGGCCCGGGGCAAACAAGGGGCGTAACCGAAGGATGGATATCGTTTATCGTAGTGGCACCGCCGCCAAGTTCGTGACAAATGCAGCCTCGGGCCAGAAGCGTTTCCGTTACGACGGCAAGTTGTTCCGGCGAAAAACCTTCCTGCGGCAAATGCTCCAGCTTGCGTTTCACATAGGCTCGGGATGAGATGCAAATGGGCCTATCCGTAAACTCTGTGTTGCTCCGGGCGTATCTTTTGGGACAATTCGCGCCTGGTTTCCCCTCGGCGATTCGCTGTTTGCGGACTTGCTCAGACTGACAATCGCGAAGAATCCAGAACGGTATTCTCAACGGCGATGTGTCGCCCAGCAACACATCCTCGTCCGTAGCGGCAGCCATTTTTTCAAGCGTGTCGTCCTCGACATTAACGACTTCCGGCACGAGCAGAAACGGCGTGCCCCAGCCCGTGCCGTCGATGCCGTAGTATTTCCGCATGAGCTTATCCTCGCCCGTGGTACTCAGGCCACACTGGACGGTAACGCGAAACTCGCCCTGAGCGGGAGCTGGGCGACCAGCTTTGACGAGAGCCTTGGCGTAGGTTTTGTGAAGATCCGCAGCGAGTTTTTCTCGCCCTGCCTTGAACTCTTCGAGAATAGGCCCCATCAGATGGCCCTTGGTCGCAAAGGCGTGCCCGCCACCGTTGAGTCCAGACTCGATCCGATATTCCGAGACCCACAGGCCTTGCTTTGCGAGGAATCGGCCTTGGATCGTCGCCGAGCGGAAGTCGCTGACCTTCAGGATAATAGTCTTCTTCTGTTGGCCCGTTTCGTCAGGCTGAAAATCCTCGAATGTCGCAAGGTAGTGATACAGCCGGCGGTTCATTCCAGCGGACAACACCAGGCCCGCTCGCACGGTACTATTGGCAAAGCCACGCAGGGCTGACATCGCGTCGGCAAACTCGGGAGGACGCTGCTGGCCGTCGCGGTAAGTCTCGCCGTCCAGCTTGGTCATTATGTTCGCGTCGATCGAGCCTGGGACAGCCCGGGCGCGGAGGCTGTCCTGCATTTTGGTTTTGGCAGCCTGGTCGGTGGTCGACAGCATCTCGACATAAGCGGCTTTGAGCGGAGATTCGGGCAGCAATTCGTAGTACCGCGTGATTTCACTGCCCTGCTCGAAAGGCGACGCCTGCAGTCTCTTTACCTGTTGGCTGACGATGCGGTCCAGCAGGTTCATATATGCTGTAATTCGGTTGGCCCGGGGGTCGTCATCGCTGTCGGTGATAGGTTCGTAAGGCTCGCCCTGCTTCCGGCAGTGTACTTCGCGCATCTGCTCGATGAGCACATCGTCCACGAGCGAAATTACTGACGAAATGCCATATTTCGCCACTCGCAACGGCGTATCGATAGTAAAGCCCGTACCCATCACCGGAATATGAAAACGGTGGGGAGACTGCGACGCGACGCCTGCTGCGTCGGAAGTTATCGGTTCTGTCTTTGCCATGCGGTTCAAATAGCCTCTCGTATTCGAATCAATTTACACTATCCCAAGCCAATGCTGCACTTCTTTGCGTCAGATAACCCGAGAACAGCGCAGCAATCGAGTCCAAGGGTACAGAGTTGGCAGGATTTGTCAACACGAAAAGCAAATAGTGCCAATGGGTGCTTGACAAGGCTGAAAAATTGTTGGATAATCCGGCGAGTAAATATGACTTGTCGAAGGCTTGGGGACATCTTCAAGCTTTGCGGTTGACGTTGCCGGACGTATCGCAGCTCGGGTTGATTGTCCCTAAAAAAGGTTGGGGGAGTAGCTCAATTGGCAGAGCAACGCCCTTTTAAGGCGTAGGTTCTGGGTTCGAGTCCCAGCTCCCTCACTGAAAACCCCTCGTTTGCAGGGGTTTTTTTATGCGCAAATTCTCAAGCTACGAAAAACACAGCCGGGGCGACTGTGCTACATTTTGAGACGCTGCATTTTGACGCTGCGTTTTTGGAATTGACACGATCGGCTTGGCTTGTATAATCGCTTGCGTTAGCGGAGAGAGCCCCGCCAGGGCCGCCGAAGGTGCAAGCTCGCTAGAGTGAAACTCTCAGGCAAAAGGACGCTGACGATCAACCTCTGGAGAGTCTTTTTTGACACCGACGGGGCAAGGCCACACGGCCAATCTCTCAGGTTCCAGGACAGGGGTAATAGCTCGCGGTGAGCTACCGGTTCCTGGTTTCTGGGAGTTGCACAATGACTGAACTTCGCAAAACACCTCTGCACGCCAGGCATGTTGCCCTGGGGGCGAAGATGGTGGATTTTGGCAGCTGGGATATGCCCCTGCAATACGCCGGCGGCATAGTAGCTGAGCACCTGGCGACGCGAAAAACCGCAGGCCTGTTTGATGTGTCGCACATGGGCAGGTTCATATTCCGCGGGGCTGGCGCGCTGGCGCTTCTCCTCCGCGCCCTGACCAACAACGCCGCTGCCCTCGAGCCAGGCCAATCGCAGTACACGATTATCCAAAACGAAGCGGGCCAAGCCATCGACGACGCGTATCTGTATCACTTCGATGAGGACGAGTATCTGCTGGTGGTCAACGCCGCCAACAGACAAAAAGACTGGGCCTATTTTCAATCCCTCCAGCCTGGCTCGGCTGAGGTGGACATCGCCGAGGCGTCCGACGAAATCGCTATGATCTCGCTCCAAGGCCCGCTGGCTGAGGAAATACTTTCGTCCGTAATAGACGCGGCCCACCTGCCGAAACCCGGGCGGAACCACCTGAGCCGGGCCTGTATGGAAGGTATCGACGTCGACGTCGCACGCACGGGCTACACCGGCGAGCCGTTGTGCTTCGAGCTGTTCGTGAAAAACTGCGATGCCCCCGCGATTTGGGATATCTTGGCCTCACGCGGCGGCGTGCCGGTGGGCCTGGGCGCGAGAGACACACTAAGGCTCGAAGCCAGCCTGCCGCTCTATGGCCACGAACTCGGCACAGACCCCGAAGGCAACGAGATGCCAATCTTCGCGTGCCCGCTGTCCAGGTTCGCCGTCAGCTTTGCCGAGGCCAAGGGAAATTTTATCGGCAAGGACGCCCTCGTCAGGCAGCACGACGCGTTGGGGAAAATCCAGGCCAGGGATTATTCATCTCTTGCAGACCTGCCCCGAATCGTCAAGCCACTGGCGGTGCTCGAAAAAGCCATCGCGCGACAGGGTTCAAAAGTTTTCGACCAACACGGCGAGCCGATTGGCTATGTAACCAGCGGGACGATGGTCCCCTACTGGAAAACGCCAAGCCAGGGCGCGAAAACCGGCCCCTCGTCCGCCCATGAAATGAGGCCTATTTGCCTGGCGATTCTGGACAGCAATATCGCTGACCGGACAATCGTACAAGTCGAAGTCAGGGGCAAGAATGTCAACGCGATGACAGTGCCGTATAACCTTCGCGGCAAAACCCCGCCATACGCCCAAGCTGTTATTTATGAAAAAGAAAACCAGTCAACCAGTTAACCAGTCAGCCAATCACAGGAGACACAAAATGATTCCACAGGATTTGAAGTTTACGAAATCGCACGAATGGGTACGTTTGGGAGAGGATGGCCTGGCGACGATAGGCCTTTCCGAATTCGCGGTAGACCAGCTCGGGGACATTGTTTTTCTCGAGCTGCCTGCGGTCGGATACGCAACCGCGAAGGAATCGACCTTCGGCACGATCGAGTCGGTCAAAGCTGCGGTCGAGATATACGCCCCCCTGGCTGGGGAGGTAGCTGAGGTAAACGACGAAGCTGCGGACAACTTTGACCTGCTCGCCCAAGACCCCTACGGCAAGGGTTGGCTGATAAAAATCAAACCTGCCCAGCCAGCCGACATGGACAGTCTCATGTCAGCTGAGGAATACGAGAAGCATCTGCAAAACGCGTAACCGTTCACAGCTACATAAAAATTCACTATGAAGCACAGAAGAGTACGAAGTTTTGTAATCGTTCACGGTCTTTCAATAAGTTTTGAGTAGTAGGATTTCACACTTTTTACGAGGCGCGGAATCCCCCTCGTATCATTCCCGCGAAGCTTGTCCTCGACCCGATCGGGGAGCGGGAATCCGGTTTTTTTTCTAAAAAAAATCTGTGTAATCTTCTTTAAAAAATCCGTGTAATCCGTGTAATCCGTGAACTGTTTTTTGCTTTTACTGATTACTGACAACTGATTACTTTTTTATCTTAGTGTTCTTTGCGTTCTTTCGCGGTAGATAAGATATTTTGTAGGCGCAAAAAAACCTTGACGTCTAAGGTATTTGTGGTACAGTGCTTCGCTGCGCGGGTTAGTCCGCGCGCAGCTGTGATACAAATTCACCAAGAAAGTTAAAACAAGACAATAATGCAATTTGAAGATTTACGGCTAATCAAGCCACTACTCCAGGCCATTGACGCCAAAGGCTACGACACCCCCACGCCAATCCAGGAACAGGCGATTCCCCACCTGCTTAAAGGCAGGGATATGTTCGGCTGCGCCCAGACCGGCACGGGCAAGACAGCAGCCTTCGCGCTGCCGGTGCTGCAAAAACTCTATCGTCATGTCGCCGAATCAAAGTCGAATCACAAGGGCGGGCGCCGCGCGCCTTTTCGGCCAATTCGCGCGATGGTTCTGACGCCGACACGCGAACTCGCTGCCCAGGTGGGAGAAAATTTCCAACGCTATGGCTGTCATACCGGCCTGCGACATACGGTTATTTTCGGCGGCGTGAACCAGACGCCCCAAGTGCGAACGCTACGCAAGGGTGTGGATGTGCTGGTCGCGACCCCGGGCAGGCTGATGGACCTGATGAACCAGGGCGTCGTCAAACTTTCCGACGTGGAGGTTTTCGTTCTCGACGAAGCTGACCGCATGCTGGATATGGGCTTCATTCACGACATACGGAAAATCGTCAAAACCCTTCCCCAGCAGCGACAAAACCTGATGTTCTCCGCCACCATGCCCCGGGAAATACGCAAGCTGGCCAACACGATTCTCAACGAGCCTGTAACGGTGCAAACCACCCCGGAAAAAACCACCGCTGCGGAAACCGTCGTCCAGTCGATCCATTTTGTGGAATCTACCGGCAAGATGAAATTGCTGGAGAAGCACATCAAAGACTCGCAGATTACCCGGGCCATCGTGTTTACACGCACCAAGCACCGAGCTGACAAGATTACCAAAAATCTGAATCGTTCGGAGATATCAGCTGAGGCATTTCACTCAAACAAATCGCAAAACGCTCGCCTGCGAACATTGGCAGGCTTCAAAAAGGGCACCCTTAACGTACTGGTCGCCAGCGACATCGCCGCACGCGGCATTGATGTCGACAACATCTCGCACGTGTTCAACTACGACCTGCCAAGCGAAGCGGAAACCTACGTTCACCGCATCGGCAGAACCGGACGGGCCGGTGCGAGTGGCCAGGCTATTTCCTTCTGCAGCAACGACGAGTACAAAGCTCTGAGAGATATCGAAAAACTGCTCGGAACCTCGATACCCGTCCAGGGCGATTCGCCAGCCCCGATAGCTACGGAACGCCACGAAAATTCCACCCCGCCCAGATTGCGACAAAACCGAAACAAACGCAATGCCACGCCGAGCGGAAAAACTTCCCCAGGAAACAACAGGCCTCCAAGACGCCGTCGCAAAACCTCAGCCCCAACAGATGCGACGAACGCCAAGACTGCTGGCAAGGCTGGCAAGAAATTTCGTACCCGCAAACGCAAAGGGCAAGTTGCATCGGGCGGCAGCGGGGGGAAACAAAACGCCCATCGCAAAGGGCAAGGGCGATAACGCGTCCGGCCTTATGAGGTTTCCATGAACTTCCCCGTCGCCTTGGCTTTGAGTTGGCCTGCCTGAGCCAGTTCAGCTTCGACGACGAACAGCGGCTCGGTTCGGCGGGTGATTCTCGCGGTAACTTTCAACTCCCTGCCAAGTTCTATGGAGTGTCGGAACCGCACGTTCAGCTCGGCTGTTACCGCGGTAATGCCATGGGCAAACAGGCAGTTGGTCATCGCGCCGTCGGCGATGGCTGAGATTACGCCCCCGTGCAACATTCCGCCGTAGCCCTCGAAATTTTCGTCGCAGTCAAAGCTGGCAACCACGCTGCCGTCAGCCTGCACGCAAAACTCCAAGCCAAGTCCAGCCAGGGCAGGTCGGCCACACACTACGCAATGAGAGTGCAACCTGTCCCGCGTAGCAGCCAGGAGCTTGGTGCTTGGTTTAGTGGTCGCAAGCATTATCGCCCACTTTCAGCGTGCCGGCGAGATATTCGTTGGCGACGGCTTCTGGTTTTTCCGCCAACGCACCGACGACCACCTTGATTCCGTTCTGCGTGAACAGGCCTTGGGCACGCTGACCCATGCCGCCGGCGATAACGACGTCAGCTCCCTGCTCGCCCAGCCAACGCGGCAATACGCCAGGTTCGTGAGCGGGCGGGGTAAGAAATTCCGTAGAGGATATAGCTTGGGCAGCCTCGTCAACTTCCACAATGGCGAATTGCTCGCAATGGCCAAAGTGCATGCAAAGTTTTCCAGCTGCGGTCGGTATCGCTATTTTCATTTTCACTGTCTCCTGTGGTTGGTTGACTGGTTGATTAGTTGATTGGTTGATTGGTTGGCCTGCTGCGTTTTTTCTTTTTTGTCATTCCCGCGAAACCAATCCATCCACGATTTGCAAAAGTCCAGCCTATTACACTACCCAATGGCCCTCGACATCGGCGTCGTTGGTCTGTTTCAGTTGGCCTGCCTTGAACTGCTCAATCGCCTCGGCGACCGTGAGAGTTTCCGCCGAGTCAGCTTCCGCTCCGGCCGGGCCGGCCGCTCCGGTGTAGACCTTTACTCCGCCCGCTTGGAGCGTAGCGAAAGCCTTTGGGCCTACGTGGCCTGTAACCACAGCTTCGACGCCGAGGTCGACGACGTTCTTGCCAGCCTGGATACCCGCGCCCTGGGCAGCGTTGAGGTTCTGACCGTTGTCGCTCGCGGAGAACTCGCCGGTCTCCGTATCGACAACAATAAAAAACCTAGCCCTGCCAAACCGGGAATCCACCTGCGAATCCAAAGCCTGCCCTTGTGATGTAATCGCGATTTTCATTTCTCAGCCTTTCTTCTACACCAACCAAACATATGCAAAATGGGTGCCAGAAGTTTTTAGAGCATTGCGGCACCTGCGATAACACCTTGACGGAACACGAGTTAAAAGATACGCTTGTTACTGGGGAAGAATTGGCTTGGGATTTCACAGGCACGCAACCGTGCATTTTGCAATGCTAACATTCCCCTATGGCAACCATTCATAGCTACACAAAAATTCACTACGAAGCACATGAAGGTCATGAAGTTTTTTTTTGCTTTTGCTGATTACTGATAGCTGATTACTGATAACTTTTTATTATCGTTTGCCCCTGCCATCGAGGTCGGGCGGCTGGATGTTCAGGGCTTTGATTTTTCGATACAGCGTGCTGATGTTGATGCCCAGATCCTTGGCGGTTCGTTTGCGATTTCCCCGCTGCCGTTGGAGCGTTTGGGAGATTAGATTTTTTTCCATCGCATCCAGGCTGGTCCCTTGCGGGTGTTCCCCCCTGCTGGTCGCAGCGGGCCTCAGCTCGCTCGGCAAATGACTTGTCTCGATTACGCCCCCGCGACAGAGCACGAAGGCCTGCTCGATAATGTTTTCCAACTCGCGAACATTGCCCGGATAATCGTGCTCCATCAGGCAGGTCATAACCTCCTCGGAGACGCCCGCGATATCCTTGCCCTGCAGCGAATTGAACTTCGTAATCAGATGGCTGACGAGCAGCGGGATATCTTCCCGCCGTTGACGAAGCGACGGCAACTTGAGGTGAATCACGCGGATGCGATAATACAAATCCTCGCGGAACTTGCCTTGGCGGACGAGTTTCGCGAGGTCCTTATTCGTAGCTACGACCACCCGAATATCCACCGGAACAGATTTCACATCGCCCAGCGGTTCGACGACCCTTTCCTGCAACACTCGCAGCAAACGAACCTGCATAGCCTGGGAAATGTCGCCGATTTCGTCGAGGAAAATCGTCCCCTTGTCAGCTAATACAAACCGACCTGGCCTGTCGCGCTTAGCGTCGGTAAACGCCCCAGCCTTGTGGCCAAAGAGTTCGCTTTCCAGCAGCGAATCGGGCAGGGCTGCACAATTGACCGCTACGAAAGGCTTGGTTTTCCGCGGCGAGAGATTATGGATCGCCCGGGCGAAAAGCTCCTTGCCCGTCCCGCTCGGCCCTTCGATAAGCACTGTGCTGTTGCTGGCGGATATCTGAGGCAGGATTTCAAACAGGCTGGTCATAGCTTGACTTGACCCGACGATATCCTCGAAGGTGTACCGGGCCTGGAGCTGCTTCTGAAGCTGTTCGACCTGGGTAATATCCTGGAAAGATTCCACCCCGCCTATGATCTGGCCTGCGCCGTCCCTGAGCAGCGCGGTCGAAACGCGGATCGGCACGCGCTGGCCTTGCTGATTGACGATGTGGGCGGTGGCGTTCATGACAGGCTCGCCGCTTGCCATCGTGCGACGCAGCGGACAATTTTTCTCGCAGATATCAGCCCGGAAAACCTCGCTGCAAAAACAGCCTATCGCCTCAGCCCTGCTCACGCCGGTAATACGCTCGGCAGCCCGGTTAAAAACCGTGATACGCCAATTCTCGTCAACCGTAAAAACACCTTCGTTGACAGAATCCAGAATCGCAATCTCCCGGCCCGTCGAATCGCCTTGCTCGCTCATCATACACTCCAACCAACAGTTTACAGCCTGCAGTCTATACTATAATCGTGCATAATGCAATCTATATTTTAAGATTTTTATCAAAATGCACGAATACATGGCTATTGCCGGTAAAAATGAATTGTTTCTAATTTCTTTTCTACAAAAAGGTTAAAGCTAAAAGACTATCTTTTTTCGCTTCTGGCACAATTTTTGCGAAATGTATTAGTGATGAAGATTGCGATACCAAATTGGCAGGGCAGAGTTTCGCCGGTGTTTGACGTTGCCCGCGATGTGCTGCTGGTGGATGTTGTCGATGGTTTGGCGCAGGCCCGGACGGCTGTGCGTATGAGCGAGGACGACATCCGGGCCAGGGTGAAAACCATGGTGGATTTGAGCGTGGATGTTTTGATTTGCGGCGCGATTTCCAGGCCTTTGGAGATGGCGGTTTGGCTTGCGGGTATCGAAGTTTTTCCGCAGACGCGTGGCAGTGTTGAGCAGGTGCTCGCAGCCTTCGTCAGCGGAAATTTGAATCAGGATAAATTCATAATGCCCGGCTGTTGTGGCCTACGGCGACGCAGCCGAGGCCGAGGCAGCCGCAACGGCCAAGGTAGAGCTTGGCAAGGGAAAGGCGGTGGCGAAAATGCCAAGAGGTAATGGAACAGGCCCGGCGGGCCGAAGCGGGCAAGGCAAAATGGGCGGTCAATTTGCAGCTGGGCCGGGCGGGCGGTGCGTGTGTCCGGGTTGCGGACGCAAGGTGCCCCACCTGCCAGGCCAGCCCTGCAACAAACGAGTTTGCCCAAAGTGCAACACGACCATGATCAGAGAATGATTTTTGAAACCCTTTTGCAGGAAGGAGTATTATCATGCCTAGAGGTGACGGAACAGGCCCCGCTGGAATGGGCCAAATGACAGGACGCGCAGCTGGATTCTGCGCAGGTAACTCGGTTCCCGGATATGCAAATCCAATCCCCGGTCGAGGCTTTTTTGGCGGCGGTGGCGGTGGTTTTGGCCGAGGCCGAGGCCTGGGACGAGGCATGGGAACAGGCCGACGGTTTGGCGTGGCTCCCCCGCCCGTTGTCCAGGGGCCTGGCCAGGCTGAGGAGTCTGCAATGCTGAAGCAACAGGCTGAGGCGATGAGCCTGCAGTTGCGGCAGATTCAGGAAAGAATAGATCAGCTCGATTCAGAGCAGAAAGGTTAAACCCATGGCGGTAAAAGTAGACCCCCAACAATGTACGGGATGCGGCTTGTGTGTCGATGCCTGTCCGGTCGAGGCTATCACCATCGTCGACGGCTTGGCTGTCATCGACGAAGACCTCTGCACCGAGTGTGGCCTATGCGTCGAAGAGTGTCCGACCGGGGCGCTCGAACTTCCATAGGCTCCGCGGAAAACTGTAGCCTAGCCGCCCTCGGCTGGGAGGTTTGTGTGAAAAACACCGGAAATATGGTAGGAGCAACACAGCCGAGGGCGGCTGCGCCACATTCAGGGAGAGTTTTGCAATTGACTCCGATGAAAATTGCCATAGCGAGCGGCAAGGGCGGCACAGGCAAAACGACCGTAGCTACGAACCTGGCGCAGGTCGCGTCGCGCAATGGCCGGAGTGTAGCCTATCTCGACTGCGACGTCGAAGAACCCAATGGCCACATTTTCCTGAAGCCTGACATCAGCCAGAGCAGGCCCGTCGGCAGCCTGGTTCCCGAAGTTGACGAAGCTGCGTGTATCAACTGCGGCAAGTGCGGCGAGATCTGCCAGTACAGCGCGATCGTCTGCGTGGGCAAAAAGGTGCTGGTGTATCCCGAACTTTGCCACAGCTGCGGCGGGTGCGAACTTGTTTGTCCCGTCGACGCGATTACGGAAGTTTTCCGTACAACGGGCAAGTTGGAGACAGGCCAGGCTGGGGCTATCCGGTTCGCCCACGGGCTGCTCAATGTCGGCGAAGTGATGAGTCCGCCGCTGATAAAAGCGGTGAAAGCCTCTGCCCCCGAGGTGGATGTAACGATAATCGACTCGCCGCCGGGCACATCCTGCCCGGTTATCGAAAGCGTCCGCGGCTGCGATTTCGTCGTGCTGGTTACCGAGCCAACGCCGTTTGGCCTGAATGATCTGAAGCTGGCCCTCGAGATGACCCGCGCGATGAAGCTGCCGTTTGGAGTGGTAGTCAATCGGGCCGATGTTGGTGACCGGGAAACTTCCTCGTATTGTCGGGAGAATGATATCGAGATTTTGGCCAGGATACCCGACGACCGAAAAATAGCCGAGGCCTATTCCCGCGGCGAGCTAGCCTGCGATGCCGTTCCAAAACACGAGTCGATATTTACCCGCCTGCTCGGTAACATTGGCTCAAAGGTGAAGACAAGTGTGAGATAGGAGACTGCAAAATGCCTGTTTATGAATATCGCTGCAAAAAATGTGGCCAGGTCAGTTCGTTTTTGGAAAAGTCCGGGGGCAAAAAAACCCACGCCTGCGAAAAATGTGGCTCCAAGGATACGGAGAAAGTCTTCTCGACCTTTTCCGCAAAGTCCAGTGATTCGTCGTCGTGTAGCTCAAGTTGTCCAACGGGAACGTGCCCGTTTGCGTAATGTTTGTTTGTGAAGACATGATTATCACATTGTGAAATTGAGATGAGTAAGCAGGTGGTAAAAGACGATTTCTACGACAAGATCAAGCCCCGCCTACATCGGCGGATTGGTCTGGAGCTGCGCCTTGCGGGCCAGCTTCTCGACCTGGGCTGTGGAGCGTGCAACCTCGTGCAATACCTGGCGGAAACATATCACCAGAAAGTTGTCGGCGTGGATATCTCTGACCAAACTTTCCCCAAGGCTCGCCATACCTCTGACGGACAGCGATATCGGTGCATCCGTAAAAATGCCACGCACCTGAGCTTCGTTAGAGACGCGGGCATGGACGCGGTGGTCTCGATGTGGGCCTTGCACGAGATGGAAAATCCGCGGGATATCCTTCGGGAAACACACCGCGTGTTGCGGCCTGGCGGGGAGATATTAGTCGTCGATTTCCCAAAAAACTCCCTGGCCCAGCGACTTTGGAACGAGGACTACTACAAGCCCGGCGAGGTCAAAGCCCTGCTCCAGGAAGCTGGTTTTGAGAATGTACAGGTACATCTTATCGAACGGAAACAGGTTATGTGGGCGCGAGGCTGGAAGCCTGCGAATCGGGAAATATAGGCCTTAAAGTGGCCTGAGATACGGAAAGGATTTACCATGACTGAATTATCGCAGAACAGCAGCACGGAACCCACTGGCAGCAGGAACCGCTGGGCGGGGCTGATTGTCGGCCTTGCGATCGGGTTTGTCGTTGGCGTAGGCGTTACCGCCCTGGTGGGGTGGAAAAGTATGCCCAGCATGATGCTCAACATCCACGAAAGCAGGTACCAAGATGTAGACCGTACCTGCGTCGAACTCAAAAAAGCCATCGAAGCCAACGGGTGGAGCTGTCCCGCCATCCGTAATATGAACAAGGCGATGGCCAAGCATGGGGTTCAGTTCGACCGCCCCGTGCGTATCGTGGAGCTGTGCAAAGCCGATTACGCCAAGCGAATCTTGACCACCAATGCGGAAATGTTGACGCTCATGCCCTGCGCGTGGGGAGTGTATGAAGGGGCCGACGGCAAGGTGTGGATATCCGGGATGAACACCGGGCTGATGGGCAAGATGTTCGGCGGGACGATCGCGGAGGTGCTGGGCAAGGATGTAGCTGCGGACGAAAAGGCGATGCTCAAATCGGTTACCAAGCCATAGATGGGAACTGCAATGAAAGAACTGGTAGTCATAAGTGGCAAGGGCGGGACGGGCAAGACGTCTATCGTAGCTTCGTTTGCCACGCTGGCGAGGAACCAGACTGTGCTTGCCGACTGCGATGTCGACGCAGCTGACCTGCACCTGGTGCTGGAGCCTGAGATTATTCGCACGGAAAATTTCTCAGGCGGTCTGCGGGCGAAAATCAACACCGACCTCTGCACCGCCTGCGGAAAATGTCAAGAGGTCTGCCGCTTCGACGCTGTATCGCAGGGCGTCGCAGAGTCCTGGGCCATGGGGTCGGATGTGGATTCCGCGTGTCGCGACTGCAGCTTTTGCGTGCGGTCATGCTCTTCGCGGACAAACGCCACCATTCACGATATGCTGGAATCGCCGGGCTATCTTAGCAAGCAGGTGTTTAAAATTGACCCGATCGCGTGTGAAGGCTGCGGCGTCTGCAACTGGTTCTGCCCAGCCGACGCTATCGAGTTTGCACCGGCGGTGAATGGCCAATGGTTTTTGTCGGACACACGTTTCGGGCCTATGGCTCACGCCAAGCTGGGCGTGGCGGAGGAGAACTCCGGCAAGCTCGTCAGCCTGGTCCGCAGCGAGGCCCGGAAACTCGCCGAGGCCCGCGGGCTGAATACGATAATCATCGACGGCTCGCCGGGGATAGGCTGTCCGGTTATCGCTTCGATTACGGGGGCGAACCTCGTGCTTATAGTTACCGAGCCGACCCTCAGCGGCCTGCACGACCTGCAGCGAGTAGCTGACCTGACAAAGTTTTTCGGAATCGAAACTCTCGTGTGCATAAACAAGTGGGACATAAACCCTGAAATTACCGCGAAAATCGAGCAGCAAGCCGAGCAGCGAAACTTAACCCTCGCCGGGCGAGTCCGCTACGACAAGGCGGTAACCATGGCTCAGGTTCACAAGCAAACCGTCATCGAATATCAACCCACCGGCTGCGCCGAAGACATCCGCGATGTTTGGCGAGAGGTCGGAAAAATACTACAATGAGGTTGGCGGGAATATGACTGGCGACTTATCACATCTTGCGAGTAGTCCATATGATTTTGGGCAAATGGCTGGGCGATATGAGTCCTGGTATAGTACTCCCGCGGGCCTGGCACATGACCGCGTCCAGAAAAAAGATGTACGACACCTGCTTCGGCCCGGCCTGGGCGGGGAGCGATTGCTTGACGTCGGCTGCGGCACGGGACACTGGAGTTCCTTCTTCGCATCCATGGGCTATCAGGTTACAGGGGTCGATATTTCACCCGAGATGATCGCCGCAGCAAAGGCTGAGGCCTTGGAATGCAGCTTCGAAATTGCCGACGCCTGCAATTTACCGTTCGAGGACGGAGCCTTCGCCGTGGCTGCATCAATGGCGACGCTGGAGTTTGTAGCCGATGCCCCAGCCATGGTTCGTGAGATGGCCCGCTGCACAAAGCCCGGCGGAAGCCTCATAATCGGCACGCTCAATCGCCTTGCCCCGTTGAACCAGCAGCGTCTTGCTGAAGAACGCCCACCTTATTCATCGGCGAATCTACTGACCCCGCAAGAGGTGAGAAAACTGCTCCAGCCCTATGGCAAGATACGAATAGCCGCCTCGTCGGTAGAGCCTCGTGAAAAGCAATCCCTAAACGGCCCGTTTATTGTTGCGGAGGTGCGAACATGATAATTCAAGCGGAAGTCAGCCTGTATCCGCTGCGAACGAATGAGATCGGCGGCGCGATAGAAAGTTTCGTCGGCAATCTTGAGCAGCAGGATATGAAAGTGGTATCGGGATCGATGAGCACTCGGATTTCGGGCGACAGTAAAAGTGTATTTGCCGCACTGGCGGAATCGTTCGACAAGATTGCCGACCAGGGCGAGGTGGTTTTGATAGCCAAGGTCTCCAACGCGTGTCCTCTTGAGCGCGCGGCAGAATAGGAAACGCAAACGATGAACAATGTGCGAATTACGGTACTGGTCGAAAACACCGCTGCCAAGCGCGGGCTGCTGGGGGAGCACGGGCTTGCATTCTGGATTGAACTGGGCGACAAAAACGCCTGTTTCGATACGGGTCAAGGCAAGGTACTTCGCGAGAATGCGGGGCGGCTGGGTATTGACCTGGCCCGGGCTGACGCGGTCGCGCTGAGCCATGGGCACTACGATCACACCGGCGGATTGCCCGATATTTTACACCAGGCCAGGCAGGCTACCGTATATGCGCACCGGTCCGCCTTCGCCCCTAAATACGCCCGTAATCTCGATGGCAGTAGCCGGGATGTCGGCATGCTTTTCCTTAATGAGCAGGACATCAACGAGCGGCACAAACTTGTGCTGGTCGAAGGGCCAACCGAGGTGTGCAATGGATTACAGCTCACCGGCCCAGTGCCGCGAAACACCGACTTCGAAGATACCGGCGGCGACTTCTTTGAGGATACCAGGTGCACCCTGCCGGATGAACTGCCGGACGACCAGGCAGCGTTCTTCGAGACCCCAGCTGGGACAGCCGTTATCCTTGGCTGCGCGCATGCGGGTGTCATCAACACCTTGGAGTACATTCGGACGCTCACGAACAATAGGCCAATTCACACGGTAATGGGCGGCATGCACCTGCTCCACGCAAGCCCCGAGCGAATGGATAAGACCATGGACGAACTGCACCGCCTGGATGTGCGGCGTCTGCTGCCATGCCATTGCACCGGCATCGCTGCTATGGTCCGACTTTGGAACGAGTTTCCCGGCAGGTGTGCAGCCTGCCCCGCTGGTACGATAGTGGAGTTCGAAAGATAAGGCCGAGCGCTGACCCGAAAGAAACCATGACTGAGACAAGATATATTTTTGGCCCCGTGCCGTCGCGCAGGCTGGGCCGTAGCCTGGGCGTAGACCTCGTCCCGTTCAAGACGTGCAGCTACGACTGCATTTATTGTCAACTAGGCCGGACTACCAACAAGACCGTCGAACGACGCCAGTGGGTTCCGCTGGGAGATGTCCTGGCTGAATTGAAGCACAAGCTGACCACCAGGCCCGACTATATTACGCTCAGTGGCTCGGGCGAGCCGACGCTTTATTCGCGTCTGGACGAGCTGATTGCGGGCATCGGTTCCATGACGGATGTGCCCGTCGCCGTGCTCACAAACGGATCGCTGCTGTGGCGGAAGGAAGTTCGCGACCAACTCATGGCCGCCGATCTGATTATCCCCTCGCTGGACGCCGGGGACAGTGCGATGTTTCAGGCGGTCAATCGGCCGGACAAAAACATCTCCTTTGAGCAAATGCTGGACGGGCTGATCGCGATGCGGGAGGAATACCAGGGCGAGTATTGGCTGGAGGTGTTTCTCCTGGCAGGACACACCGCCATCGAAAGCGAGGCCCGTAAAATTATAGACTGCGTTCGGCGAATCAATCCGGATCGGGTGCAGCTCAATACTGCAACGCGACCCACAGCGGAAGATTTCGCCACGATGGTATGCTTCGAGGAGATGGCCAATTTGGCCGCGAAGTTCGACCCGCCGGCGGAGGTCATCGCCGATTATCGCGGCGTGCACAGCCAAAGTGATTTCCAGGCCGGGCGGGAAAGCGTTCTGGAATTGCTGCAACGCCGACCTTGTTCCCTGGAAGATATCGCCAGAGGCCTGGGCATGCACCGCAACGAGGTTGTAAAATATATCGAAGAACTAGACGGCAAAGGATTGCTGAAAAAGCGTTTCTCCGGGGGAAAACTGTTTTATAGCGGCAAACAAGCCTAGCCAAACGTATCAAAAAGCATATCGCAAAGATGCGTACACATTGGAGTTTCTTCGAAATTGGCCAAAAAAAGTGCTTGGCTGTTGGCCGATAAAGACGTTGCCCCCAACTTCCACCGTCCAGTGATCGTCGATTTTATACTTTATATTAGGGCGAATATAGGCGTCGTTGTCCGTCGGGCTGTAATATGCAAAAAATCCCACAGCCAGGTTTTGGTTTAGCAATTGTTTAGTAACTCGAAGCGTAATCACATGACGAGCTTCATCCCCAGCAGCTGCGCCCGGCGGAAGCGTTCGGATATATTCCTCATGGTTCATCATGATTTCGACATAGTATTGCACCCCGACGGTAAGCTCCCTGGCGACCTGGGGCAAGTCCATTTCATAGCCCCACAGCAGACGAACCTGACTGTTTGGAATCAGCGGGTCTTTGCCGCTTCGGTCTTGTTGCGAGTCGTAATAGGCCCCTTCGAAATTCGCGATACCCCGCCAAAAAGGCCCGCGAATACTGCCGCCGTAGGTGTTCAGCCTGGGGTAAAATGCCTTGTTTTTAGCCATATCGAAGCCTTCGGGATTTTTGTAAAAACCCCAGAACCCGTAGGCAGCCAACTCGTAGCTGCCAAACTTTCGAGACAGCCTGGCTGCATACTCCGCATCGGAAAACCACTCGCTCGGCAGGTCGTCCTGAGTGATTGCATCCCTACCCGCCAGTCGACCCAGATTGCGATTAAAGTAACTAAGTCGCCGGCCTGACACAAATCTACCTGGGTTCATCAGGGGGCTGAACACTAAGTCCACATCTACAAGTTTGCTGAAGGCACTTATTTTCACCGCATCTGCCGGAGCCTTGAGATATTCCAAATCTCGGCCTGTGAAGAACGCCTGCCAGTCCTTCGGGAACTGGTCATTTACGAAAAGCAGATCGCCCGTTCCCCAGGTAAGTATCTGCCGCCCCATCTTCACATCCACCCATTTTAGCGGACTAAAACCAACCCACGCTTCTCGAAAATCGAACCAGCCCCGGCCTCGTCGCAAGTCGATATCGCTGAGATGATTGTCCACCTGGTCGTAAAGAAAGTCGCCCGTAAACTTTATTCTTAGCCAGTCAATATCCTTCTGCCATTCCAGCTGAAGGCGGGCCTCTCCAATTGAGGCTTGTTTTTCGTGCGGATCATTTTGCGTGCGAACGCCGCCTCGCGTCTCCAGGAAACCGCTAATACCCGCGTCTTTAACCTGCTCTTGGAACGTCTTTTTTTCAGCGGTTTTTTGAGGCTGACTCTCGGCTGGTTCAGTCTCCAGGCCCGGCGGAAGTTCAGGCTCGCCAATCTCCAGGCCGGCAGGCAGCGGCGGCGTTGTTTGAGATTCCCCAAGCCCAGCTGGGAGCGCGGGTTCCTCGGATGCGTGCAGTGTTTGCGTAAACCCAGGCACGACGATCAATGTCAGAACCGCCATGAAAATAGTGGTTATCGTGCGCATCAGTTTTCCAGATACTTTGTGGGAGGCCGGCGCAGATAACGCTCACTGAAGACAGATTCCGGAATACCCGTGTCATATTTCACAGTGGAGTATATAACGTCCGTATATCTGTTTGTCCGCAGATTGGTCATGCGACTTTTCGTAACCGTCCAGTATCCCTGGATTTGTTTCACCGCCTTGGCTTCGTATTTGCGATAGGCCCGGCCTGCCTGGTCGTAGTACTCGGTTTTGATTACCAGGAATGTTTTTCGGTGTATCCAGGTCTTGTAGTAATTGAAGTTAACGCTCTTTGGTTCCTTAGGCGTACTTTTAAGTATGTAGTAGTTCTTTGTGGTTTCGGCCAATTCGTGTTTGTCATATGCGATATTTCGGCCTGATATATCCTCATAGAAAAAGTCGCTGCCGACGAAACTCGTTCGTTTTTCGCTGCCTGCGATACGCTTGACAAGATCAAGATTCGGCAAGTACAGCCAGCGGTCGTCGTCCTTGTCCAAATGCTTCCACACGAGGAACGCCATCTTGTCAACATCGGCGGGCTTGTGGAAGAACACATAGAACTTTTGCTCTCCGGCGAAATACTCCTTGTTTTTAGGTATATTTTCGTCCTGCTTGGGTTTTGGCGCGTCCCATCTCAGGATAGTCATCTCGCGTTGCCGTGTTCGGCCTTGTGAGTCCACGATGTTCATTTTCACTCTGGCTCGGCCATTGGCGCCTTGGTAGTAGGCAGTGAAGTTTGCCTTCTCGACAATCTGGCCCACAGTGGGCTTGTCCGCGGCCTGGGCACACAATGCAAAGATACCGGCACATAGCGTAACTATTATTAGCGATTTGGTTTTCATTTCATTTTCTCCTTGTGTAATTCATATGACTCTAAGGTTCTACACTTTGATCTGCGGGATATCAACCAGCAGAATGGCACGAATGTCGCGATTCCAATTATCGACACCCATGTTACAACGCTCCAGCCAAATGACGAATACAAACTCATTGCAACGGTAGCCACGGCTGTTATGTAAGCAACGAGGCACAACCCACAGTTGCACCAGGCGGATGCCGCGTTTGAATCCTGGCGGAAAAGTCGTTTTTCCATTATGCGAATAAGGGCTGGCAGCAGCATTAGCGTCGCTGCTCCGCTTACTATCAGAATCGCAGCCAGCAGGAAACCGACCGTTCGATACGGCAGTAGCGGTGCCAGCAGCAACGGCGTAAATCCCGCCGCTATTACTATAATGTTGCGGCTAATCGCCCGGGCTGGCTCGGCAAACATGTGTGAAGCTGTGGCTTGCCATGTTCCGTATCGCTCGTGCATTTGACGAGCCCGAACGAGAAAGTGAATCGCGAAATCCACCGCCAGGCCCAGGGTCAGGCTGCTGAGGATAGCAACGGGCATGTCGTAATCTTTGCCGACCAGGCCCACGGCTCCGTAGATAGCGACGATGGTTACCGTCAGCGGGATCATGCTCAACAGCCCCCAAAGTGCGGAGCGAAACAGGATAGTCATCAGCAGGAACACCACAAGAAAACTGCCGGCGAATGCGCGGAGCATACCGACGACCATCTTGTTCTGCCAGGTAACATTTATGTATGTCAGCCCAAACCAGCTAGTCTTCAGGGGAACCGGCGCCGGGTGCAGGGCCAGGTATTTATCGGTCGCCCGCACAACTTTTTCCATGTCTTTATTATCCCCGCTGGTCAGCTGCACCCACATGCTGGCGGTCTGATACGCATCGGCTCCGCTTACGGTAACAAAGTGCCCCAAATCCTGAGGCCGATGTGAAGACTCGAACTGAATAAGACACTCGGCGACGGCCTGGGTGGTGTTGGGGATGGCATAATACTCTACTATTTTAGGGTCATCCACGTTTTGGGCCAGCAGGTCGCGGTGCACCGTTTTGACAATATCAGCCAGCGAATTGCTCTTGCCAACAACCCCACTCGTGCCAATGGCCCGCTGCAACCGTGACTGCCATTTCAGCACATCCGGGCGTTTGAAAACCTCCTGGCCATCGCCGCCGGTGTATTCCAACACAAGATAGGCCATGTATGTTCCGCCGAAGTGGTCGTTGAGAACGCGGTCGGCCACGCGGATGGGGTGGCTTTTGGCGAACCACTTGACCGGGTTGTCGTTGATGTTGATTCGGCTGATTCCGTAGGCTGCGACGACGAGTATCACCGCGGCGACGGCAAGGATCGGCTTGGCCTGTCTGTATGTCGCACCGCCCATCCAGTGCAGGCTTTTGCCAAGCCAGCCCTGCGGCGTCGCATTGGTATCATCGGCCTTGTGGACAGCTCCGAAGTTCTCCAGTCGCTTCGGCGAGATGAACATTACAAAGGCTGGGATGAAGGTTATCGTCAGCACCCATGCGAACATAATGCCAGCCGCGACAAACAGACCAAACACCTGCACTGGAGGAATCGGCGTCAACGCCAGCGATGCAAAACCAGCCGCGGATGTGAGCGAGGTGTAGAGCATCGGAGCGAAGAGTTCGTCCATAACGGCGAGCATGGTTTTTTTGCGGTCGCGTGTGGCTTGGTATTTTTCGAAGAAGTCGCTGATGATATGGATGCTGTCCAGCACGGCGATTGGCATGATGAAAATCGGTATCATGCTCGACATTATGTGGATGGGAAAGCCGCAAATGACAAGTGCCCCCATGGTCAGAATCACCGACACTATCGCGACGATCATCGGGCTGACGACGACGATCAGCTTGCGGAAGAACAGGAGCATGAGCAGGAAAACGACGAGCATCGCAGCGGGTGCGGAAATTGCCATCTGGACAAACATCTCGACGCCGAAAGTATCCTCCGCCACCGGCAGGCCCGTGATGTGGAACTCCTCAGGCCCCTGGCCAAAGGTCGCGATTTTTTTCTGCAATTCGCGATAGACCCTGTAGCTGAGCTTCTTTTCCGTTATCGGCAGGTAAAGCGCGATGGCCAGGCCGTCCTCGCTGACCATCGTGCCGTTGAGAAAAGGCACGCGTAGGGCCTTGGCTCGGATCGCGTTGGCCTGGGCCTGGGTTTTCGGCGGGGTTGGCATTAGCCAACTGAAAACAATCGCGCCGTTGCGAGGCTCGATGGAGTCCACCGTGGACGGGCCTATGACATCGTTTGGAATGACGCCGCGAGGTTTTTTAGCTGCGGCGGGCTGCTCGCGGATGGCGGAGTTTTTTGGCTCGGCGGGCGCATCCAGGCCTGGTATCCCGCTTGGTTCTGCCAGCCCTTCAACGGACGGCTCGCCAGCGTCGTTCCGCTGTTCCTGCCGGGCGGTATTGCCGGCCTCGTCAAACTGCAAGCTGCGAGCGAACCGCGTCAGTTCGTAAATTTTCCCGAGCGACGACGGATTGAACACGCCATTGGGGTCGTGCTCGTTGACCACCCCCACGACGATCATATCGTGCAGGTCCATCCGCTTTTTCATTTCGTCGTGGAAGACGCGAACGGGTTCGTCCGGCGAGAGCATATTTTCCGGATCGGTATCGACGGTGATGCTTGGCAGGAAGCTCAGACTACGCGAGAAGTTTTTGACGCTCTCGGGCAGCGGCTTGATGAGATGGAGCGAGGGCAAGGCCGCCCCCAGCAGCACCGCGATCGCCAGAGCCGCCATCAGGCCTGTAACAAGTTTATAATGTCTCAGCGAAAACGCCGTTATTCGAGTTCCGATTTTCATTCTTTACTCCTCAATGCTTATGGTCAATATTCTGCTCAACCCTGCCAACAGTTTCGTGCTTTCAGCCTGCTACCCCAGCATATCCTTGAGAATCTCTATATCGGGCACCTTGCCGAGAACTTTAACCTCGCCATCGACAGCCAGGGCTGGGGTCATCATCACGCCGAACTTCATGATCTCGTTGATGTCCGTAACCTTTTCGATTTCATACTCGATACCCATCGCCTTGGCAGCATCTTCGACAGCAACAGCGAGCATCTTACATTTGGGGCAACCAGTGCCCAGGATTTGCAGTTTCTTCACGATTCGATTTCTTTCCTTGTCTGATGTTATGTTCACATTTTTGAATCACTACGCGGTGGCAAATTAAAAATCATACGAAACCCGCTGCTGGCCCCGACAGCCAGGCTGTCCATGCTCGAATAGAGCACGGGGATCACGACCATGGTCAGAAATGTCCCGACAGCCAGGCCCGTGGCAGCTACGACGCCCAGCGGACTCATCCGCTCCAGACCCACCGCCAGTTCCAGTATCAGCGGGGTCAGCCCGACGATGGTAGAGACGGTGGTCATAAGTATCGGGCGGATACGCAGCCGCACCGCCTGGAGGATAGCCTTGTTTTTCGGCACGCCTTGTTTGCGAGCTTCGAGGATAAAGTCCAGCAGCAGGATGCTGTTGTTGACGATAGTTCCGCCCAGCAATATCAGTCCCATCGTGGCCGGCTTGCACATGGGCTTGTCGAACAGCAGCAGTCCCCACATGGCCCCTGCCACGGCCAGGGGAATCGCAGCCATAATGGTTATAGGATGGCCAAACGACTTGAACATCGCCAGCAGCAGGAAGTACAGCAGGACGATGCCAATCAGCAGGGCCTTGCCCATTTCCCGTTGGCCCGTTTTCATATCCATAAAGCTGCCCGCCACATCGATGGAATACCCGGCAGGCGTTTTAATTTTCGCCAGCCGCTTGCCAGCCATCTTCGCCACCTGCGCGATGGTGTAGGTGCGGTTCTGCCCGGTAATGTCGATGGTGTTGCTCAGCCGCTCGCGGGTAATGAATGGCTGGGCTGTGTGCGAGGAAACTCTCGCCAAAGCTCGCAGCGGCGTGGGGCCAAATCGCGTGGGTATGTACACCTGTTCCAGATCGGCAGGCGAGGCGATATCGGCTGCGGCGTATTGCACGCGGATCGGGATGTCGAGGGCCCCCACCAGTCGCATGGTCGTACCCGGCAGGCCCTTGATGGCGGCTTTGATTTCCCCGGTCGCCTCGGCGGGGCTGGTGCCGTAAAATCGCGCGAGCATCGGGTCGACCTCGACATGCTCCTCGGTCTTGTCAAAATACCAGCTTCGCCGCACATCGACCAGCCCCGGCAGGCCCTTGAGGGCATGGAGACATTGCCCGGCCAGGCTGCTGATGACATGAGAATCAGGCCCGCTTATTATCACATCCAGCGGAGCCTTGGTGGTCGACAGCGGCGTGGCGCCGTATTCACTGACACGGAAAGTTCGCACGCCTGGTATATGGCCCAGCTCTTTACGCCACTTGTCCTCTATCTGCCAAATCGTTTCATCGCGGCTTTTACGGTCGACCAGGTGTATCGTCAGCTTGGCTGACTGGGCCGTAGCCCCGCCGCCACCGAAGCTTATCTGGCCTGGCTCGGAACCTATAGTTGACGAAACCATCTCCACGCCCGCCTGGCGGTAGACCATCTGTTCAACCCGGCCCAGCACCTGCTGGACCCGCTGGGGGGCATAATCGGACGGCGAGTCGAACTCGATAATCGCAATGCCCGTGTCCATCGGCGGCATCAGCTCGCCACCGATAAGCGGCGGGACTATTTTCATCGTGCCGACGAAAAAACCCATCGCAAGCAGCAGCGTGAGCGCCCGCCATCGCAGGGCGCGCTTCAGTATGCCGATGTACATCTTCGCCAGGCCTGATACGCCCCTGTCCGTTACGCCGAAAATCCGTTCGATAATGTTTCGGTCGTGGTGAGGCCTGGCCAGGAGCCTGGAGGCCAGCAGCGGTATAACCGTCAGCGCCACCAGCAGGGAGGCTACGAGGGTCGATGATATCATCATGTTCAGCGGACGCATTATCTGCTGGGTATAACCGCCGGTGAACATAACGGGAATCAGCACGATAACGGTGGTGAACATGCCGGCGGTGATAGCCAACGATACTTCACTGGCGCCTTTGCGGGCTGCCTGGACTGCGTCGGGGGTCTTCATTTGTCGATAGTGGCGATAGATGTTTTCCAGCACGACCACCGAGGCGTCCACCACCATGCCGACGGAGATAATCAGGCCTGACAGGGTTACCATGTTCAGTGTGTACGGGCTGAACCACAGCACAACCAACGCCGTCAAAAACGCCAGGGGTATGCTTACGGAGACCACCACCGCTGCCCGCAGATCGGCAAGGAACAGGAAAATCACGACGACGGTGAATATAACCGCCTGGACGAGACTGCTCCGCATGCCGTGAACATTTATGTCGATGATAGGCTGCTGGTCGTCGGTTATTTCAAACTGAATATCCGGGTATTGCGACCGAAGTTTTGGCAGGAAGGCTTTGAAGTTTTTAATCGCCTCGACGGTCGGACCATCATCAGGCCTAAGCACATTGACAGCGATGGCGGGCTGGCCGTTGCCGTGATAGAAACTCCGCTGCTCCTGGTGGCCTGGCCGAACTTTGGCGATATCCCGCACGCGGATAAATCCACCCCCAGCCGAGGCGATTGGCAGGTCACGTATTTTTTCCAGGTCGGCAAACTCGCCGACGGTCCGCACGAGCAGCTCGTTGCGGGCCGTGTAGATAGTCCCCGCCGGCGCGGAGACATTCTGCCGGGCCAGGGCGGCGATGACCTTGGCGATGGTGAGTTTGTTGGCGATAAGTTTATCGCGATTGACGCGAATGTGAACCTCTGGCTGATAGCCGCCGAAGACATCCACATCGGCAATGCCCGGCAGGCGCAAAATCTCGTCGGTTATCTGGTTATCCGCCAGCAGGCGAAGCTCGGGGAAGGTCTTGTCGCTGCCGGGCCTGGGACGCATGGACAGTGTCAGCAGCGGGCGGGTGGCGTCGGTAATTCGATAGATTCGCGGCTCGAGAATATCGCTCGGCAGCGTGGCGCGAATTCGGCTGATTGCGTTTTGCACATCCACCACCGCCTCGCCGATGGGCTTGCTGTAATAGAACTCGGCATTGATGGAGGAGACCTCGTCTCGGCTGGTGCTGATAACCTTTTTCAGCCCGCTGATGGAGTTAAGCTCCTTCTCGATGACCTGCGTTATCTTGTCCGAGACATCGCTGGCTGCGGCACCAGGCTCGACCGTAATAACCACCACCTGGGGAGGCACTGCCTTGGGAAACAGGTCCGTCGGCGTGCGGAAAAATGCGAATAACCCCAGCGACACGACGACCAGCACCATCGCGGTAATCGCGTAAGGGTTCTTCAGCGAAAAGTTTGTTAGATTCATTTCACCGGCTCCACCTTCATGCCCCCAGCCAGATTCGCCCAGCCTAGAAATGTGCTGGTTACCACCGACTCGCCAGAGCGGATACCTTCAATGGCCACATCGTCCCGGCCTCGGCCCAGCACCGTAACCACCGGATGGGCCAACTTGCCTTCACGCACCACGAAAACATGGACTTTTTCTTTTGGACATTCGACCAGACTATTGGCTGGCACTAATATCGCGTCGTCGATTTTCCGGACAACAACCGTTACCGGCACATAGCTGCCGCAGGTCAGGCCTTTGGTTTCGCTGCCTTTCAGCGCGCACTCAGCCCGGACGGTACGGTCCACACTAAGCGACGGATACAGATGCGTTAGCCTGGCCTGGCGAGCCTGGTCGTGGATGACAAATCGCAAGGCCAGACCCTCGCGGATATCCGCCATATCCTGCTGCGGCACATCGAAAGCCAGTTTGAGCGCCGAACGATCTTCAACGACCAACAACGCCTTGCCAGGCAAGGCCAGGTCGCCCGGGTCAACCAACCGGCGTGTAACCAAGCCGTCGTATGGGCTGGAGATTACGCAGTAACCCAAACGAGTATTCAGTTCGTCCACTCGATTGCCAAGGGCTTTTATCTGCTGCTTGAGAGCCTGGTTCTTGTACCTGGCAGTCTTGAGCTGCCCCGCCAGCTGATCGGCCTTGTCGATGGTGGCTTCCATCTCGGACTCGGTAGCTGCCCCGCTGGCTTTGACCTTTTTCATCCGCTGGGCCTCGCGTTTCCAAAAAGCAGTGGAGTCTGTCAAGGCCGCGACCGTCGCCTCGTTGGCAGCCAGTTCCGCCCTGGCCTGGGCGATCTGGGCCTTGACCACCTCGATGGAATAACTGATTTCCCGGTCGTCGAGTTTAATCAAAGGCTCCCCGGCCCGGACGGTCTTACCTTCGTCCGTCTCAACGGACTCTATTGGCGAAGTCAGCCTGGCCGATAGAGTCGCCGTTCGCACTGGTTCCACAATGGATAGATAAGTCCGCGTAATCTCCAGCGAGCCGCGCCGGGCAGCTACGACATGCACCGGCGTCGGAGCCAGACCATATCGCGGAGCACCCCCCAGCAGTGCCTTCTTGCGATGCACCAACAACGCAGCACCAGCCAACAGTGCCGCCACGCAGAGCAGAAAGGCTGTAATCCTTATTATCGTTTTCTTTCGATATCGCACAGTCGCTTCTCCTGGGATATGACGACCCAGTTATAATACAACAAATCACCAACTATTACCCTTGGTCTTCTGCTTTGTTTCTATCCCCAAACCTCGCCAAATATCATGCCGGAAATCGTCGCCATCACGACCACCAGCGAAACGAAGACGATGGTTTTTTCCGTGCCCATGATGCTGCGAATGACCAACATATTAGGCAAGGAAAGCGCCGGGCCTGCCAACAACAACGCCAAGGCTGGGCCCTTGCCCATCCCCGCGCCGATCAGGCCTTGGAGAATCGGCACTTCCGTCAGCGTTGCGAAATACATAAAAGCTGCGAATATGCTGGCGAAGAAGTTCGTCCAGACGGGCCAAATTGCCCGGGCGAAACTTTCGAACGCCCCGCCGCCCCAGCCTGTGATAGCGAAAAAGGTGTCAGGCGAATCGCCCACGAGCATCTGCACATATTTTCCGGATCGGTAGCGACGGTGATGCTTGGCAGAAAGCTCAGACTTCGCGAGAAGTTTTTGACGCTCTCGGGCAGCGGCTTGATGAGATGCAACGAAGGCAAGGCCGCTCCCTGCAGCACCGCGATCGCCAGGGCCGCCATCAGGCCTGTAACAAGTTTATAATGTCTCAGCGAAAACGCCGTTATTCGAGTTCCGATTTTCATTCTCTACTCCTCAACATGTAATTCAAAAATCGAGCGTATCATAGCATCTCTGAATCAGACGCTGCGAGTTAGATTTTTTTCATAGGAGCCAATTGTAAAAGTCTATACGAGTGCAATGCCCGATTATGGGGCGGTGTACACCATGTACACGCCGCCAAGCAGGACAAGCAGGCCGCAGATTTTCTTCAGCACGATAGCACCTCTGGATCGCTCGTTCCAGTTGAGATATTTCTGCACCAGCCCTGTGCTCGTGCCGGCAAGTACGATTACCGAGCAGTGCCCCGCGCCGTATATCAGCAGCAGCAGGGCGCCGTATGCAAAATTGCTCGATGCCAACTTAAAGGCTATGGCCAACATCGGGGCCATGTATGCGAAGGTGCATGGCCCCAGTGCAACACCAAAAACCAGGCCGAGTACGAAGGCTGCCAGCAGGCCCTTTCGTTTCATGCCCACCTTGCCGGGCCCGGACCAGGGCATGGGAATTATATCGAGCAGGTGCATGCCGACGAGGAAGAAAATCCCGGCTACGATGTAGTTGCCGTATCGTCCGACATCGCCCATCATGCGTCCAGCTGCGGCTGTGATGGCCCCGATGAATGCGATGGTCGTGAGAATACCCACCGCAAAGAGCGTCGAGATTACAAACGCCCGCCTCGTGGGAACTTGGCCCTGCTCGTCTATAAACCCCACTATCAGCGGGATGCTCGCCAGGTGGCAGGGACTCAGCAAAATGCTCAACACGCCCCAGAGGAAGGCGGCTCCAACGGCAATTGAGCCCGTGCCCTCCACAGCCCTGCTCAGCAATGTAAAGAGTTGTTCCATGTCGTTTTCACTCCCGGCGGGCCGGTTCGCCCGTCACGCCGTTGGGCTTGTCGGCGAGGTCAATACCAAGTTTTTTCCACTTTGCAAGGATATCCTGTTTCGACATAAAACCTTCGTGCCGCCAGAGTTCTCGCCCGGCTGCGTCGTAGAAAATCTGAGTTGGTATCATGCGGACGCCAAACTTTTTGCCGATATCCCGATTTTCCCAGACATCGTAAAAATCCACGCGAAGTCGACCTGCGTACTGGGCTTTCAACTCCTCCAGAATCGGGGCCATCATCCTGCATGGAATGCACTTGCCAGCTCCCAAATCTACCAGCCGCGGCAGAGGCCTGACATCCCTGGCAGGCGGCGCTGGGCTATGGACGCCAGCCTCGGGACCGGCCGTGGTGGGATTTACTTGACTCGCCTTCCAGGTCAGTATGCCACCGACCGAGGCTGCAAGCACAAGCACGATTCCAATTTTCATAACTTTATTCATGGCCTACAAGTCCTTTCCGCTTGGGATAGAGCCTTTTTCCCATTTTGCACATCCGCCACGCGGGGCCTTTGACACATTGCACAGCGTACAGCAGGCCCGTTCCCAAACCCGCGAGGAACCCCGCACTGGCTGCTCCACCCGGACAGCTCGGCGAACCGCAGCAGGGGCACGCCGAGCCACCGGCCAGCAGGGCGAACAAGCCGCCCCAGTAACCAAGGAAACGCACAAGCGTCCTCACTAATCTGGATTTCAAAAAACCAGAATGCCTCATTTCGGATTTCCAATGGGACACCGCCGCCGGCATCAGGCCAAGGGGCCAAATTACACCAGCATGGCCTGGATAGCCTGGGCCTCCGGCACCTTGCCGAGAACTTTAACCTCGCCATCGACAGCCAGGGCTGGGGTCATCATCACGCCGAACTTCATAATCTCGTTGATATCCGTAACCTTTTCGATTTCATACTCGATACCCATCGCCTTGGCAGCATCTTCGACAGCAACAGCAAGCTGCTCGCACTTGGGACAACCCGTACCCAAAATCTGTAGCTTCTTCATAAAACGCACTCCCATATAAAAAAACGCAACACATGCAATAGACCCAGCATTAGTGTCTATCAGTGTTTATTCGTGGTTCTTTTTTGCGTGAACGCTGACAAAAATTTCTAGAAAAACGAGCCGTATGCTATGCCGGAAATCGTCGCCATCACGACCACCAGCGAAACGAAGACGATGGTTTTTTCCGTGCCCATGATGCTGCGAATGACCAACATATTAGGCAAGGAAAGCGCCGGGCCTGCCAACAACAACGCCAAGGCTGGGCCCTTGCCCATCCCCGCGCCGATCAGGCCTTGGAGAATCGGCACTTCCGTCAGCGTTGCGAAATACATAAAAGCTGCGAATATGCTGGCGAAGAAGTTCGTCCAGACGGGCCAAATTGCCCGGGCGAAACTTTCGAACGCCCCGCCGCCCCAGCCTGTGATAGCGAAAAAGGTGTCAGGCGAATCGCCCACGAGCATCTGCACATATTTACCGGGGATGACACCCTCATGCCCTGGCCTGCCCAGCAAGAAACCAGCCACCAGCACGCCGAAAAGCAGCAGCGGCAGAATCTGCCTGGCAAAGCTCCATGTTGCCTCGAACCAGTCGCCAGCTTCGCCTTTTTGGCTGGCTGTGATGACGGATAGCCCCACCACGCCGGCGGCGAACGGAATCATTACCCATAGGCCTTCCGTCGGCAGCACGATGGCCAAAACCGCCGGCGCGATGCCCGCAGCCAGAACCTTCCACCACCGTATGCCGAACCATAAAATCAGCACTACTCCAAGGGCCAAGGCAAAGCCTGCCGTGATTGGCCACTTTGCGGCATAGATGCTCTGCCACAGGCCTGTTGGCGAGGCGGGCCTGCCCCAGTTGGCAAAGACCAGCACGCCGACCATGACGAAAAAGAAAATCGCGTTTTGCCACAAAGGCCTGGCAACTTGCGGCTCGGGCATATCAGCCTGGTCTGTAGCCTTGGCAAGCTCCTCCTTGCGGTATATCAGGTGCATGATCAAGCCGATGACGATACTGAAGACAATCGCCCCCACCGCGCGTGCGATACCAAGTTCCAGCCCGAGAATTCGAGCGGTGAGGATTATCGCCAGGATGTTGATAGCCGGGCCTGAATACAGAAACGCCACCGCCGGGCCAAGCCCAGCGCCCATCCGCCAGATGCCCGCGAACAACGGCAAGACCGTGCAGGAACAAACCGCCAATATGCTGCCCGACACGCTCGCCACCCCGTAAGCCAGCACCTTGTTAGCCTTGGCTCCGAGATACTTCATCACCGAAGCCTGGCTGACGAACACGCCGATTGCCCCCGCTATGAAAAACGCCGGCACCAGACACAGCAGCACATGCTCCCGCGCGTACCACCGGGCCAAGTGAAGGGATTCGCTTACCCCGCCGGAAAATCGGCTCCAGTCCACCGGTAACCAAAAGAACGCCGCAAACACCACCACGATGCCAACCAGATGCTTCCACTGTTGTTTCCAGTCTATCATCGAACTACCACCCATTAGATGAGTTTGTTACAAAAGAATCACCTATTAAACAAAAAAACAAAAAAACCAGCCCTACAATGTCCTCAGCAGCATCGCCGCATCCTTTGCCTGGGCGCGAATTACGCCGTCGATACACTTCATAAAGTTCAGGATACATGTTGTCCGCAGGGAGTACATCATCCGCAAGCCATCTTTCCGCTGGCTGACGAGTCCGGCCTGCATAAGCACTCCCAAATGCCGCGAGACATTGGATCGTTTCGCAGCCACATGGTTTGTGATATCGCAGACGCATTGCTCGCCGTCTTTGAGAAAATCGATAATCGCCAGACGAATCGGATTTCCCACCGCTGCGATAATGTCCGCTTTGAGTTTGTAAAGGCGTTTCTCTTCTGAATTCACAGCCTGGTCTCCGATATTATGTTACCAATCGCTCACATACTATCATCCCAAAAACCCTTTTGCAACAGGCAAACTTATTTTGTAACAATATTTTTTTGGCTCGGCTGGCGCATCCAGGCCTGGTATCCCGCTTGGTTCTGCCAGCCCTTCAACGGACGGCTCGCCAGCGTCCTTCCGCTGTTCCTGCCGGGCGGTATTGCCAGCCTCGTCAAACTGCAAGCTGCGAGCGAACCGCGTCAGTTCGTAAATTTTCCCGAGCGACAACGGATTGAACACGCCATTGGGGTCGTGCTCGTTGACCACCCCCACGACGATCATATCGTGCAGGTCCATCCGCTAATTGTTTTTTGACTTCTCCCAGATTTCCCACTTTGGCAGCCTCTTGAATACTCATGCAGCCAGCCAGGAAAACCGGAACCAACACCTACAAAAATACACCCGTAGCACACTTGATCATTGACAACATTTTTTTGTTCATTTCTGATCTCCCAATATTTTAAGTTCTGACATATTTAAGCCCCACAACCACGGCACCCGGGCCAATAGCTCTTGCGGGGGCAAGTTTTTTATCCGCCGTTGAGATGCGATTTCAGGTATTGGCCTGTGTAGCTGGCGGGGTTTTTGGCTACCTGCTCTGGCGTGCCCTGGGCTACGATGGTTCCCCCGGCGTCGCCGCCTTCGGGGCCTAGGTCGATAATCCAGTCGGCACATTTTATGACGTCGAGATTGTGCTCGATAACGATAATCGTGTTGCCCAAATCAGCCAGTCGGTTTAGGACGTTCATGAGGTTATGGATATCCGCGAAGTGCAGGCCTGTCGTCGGCTCGTCCAGCACATAAAGCGTATGGCCTGTCGCGCTCTTGCCCAGTTCGCTGGCGAGTTTCACGCGCTGGGCCTCGCCGCCGGAGAGCGTGGTGGAGTTTTGGCCCAGCTCGACGTAGCTGAGTCCCACGTCCGACAGCGCCCGCACGAGTTGCTTGATTTTCGGGAAGCTGTCGAAGAATCCCAACGCCTCTTCGATTCGCATCTCCAGTACGTCGGCGATGGTTTTGCCCTTGTATTTTACCTCGAGCGTTTCTCTGCCATACCTGGCGCCTTTGCATTCCTGGCAGGTTACGTAGACGTCGGGCAGGAAGTGCATCTCGATTCGTTTGACGCCCTGGCCCTGGCAGGATTCGCAGCGACCGCCCTTCACATTAAAGCTGAATCGGCCCGGCTTGTAGCCTCGGATTTTCGCCTCGCGCGTTTTGGAAAACAGCTGGCGGATGTGGTCGAACACGCCGGTGTACGTCGCCGGGTTGCTCCGGGGCGTCCTGCCGATGGGCGACTGGTCGATCTCGATGACCTTGTCGATTTTGCCCAGACCCAGGATTTTATCGAACTGCCCAGGCCTGTCTTTCGAGCTATACAGCCGGCGTTTCATCGCCCGCAACAACGTCTGGTTTATCAGCGTGCTCTTGCCCGAGCCGCTCACGCCCGTAACGCACACAATGCCGCCCAGCGGAAATCGCACGTCGATCCCCTTGAGGTTATGCTCCCGACAGCCCTTCAGCTCCAGGCTATTTCGCACGGTGGTTTTCCGCCGGGCTGAGGGGGTTTCGATAGCCAGCTTGCCCGAGAGATATTTGCCCGTCAGCGACTCCTCCGCGGCAAGAATATCCTCCAGCGAACCCTGTGCGACGACTCGCCCGCCATGGCTTCCCGCAGCTGGGCCTATGTCGATTATCTCGTCAGCTATGCGGATCGTGTCCTCGTCATGTTCAACGACGATAACCGTATTGCCCATATCCCGCAGCGACTTAAGCGTGCCGATGAGCCTTCGATTGTCGCGTTGGTGCAAGCCTATCGTAGGCTCGTCGAGGACATAGCAAACTCCCACCAGTCCGCTGCCGACCTGCGTAGCCAGGCGAATTCGCTGGGCCTCGCCGCCGGAGAGGGTGGCGCTGGTGCGGTCGAGCGAGATGTACCCCAGCCCGACGTCAGCCAGGAACTTCAGGCGGTGGGATATCTCGCGGAGTATCATCTCCGCTATCTGCGTCTTCTCCTCGTCCAGCGTCAGGCTCTCGAAAAACGCCCGCACGTCGTGAATGCTCATGGACACGACGTCCTGGATATTCCGCTTGCCGACGGTAACAGCCAGGCTGGCTCGACGGAGCCTGGCCCCACCGCAAACCTTGCAAGGCTGCTCGGACATGAACCCGTGCAGCCGCGACTTGACGAATTCGCTGTCGGTCTTTTTCCATCGCCTGTTGAGGTTCGGTATCACGCCCTCAAAGCTCCCGTCCTCGTCGCCGTAGAGTAGCTGCTTGCGGGTCTCGCCGGGCAGGTCGCTCCATGGCGTTACCGCTGAGACACCGTGGGTTTTGCAGAATCGTCTTATCATGCGGTTGTAAAAAATGTTCATTCGCTTCCCGCCATGCCGCCAGGCGTCGATGGCGCCCTGGGTCAGCGAGAGCGTGTGGTCCGGCACGATCAGGTCCGGGTCGAACTCCGGTATCGTGCCCAGCCCGTCGCATTCGCTGCACGCGCCATAGGGCGAATTGAAGCTGAACATCCGCGGAGCCAGCTCGGGCAGGTTCACCTCCGGGTGTTTCGGACAGGCGTAGGTGGCACTGAAAAGCCAATCCTTCCAGGCGGTGTAGTCGATTTTCTCCCGCTCGTCGCCAGGCTCGTCAGCGGGCGATTTTTCCGAGGCAGGCTCGTGGGTTATAACCACAAGCCCCGCTGCCAAATCCAGCGCCGTCTGGATGCTGTCAGCCAGCCTGATGCGGACGGACTCCTTGAGCACCAGCCTGTCCACGACGACCTCGATAGTGTGCTTCTTGTTCTTGCTCAGCTCGGGCAGGGCCTTGAGGTCGTGCATCTGGCCGTCGATTCGCACGCGGACGAAACCCTCGCGCTGCACATGGGAAAGAATCTCGGCGTGTAGACCCTTCTGGCCTCGCACGACCGGGGAGAGCACCATAAACTTCGTAGCCGGGGGCAAGGTCATAATCGCGTCGACCATCTGCGTAACGGTCTGGCTGGTGATAACCTTGCCGCATATCCAGCAGTGCGGCAAGCCAACCCGGGCGAAAAGCAAACGCAGGTAATCGTATATTTCAGTCGTCGTAGCAACGGTCGACCGCGGATTCGAACTGCCCGACCGCTGTTCGATAGCGACCGTTGGCGGCAGGCCCTCAATGTGTTCGACGTCGGGTTTGGACAACTGGGCCAGGAACTGACGAGCATAGGCGGAAAGCGATTCGACATATTTGCGTTGGCCCTCGGCATAGAGTGTGTCGAACGCGAGGCTGGATTTTCCCGAGCCGCTCAGGCCCGTAATAACGACCAGCCTGTCGCGCGGAATGCGGACGTCGATGTTCCGCAGATTATGCTCCTTGGCTCCGACGACGACGATTTCCCGCCTGGGCCGAGGGGGGACTTTGTTTTGCCGCGCAGAAGCCCGCGAGCTAGCCTGCTTACTCGCAGCCTTGCCCTTGGCGGGAACCTTAGCTTTAGCGGGAACCTTAGCCCTGCTCCCGGTCGATGTTGTACTTTCCTTTTTTGCCATAGCGATAGAACCCTGCATGATACCACGCCCAAGCCAATTCGACAAGGATTTTGGAAATGCTTTGGATTTTGGAAATACGCGTCAATACAAGGTGGAAATGTCCGGCGTAATACGAGCAGGCGTAATATGAGCATTGACCTGCCGGGCGAAAGTGGATAGACTCATCGGCTGAATTATCTATTGTGTTGTTGCAGCCTGGGCCCCGAGCGGGGCGTGAGTTGAAATAAACGAGGAAGAAGAATGGTTATTCAAGATTGGTCCGATGATATTATCGTCGCCGATTTGGCGGACGATCCACAATTTACCGACGAGATAGTCGCCCTGATGGACAGGCTCGAAAGCGATCCTAAAAACGTCGTGCTGAACTTCGGCGCGGTGGGCTTCGTCAACAGTTCGAATATCGCCAAGCTGCTCAGGCTGCGGAAAATCATGATTGCCTCCGGCTGTAAGCTCGCGATTTGCGACGTCAACACTCAGGTCTGGGGCGTCTTACTGGTAACAGGCCTGGACAAAATATTCACCTACACCAACGACGTAATGACCGCCCTGGCTACGCTGCAACTGGAAAGCTAGGGGGAAAAGTTATCAGTGGTCAGTTATCAGTTATCAGTTATCAGTAAAAGCAAAAAAAGAAAAACTGGATGTGTGTTTCTTCTTCTTTCTTCTGAATCCTGACTCCTGACTTCTGACTCCTGACTCCTGACTCCTGCCTTCTGACTCCTGACTTCTGCCTACTTTTTATTTCTTTGTATGGCTGCCAGTTTTTCTGGCGAGAGAATTGCTATCGCTTCGGGAGGCACCTGGCCTCGGAACGACTCGCGATGTCGCCCGAACTTCCCAGCCAGGCTTTGCTGACAGAATTCGCACAGGGCAGCAGCTTCGCCCTCGACGCCCATGTTCTCCAGCTGTTCGATCTTGGTTTGCAGAGCGGACTCGTCCTCGAACAGCTCCGACAGTGCTCGGCGAAGCTCGAGTTCCTCGTCCCGTTTCAGCCCGGCTGAGGCTACGCCCGCTTCGTGCACGCCTCGGACAGACGGGGCAGTCCAACCATAGTCTTCGGTGAAAAAATTCGTGAATGGCGGCACGTCCCGCCGAACCGGCGTCCGCGGGCCTATGCGGGCATATCGGCCTATCGTCACAAAGTGGTGCGCGCCGGACATATCCTCCATCACCGCTCCGTCTCGCACAAGGATATGGCCTGCCAACTGTACGACCCGCCCAAGATGCACGCCATTGTCCACGAAACAATCGTGAGCAACATGCACACCTTCGAGCAGCGTATTATCGTCGCCGATTCTGGTAACATATCCGCCAGGCTCGGTGCCAATGTGAATGGTAACGTTCCGCCCGATGCGATTATTGTGGCCTATCACCAACAGCGAGTCGGCTCCGCGATATTTGAGGTCTTGCGGCGCAGCCCCCAGAACGCAGCCGTCGCCAATGACGTTGCCCGAGCCTATGGTCGTGTTGCCCGTAACGGTAACTCTTCTGCCCAGCACGCTGCCCGGGCCTATGGTAACATCAGGCCCGATTACGCAGAAAGGCCCGACCGTCGCGTCAGGGGCAACGCGGGCTGAGTGGTGTATGTTGCTTTGGCTGGGGGAGGTTTTAGACATCGTTGCCCTCGCCGGGTTTGCAGGCTTGGAGATATTTCACCAGCGTCTTGACATATTGATTGGCCTGGCCATCCGAGGCCAGTTGTTCCAGGGCGTCGGTTTTCATTTCGCCCGAGCCGTTGAACAGCTCGCGGAACGCCCGCTTGAGCGACCGGATATCTTCCTCGCCAAAGCCACACTGTTTAAGGTTATGGCTGTTGACGCCGCGGACGCGATACGGCGAGCCTTGGATCATCGCGAACGGCGGAGCGTCGTGGTCTACCTGCACATAGCCCGCGGTGAACGTATAGGCCCCGAGCCTGACGCTACGGTCGACGAAGCTAAAGGCACTGGTGCGAACGTAGTCCTCGATGATGGCTTCCTCCGCGATGTGCGTGCAATTGGCGAAGATACAATGGTCGCCTACTTGTGTAGCTGGGCCTACCTGACAGGCTATCATGACGAGGTTGTCGTTGCCGACGCGGGTGGGTTGCTTGGCTGAGCCTGCGTAGATAGTCGCGTGTTCGCGGAGATTGTTAGCCGAGCCGAGATGGCAGACGCCCTGGGTTTCGTCGCCGTCGAGCGTCGCACCGATCACAGCCATGGGATATATATGGTTCAGCTCACCCAGCGTGGTCTTGCCCACGATGGTAACATTGTTCTCAATAACACAGCCTTTGCCGATTTTCACGCCCGAGCCAATATAACAAAAAGGCCCGACGACAACGTCTCGCGCGAGCTTGGCTCCTTTCTCAACAATACTATGTGGTGAAATATTTGCTTTGGCCATGCGTTTCCCTTCTGAATCCTGACTTCTGAATCCTGCCGTTATATTGGTTCACTATCGACTAGCATGAACTTTATTTCTGCTTCCGCTGCCAGTTCGTCGCCTATCATTGCTCGGCATTTGCAATGGCCTGTTCGCGTGCGTGCGTGCAGTGCTTCGGCGTGTAGCACAAGTTGGTCGCCCGGGCGGACTGGCCTGCGCATTTTCACGCGGTCCATACTCAATAGCACCGCTACCTTGCCGGTGTGTTCCAGCCTTCTGCCCAGCAAAATACCTGAAAGCTGGGCCATCGCTTCGACTATCATCACGCCGGGCATAATGGGCAGGGTGGGATAATGACCCTGGAAGAAAGGCTCGTTTATAGTAACGTTTTTTATGCCCACAGCCCGGCTGTCGCCCTCGATGGAAACTATGCGATCTATCATGAGGAATGGGTAACGGTGCGGCAGCAATCGCATTATTTTGCGGATGTCCATGACAGGCTCGCCCGCAAGCGACCCGGCGGACTCCTTGGCTGCAACGACCTCTGCCAGCCTGCGAACGAATTCATGATTCAACCCATGGCCACTGCGACAGGCGATAATTCGCCCACGCAATTTTCTGCCCAGCAAGGCAATGTCGCCGATGAGGTCGAGAATCTTATGGCGGACATGTTCGTCGGGGAATAACAGCTCATTTTCCAGCGGGCTATCGTCAGCCATGACCAACACGTCCGAGGCTGTGAGATGTTCGCCCAGGCCCATCGCCTGGAACTGCCTCGCTTCGCTCTCCAGCAGAAACGTTCGCGAGGGGGCTATCTGCCCGGCGAAGTCGTCCTTGCCGAGTTTGAAATCCATCAGCTGTTTGCCGATGCTGGGGATGGCGTATTCCAGGTCGTAGAGAATCTCCAGGCAGTCGCCAGGCCCGGGCAGTGCGGTTATCATAGCGTCGCCGTCGGATACCAAGATCGGCTCTTCAATAACGTGCAGCTCGCGCGGGAGGTCTTGTTCGTCCAGGCCCGCCTGGGCCAGAGCCTTGACGAAAGGCCTGGCCGAGCCGTCCAGCGAGGGCGTCTCCTCAGCTGAAACCTCGATTCGCAGGTTGTCGATGTCCGCTGCCCAAACCGCAGCCATGACGTGCTCGACGGTTTCCACAGCCACGTTGTCCTTGACCAGGCTGGTCGTGCGGTGAGGCCTCTGCGCGACGAAATCTATCTCCGCCGGTATCTCCACCTCCGAGGCCAGGTCCGTCCGGACGAACACCACGCCGGTGTCTTCCATAGCTGGGCAAAACCGCAGCTTGCTTTTTTTGCCGCTGAACAGGCCTCGCCCTTCAACCGCTACGCTTTTCTTGATCGTTCGTTGTGGATTCAATTTTCTTGATCCTTTTTTCCATGTCCCGCACCTTGCTGAGCAGGTCGGGCAGTTTTTTCAGTGCGAAAAGTTCCCGCATAAATTGCTTGCCGTCCCTGGCTGGGGTTCCCGCCATCTGAGCGCCGCTCTGGGTAACGTTCTGAGCTATCCCAGCCCGGGCGCCGAATGTCGCGCCGTCTGCTATAAAAACATTGTCCGAGACGGACGTCCCGCCACCCATGACCACGAACGAGCCTAGCTTGCTGCTGCCAGCGATGCCGCTTTGGGCAGCCATGACACAGCCTGGCCCGATCTGCACATTGTGGGCTATCTGCACGAGGTTGTCTATCTTGCTGCCGGCGCCGATTGTCGTCGAGCCGAACTTGGCCCGGTCTACACAGCAGCAGGCTCCGAGTTCCACGTCGTCTTCGATGATGACATTGCCCGCGTGAGGCACTCGCCAGTGCTTGCCGTCCTCGAAGAAATAGCCAAACCCGTCAGAGCCTATCACGGTGTTTGGCCCCACTCGAACCCGGCTGCCCAAAACGCAGCCAACCCGCACGACCACGCCCATGGACAAAAGACAGTCTTCGCCGATGACCACGCCCGCCCCTACGAACGCCCCAGCTGAAATAACCGAGCGGGCACCGATCTTCGCACCAGCCTGAACCACCGCGCACGGGCCTATAGCTGCGTCGTTGGCAAGCTGGGCCTGGGGGTCTACCGCAGCTGAGCTGTCCACGCCGGCCTGGCCGGCGGGGGAATTCAAACTGGCCAGGTGTCCCAGCAAACTTGCCATGGCACGGTTGACGCTGGCTACCCGCAGGAGAACCTTGTCGCAAAACGCCTCTGGAACTTCCGCGTCGTTTGGGACGATAACCGCCTGGGCCTGGCACGAGCTTAACTTGGCTAGACGCCTGGCGTCGAGAGCGAAACTCAGCTCACCCGCCCCAGCCTGGTCCATCGGCGACAGGGCGCGGATTTCCACACCCGCGTCGCCCTCGACCGTCGCGCCGATAAGCTCAGCTATTTCCCGAACTGTCATTGACTTGGGAAACATAAATGCGTTATTTCTTCTTGGTTATCCGATAGGTTTCGTCGAGCTTCTGCAGCACCGCCGCGGTAATGTCCAGGTCGCCCTGGCTGTAGAGCACTTGCCTGCTTCGGATTTTCATCACAAGTTCCTGGGCGTTGTTGGCTTCGATTTTCTTGGGGTTGAATTGCAGCACCAGGTCCAGCCCGCGTTCCTTGGCGACATCGGCAATGGCTTGGGATATCTGCTGGTTGAGGGTTTTGGTCATCGCCAGATGCTTGGAGAGAATTTTCCCCTGCTGCATCTTCTTCCAGACTTCCAGCTCGATTTTGGCCCGCTGGATTTTCTCGAACAGCTTGTCGTGCTCGGGCTTACCTTCGACATAGCCCTGGAGTTGCTGGCCGAGGTCTTCCAACTGGGCGACGCGCTTTTGGCCCTCAGCTACGAAGAGTTGACGCTCCTTTTCGAGGTCGTCGAGCATGTCCTTGGACCGCTGATATTTCGAGAACAGCTCGCCGATATCACAGAGGGCGACCTTGGCTGGGCCTATCGTTTTGGTAGCGAAGTTCTGGGCTCGCAACGTCCCCATGCCAACCAGGCAAAACGCCGCCAAGCCAACCAAAGCCAAAACCGCTACGTAAGTTCGTGTTCGTTTCATTGTGCTCGTACTCCTATAAAAAGTTTCGAATCCATAGCCGCAACCCGCAGCCACAGGGCAACTCCGCGGACGACCAGCCAGACAGTGTACCTCAACAGCTGGGCAATAGGCAAGTAGGGAATAGGCAATAGGAAAAAACAGCAGTCCACGAATTTCGAAGCCCGAATTAGGAATAACGAAGGAATGCCCAATGTCCAAATACCCAATGCCCAATGAAGAACCAATTCCCAATGCTCCCCCCGCGTCATTTTGAAAAACCAATGCGACCCCATGTCATTCCCGCCTGCGCGGAAATGGCAAGAGGAACCACCCAACCAATAAACCAGTCAACCAGTCAACCGGTCAACCAATAAACTGGCTGTCTACTCTTTTCGTATTTCGCAGCCTATCCTGGCCATTTGGTCGGGGAAACGGGCGAAGGTTTTTTTTACACATTCCGCGTCGTTGATAACGGTCTTGCCCTCTGCTATCAGCCCAGCCAGGGTCAACGTCATAACCATGCGGTGGTCGTGATGGCTGGCCTGGGTCGTGCCACACAATGCTGACTTGCGGATAACAAGCCCGTCGGGCCGTTCCTCGATATCAGCTCCCATAGCTTTCAGCGCGTTGCACATAGCTGTAATGCGGTCGCACTCCTTGCCCCGGCAAATCGTAGCGTTGGTAAGGGTGGTTTCCCCGCTTGCGACACAGCCAACCACCGCCAGGAGCGGCAGTTGATCGATGAAATCGTTGCAGTCGATAACCCGGCCTGTCAGCCCGCTCGCCCGGGCGATAATCGTTTCGCCCCGGGTCTCGATGTCAGCTCCCATCTGCCGGAGAACATCCATGACGATCTTGTCGCCTTGGCTGTCGTTCATGTCCATGCCGTCTATGCGAACCTCGCTGCCCGGCGTGATAATCGCCGCAGCCAGGGGGTACAAGGCTGCTGACCAGTCCAGCGGCACGTGGTAGTCAAACCCGTCCCACGTCCGGCAGCCTCGGACGCGGTACCGCTGGAAATTATCGTTGCTGAACTCCACGCCGCACCGCTCCAGCCACTCCAGCGTAACGCCTATCCAGGGCTTCTCGCCGGGGTTGTGCACCACCAGTTCCGTCGGAGCTTCCGCCAGGGCCGAGGCGATAAGCATGGCAGAGACGTGTTGCGAGTCGGCTCCGTCAAGCTCCGCCGAGCCGCCCCGCAGCCGGCCCCGCACGACCACTGGGGCGTGGCCATCGCCTTTAGTCGAGACCGCCCAGGCACCGAGTTGGCCTATCGCTCCCAGCAATGGCTCCATTGGCCTGATGTGTCGCAGCGACTTATCGCCGGTAAGCACGGTGTATCCATCGCAGCAGGCTCCCAGGGCGGTGAAGAACCGCAGGATAATTCCGCTGTTGCCGCAGTTGATAATGTTATCCGGCGTGCGAAGCTCCCCACCCGTGCCGAGAACCTCCCATACCCCGCCAGCCTGCGGCTCGACCGAGGCGCCGAACATTTCCAGGGCTTCCGTGCCGAGCATCCAGTCATTGCTGACAGCTGGGGAGGCGATCTTACTGGCGCCCCTGGCCAGGCCTGCCATGAGCAAGGCACGAAACGAATGACTTTTATTAGGCGGTATCGTCGCCGACCCGCGCAAGCCCTGAGACTTCTCCACTATGAGGTTCATAAATGTTCCTTCTCAATAAACCGCAATCACGATGCCAGCGAAAGCCTAATTTTTTTGCTCAAAAAAACATTATGTGATTGACATTGTAACTTACTGGGTACCATACCTGATTGTAGGATCTGACATGGGTCCAGAACTCACAGTAGAATCCACCGGGCCCGTTCGCGGGCCCTTGTTTTTTTACCTGACCACTATTCCCTCGGGGTGGTTTCTGCTTGCTCAGCATTGCCTGGCAGGGTGGCTTAGAGATCGTCGTCGTCCAGGAAGGTTGATTTTTTCTTGGCTTTCCTGGGCTTGACTTTCTCCTTGGCTTCGACCCTATCTTTGCCCTTGGCTTCGACTTTATCTTCTGCCTGGTCGGGTGTTGTTGGTTTTTCTTCGGCTGCTTTTGAAGTTGCTTTTGGAGCTGCTGCTTTGGCTTGTTTTTCGCGGAGTTTTTGTTTTTTGTATTGGTCAAGCTCGTCCCGCGTTACCATGGTGGTTTTTGCGTATAGCGCGATATTCGCTGCGATATCCATAGCGGCGGGGGGCATGTAGCTTTTCGCGTTGTATGCGGTGTGGCCATCCAGCGTGTCGTGCATGCCAAATCGCAAATAGGCTACGAGTATTCGCCCAGCGGCGTTTCTATATTCCATCACAGGCTCGACCGCTCGCGGGTGCGTCCGAATGAAGGCTCGCGTCCGGGCAAGTTTGCCCAGCTTTGGCCCTCGATAATTGCCGCACTTGCCGGTCATCAATGGCGAGTCCGCTGAGGATAAAGTGTCGCTGACATCCTCGTCGTCGCCGAAGATTTTCTCCAGCATATCGCCAGCTGACCGCTGAAACCCGCTCGCCCCGCCGACCGCGTTTATCATCAGCATCCCGCCGGTGTACAGATAATCCCGCAAGGCTGCCAGCTGAGCGTCAGACAAATCGAAGCTATCCGAGCCTGTCATCCAAAGCAGATTGTACCGCCCCAGCTTCCCAGCCTCCAGAGCCACAGCAGGGGTCACCTTCACCGCCAATTGATTTTGCACGGCAAGCTCCTGGGCCAGGTAGTCCAGAGCGTAAGGCTGAGTGTTCCAGTTGCCGTCGTGTTTCACCCAGCCTATTTTCATGGACTGTCGCACGGGCAGTACCTTGCCGCTTGTTGTGAAAATAGGCCTCATGCGGGTCGAGAGGTCGTTTTGGCCGGTAGCGTAGAGGAAAAAGTTTACGCCCAGAATATAGTCCCGCTGGCCCGCGACTTCCTTCCGACCTTGCCAGGAGCGTGCGACGTCTTTCTCGCTGATAACCGCCAATAGCCTCGTGCCGTCGGAAAGTCCCCACAGGGGAAACTTTTTCGAGCCTTGCTTGAGTTTCTTGTAGACATTGTATAGCGGATGGCTGTCCGGCAGTTTTTTGAGTTCATAATGCCCGCCCGCCTGTGTGCGTTGCTGGGCGTAGAGGGTCTTGAGTTTTTCTTTGACGGACTTGAGAAACCCCTCGCCCTTCCGCACAGCCATGAACAACAACGTCCCGCCACGCAGGGTATACTCCTTCAGCCTGTCCCATTGAACCTTGTCGAGTTTCAGTTCGTCCTGGCCCGCGACAAGCATCATCGGCGCGTCCAGCAGGGTTTGGACATTGCTGTTTATCAGCACTACCTGCCATCGCATCCGCCGTTCAAACTTACGCTGCATATACTCGCTGAACCTCGCAATGTCGCGCGGGTGATAGTCCCACCCCGTGCCGGCGCCATAGTCCAGCTTGTTAAACGTCAACGGTAGCCTGCCCTTAGCCAACATGATAAGCTCGAACGCTCCGCGAACCAAAGGCCCCCAAAACGCGTTTCGGCGATATTGGTTACCCAGGGGTTGAGGCTTGGCCAGCTCCCAGGCCATTACAGCATACCAGTCTACCCCGCCGATAAACTTCTGCCCGCTGGTCATGCCCATTTGCTGGATACAAAAGCCGGTGTAACTGCTGTTGGCGTTGCCTTTGGTTTTTTGCAGGAATTTGTCGGTGAAGTTTTTGTTGAGGTAGGCCCAGGCTTTGTCCATAACCTCTCGTTGTTTGCTCTTGCCGCTGGCGGTGCTCAGGGCGTCTCGGCTGATGTACATGCTGGCCAGGCCCGCAGCGGTCATCCGCAGGTCCGGCGCCATCTTATTGCCCGGCAAGCCCGAAAACGTCCAGCCGCCGTTGGGCTTCTGGCGTTTGATCCAGGTTTTCTCGCCAAGTTTGAACAGCACTTTGGGAATGGGTACGCCCGCGTACATCCTGGCGTCCCACAGCGCAGTCATAGCCAGGTGGTTGCAGAAATTGTCGCCGTACTTGTCCTTCAGCGTGTTGCCCCACCGCCCCTTACCCCGGGCGATCCATTTAATGTCAGCTATGAGGGTCTTGCGGTATGGCGACTTTTTGTTTCTGCCGACAGCCCGACTAAGGGCCATCACCCGCAAGGCGCGGACTCGCAGGTCGTTGGTCTTCAGCCTGGCCAGGGCTTCGACACCCCGCCGCATTCGCGGATTATTCTCGTAAGATTCCCCGGCCTCGAGCAGGGCAAAGGTGATAACAGCTGTGGGAAACCCGCCGGGGAGCTTGTTGCGATAGCAGTAATGTACATGTTCCCAACTGCCGCCGGGCAGTTGCTGACTAAGCAGGTAAGACTTAGCTGAGGTTATCGCCCGGTCGATATCCTTGTCCGTAGTATCACGAACCGCCGAGGCACCAGCCTGGCCCGACAGGCAACAGACCAATAATCCAAATATAATAACTCTGTAATTAATAACTCTATAATTCACAGCAATTCTCCTTAAAAGCAGTTATCAGTTATCAGTAACAGCAAAAACAACAGAAACAGCAAAGACACTACGAAAGACGCGAAAACCGCGAAAGTTTTTTTCGTAGCATGGGCGTCTCGCCCATGTTTTTTCTTTTTTCTTTTTTTCTGGTTTTACTGATTACTGATTACTGATTACTGACCACTGATAACTTTCCTTTGTCATTCCCGCGCAGGCGGGAATCCATTCTTTTTTTTCTGTTTCTTTTGCTGTTTTTTCTGTTTTCTGTCTTCTGTTTTCTGTCTTCTGTTTGCTGTCTTCTGTTTGCTGTCTTCTGTTTGCTGTTTTCTGTTTTTGCTGTTTTTGCTTTTACTGACTCCTGAATCCTGACTCCTGACTACTTCTTAAGCTTCTCTTCCAACGCTCCTCTTTGCGCGCTGGCGGGGTATAGTTTTCGTAGTTTTGCCAGGTAGCTCATTGCTTGTTTGCGGGTTTGAGTTTTCGCGGCGTAATAGTTCCCTGCCATCTGCAACAGCCTGGGCACCATATCCTGAGCGGTTTTGATGCTTGCTGCGTATTGCGAGATAAGCGGAATCTGCTTGCCTTCCCTGGCGAGACAATTTATGGCGTTGATTTGCAGCACCCACCGGTCGATAGGCCTGTGGTAATACTTCGCTGCCCGCACAAACGCCCCAGCCGCCTTGATAGCCTTGCCCTCGTTGCGGAGCATGTTGCCCATAAGGATAGCAAACTCGTGATTGTCGATTTTGGTCTTTTTGCACCTGTCCCGCAGTTGCGTTATAGCCCTCGTTGCGTTGACAGCGAGCTTGTCCTTGCCGATAGCCATGCCAACGTTGGCCAGGTCCAACAGCTCGGAAATGTGGAACGACAAACTGTTGGTCTTCAGCCGTTTGAGGAGATACTTCAGCGTTACCTTGCCATGGCTTCCCTGAGCCATCAGGTTGATGTCGTCGAACTGGGTTTTCCAGCGAAGCTCGGGCGAGAGCCTTTGTTTCCGCATAGCCCGGGCTGCCTTGACCGCTCCGGGGAAGTTCACCTGATTCCACCACCATCGGCTACACGGCGAGAAATAGTACGCCCCCAATGCCCGACGAAGGCAGTATATTTCCTGATACTTGCCCGTCCATTTACTTGCCTGGGCCATCCAATAGTCGCCCTGGTCTTTGAATGAACCCGACCCGCGAAGCCTCGCTGCGGTGTCCCCTATCCGTCGGATGGCAAAGTTTTCGCCGGTCGCGGCCCGCTCGCCCAGCCTTTGCTTGGCGAAAGCTGCCGCTCCTTTGTAGTCCTTGATGCTGTGAAAACATCGTATCCGATGGTTGAACCATCTGTTCCATGCATTGGCTGCGGGGAATCGGTCCATCGCTTTGACAGCCACGCGGGCCAGGGCGGGAAAGTTCTTGGCTCCGTTTTCAGCGTCTATCTGAAACTGCAAAGCTCTCTGGGTCAACGGATGATACTTATAGCCCTTGACCATCAGCGACGCCCATTTGTTGCGTTGCTCGGGCAAGGCCTTCTTGAAGTAATACTCCACCATCATCTTCATTGCCTCGACGGTGTGGGCGTCTTTGTAATGCTTCTCGAACATCTCCGACGCTATCTCGTCCATGAACCGAACCTTGTCCTGACTAATCCGATAGCGGAGTTTGTTCAGCAAGCCCAAGGCTTTGCTGCTGGAGTTGGTCGGGAAAATATCATATCGCTGGCGAACTTCGTCCTCGACGGGTCGCATCGCGGAGTAGCGACCAGCCAGGGTTTTTATCTGCCCGAAAGTTTCCGCTGACCAGAGTTTCGGGTCCGTCAACAATTTCGCCGTAGCCAGGGCCTTGTCCGCCTGCTTTATAGCCATGTACAGATCGACTCGGCGGACGATGTTCGACCGCATAGCCTGGGGGTTGAGCGGATAGGTCTTAGCCTCCTCCTCCAACATCTTGATTACCGCGGGAATCTGGCTGGCGTCGCCCATCGCAGCTTTTGTACGAGCGAGTTTTATCCAGAGGTTCACGCACGTGTTACGCCATGAGCCCGCGGGATATTTGTCGAGATACCACTGGGCCAGGGTCGCAAATTCGTCGTATCGACGTTGCCGCAGCAGGTAGTTTATTCTACTCGGCAGCCTGGCGCCCAGTGTGTCCCACGCGGGATATGCCTTGATGAGGGCCGCGTAGATATCGTCCGCCCGTTTGCGATAGTCAGGCGGGGCGTTTTTGTCGCGGGCTTGGCCCTTGGCGGGTTTCGGTCTGGGTCCGGAGGAGGTAGACTGGGCCTGTGCCCACTGAGCTTCGAACAGCATCAGCCCCATGCGTCTGGGGTCGCCCTTAGGCCATTGCGCGAGATATTTTTTGTACTGGACATCAGCAGTTCGGCCCTTGTCAGCATTTCTCAACAACATAATATGAACGTACTTCCACCCGATGGGCAGATCCTTGCCGACCTTCTTCAGCGTCGGGCCTAGTATTCGCAACAGCTTGGCTGCCCGCTTGGGATTATTGCCGATTTTCAGCAGATGGCCGGCCCAGCCATAGTTCGTCGGCGCGAAATTGAGAGAGTATCCCAATCGCCTTTTGTAGGGCCAATGTACCGTTACGTTGCCGAATCGCCAGTAGTAGTCTCCGCTGGTTCTCCAGTCCAGCCTGGGGTGCAGGCTCATCGGAGCCTGGCCCATGAGTTTTATCAGGCTCTGATACGTCTTGAAAAAGTCGTCGTATTTCTTCTTGCCCATCTGCCGATGAAGCCTATAGCTATACGCGTAGAACGCGGTCTTGGCTGCGGGAAATTTCTTGATACACTCATCCAGAGTCTTGTCGCCCCCGACCGCGTCGCCCATGCGGAACTGACAGTCCGCCAACTGCAGCATCGCCAGGGGTATGGTCTCGCTGGTGGGATACTGCTTGATAAACCCCGCCAGGGCTGGCGAAGCCTTTTTCCAGTCGCCCAGACGATAGACGTCCGAAGCGGTTTTGTAAACCGCAGCTGCGCGCTCCCACAAATCCAACTTCCTGCTCTTGTCTTCCTTGGCAGCCTTTGCAGCCTTGGCCTTTGCAGCCTTGCTCGCCACCGCGGCACGGGCAAGAGACTCGCCCAATAACAAAGCCATCCCCAAAACCAAAACCGTCAGCACGTATCGTCGTTTCAGCATATTCATAATCACCTCACCCAGCCAGGCCTCGGGCTTACCTGACATTCTGGCCAATCGCGGGTCTACCCGAAAACGCGACCCAAAACCTAGCTCAGTATACTGTAAGAGTGTCTCAAAGCCAAAAGGTTTGTAAAGCAGTTGAATTTCGGATTGCGGATCGGATACCACGTAGCATGGGCCTCCCGCCCGTGTTTCTCCTTTTTTTATCTCAAAACACATTCGCGACATTCGTGTTCCATTCGTGTAATTCGTGTTCTGCCCTTTTACCTATTTGCCTATTTGCCTACTTGTCAAAAATCCAATAGTGTGGTAGAATAGATTCAGTGGAGTTGGAGGTTTGCTTGCCTCGGAGGCAAGGAGGAAACCATGATAGAAATACTAGGCATCCCGCGAAGAAAGTTGAAGATGATCCTTCTGGTCCTCTTGAGCTTCGCCGCAATGTGCTAAAATCAATCGCAGGTTGGGTGGCTTGGCTACACCGCGACTGTTTGCGGAGTAGCCATGGGGACTGCGATTCATCAAGCGTGGTCGCGAAAACCGCAACCACGGCACCCGGGGCGATATGTAGCATGGGCGTCTCGCCCATATTTTTTCCCCTTTTCTGCCATGCGACAAGTCGCATGACCTACAGCCAGACTCAAAATTGTTATCGGTATCGAAATTGGTATCGCAATCGATTTCAATACCGATTTCGATTTTGATCGCCTGGTGTTATGGTTGGCACCGGGCTAGTTTCGCTGTCGGAAGGTTGCCTTGTCCAGGTATTTTCGTAGGCCTTTGAGCTTGGGCGTGTCGTCGAGCCTTTCCCCTGGCGGGCTGAACAGGTATATCGGCTCGACACCCACATAGACCGCCCAGAGTTCCTGAATCGGCACGAGATACACCCGCCCCGGCGATCGGCTTGCCGTCTCGCGCAGAAACGCCAAAATATCATCATGGCCCGCGCCAGCCAACGCTTCGTCAGGCCCGAGCAGCAACATATCCATGCCCGCCAAGCCAGGCCTGAAGGCCACCACCGCCCAACCCGAGCCTACTACGTTATAGTACGTCCGGGCTACGCTCAGCGCCCGTCGAACATGTCCCGGGGCTACCTGCGTCCGCAAGGCGACCAGGCCTGACGTTTGCCTGGGAACGTGCTTGCCCAGCTCGGGCACCCATTCGAGATACGCCCCCTCGGTCAGCCTGCGACACCGCCGGAGTATGCGGTCGTTGTAGCACCGCCAGGCTTGGGGATGATCGGCCCGCAGCGGAGCCAGGAAAACCCCGTCATAAAAATCGCACCCGATATCAGCTACGAAGTTCAGCCTGGCATAGCGAAAATAGTTCGGGTCGGAGTAGCTCAACGGCGGCCAACGCTTGGCCCGGCGAGCTACCGACGGCGGCTGAGGATTGGCGCCGGCGGTGTATATCCGCGTCCAGATACTAGGCCTGTTTTGCAGCGACCACTCGTCGACGTCTTCGTCAAGCCCAGCCAGCCTGTCGCGCGCGGGCAAGTCCCCAGCTGCACTGGCTGCGACCCACCATCGGCCTTTGCGACGCTCGAACACCCCAGCCAGGCAGTCGGTAACCACCTCGCTCTGCAACGCCTTGTCGCCCGGCAGCACGCCTCGCTGAGAAAACCGCCTGCCGCCTCGGCTGACGTCGCACATCGCGCTTAACCACGCCCCGGGCCTGACCGTCCCAACTACCTCGCCAGCCCTGCCTATCGCAACGCCCAAAGATACGACCATCGCTACGCAAAGCAGCCCGGAAAATACGAGCCATTGTATCCGCACGGGTTTTTCGCTTGCCTGCCGCGCCCCGTCCAGGCCGCCCGCTATCACGCCGCCTGCCAGCAGGACTATCAGCAGCACCCACCCCCAGGATATCGACCCCAGCAGCATGAAAACCGCCACCGCCCAGGCCAGGCCTCCCGCCATGGCGGTGAAGTACGCCCCGGCTGAGCCGCCAAGTTGCGCGAAGTTGCGTCGTTGATATGAAATCACCATCGCCGCAAGAGCGGCCATGGGAATTTGCGTAGCCGCGCCCAGAGCTACCGGCACAGAGGTTCCGCTGGCTTGACCAAGGCAGAAAATCCACTCCGCCGATTGTGCGAGCAAGCCCGCGGCGAGTCCTATCACAGCCCCGGCGGTTTGTCTGCGTGATGGCGGTTTGGACTTGCGTGCGAATCGGCCCAGGAAATATGTCAGCAGCGAGATGGCAAGGAAAACCCACAGCAATCGTCGCGTCAGGCTCAGGCTGAAGATGTCGCCCAGCAGTCGCGTTTGGAGCATCAGCACGAGCATAGCTCCGGCGTATGTGCTGGCTATGACAGCGGAGCTTCTTTTGGGTGGCGGGCCGAAGGGCAGGAGTTTTTTGCGGGGATGCGTCGCCAGGTCGACGCGCGAAATCGCGGTTACCGCCATTACCAAAATGCCGAACGCTACGGAAAAAACCAGGTATATAAGGTTCGCTCCGAACCACCAGCTGACCGCAAAGCCAGCCACCCCCACAGCTACGCCCCATAGCCAATCTCGATAGCCCGCTCCGAAGATATCTCGCCCGCCGGACTCTCGCACGACCTTGACCGCGAAGCAAACCCCAGCCAGGCCCAACGCCACGGGCAAGGCCCCAGCCAGCAGGGCGACCCACTCGATGAGCTTCCACACCCAGTCGCTCAGCAGGAAACATTGGCCTATCATCGCTGCGATGGCAGCGGCTGCGAGTATCCAGACCGTGGCAAAAACGAAACACGCCACAGCCAAAACCGCCGCTGAGGCCAGGATGGTCATTCGCTTGTTGACGTCCTCGCGCGACGAGCCAAGCCGCTCAGCCAGGGCGTCGTCGAGCGGGATTTTATGCTCCAGCCCCATCGCAACCAAGGCTCGGCGCCCCCGGCGGATAAGCCAACCCCGCCGAGACATGCAAAGCCAACACGCTACGAAAATCGCCAGCGTCGTCCGCAAGGCCATGGCTCCAGAGGCGTCATACGCCCAGCCCCACAACACGCCCAGGCAGCATATCCAAAGAACCAGCCCGCCTACGACGCTGATTACCGCCATCCTGTCCGTTAAAATCGGTCTCATACTTTTTCCGCTAAGCCTGGCCCAAAAAAACCAGCGGCACAATTATAAACACAACCAACCCGTTTGCATAGAGAATAGGGAAATAGGCAAAAGCAGTCCATGGATTACACGGATTTTTTTTAACCAAGAAAATCCGTGTAATCTGTTTTTAATCTGTGTAATCCGTGGACTCTTGACGGTATAGGCAATAGGGGGTAGGCAACCACGGCACCAAATCTACGCACCGGCCTGTATTAGATATCGTTTTTTTAACTATTAGAAAATTTAATACTATTATGCCTTGACTTTCTTTTTGCTAATAGTACAATAGCTTCTTCCGTTGGATGTTGCGGCGGGCTTTTAACAATTTTGTCGTTCGCATGGTATGGGCTGACACGGTCGGTCGGCATGCGTCGAGGTGTTGAATTAGTGGAGAATCAAAATGTCAAATGCATGCGTAGACGATATTATGGCAACAGTGGTAGCTCGCAATCCGGGCGAGTCGGAGTTTCACCAGGCTGTCCGCGAGGTCGTCGAGTCCGTCGCGGTCGTCGTTGCCAAGAAGGCTGATTTCACCAAGGCGAAGATCGTCGAGAGGCTGATTGAGCCTGAACGCCAAATTGTTTTCCGTGTGCCGTGGATGGACGACAAGGGCGAGGTGCAAATTAACCGCGGCTTTCGCGTCGAGTTCAACAGCGCGATCGGCCCGTATAAGGGTGGCCTGCGATTTCACCCGTCGGTTTACCTGGGCATCGTAAAGTTCCTGGGCTTCGAGCAGATTTTCAAAAACGCTCTGACGACCACGCCAATCGGTGGCGGCAAGGGCGGGAGCGACTTCGACCCCAAGGGCAAGAGCGACAACGAAGTCATGCGGTTCTGCCAGAGTTTCATGAGCGAACTGTTCCGCCATATCGGGCCTGACACTGACGTGCCGGCTGGCGATATCGGCGTGGGCGGTCGGGAGATTGGCTACATGTTTGGCCAGTATAAGAAGCTCACCAACAGCTTCGTCGGCATACTGACCGGCAAGGGCATTGGGTGGGGCGGCAGTCTCGTCCGCACCGAGGCGACAGGCTATGGTCTGGTCTACTACGCCACCCGCCAACTCCAGGACATGAACACCGACTGGAAGGGCAAGAAGGTCGTCGTCTCCGGCAGCGGAAACGTCGCTATCTATGCTACGCAAAAAGTCGAGGAACTCGGCGGCACGGTTATCGCTCTGAGCGACTCGGGCGGGTATATCGTGGACGAAGAGGGCATTAAGCTCGACACGGTCAAGCGGATCAAGGAAGTCGAGCGAGGCAGAATCAAGGAATACGTCGACGCCCATCCGTCAGCCCAGTATACCGAAGACTGGCATGGCATTTGGAGCGTCCCGTGCGACGTCGCCCTGCCCAGTGCCACGCAAAACGAGATCGACGACGCCGCTGCTCAGCTGCTGGTGAACAATGGTTGTAAGGTCGTCGCTGAAGGCGCCAACATGCCCAGCACTCCCGAAGCTATCGAAATCTACCTCAGCAACGACGTTTCCTTCGGCCCGGCCAAGGCTGCCAACGCCGGCGGCGTGGCTACCAGCGCTCTGGAGATGGCCCAGAACTCGATGCGGATAGATTGGCCTTTTGAGGAAGTAGACGCTCGGCTGAAGATTATCATGAACGCTGTATACGACCAGTGCACCGCCGCGGCGGAGGCTTACGGCATGAAGGGCAACCTCATGGCTGGGGCTAACATCGCAGGGTTTGTAAAGGTCGGCAACGCGATGCTCGCACAGGGCTTGGTATAAACCTACTGGTCGATTAGTCAACCAGTATAAGTTGCGTTGCGTGGCTTGGGCAGGTAGAATTGCCTTAATGGAAAAACTTGTCGATATCCTGGATGGCTTTGACGCGGCGGGGGTTGTTTTGGCGGGCGACTTCATGCTGGACGAATACGTCTACGGCGACGTCGAGCGGATCAGCCCGGAGGCCCCTGTGCCCGTGCTGCGAGTTACCAGGCGGGAATCTCGACCGGGCGGAGCGGGCAATGTCGCTTCGATCGTCCGCAGCCTGGGCGGGTCGGTGCGGTGCGTCGGACTCATAGGCCAGGACGCCCCGGGCGGGGAACTTATCAGCCAATTGCAAAACTGCGGCGCCGATACCGCAGGCCTGGTCGAGCTGCCGGGGCGACCGACCGTGCGAAAAACCAGATATGTCGGCCTGGCCCAGCACAAGAACCCGCACCAGATTCTCCGAGTGGACGACGAAGACGCAGCCCCCCTGCCCGCGGATGTTCGCGACGCCCTGCTGAACGCTCTGTCCGAGGGCCTGGCTGGCGGGGCGTGCCTGACTTTGCAGGATCATAACAAGGGCCTGTTTTCCGCGGGCCTGGCTGGGGACATGATAGGCCAGGCCCGGCAGCAGGGTTGCAAGGTTATCGTCGACCCGGCGCTCATCGAAGATTTCAGCAGATATCGCGGCGCGACACTGCTTGCTCCCAACCGATATGAAGCTCAGTTGGCTACGGGCGTCAAAATATCTGACGAAGGTTCGCTCGCCCAGGCTGCGGGTAAAATCGCCGAAACCACCGACGCGGAGTTCGTGGTCATCACGCTCGACCGCCAGGGCAGTTTTTTGTATCGCAGCGAGGTTGGCAAGGGCGAGATTATCCCAGCTGAGCCTCACGAGGTAGCCGACGGCACGGGGGCTGGCGACGCGGTAACCGCTACGTTGTCGGTGTCGATCTCAGCTGGCTGCAACCCGGGCCAGGCTGTGGAACTGGGGAACATCGCAGGCGGGCTGGAGGTGGAGCATTTCGGCGTCGCTGCGATAACGCGGGAGCAGATAGCTCGGGAGCTTCGTGGGCCAGGCGGGGCCAGGCGGTCGAAAATAATGACGCGGGAGCAGTTGGCCCGGGAAGTGGCGTCGCTGCGACAGGCTTCGGGCACGGTGGTTTTTACCAATGGCTGTTTCGACCTGCTGCACATGGGACACGTTCAATATCTCATCCAGGCCCGACAGTGCGGCACACGCCTGATCGTGGCTATCAATTCCGACAAGTCCGTCGCCAAGGTCAAAGGGCCAACTCGGCCTATCGTCAGCCAGGACGAGCGGGCGGCGATGCTTGCCGCTTTGGAATGCGTCGATTACGTTACGATATTCGACGAGGAAACCCCCGAAGCCCTGCTGGAGCTGCTCCGCCCTGGCGTGCTGGTCAAGGGCGGCTCGACGGATATAATCGTCGGGCAGGAGTTCGTCGAGAGCTACGGCGGGCGGGTACAACGGCTTGACCTGGTGCAAGGCAGAAGCACGACCGAGACGATCAACAAAATCGTCGAGACGCACGACACAGATTCGGGAGACCAATAATGTCTAAACCAGCTGTCTTTGTGGATCGGGACAATACGCTGATTGACGACCCGGGATACCTGGCCGACCCCGAGGCGGTCAAGCTCCTGCCCGGTACGGAGTTGGCTATTCGGTCGCTGAGGCAGAGCGGCTTTGCCATTGTCGTGGTAACCAACCAGTCGGGTATCGCCCGGGGCCTGCTGGACGAGGAGACGTTGAAAAAAATCCACGCCAGGCTCGGCGAGCAACTGGCGGAGAAGGACGCTCCGCTCGATGCGATATATTACTGCCCGTATCATCCCGACGGCTCGGTGCCGAGATACTCGCAAGAGTCCGACCTTCGCAAGCCCGCTCCGGGCATGTTGCTTAAGGCTGCCCAGGAGTTGGACATAGACCTCGCGTCCAGCTGGATGGTGGGCGACTCGCCGCGGGACGTCGGGGCAGGCCAGCGGGCGGGGTGTCGGACGGTTCGGGTAAAGTCCCAGGGGTCGCTCCTGGCTTCGCACGGGGCAGAGGACGAAAACGAGGAGTTCCAGGCTGATTTCCACGCGCGGAACCTTGTAGAAGCCGCCCGGATAATAAAACGCGAGTCAGCTACCACCCCCACCAAAGCTAAAACTAAAACTGCCCCAGCGACGGCGGCGAAAACCGCACCGCCGCCGCCGCCTGCTGCCCCTTCGACAACCCCGGCTGGTGACGAGGACGAGGACGCTGTGGTTCGCAAGGAAATTCTTCGGCACGTTCGCCAGATAACCCGCCAAAGCGAACACGACGAGTTCAACCTGATAAACCTGCTGGGAGGCCTAAGCCAGGTAGTAGTAGGCTTGCTGCTGATACTGGTGTTTTACCAGGCCCTGGATGTGGACAAAATACACACCGCAACGCTCTGGGCGATCGTCGCAGCGGTGTTCCAGATAATGTCGCTGACATTCTTCACCATGGCGAAAAAGAAATAGGGTAACCGTTCACGGCTACACGAAAATTCACTTTGAAGTACATGAAGAGCATGAAGTTCTTTTTTCCTGTTTTCATTTCTTGTCATTCCTCGGGCAAATTTGAAACCCGGCGGGCCGAAGAAAGCCGTGAACGGTTACGAAATAGATAAACAGGGAATAGGAGTCCACGGATTTTTAGAAGAAGATTACACAGATTTTTTTGGTTAAAACGCCGTGTGATCTTCTTTTAATCCGTGTAATCCGTGGACCTTTATCGGGATTCGAGGGTTGGGCATTCAATGGGCCTTGGATATTTGGGCATTGGTCATTGATTCCTAATTCGGATTTCGTCATTCCTCATTTCACACAGCCTATTGCGTAAGTTGTGTTGCTTGGTGTAGAATGGCCAGGGCTGAAGTTAAACAGAACGGGAGACTTTGTTATGGATATTCAACCTTTTTGTGGATGGCGGTTCGCTACAAACGACGTCAGCAAGCACATCGCGCCGCCTTATGATATTTTAGACCAGGCTGACAAGGACGAGCTTCTGGCTGGTCATAAGCATAACATCGTGGCGATCGACTTGCCGCATGTTCCGCCCAAGGAGCTAGGCCCGCCAGAGGTTTACAAGACCTCGGCCACGCTGCTGGAGAAGTGGCAGAAGCGCGGCATCTTGCAGCAGGACCCCGAGCCGGCGCTGTATCTTTACGAACAGGGTTATACCTGGGCGGGCCAGACCTATTCGCGTCGGGCCATGCTCTCGGGCGTTCGGGCCACGCCGCTTGGCAAAGATGTTATCCCGCACGAGCACACCTTCGCAGGCCCCAAGGCTGACCGTCTGAAGCTCACGACCACCACCAAGACCCAGCTCTCGCCGATCTTCGGCTTCTACAACGACCCCATCGGCGTGGTGGGCAAGCTCGCCGAAGCTGCGGGCCCAGAGCCTGAAATCCGGGGCGAACTTGGCGGCGTTACGGAAAAGCTCTGGGTCGTCAAAGACCCCAAAACCATCGCCGAAATCCAGGCCGCCCTGGCCAGCGTGCCAGTCTACATAGCCGATGGCCATCACCGCTACACCACCGCGATGAACTATCGCGACGCCCTGCGAGACGCGGGCCTTATCGACGCGGAACACCAGGCCAATTTCGTACTCTTCGCCCTGGTAGCTCGCGACGATCCGGGCTTGCTCGTGCTGCCGACGCATCGGCTTATAGAAGGTCTCAGCAAAGATTTTACGCTGGAAAAACTGCGAGACGCCCTGGGGAGCTTCGCCTGGGCCAAGTGTCCCACGCTGGATGTAGACCTGGCCGACGCCGACGCCTATCTCGCCCCGCACGGCAAGGGAGCCATGGCGTTTGTCCACGGCGAGGAGATGTGGATAGGACAACTGACCGACCCGCAGGAAATGCTCAAGGTCGCACCGGACCACTGCCAGGCCTGGCGGGACCTGGACGTAGCGATTCTCCACAGGCTGGTTATCGACAACGCGCTGAAGCCCTGGGCTACGGATGATTTCAAAGTGCGCTACACCGCCGACGGCAACGCCGCTCGCGACGAGGGCAGACGCAAGGATGTTTCGCTGGCAGTTATCATGCAGGGCACGCCCTTGGCTGCGGTCGAAGCAATCGCCAACGCCGGGGAATCCATGCCCCACAAAAGCACCTACTTCTACCCGAAACTGGCAACCGGCATGATACTAAAACCGCTGGAATAGCAGACTGAAAAAAAATTTCGGATTTCGGATTGTGGATTTCGGCATCGGGACACCTCGGCTGTGATTTTCCATAGAAGGCCGATTACTGATTACTTACTCAAACCGACCGGTTTGAGTAGTTGGTTGATTGGTTAACTAGTTGGCTAGTAAAGAATTACACAAATTTTTATAGCGTCGAAACCTTTGTGTTTTTCAGGTTTTATCTGGGCACGGAGCTTTGGCG
>Ga0190284_1000097_pt1 | contig 67547 bp, 54 predicted proteins | sample 48691812_MG_FD_161668 | JGI IMG/M metagenome (GOLD analysis project Ga0190284, IMG submission 161668) | Hydrothermal vent microbial mat bacterial communities from Southern Trench, Guaymas Basin, Mexico - 4869-18-1-2_MG | ecosystem: Environmental > Aquatic > Marine > Hydrothermal vents >...
TCGAGTTCTTCGAAAAACATGACGTCACGTTCACCGCTGTGACACAGCAATTCTCGACGGCCAACGCCATGGGAAAACTCACGCTCAACATTTTGATGAGCTTTGCCGAGTTCGAGCGGCAGGTCATCGCAGAAAGAACCGCGGACAAAATGTCCGCATCCCGTCGAAACGGCCTATGGATGGGCGGCCGCCCGGTGCTCGGGTACGACATCGAGGAGAAGCGCCTCATCGTCAATAGTGAAGAGGCCGAGTACGTGAGGGGGATTTTCCGGCTGTTCATCGAGACCGGTTCGATGGTGGCTGCAGTGACCGAGGTAAACCGAAAGGGCTGGACGACCAAGAGCTGGCAGACGAAGGGCGGCGAGGTCAGGGAGGGCAAGCCCTTCGACCGCGTCTCCCTCCGACGACTCCTCACCAATCCCGTTTACATCGGCAAGGTGCGCTCCGGCGATGAGACCTTCGACGGCGTCCACGAGGCCATTGTCGATGCGACGACCTGGGAGGCGGCTCAAGCTCTCCTGAAGTCCCATGAGGGCAACGGCAACGGCGTCAGGTACAGCGACAGCGCCTTGCTGAAGGGCATCGTCAAATGCGGTACCTGCGGCGCCACCTACAGCCCCCACAGCGCCAAGAACGACAATCGACGATATCGCTACTACGTCTGTCAGACAGCGCAGAAACAGGGCGCTGCCGCGTGCCCGAAAAGCAGGGTGCCGGCCGAGGAGCTCGACTCATTCGTGGTCGGGAAGGTCATGGCCATCGGCAGGGACACGAGTGTGGTGACGGAGACACTGGCGGCCACGAAGATAGAGAGGGAGGCAGAGCTTCGAGGGCTGCGGAAAGAGCTTAAGAGGCTCGAGAAAGAGCACGGCAAACTGAGGGACCAGAAACGCAACCTGGTTGACTCTGTGGCGAATGCCGGCAACGGCGCTCCCGCGCTACTGGAGCGAATCGGGGAGGTCGAGGTCGAGATGCGGGAGGCTGCGACGGCCATCGACGAGGTCCGTGGGCGCATCGCGAGGCTCGAGTATGAGTCCATCGACGAGCAGGACCTGAAGACCGCGCTGGCCAGTTTCATGCCCATCTGGACGGAGTTGTTTCCGAGGGAGAGGGCACGCATCCTGCACCTGCTTATCGAGGAGGTCGTGTTCAACGCACGGTCAGGGGACGTCGAGATTGCCTTCCGGCCAAGTGGCGTCAAGATACTGGTGGCCGAGGCCGAGGGGGTGGTGGCGTGAGCGGGGTCAGGGTCAAGTACCCGGCGCCGTTCCGGAATTCGAGGTCAGAGAGGGCGAACGGCAAAGGCACGGCCAATGAACCGCGCCCCCCGACCAGCCGCCTGGCACGGCTGCTGGCATTGGCGTACCATATCGACAGGCTCATCGACAATGGGACGCTGGCAAGTCATGCAGAAGCAGCACAGCGCCTCGGGGTGAGCCGGACACGAATGGCGCAGGTCATGAAGCTTCTGACGCTGTCGCCTGATATTCAGGAGAAAATTCTCCACGGGGACATCAATACCAGCGAGAGGGCACTTCGCCCGGCGACCTCCGAAGTCATGTGGTCAAATCAAACTTATTACATTACGACAAGGGAAAGGGGAATCGAATGAATCACGATTACTACGCTGAAGAGCGCAAAAACCGAAAGCCCATCGAAGCACCTTTGAAGGCCATCCGAGCAAACTGCCTTGAGTGCATGGGAGGTAGCGTGGATGGGGTGAGAGAGTGCACAGCACCTACCTGCTGGCTCTATCCCTATCGAATGGGAACTAATCCGTTTCGTGCGTCGAAAAGCGAGCGCCAGATGGAAGCGGCGCATCGGTTAGGACGGAGGCCAAATTTTGGATAATAGGTTTCGTGCACGGCGCCTCTGGTTTAATCATATTTGACGCATAGCACCAACACGATATTAATTGTGATTTTTCTTCACTTTTCTCTTGCGCTATGCCTCTATATTTGCAATAATACTCGTGATGAAAGGTAACAGGATATCAGCAACAACGAAGACGTTTCATAACGGTACACTGCCCGAAAAGGAGGTTAGAAAAATGAGCAAAGTACCACGCCGTTTTTGTAGTAGTAGGCATTTCGAGGAAGTGTTATCTACGGAATGCCACAGGGTCTCAGAAAATCGACTAAAAGGAGTCTCAGTTTGACCAGAGTAAAACAGTCAGAACAGAAGAAGGGTATCAGCATGAGCAACGAATCGGCAATCGAAGACATCGTCATCGACTCACAGTTCAGGGAATTACTGCGGCCGTTGACAGAAGACGAGTATGCAGCTCTCGAGGAAAGTATCAGGGCGGAGGGTTGTAGGGATGCCCTCGTTGTTTGGCCTTGTGACGAGGGACGCGTCCTGTTGGATGGGCACAACAGAAAGGAAATTTGCGACAGATTGGGAATAAACTACGGCGTTGTCGAACTTCAACTCAATAGTCGCAAGGAGGCCGAGGACTGGATTATCAGAAACCTGTTAGGACGCCGTAACCTCCATTCAGATTGCGCTAAACGTTTTCGAACAAGGCGAGAGAATGGGTTGAACAAACAACAAGTAAGGCGCATTGAATCAACGTATTGGCACAAAATCTATTTGCCTGAACGTGAAGATTACGATCCCAATAAAAATCCGTTCGATGGACCGAATATAACTGAACCCAAACGCGTCCGCGAAAAGAACTGGCATCACTCAGAGCCGATTCCGGAGTTTACAAACTTGTATATCCTAAAACCTCACATTGAGGAGGCGAGGGCACTGTGTGCATTTAAACTCGACGAGCAACTACTGCACGATTTTCTCACAAGAACGGGCAATCGCAATACAAGATTTATTCGATTGGACGAGAACAGCATCGGGCTAGTGCATCTACAGGGAATGGAAGAGGAGGAGTAATAGTATGTCTTTCGGTCTTTACAGAGGAAATGACGAGTTCTACTGCAACGGTGTCGTCTGGGGTTACCTTCTACGGCTTGCACACCAATACGGTTGGGAACCTCAAGGTACGGAAGGACCAGATTGGGGAGATGAGTGGGCGCCTTTCGGTGATTGGGATGGAGGCTACGTAACCAACGACCATCAAATCGTCAAAGCTGAAGATGCTCAAAATATGGCGGCTGCGCTTAAGAAGGCCCTCGCCGCTGGGCAAGAATCACTGGATAACGTCGTCGTCGACGGTGAACCACATACCAGAGATTGCGCCCTAATTCTCTTCAGCGAGTCACAGGCGAGTTTAAAACGGTTCATAAAGCTCTGCGAAGGCGGGTATTTCGTCATCTCATAGGCAGGATGTAGCAAAGTAGGACGGAGGGATGAAAACGGCACGGTCATCGGTCGTGTCGTTTCGTCCCCCATTTGGAGTGACTCCCTTGTCAATCATCAGGGAACACGACGAGGGGACGATTTAATCGAGTAGGAGGTTCTCGGACTTGTCTATCGTACAGAGTACTAATCGAGAAAAAGGGGATTCCACGGGAAGTTCGTGCGCAATCGGGGACATTGTCATCGACCCGCAGTTCAAGGAATCACTACGGCCATTGACGGAAGAGGAATGCACAGCGCTTGAGGCCAGCATACGGGCAGAAGGATGCAGGGACGCCCTCGTGGTGTGGCCTTGCGAGGGTAAGCTCATACTGTTGGACGGGCACAACCGGAAGGAAATATGCGAATGGCTCGGCAGTGACTACGGCATCGTTGAAATTCATCGCGCCGACCGCGAGGAGGCGGCAGATTGGGTCGACAAGAATCAGCTAGGGCGCCGCAACCTCAATCGTGAACACATCAGTCTTCTTCGCGGGAGAAGATACATCAGAGCCACCAAGCGGCAGGGACAGCGTTCCGACCTTGATTGGAATCAGGAATCCAGCATATTCAACGTTGATGGACTGCCGGTCATTGATGCCGAAGTCGACGATTTGGACATTTCAACTTCCTGTCAGAGTGTCAGGAAGTCAACTCAGATTGATATGTCCACCGAGATTCCTGACGCAGCAGGCTGTGTCGAAGCGACGACCTCGTATCAGGGCGATAAGAACCTGACAACTGCTGAAGAGGTGGCAGCTGACCACGGGGTGAGTGAACGCACGATTCACCGTGACGCGAAGTTCGCTACCGCAGTCGAGAAACTGAAGCAGACCGTTCCAGACATCGAGCAGCGAGTCATCTCTGGAGACATCCCGTCGAAGTCGGCGGTGATGGATGCCGCGAGGAGGCCTGACAAGGCACAAGAAATCCTCTATCGTAAACCGCACGTTGCTTACAACTCCGGAAACAACGAGTGGTACACTCCGAAGGCATACGCCGACGCGGCTCGAGAAGTATTGGGCAGTATCGACCTTGACCCCGCTTCTCACGCAGAGGCAAACGAAGTCATTCAGGCGAAGCGGTACTTCACCATCGAAGAGAACGGCCTCGAGCAGGAATGGTACGGCAATGTATGGATGAATCCCCCCTATTCCGGAGATTTGGTGCTGAGGTTCTGCCGGAAGCTGATAGAGGAGCATCGCTTCGAACGAATTCAAGCGGCTTGCGTTCTCGTGAACAACGCGACAGAGACCTATTGGTTCCAGTCGCTTTTCGATATAGCATCTGCAATCTGCTTTCCGAAGGGTCGCATTCGGTTCTGGCGGCCTGAGGAAGACACGAAAACTCCACTACAGGGGCAGGCTGTTTTCTACATTGGGGTGGAGAACGAGAAATTCTCTGTGATATTTGGCGAGTTCGGGAAAATCGTTAACGTTCCGTGACAAAACCTACCAAAAGGACAGATGCCTCAGCATGTATATATGCTGAGGCGATAGTATCTGCACCAACGATTAGTCTAGCCATACACGAACAAATAAGCCACAACAATGAGAACTTCAAATCCGGCGTGGTGTTGCCGCAGGAGTCCCGCTGAGCCAAGTAGACTACGACGATTTGCGCTCCAGATTGGACGGAATTCGAAAAAAGGTACCATGGGTCCACCAGGATGGTAAAGGCCAAACAGGGCCGTAAATCAAGGTTTTTTGAAAGGAGCCGGAGGAAGATGAATGAAGAAGCTGATCAACGCCACTGAGCGTGATTCCAGGCTGTTTCTCGTGACAGCGATCAGGTGAGAGAAAAAAGTCGATATTCCCCGGACGGTGTGCGGGTCGATCATGACACATCACCGACATCGCATACAACTCTCGTTATCAACAGGTTTTCTACACGCTTTCAACAAGGAGAAAGTTATGCAGTTCGTATGTATCCCTCTTGTCGTCATCGGGTTAGTGGCTCTGTTCTCGATTCCGGTCGCTTTCATGAGGCCCCATTGGTTTTGGTTAGCCAGTCGGCGAGAGGCGGTGTGCTGCACGGCGCTGGCGGCGGCGACCTACTTGGGGGCGTTTGTTGTAGCCTGCTGCGTGTGAGTTCGCGGAAGGGCGTTGGGTTGGAGTACCCGTGAAGCCTCGTAGTCTACGTCGTTTTTCGCCCGAGATTGCGCGTGAAGAGAAAAAAGGTATCAAGGGTCCACTTGGGTGTCGGAAACCAAAATACGACGATTAGACGCTTTTCCTTAAAGGGCACCGGGAGCCGATGATCGAAGCCACTGAGCGAGGTATCAGGCCGGTGCTCAAGGCCGTGCTGTGGCGGGAGCAGGAGGTCCTCATGAGGCGGTGATCGGGCCTTCCGCCAACCAATCAATTTCGGTGCATCAACTTTACGTTTTCAACAAGTTTTCCACGTGTTTTCAACAAGGAGCCTACCATGCAGTTCGTATGTATCCCTCTTGTCGTCATCGGGTTGGCGGCTCTGTTCTCGATCCCTGTCGCATTCGTGAGGCCGGAATGGTTTCGGATGGCCAGTCGGCGGGATGCGGTGCTCTGTGTGACGCTGGTAGCGGCGTACTACCTGGGGACTTTTGTTGTGGTTGTGTGCCGGGTGTGAGGAGGCGGCGCGGGCGGGCAGGTCCTCCGATCGGGAAACTCTCGTAGACTTCGATGTCTTAGCGCCGAGATGGCGTTCGGATTGGAAACAGATATCAGGTTTCGGCAGCAAGGAGAATCGGAACGAGAGGCCAATGGAAGTGGAACATCTTAATAAATTAATACAATCACATATAACCTCCCACTCGTCGCCTTCACCTTTCCCCGACTCCTGAAAAATTGCTGACACTCCTCCCGTCTCCCTTTACAATAATACCCACCACGGGATCATTATCGATAGATTGAGTAGGATTAATATCACATGGTCGAAAAAAACGAATCCCAAAATCCGGAATCCGACGATAAGAGTCGTTCCAGCGACCTTTTACTCGAACTACTCGAACGGTACGAGGCGGGCGAGGATTTTGATCCGGAGGAATACCTGGCGCGGTATCCAGAGCTGAAAAACGAGGTGCATCGACTGTTCAAGCTCCTCTCGACGAGAGACAGCGATGAAATCGACGTATCAGCTAATCCTAATAGAGGCGCTGATTCTGATGCGTCTTGCACCATCGGTGACTTCAAGATCAACCGCGAGATAGGAAAGGGAGGAATGGGAACAGTATATGAAGCGGAACAGATATCTCTGAGCCGCAAGGTTGCTCTGAAGCTGCTTCCATCTCATCTCAGCTTATCAGATGAAGCCGTACAGAAGTTTAAGCGAGAAGCTAAAGCTGGTGGCCGCCAAAGTCATCCGGGAATCGTTGCTGTTTATGCTGTTGGAGAAGAAAAGGGTGTTCATTTCATCGTCCAAGAACTGGTCGAAGGTGGTCGAACCTTAGCAAATGCACTCGTCGAATATCATCGCCAGCCAGAGCTTCACACCGGCTACTACAAGGAGGTTGCTCAACTATTTATTGATATCGCCGATGCCCTCCAACATGCACATGAGTCCGGGGTAACTCATCGTGACGTAAAACCCTCGAACATTCTAATCACACCGGATGGAACACCAAAAGTAACGGATTTCGGCCTCGCAAAAATTGAAGATGCTCTTGCGCTTTCACGGACAGGAGATTTTGCGGGTACTCCCTATTACATGTCGCCAGAACAGGCCATGAGCCGCAGGATCGGAGTCGACCATCGAACTGATATCTTTTCATTGGGTGCCACCCTTTACGAGGCGATTACATTCAATCGGGCATTCGATGGAGATACGAGTCAACAGGTATTGGAAAAAATCACGCTTGTGGATCCTCTTGATCCGAGAAGGGTTCGATCCAGGATTCCGCGTGACCTTGCGGCAATCTGCTTGAAGGCTCTCGAAAAGAGGCGTGAGAGGCGTTATCAAAGTATGGAAGAGTTCGCCGCTGATCTGCAGCGCTTCCTCAAAGATGAAGTAATCATAGCGAAGCCCCCGGGACTGTTTCGACGAGCCATCAAATGGACAAGACGATATCCTGTGATCAGCGCAAGTGGGGCTGTGGCAGCCGTGGCTTTCGTGGCGATCGTGTTTTTATGGTGGCAAGCTGTGTCAGCGGAGCAGGAAATTAGAAAGCAGTACGACGAAATTATCCGCCTCTCGGACATCAAGCACCTCTTCGACCTCGAGAAAAAAGTCGATGAGCTTTGGCCAGCACTACCGGAGAACATTGAGGGCCTTAAGTCCTGGGTGGAATTGGCAGATAAACTTTTCAATCGTTTAGGCGCTCATCGATCCACTCTGACATCCTGGCGACGCAACGCGCGCCCGTACACCGAAGAGGCCATGCTTCAAGATCGTGAAGGCCATCCGAAATGGAAAGAGCTCGTTGATGCACGGGCCTCCAAGGAGCAGTTGTTAGAACAGATCGCCACTCTTGAGGCGTCATTGGATTCGCCCGGCACAGGAGCGATGGAACCTGAAGAGAGTCAAACCGGAAACAAGAAGCTTGACGGCCTTAAGGATCAGTTGACGGAGCTTGAAGATAAAATCTCAATTCTGGAAGCGATGGTGTCCGAGCGGCGCACCTTTGAGTTCTCGAATACCGAGAATCAGTGGCGCCACGACGTGCTGGAGGAGCTTGTGGCTGGGATCGAGCTGTTGATGGATGAAGATGAGGGTATATTGCAGAGCATCCGGGAGCGGTTGGAGTTCGCATCCACGATCGAGAAAAAGAGCATCACCAACCATCATGACGAGTGGGACGAGGCAATCGCTTCAATCGGAGATGAGGAGGACTGCCCGATGTACTGCTGCCTGACAATAGAGCGGCAGGTCGGTTTCGTCCCCATCGGGCGAGATCCCAAATCGGGTCTTTGGGAGTTTGCACACCTTCAGACCGGAGACATCCCCGAGCGTGACGCTAACGGAAACCTGATTCCAACTGAAGAAATGGGCCTCGTCTTTGTGCTGATCCCGGGCGGTACCTTCGACATGGGTGCGGAACAGCCGTCAAAAAAGAATCCACTCGGATCGCCCAACGTAGATCCACAAGCGTCTCCATTCGACGGGCCCGTTCATGAGGTGACGTTAAGACCTTTCTTCATGTCCAAATACGAGTTTACCCAGGGACAGTGGCTGCGTTTTGTAGGAGAGAATCCAAGTTTTCCTAGGCCAGGGGTTCCCCCTGGCGGCCAACCGGTCACCCTTCTTCATCCGGTGGAACAGGTGAGTTGGAAAGAGTGTACCGAAGTAGCACGGCGACTGAATCTGAGGCTGCCATCGGAATCTGAGTGGGAGTATGCCTGCCGCGCGGGGACGACGACTATTTGGTGGACGGGAGACGAGGAAGATTCGTTGGAGGGAGCCGCGAACTATATTTGTGAATCTGGCACGACTCTTCCAGTCGGCCGCTTACGTCCCAATGCCTTTGGCCTTCATGATTTTTGCGGGAACGTATGGGAGTGGTGCCAGGATAGGTGGCACAACGTCTACTCCGGAGCCCCTACCGACGGCAGTGCCTGGACTAAATCAGGCTCCGGGAGCCGGGTCTACCGCGGCGGCAGCTGGAGCAGCAGAGCTCGGAGCTGCCGCTCTGCGTTCCGCAACTGGGGCGTCCCTGGCAACCGCATCTACGGCCTCGGCTTCCGCCTTGCCTTTTCGCCCTTTCCATCGGACAGTTGAGCCCTTTTGCCATGATTCACCACAGCGGGACAGCTCGCCAACGAGCTGTCCCTTACTTTTTTCTTGCGGAAAATGCTTGAAAACGTTACGAGCGAAGCTAGGGGTCTGGCGGGCATGGCGTGTAGGGCCTGCCTGTTTTATGCTAGCCAGCTAGCAGCGGGAGGCCTAGTCCACAAAGAGAGGTCCCTGCCATGTTCTTCTCAACTCTCACTCTGCGCTACGACCCCGAATCGGGACAGATCGACGACCAGACGTTCCAGGACTTCAGCGCCAACAAGGAGGTGCTCTCCGTCACGGAGCACTTCATCGTTTACCGCGAGCTACTGCGGCGGTACTTTCAGGCGGATAAGATCTCGACACCCATTGCCAACCGAAAACGTATTCGACGAGTTTGTGGTGATGATCATGGCCGAACGCGATCTGTACGAGGCCGTGGAGAACTACATCTCGTCGACCTACAACGCGGCGGCGGCAGGTGAGCGCAACGCCGTGGGATTCGTGATGACTGTTTACCGGCGGCGTCTGGCCAGCAGCTTCGCGGTGCTCGCGCGAACTCTTCGCCAACGGCTGGAGACTGTTGATCAGGGACAGCTATTTTCGTATCGTGTTAATCATATCGTGAGCCAACAGGATTATGCGGAGGCAAGGAGAACCGCCATGCGTTATGTCGTAATATTCGCCATTCTTGTTCTTTGCCCGACAATCGGACTGGCACAGTCGCCAACTATAGACATCAAATGCAACGGCCTCGACTCGGGAGTTTGGATCGACCCGGGAGCGAACGCGAAAATCGACTTCTCTATCACGGCTGGATCGGGTCTCGGTAACGATGTTGACATCTGGGTTATTCTGAAGACGTCGTCATATTACTACAGCTACAACAGCTTTGGCCCAATCCAAGGCTGGAACAAAGGCATTCACAACGCCTACTACACCGGCCCGCTTGTTGATATGAATGACACTGCATTGGAATCGCCTGTACCGTATGGTGATTATTTCGCCTACGTCGTCATAGATACGTGTGCGGACGGTTTTTTCGATAGGAATCTCATTTACACGTTCGATAGCGTGGACTTCGCTACAGAGATTGAGGGCATGGCCCTCATTCCAGCGGGCGAGTTCGACATGGGTGATCATTACGGCGTGGGCGATCGCGATGAGCTCCCCGTTCACACAGTGTTCATCAAAAAATTCTGGATGGATAGCTACGAGGTGACCAACCTGCGCTACTGTAAATACCTCAACTCGGCCTACGACCAGGGTCTGATCCAGGTGATCGGCGGCGTTGTGTACAAGGCCAACGACATCGAGCCGTACTGCAATACGGCACCGACCTGCTCTTCCACCCCCATCAAATGGGATGACAACAAATTCGAATTCACCGTCTTAGGCAACAGAGGAGCCCATCCCATGGTGTGGGTGACCTGGTACGGCGCGGCGGCCTACGCCAACTGGCGCAGCGCACAGTGCGGTCTGCCGGCCTGCTATGACCTCAACACCTGGGTGTGCACCTTCGACGCCGGGGGCTATCGCCTTCCCACTGAGGCGGAGTGGGAGAAAGCAGCCCGCGGCGGCGAGCAAGATCCTTACTACCAATACCCGTGGGGGAACATCATCGACGGGTCGCAAGCCAACTACGATCAGTCCGGCGATCCCTTTCCCGACACAACACCGGTGGGCTTCTACAACGGTAAGCGGCACTACAAGGTTGAATTCGGCTGGCCTGGGAAAAAGACGAGCTTTCAGACCTCGGACGGGAAGAACGGTTGGGGTCTCTACGACACGGCGGGTAACGTGTGGGAATGGTGCAACGATTGGTTTGACTCGACCTATTACAGCTCCTCTCCTTACAATAATCCGTACGGCCCGGTTAGCGGGGCGAGCCGGGTCCGCCGCGGCGGCTGCTGGGACCACATTGCTCGTTACGGCCGCTCTGCGAAACGCGGCGCATTAGACCCTGGCAGCAGCAGGGCCTACCTCGGCTTCCGCCTTGCTTTTTCGCCATGACTCATCACAAGGGGACAGCCCGCCATCGGGCTGTCCCCTTCTTGTTCATTTCGCAATAAGCTTGAATTCGCTGTCACCGCATTCCGGGGTTCCATGTAGAAAGAGATATCGAAAGCCCGCCCGTTCACCACACCGGCTCTTTTTTTGTTTTCACGAGCGAGTCGGAGAGCGAGTGTGCGCGGGTGCAAACGGAAATTGGCACGATTTCGGGTGATGTCGTCGAAAACAGCGAGCCATCCGCAGCAACCACCAAACACCTATCCAACCAACCCCACAAACACTTACAACCACCACTCCACAACACCGCATCCCGCACCGGTTCACCACCTGTTTGCGAACGCCCCACTTCGGGTCCCCGGGTGGGTCGCGAAAAATCCGCTCTTTGGTGAACGGGGGTCCTGGCTTTGTGTGATTCTGTCGAAGGGAAGCGAGTTCGTCGCCGGCGATTTTAGCGCAGTACCAATCACTCGGAATCTCTGGAAGAGAAAATCAGAACTGCCAGGTCAGGCCGGCGGAAAGGATGAAATCGGGCGCCGTGTCGGTGGTGAAGCCCTCGGCGATGGAGAGCCGCAGGCGGGACCGCGGTGCGATCCTGAAGGAGCCGCCCAGGGCGCCGCTCCACTGGTACTTTTTGAACTCATCGAGATGCGCATCTCGAAGGGGTACGGTCTGATAGTCGGTCTGCGCCACGAGGGAGAAGGCTTCGCTGAAACGGTACTCGATGGCGAACGATCCGTGGGTCACATGAGCCACGTGCAGGTCCTTCATGAAGGTTGGATTCTTGCGGAAGATCTGATCGAGAGCCAGGTAGAAGGCCAGGTTGCGAAGGCGCTTCTCCAGCAGAACCCCAACGCCGCCGTCCCAGGTCCCACTGCCGAAGCCTTTTTCGTCGTCTCCCGTGGGCAGCTCCAGCGTGCCGCGCAGCGCAAGGCCCATGGCATCCTCGGCCGGATCGAGGATACCGGCCTTGAGGGTGATCGGGATGTCCGCCAGGTGCAGGCCGTCCTTCTCGGCGGAAAAAAAGGTCCCCCCGTCGTCGACGTAGAGCACACCGAACTGATCGTCGGGATTGGTGTCGCGCTCGCCCTGGTCGACCCGCAGGATGGTATGAAAATTCTCGATGAAGCTGTCCAGATTGCCAGACGTGTAGTGCAAAAAAGGGAGCTCCACGTTAAGCTCCACACCACGTCCCAGACCGATGGTGCCCGCCAGCGCAGTGCGGCTGAACTCACCGTCCACCAGAACCCCCTCGGCTCCGTCTGAGGCCGAAAGAAACAGCGAGCTGTAGTCCTGGCGCAGCTCCAGCTCCCCCCGGCCGGCCGCAAAGACCGACGATCCGTCAGGCAAAGGATGGGGAAAGATCGCAGAGAAGGGCATGCTGCTGCGATAGGGGATCGGCCCGACGAAACCCGCGTCCGCATATGGCTGGACAGCGTCGCCGGCGTCGAGCTCCAGCGGCTCATCGCCGGAGAGCATCCCCCGCGCTCCCGCTCCTGGTCGATCGTGGATGGGAGCGGTGCACCCTGTCGTCCCGCATGACGCCAGCAGCATCAGGGCGAACAGCCCCATCGCGATGCCAAGCCTCGGGTGTTGCAAGGGACGGCCTCCCCCGATCATAGCACCTCGCCCTGTATGAGCTCGTGCCGACCGCCCTCATCGGTGAAGGCGTACTTGAATCCCTTGTGCAACGCTCCGCCCGCCACGGTCCCGTCGCGCCCCACGGCCAGGAAGGCCAACTGAAACTCATCGGTTCGCGGTGTGACCTTGCGCACCCGCTTCAGCGTCTCCATGACCGCCTCCAGAGGGGATGCACCGCGGCGCATGTTCTCCACGGTCAGGAAAGAGCCCAGCACACGGATGGCCTCCTCGCCGACCCCCGTGGAGACGCACGCTCCGGCCTCGTCGTCGGCGTAGAGCCCGCAGCCCACCAGGGGCGAATCCCCAACTCGGCCGGGCAGCTTGTTGCCCAGCCCACTAGTGGTCACCGCTGCTCCCAGGCGCCCCTGGCGATCGCGAACGATCATGCCGATCGTGTCGTGATCCTCCTCACCACCCGCCGTGCGCTGCGCATCCCCGGAGCCCGCCCCTTCCTCGCGCTGCTTGCCAGCTTCCTCGCGCTCGCGCAGGCGTTTCTGGTACTGATTGAGCCACTCCACGGCGTTGCCCGTCAGCAGGTTCTGCTCCACGAATCCCTGGGACAGGGCGAAGATCTTGGCGCCCTCCCCCACCAACAGAACGTGCGGCGTGAGCTCCATCACTTTACGCGCCACCGACACGGGATGCACGATGTTCTGCAGCGCCGCCACCCCGCCGCACCTCAGGTCGGCACCGTTCATCACCGAGGCATCGAGCTGCACAACCCCGGCGCTGTTCGGATACCCGCCGAGGCCCACGCTGCTCACCTTGGGATCGGCTTCCACAACACGCACCCCGGCTTCGGCAGCATCGAGCGAAGTCCCCCCCGCCTGCAGAACGCGCAAACCTTGCGCGTTGGCGCGCAGGCCGAAGTTCCAAGTCGACACCAGCACAGCCCCCTCGGGCACGCTTTTCGCAGCTTTATCGGCTTTCTCGGCCACCGCCGCCGCCGGTGGCTCGCGATTCTCGCCGGACTCGGACTGGCCGGAACTCAGCGTCGCCCCCAGCCCGGCAACCGATACCACCGCGCCGGCTCGCAACAGGTCGCGCCGCGACAGGATGTGTTCACTCTCGCACTTCATGATTCTCCACCTCGCTCCCCGCAGGGAGGGTCTCCTCGTCGGGAAAGCCGGAAAGGGACGTCTGGACGATAGTTTCCATATCGAGAGAGATAACGCGACGACGCGATCTCAGAAATAAAAAATCGCCACAAAAAACGAAGAAACCGGGGAGAGGATCGGCCTCTCCCCGGACTCTGTCGCGTTATTTTGGGTTCAAATCAGTTGTACTTGATACCGTTGGACATATCGATCGGTGGCACGGAACCGATCGTGAACGCTGCGCCTTGGAAATAGACTGCTATCTGCGGTACCGTAGCGGGCAGGGTCACGTAGCCGCGGTCGAACTGCCCGACCGGATCAGGGGACATGGGGCGCATGACCGGCCCCCCCAGAATAAGGCCCACCAGCCGCGTGATGTCGTGGCTGGGGACGTAGACGTTGTTCTGCTTGAGCGAGGGCAGAATATAGCTCTGCAGATGGCTGGGATTGCGCATCAAGAAGGTGAGCGTGTTGCTGCCGTACCAACCGCCGGCCACGTAGAGCTCCGAGAAGTTGCCCTGCGAGCCCTGGCCGTAGTAGGTGGTGTTGTACTCCTCGCCGCCCCACAGCCTAAGTGGCCAGGTGGCCCATGGTGAGCCTCCGAACCAGTACGTATTCGACCAATTGCCGTTCGGATAGTAGATATCGAACGCGTTATCAGTGCCCGTGTCCCCGTTGCCGCCTGCAAACGGCTTCTTGCCGATCACGGGGCCGGTGGCGGGATCACCGCCGATCCCCATCCCGTTGTGGTAGACGTGAGCCCAACCGATCTCGGAACCGAGGAGAAACTCGTAGCCGGTACCTTCCAGATCGCTCGTGATGACCCAGTTCTTGTTGACGCCAGGAGGCAGATGGGCGGCGTTGGGCAGACCGGTGAAGGGGAACACGGCCTGTACGAACCCCAGATTGCCCCACCCGGTGCAACCGTCATAGAAATGGATGTCCATCATGATGCCCGCGGTTCCGTGATCGTTGGTGGAAAAGCGGAACTCGAAGCCGTCGATGATCTCAGAGGACAGTCCGGTCGCCGAGGGCTGCATCTTCCCCCAGTCGAGGGCGATGTAGTGCAGGTTCTCGTACCCCATGTTCCAGTAGGTATGGGCCGAGGCATGGTTGTCGAAAACGAGGTTGCCGTAGCGCCCCCCCTCGGGTGTGGATGCCTGCCACTGTTTGGTCTTGATATCGTAGGTCGCCCATCCCGTTTCGCCGGCGTCGAGAACCTCGCCGACCCGCACCTGACCCACCGCCAGGGAAGCGAAAGCCCCGACGATGAGCAAAGACAGCATTGTACCTCGAATCACTCGTTTCATGTCTATCGTCCTCCTATTTGACTTCTGATCATGAACGGATCGCTATAAAGGCTTTCTTAGATCGGCAGGTTGCCGCTGGAATCAGTGAGCCCACAGTGTATCAAAAACACCACCGATCTCCAAGAAGCATCAAATGCATTCGATACCTCTCCCCACTCCCAGAGACAGAATGGGGCTGAAAGAAACCGGTGAGATCGGGCTGCGAACTGATACAATTGATCAGAGTGAGTCTAATGAGTAACCGAAGCCGACATTTTTCACCTGCTTGATCATCTAGAAATCTTGGAGCCCCTATGAGAGCCCCGATGAATCCACGTTGTTTCCCTTGTACGAGCTTCAGTCTGATCCTCTCCGTACTCCTCGCGCTCTTCGCCCCAGGCGCCGCGCTGGCCGGAGACTACGCAGGACGGCAGGTTTTTCCCGGCGATGCTCTTTCCTGGGAGCGGATCGGCGGCTACGACGTCCCCTCGCTCGCCGGCGGTGAACGCCTGAACCGCCCCGGGGAACCGGCGCTGCCCTGCATCCAGACGCACATCGTCCTCCCACCCGGCGCGTCGATCGTGGAGGTGAAGGTGCTCTCCGTGGACGGTGCGGTGGTGCCAGGAGCCTACCATGTCATTCCGGCCACCGCGCCGGCGCCGATGAGCGCTGAAGCGCCGACGGATCCGTTCATCGAGAACGACGAGGTCTACGGCCGCGATGCCGATTACCCCGGCGTCTTTGTCGAGAAGCTCGCGCAGTGGGACCTCGACGGCCACGACTTCGTGACCCTGCGGCTCTGCCCGATCCAGTACAACCCTGCCCGCAACAGCGTCTTCATGGCGCGCGAGATCGCCTTCGAGGTTGTTTACGACGCTCCCCCCGGTGTCGAACGTCAGGCCTACAACTACTCACCGACGATGCGCACGATCCGCACCTGCAAGCTCGAAAGCCTGGCCGCCAATCCCGAGGCGGTCGAACTCCCCGCCTACCAGCACGACGCGGGCCGTTCCCTGCCGCTGGCCGACATCGAGTACGTGATCATCTCGCCCGAAAAGTTCCGGCTGGCCTGGGACGATCTGGTCGACTGGCTCACGCGCAAAGGCATCCCCACCAGAATGATCACCCTCGATCAGATCTACGGCGCCTACCCCGCGCCGAGCGACCCGAAAAAAATCCGCGCCTTCGTACAGGATGCCCACGTCACCTGGGGCACGGTCTACTTCCTGCTGGGCGGTGACGTATCGTACGTGCCCTACCACCTCAGCGACCCGAGCGGCGACAGCATCCCCAACGACACCTTCTACGCCGACTATGACGACGACTGGAAGGTCGAGGTCTACGTAGGGCGCGTGAGCGCCGACAGCACCCAGGAGATCGCCACCTTCATCGACAAGACGATCGCCTATCAGGTCGATCCGCCGCAAGACTTCGGCCACAAGGTCTTCTTCATGGGCTTCGACCTCGACGACTCCACCCCGTCGGAGAGGTGCAAAGAAACGATCGCCCATTTTCATCTGCACCCCGATGCAACTCTGGTCACCGAGTACGACAGCGAGGCCGGCCCCCACAAGAGCGACAGCATCGCCTACCTCAACGACGGCCAGAACCTGATCAACCACTCCGATCACTGCGGCTGGAACGTGATCGGGGTTGGCTGCGTCAAGCACGGCGAGCTCTTCTATCACGGCGACTTCGAGAACCTGGTCAACGGCGACAAACAAGGTCTCTTCTACTCCCTGGGATGTTGGTCGCTGGCCTACGACTACAACGACAGCATCGGCGAGGCCTGGACGCTGCAACCCGGCTGCGGCGGGCTGGCTTTCGTGGGCAACTCCCGATACGGCTGGTACGCCGTGGGGTACTCCGATCTCTATTCGATGAAGTACGACCAGAAGTTTTTCGAGGCCCTGGACAGCCACAACTACCGCGACTACTTCGCCGGCGAGACGCTCGGCGCCTCCAAGAACAACGCCTATCCCACCAACGGCACCGACGAGTACGTGTTCACCGAGCTGACTCTCATGGGCGACCCGGCGCTGCCGCTCTGGACCGACGAGCCGCAGGCGATCTTCGTCCAGCACCTGCCGGCGATCGACGCCGGCCAGCAGGACTTCGCCGTCAAGGTCACCCAGAACGGGTGGGATGTGGAAGGCGCCCTGGTCTGCATCCGCAAGGCGGGCGAGGTCTACCGGCGGGGATTGACCGCCGTGGACGGCTTTGCGCGCTTCCAGGGCATCGAACCGGTCTTTTCGGGGTGGATGACGGTGACCGTCACGGGACGCAACCTGCTCACCTACGAGGGCACCTGCATCGTCGCCGGCAGCGGGCCCGATGTCCACATCGACCTCGAAGTGGAGCAGCGCTCGTATTTCCTGGGCGATAAGGTGAACTACCGGCTCGAGGTGCAGAATTTCACCCGCGCACCCCAGACGGTCTCGATCTGGACCAACGTGAACCATCCCTTCGGATACCAGTGGCCGCCCTCTGGGTATCTCAACGGGCCCGAGGTGATCACGCTGACCGCCCTGGGAGCCGACCAGCGCGTCTACTCCGGCTATCTCCAGCCGCACTTCATGGCAGGCACCTACACGTTGAACGCCTTCGTGGGACCCGACCCCGGTGTGATCTGGGAGGATCACCAGAGAATCGACGTTTTGCCCCCATAACGAAATCGAGCGCGCGACCTGCGGCACACGCGCGACAGAGGGTGCCGTTGTGAGCGACTATCGGAACGCCGCTCCTGCAGAAGCGACGGATCGGGCTTCTGTTGACAGAGAAGCTCCGATCTGATGCAATGATGCGCAGGAAAGCACCCTGGCCTGATACAGGTAGACCTGAAGGACATTCCACGGTCTGTAGAGAAAAGGACTCGAGAGCGATGGATCGATTGACCCACCCCGTACCAACCGCAGCATTCGATATATCGATTACGTGTTTCCTTTGCATCGTCCTGTTGAGCACCCTGCTCCTGTCAACGCTCGACGCAGGTGAGGAGCTCGGGCGCGCCGCCGGGCCGATCTACGACTCATCCGAGCTCGACTACCAGCCGGCGATCATCAGGATCGAGCCTGACAACCGGCTCATGGTCGTGTTCGAGAGGATCGAGCTGTCGAACTTTTTCGGCGACTTCCAGGTCTCCTTCTCCAGCGACAACGGAGCCACCTGGAGCGCGCCGCAGGCGATCATCGCATCGCCCCTCAACGAGCGGCACCCGGCGCTCGTCCAGCTCGACGCGGGTCACTTCGCGCTCTTCTACCTCGTTGACGAGACCGGCAACGGCGCCTATCGGATCCATCGCGCCACCTCCCCCGACGGCCTGCAGTGGACCGACCACGGGATCCTCGACCTGGGATGGGGCACGCCGGGCGAGATCAATCCGTCGGTCATCGACGAGGGCGGCGGCGTGCTCTCCATGACCTACCACCGCCTCTCCGGGCCGAGTTATTTCGCGCAGTCCCAAGACGACGGTGCCACCTGGGACACGCTCAAGACCGAGGTCAGCAACGGCCAGGGTTCGCTGCCGCGGCTCGTGAAGCGCACCAGCGACGGCCGCTATCTCGTCACCTACCAGGTGGGCGGCTCCGACCTGGACATGTTCTCCAAGAGTACCTACGATCCCTACAACTGGCCGGCCACTCAAACCCCCTTCTCCACGGCGATCAACAGCCACGATTCGCAGCCGATCGTCCTGGAGGGCGGTACCTTTCTGGTGACCTACGCCCAGCAGGTCGCCTCGGTGTTCGATCTCCACTACCGGACCAGCTATGACGGCGAGACCTGGTCCGACGCGGTGCGCATCACCCAAGACACGCAGCACTACGACACCCAGCCCCATCCGATGCTCAGCGGTGTGCCTGGGCAGGTGTTCCTGGTCTGGTCCCACCAGGAGAGCTCCAGCGCCTACGTCGATCACGATGTGTGGTTCAACGCGACGCTCGCCATCCCGCTGCCCCTGCAGCCCGACAGCGACCGGCTCTCGGTCACCCAGGGCGGCACGGTGCAATTCGATCTCGATGCCGGAACGGGCCATGCGCAGCGCCGTTACTTCCTGCTGGGGAGCATGTCGGGCACCCTGCCGGGCACGGCGCTGCCAGGCGGCGGTGTGCTGCCCCTCAACCGCGACGCCGTGACCCAGTACGTCTTGGGCCACTACAACAGCGCGTTGCTCGCCGATTTCAGGGGGAGACTCGATGGCGGCGGACAAGCACAGGCTGTGCTCAACGCACCTTCCTCGCTCCCGCTGGCCGTGGGAACACTCCTGAACTTTGCGTATACCACTGAGGTGCCCTACGATTTCCAGTCCAATCCGGTGGAGGTTTTGGTCACCCCCTGAGATCACCTGCGTGCATCGAAGCCCCCCTCGCGGGTTGCTGCCGGGATCGTTCGAGGCTATGAAAACGCCAAGGTTGGTAACCTCGATTCGAACCGATAAACAGGAGAGGATCGTGAAAAAGGCTTGGATTCCTCTCGGCCTGCTGCTCCTCTGCACCTGCGCCACATTCCCGTTCGATCTGCGCGCTCAGGCGATCGAGGACCCGGGGCTTTTCCCCGTGGGGTGGCGGGATGTCAGCTTCGACGACGTGATCTTCGGCCAGGGCACGATCGACGGTCGCGTGTTTTATCCGGCGCTCGTCAACGGCCAGAACACACAGGCCGATCCGCAAAACGGCCCCTATCCCTTGGTCGCCTTTCAGCACGGGTGGCTCATGGGTCCTGGCGGCTACGACAACCTCTGCACACACATCGCGAGCTGGGGATTCGTCATCGCCTCGACCGGAACCGAAACGGGGCTCTTCCCGAACACCAACCAGTTCGTCCGCGACACGCGCGCCTTCCTCCACTGGATCGAGGCCGAAGCCACCGATTTAGAGAGCTGGCTCTTCGCCATGACCGACGGCGGCGCCTGGAGCGCGGTAGGGCACTCCATGGGCGGCGGCACGCTCTCCCTGCTCATCGGGATCGAATCGCGGATCGCCACGATCGTGGGCCTACAGTCGGTACGGGTCGGCAGCCCGGGCGCTCAAAACATGCAAGCCTTTCCCGGCAACGCCTTCCAGATCGCAGGCGGCTCGGACTGGATCGTGCACAGCAGCACCGTGCACGACTGGTTCGAGAACGCGATCTCGGCGCGGCGCAACATCTTCTACGAAATCCAGGGCATGGGGCACACGACATGCACCGATAATCCCGCTTTCTGGGACCCGCTCTCCGGGGTTGAACAGGCGCGAATACACCAGCGGCTGGTAACGGGGCTTCTGCGTGCCGAGGTCGGCGCCAAAGAAAACCTGTATGTCGATCTCCTGGGCGAAGGGATCGCCATGGAGCCGGTCAAGATCGAATGCGCCTGCCTGGAACCTCCGTTCTGGGCGCGCATCAGCGCCTACCAGACCGGCAGCATCGCCGCCGGCATGGGCGGCTATCCCGGCTTCGAGGCCAAGATGACCCACTCCCTCGTGCCGGCGTCGATCCCCACTGTCTTCGGCGAACTGGCCTTCGATCCCGGGAGTCTGACCACTTTCTTCTCAGGCGTCTTTCCTGCCGGGGGCATTCTGCAAGAGTTGATTCCGATCGAGCCCGCCTGGAGCGGCCGGTCCCTCTTCCTCCAGGGCATCGCCCTGGACGTCGGTGGCGGCACACTCACGGCGACCGTCGAGATCGCGGTGCCCTAAGCCCTAAGGTTGAGTCGACATCGACTGCTGAACCTGATCCCCAAACTAGGGCACCCGGGCGGTGGCCGGCACCATCTGCTCGATCAGGTCGGTCAGGATCCGCGCCGCTTCCATGGCGAAGGGATCGATGTCGTCGTCCGCATCCTTTTCGGCGTCACCTTCTGCATCGAGCTCGTCCAGGCTTTCGATCGGTTCGTCACCCAAGGCGACGCGCCGCCGGTTCTCGACAGCCAAGAGTTCTGCTTCCATGGCGTTCCGTTCGCTCCGTCGCAGCTTCTCGTTGAGGGTTACGCGTGTCTTCGAACGTTCCTCCTCGAAGAGTGCGAGCTGCTCGGAGAGCGCCACGAACTCGGGGGCCGATGCAGCCCGTTCGCTGTGGAGGCGTTGGAACAGTGGCAGAAACTCTCGAACCATGGAGCTCTTGGAGAACTCGACCGGATTGATCTCGTCCCAGGGCAGCGCGGTTTCCAGCGAGCTCTCGCCGATCTCGTCGCTGGCATAGACCGGCGGAAAGAGGATATCGGGAATCATGCCGCGGTTCTGCGTGCTCGCTCCCGAGATGCGATAGAACTTGGCGCTCGTCATCTTGAGCTCACCCTCTCCCAGATCTACGAGGCTCTGAACCGTACCCTTACCGAAGGTACGCCCCCCCACGACGACGCCGCGCCCCAGATCCTGGATCGCAGCAGCGAAGATCTCCGAAGCCGACGCGCTGAGCCGGTCGACGATCACGGCTACCGGTCCGTTGAAAGCCGGGTCTTCCTCGTCATTCCAGAGCACCTGAACACCACCCTTCCGGCGGATTCCGCTCGACCGGCGGATCTGCACCACCGGACTTCGACCGGCGAAGAGGCCGGTCAGCTCGCGCGCCTCACGCAGCGAACCGCCGCCGTTACCGCGTAGATCGATCACGATCCCGTCGACACCTTCCGTCTCGAGCTCGGCGACCAGGCGCGCCACGTCGCGGGTGCTGCTGCGGTAGTTGGGATCGCCGGCGTAGGCGGCTTCGAAATCCATGTAGAACGCAGGCAGCTCGATGATCCCGATCTTCAGGTTTCCGGCCCCGGCGCTGTTGTCGTCACCGTCGCCGCGAGCGATCTCGACGAGCCGGCTCTTGGCAGCCTGTTCCTCGAGCTGGATCGTGTTGCGCGTAAGCTGAATCATACGCGAGGGCCCCGAATCGGGCTCGTTCGCCGGTATCACGGCGAGCCGCACCACGGTCCCCTTCGGCCCGCGGATCAGATCCACGGCCTCGTCGACGCGCCATCCCACAATGTCCACGAGCTCGCCCTCACCGCCCTGCCCCACACCCACGATGCGGTCGCCCGGCTGGAGCTCGCCGCCCTTTTCGGCTGGACCGGCGGCGATCAGGCGGACCACCTTGACAAATTCCCCGTCGCTGTTGAGCAACGCTCCGATCCCCTCGAAGGAGAGGCTCATCTCGATGTCGAAGTTCTCTACCGAGCGCGGCGGAAAATACACGGTGTGCGGATCGTAACCGTGGGTGACCGCCGTGAGGTAGGCGAGAAACACGTCGTTGGCCGTGGTCTGTTCGGCGCGCCGCAAGCGGTTGCGATAACGCCCGCCCAGGGATTCCTTGATCTCCTCGAGGGAGCGGTCAGCCATTTTCTGGTTGAGAACGTCGTTCTTGAAACGACGCCGCCAGAGGTCGTCCCACTCCTCCCGGTCGCGCGGCCAGGGCGCGTCCTCACGCTTCAGATCGATGTAATCGTCGCCGTCGAAGTCGAGCAAATCGAGCTCCTCAGCGAGTAGTTTCTCGAGGAACTCGATCCTGTCGATCCGCCGCTTCTGAAAGCGGTCGTAGATCGAGAACGCCGGATCGAGATCGCCCTCGTTGAGCGCGTCGTCGAGACCCAGACGATACCCCTCGAACTCCTGGATATCGGCCTCGAGGAGGTAAGACCGCGCCGGGTCGAGATACTCCAGATAGCGATCGAGGAGCTCTGACGAGAGATCGTCGTCGATCGCCAGCCGACGATAGTGAGCGAGCTGTAGCTGCCCCAGGACGATCTTGCTGGTGTTGGACTGGGAGTCGCTGGGGTCGAAAACCCGTTCCTCGACGGCCGGATCTGCCGCGAACGAGGTGCCGGCCAGAACACAGATGCACAGAACGAGCAGCGGGATACCGGCGCTACGGACATGACTCTGAAAACCTGGTGCGTTGATCATCTTTTTTTCCTTAGAGCCCTTCCTCTAAAAGCACAACAGAAGCAGCTTGCCACCTCTTGATTATTAGCCCTCATCTCCCGTAAAGAAACAACCTTAAGGCACTTTCCAAGCCGTGCGCTCCACGTTGTTGTCTTCGGTGGCTCTCGGGGCCGGCTCTCTTCCTGTGAGATACGATGACAAGCGAGCTGCTGACAGCGAAAAGTGATGACCGCCCCTGAAGCCCCGATCGTATCGGCGCCGGTGCTGCGCCGAAAATGGGTATTTTCCACCATATCGGCGGCATGGAATCCCCGAACGAGGCAGCTCCGGAGCCGCTCTGCGCACCGTTCTAAAATCAGCGAATTTCCAATAGACGTACGGATTCGGACTGGAAGAGCTTGATGAAGAGGACTCTACCAAGGGGATCATAGCGATATCCCTCGCGAGCCTCGTTGAGCCGTTCGCAGGCTTTTAGCTTGCGCCCTCCCGCGAAGAGAGCGGTCACCGGGGGACACTTCGTCAGAACCAGGCTGTGGGTATGATCCGCCGGGTAAGCCGCTTTGAAGCTGAGCCTGCCGTCCTCTGCAATGCAGGCCTCGTCGATGCGGGCCACGCTGTTGATGTGGACCTGGACGTGTGCCTTCCGGTTGCAAACGATCTCGGTGTGCAGACGCGGATCCTCCCGCAGAACGCGATAGAAGCCGTTCAACACGCGATCGCCGCTGAGGCACCAATGATAGGCATCGCTGCCGGCGATCGGATCGTAGGCGTCGGGGTACATACCTACGTGGCCGCAGGGAGCGATCGCACCGGCCAGTGTGTAAGCCTCGTGATCACAGGGACGCATCTGCTGAAGAGCGCAGGTGACGATGCCGGTGGCGGCGCGCTCCCAGTTGAAGCTCGCATCGACGCGCCCCAGGTCGAAGAACGCCTCGGCGAGCTCCAGCCCGTTCCACTGCACGATGCGACCGAACCACGATCCCGAGTACCAGGTGGCCCCGAAGACCGGGATCGATCCATAACGCATGATCGGACGATCGGGGGGATTCCAGAGGTAGATAAACGGCAGCCCGCGAAAAGCCCAGGCCACAGCACGCTCGCGGTAGCGTTCCTCGCCGGTGATCCGATAGGCGGCGACGAAGCAGCGCACAGCGTGGGCCGCGGCGAGCACATCGGGTACGTGGAGATCGAGCTCCCAGACCTGAGCGCCCTCGGGACGCGCGAAGCGATCGAGAGCTTCCAGCCCCTCGAGGCCGGCGGCGATGGTGTCGGCGTTGCCCGTGATCAACGCGTCCTGCCAGAGCGCCCAGAGATGCTGCCCGATCTGCCCCGAGGATGTGTCCCCGGCACGGCCGAAGAGGCGATGGCGGGCGCTGCTCGGCTGATAGGCAAAGGTGCCGTCCTCCCGCATCCGCCGCACCTCCGGGCTTACTCGGGTGAAACGCGGCCCATGCACCGCCGTCACCGCGCCACGGTGGAAGAGCATATCCCAGCCACCGGAGTCGCCAGGATGTCGCTCGGCATGCTTGGCGAGTGCGTGCTCGAGAACCGCCGCCACCTCGCTTCTCAGGTCGTCGCCGATCCGCCCGTGGCGCAGCTCCCAGAGCATGTGGAGAGCATGGGACGGCACAAAAGCCGGCGTCCAAGGGTTTTGAAAAGCCTGGTTCCAGACCCCCTCACCGGGCAGCCAGGCGGTGCGCGTGTACTCGGTCAACACGGCGGCGATGATCTCATGTGCCGGTTGAGGCATGGGCGGAGCCGCGGGAAGCCCACCGGTATGCTCCAGATAGGCCCGCAACGGTGTGTCCACGTCGCTGGCGGGCATCACGAAGCAGCGTGCCTTCAGCGTCAGCGCAACACCCGGCTCGAGCGTATAGGGCCGCGTCGCGATCAGCTCGTTCTCCTCTGTGAACCGCGGGATCGCCGGCACGAAAAGGGTCATCACGTCGCATCCGCGCGCCGCGGCGCTCAGATCGGGGGAGGCGAAGTACGGCGACGGCATGATCTCGCGGCCGTCCCAGGTCTGCAAGGGGTCCCACGTCATCCCGACGGCCAAACCGTCGCGCAGCACCACCATCAAGGGGACCGTCACGCGCAACGGATGGGGCGCCCAGCGCCGCGAGATGGGCGCGGCGATGAAGTCGGTGCCGCTCGATCGCTCGCCGGGCAGCAGGTACTCGAGCCCGCAGAACAGGCCGATCTCACGCAGCATTCGAGTGTCGCCGGCCAGCAGAGTGGGGAGCCGGAAATGGAGGATTTCGGCCGCCGCGGAGCAGGAGAGCTCGGTCTCCACATCGAGACAGGGGTCGACCCCATCGAGGCGGAAGCGATGGACGGCGCGCCAACGCCGCTCCGCGCCGTCCTGCCAGGTGTCGGTGAGGACCAGGATCCGCGCATCCCTGCCGGGTCGAGTACTGCGGTCGAGGTACAGCTCGCCTTTGCGAGCACGCAGCCGCCGCAGCTCCGCCGCGCTGCCGGCAACCGCACCGGTGCGCAACTCTCCGAGCGAGGTGGTCACGGCGCGGGTCGTGCCGTCGGCGGTGCGCAGAATCATCTCGCCGTAGCCCGAAGGATTCCAAGGGAAGAGGATCGAGAGCCGATCATTGGCCAGCTCCAAAGAACCGGTGCTCTGTCCTTCGGGCACGACCGAAGCTCCTGACGGGCCGACGGGAGCAGGAGGCATCGCGGTCGTGACCGGAACCGAGCACTCCCCGGCCTGCTCGCCATCGAGCAGGAGACCGAAGGAGGCGCTCTCCGAATCTTCCTGGCGAGAGAGCTCGACGGTCCAGCGGAGGATCGTCTCGCTGCCGGGCTGAAGAATATCAATTGTGCGCGTCGGGGCTCCGCAAACCTCACCGCAGTCGGTCCAGACATCGAGCTGCAACGCGCGGGCCGCCATGCCGCCGTCGTTGCGCACCACTGCTTCGATCTGAGCCGACTCCCCGGCCGTCGCCAGCGGTGCCACGGGACGGAAATACCGCACCCAGACATGGGACGGCCCCACCGGCTCGGGTACGAGAGCCGCCGCGCGCAGCCCGCAGCGGGCTCCGGTCTCGGTGTCGGAAAAGACAATCGCCATGCGTCGCACGGTACCGTCGTAGGCCCGGGCCCTGGAAAGATCGATGTTGTAGATCCGTGGCTCAGTCGTTTTGTGCACATCGAAAGCCAGACGCAGCCCCGGGTGGAAGGAGGGGAAGGGATCGACCTGGTACCAGAGCTCGGCCTGGCGGCAGCTCCCAGGCGCCGCAAGCTCGACCGCCAACCAACGCGCCTCGTTAGCGTCGATCTGGAAGGGCGGAGCGGCGATCGCCGTGGTGCCGCCCGTGGAGCGCCAGACCAGCCCCTCCGGTCCAGAGGACATATCGGTGGCGTTCTGCAGTGGAAGCCAGGCGGCGGCCTGCGCGGGATCGGAAAGGTCGTAGCGCGGATCACGCGGCAGCGCATCGCTCACCTCGCGCTGGATCAACGCGATCCGGCGGATCTGCACCAGCCTCCCCACCCCCTCGGGCGCGTCGATACGCAGGCGGAAAAGGCGATGGCCCCGCACCCATGGAGCCAGGACGATGCAGCGCTCGAGCGATCCATCGCCGCGGATCTCGAAGTGCGCGCTGTCGTCCTCGTTGAAGACAAGCCCCTCCGGCGCCGCGCCTTCGAGCCAGAAGAGCTGCGCCGAGCCAGCCACTTGAGAGCGCAGCTCGATGAGGAAGTATTGGTACGGCGAGGTCGGCGCGTCGATCCACGGGGATCCGGCGTAGGGATCGGGTCCTGAGATCGCATACTCGAGAAACCCGTCGCGGACACTCAGCGGACCGACGGAGTGGAGCGCGCTCCACCCCTGCACCTCTCCCTGCGAGAAATCCCAGTCCACGAGGATCGTCTCGACGATCGCCTCCTGATCGAGGGTCTTGGCGCGAAGAGGGGGTGAGCAGCAGATCCCGGCGTACAGGGCGAGCAGAGCCACGCTGAAGCTGATGGTGAGTTTCATGAAGGGGATCCAGTCGAACAGAATCGAAATCGCTTTCACGTCCTGCTGGATTATCGCAGCGACGTTTCAATCAGCGCAAGTGTTCAGCGGACGTCTGGCGCGCACGCCGGTTTCCCCGGGGACTCAAATTCACTTGCAGAGGCAGTTTGACGCACAAGGGTTCGAGGAAGAAAAGACCTCCTCAGACAGCCCATTTCTTAGCGTGGAGCACTGCATTGCCGCACCCGTGAGCAGTGGCAGCGTGCTTCGCGGCTGTTGCGGCTGCAGTGTCCCGTTTCGTGTTAGCAGCAGCAGCGCGCCGAAACAGCCCGCAGCGCCGGCTTGGCCGTGACGCGGAACCGATCGTTCGTGGCTCGTGGAATCAACCCCGATTCCGAAAGCTATCCCGACCCCCATGTCAGTGGCCACGGTTGGCCTGTCAGGATGGTTTTTAGGTCCTCGCAACCCTGCTTGAGGACGTCTTCCACGTCGTCGGGCGCGAGGGTGGGATCGTAAGACCAGATCAGGGCGACCAGGCCGGCGGTTAGCGGGGTGGCCAGGGGATAGCAGATCCAGTCCGGTTCGGCGTACTGGAAGACCCCGGCTTTCATGAACAGACGGGCGAAGCCGAACTCTCTCTGATCCGAAAACTGGAAACAGAGAGGACGAGACTCCGAGGCGTGGGGATTAGATCGAAATGTCGTCGATACAGCCCTTCCACCTTTCAGGGCGATCAGGCCTGGTGATCCTGGATTCGTTGAGCTCATGAAGAGAAACCGTCGGGCTGGGAGCGACAGGAAATGACGGTCATTCCGGTGGAAATATCACAGCCGCCTGACAGGGTAACCGCCGGCGCCCCGCGTCAATTCCAAAGCCGCTTCGATGCACAACACTCTAGGGTAGTTCAGGCATGGGCATCATAAAGAATGCGGTGACACCGATCAACCTCGATTTCAGTGAGAGGTGGGACAAGAAAAAAGCCGGGTCGAAACAGGTGTTTCAACCCGGCTTTTGATCACGCATTTCTCGCCGGTGTTACGGTTTATAGAACGGCTGCTACCAGCTCGTTGCTCGTCACCGTCGAGTAAACTCGGACTCAGGAGGAGGCGACGGTCTCTTTGTTGCGTCCCTTCCTGAAGTCGAGCATGTGGTTTACGACGGCCTTGCCGCCGCGCCAGATGTAGTCCACGTCGTTCCAACTCCTGACCTTGCCGAGGCGGCGCAGAACGAAGCGCGGCGAGAGGAAGGACTTGTAGATCTTCTGGGCGAACTCGACCACTTCCATCGGCTCCATGTCGGGCGTCGTGAAGCAGGGCTCGGTCATGTCGTACCGGTCGTAATCCTGAGGATCGATCCGGAACCAGCCCTTCTCCAGGCCTTCCTTGTAGAGCGGCGTGCCGGGATAGGGCACGAGCACGGTGGCCTGCAGCATCTCGGCGTAGCCCTTGTTCATGAGCATCTTGCACAGCTTGTGGGTGGCCTCGGCGTCGGCGCGGGTCTCCCAGGGATAGCCGACCATCACGGTGAGATGCACATCGATGCCGGCGTTGCTGATCCAGCGGGCGCCGTCGACGACGTCCTTGATCGTGCAGCCCTTGCGCAGCCGGTCGATGGTCTTCTGACTGGCCGACTCGAGCCCCATCTTGAACTTGCGCCAACCGGCCCGCTTCATGAGCTTCACGTGCTCCTCGTTGAGGATTCCAAAGCGCATGTTGGAAGAGATGATGATCTTTTTGTTGTAGCCGCGATCGATCATGCCGTCGCAGAACTTACGCAACCACTCGCCCACGGGGAAGGTCCCTGAATCGTCGAAGATCTCCTTGACACCCTCGTCTTCGATGAGTATGCCGATCTCGTCGAGCAGGTTGTCCGGCGTGCGCGCCCGGAAGCGCGGATAAGTCGTCGTCCAGGAGCAGAAGGTACACTTGCCCCAGGGGCAGTCGCGGCCGGCCATGGTGTAGTAGAAAGGATCGTACTTCTTCCACTTCTCGTAGTAGAGGGGAGCGTTGGTCAGCTTGCGGTCGATGAACGGCACATCGTTGAGGTTGTGCTCGAGCTTGAACTCGCCGGTGGTCTTGACTTCGCCGTTTTCGCGGTACCAGAATCCACCGGGCAATTCCGCCCCGTCTCCCAGGTGGCGCGCCAGATCGCGCAGCATGAAGTCGTAGTCGCCACCGCACAGGGCGAAATCCACGCTGGACATACGCATGGTCTCGGCGGGAAGACCGGTGATGTGGTCGCCCATGAGAACGGTCTTGCACTCGGGGTGCATCGCCTTGAGCTCATCGACGATCTTCCAGTGCTGCTTGACAACCGGCGTTTTGGTCTCGATGACCACCATGTCTGGCTTTTCTTTCTTGAAGAGCTCATCGAAGGAAGCGCGGTCGGTGTGCTTGGTGATGCTATCAGCCCAGATAACCTCACACCCGTCCTGCTGAAGCATGGTCGCCGCCTGAGCCGGAACGACAGGGAAGATGTAGCCTCCCGAATTCATCCACTGGAACTGGCGGTTTTGCGTGAGCATGGGGCTGCCTTTGCCGTCCAGAGGTGGATATGCAATCATTACCTTCATCAGCGTTTACTCCCACTAATGGGTTATCGTTTTTAACGAATATTCCTTAGTTTTGTAGGCCCCGGATGATTGGGGATTGACGCGCTGGAAAGCTCACCCCTTTTTTTCTCCGGCATACATCGGGAGATAGCGCGAGATCATTGCGTGGCTCCCCTTAATTTTGAATTTCCTACTTTTTATATCGGCAATTGCCTACCCGTGCCCTTGCAGGGTGCCTCATCACGCGAGGATGACGGTCGATGCGCTTCTTTCGACTTGCTTGCAGCCCGGTCGATCGGCGCTATCGAACCGGTGAAGGCGTTTCATGCCGGGGCAGAAAACGTCCTCGACCGACCGGTACGGGGAAAACGTCTTTGCGTCCCGTTTTCATTTGGAATCACGATATTTTCACAGCTCGAGGGGATCGTCCAGAAACACAGGTCTCCGTAGCAGCGATCTACAAGAATCTATTTGGAGACCGGGTTGCTGAGCGACCTCGCAGAAAATCAGGATGGACTTGGGTGACAAACGATGAGATCTGCTGCCGCAAAGCGCGGCTCAGACACCAAAATCAAACAGGAGTCGTTCGAATATGGTCAAACATAAAATCCTTGAAATCAATCACTTGACGCCGCAGGCCTTCATCATCCGATTCGAGCGCAATGGATTGAACTTCACAGCCGGGCAGTACATTTTCCTCGGTAAGCACGGAGAATTCGAGCAGCGCGAATACTCGATCTACAGCGGAGAGCAGGACGATTACATCGAGGTGCTGATCAGAGAGGTCCAGGAGGGATTCGTCTCCAAGGTCCTGAAACGTTGCGAGGAACAGGAATACGTCGAGGTCGACGGGCCCATTGGGGGTTTCCTGCTCGAAAAAGACGAGATCGCGACGCAAAAATACCTGTTCATCGCCACAGGCACCGGCATTTCACCCTTCCGCAGCTTCATCAAAACCTACGATAACCTGAACTACACGATCCTCCACGGCGTGCGACACGTTGAAGAAGCGTATGAGCGGGAAAAGTACGATCCGAACCTCTATACCCTGTGCACATCACAGGACGGCAGCGGCGACTTCCAGGGGCGGGTCACTGAATATTTGAAGCAACAAGGCCTTCCTGGAGATGTCATCTACTATCTCTGCGGCAATCAGGACATGATCCACGATATCTACGACATGCTCGAAGAGAAGGGCATCCCCGACGAAAAGATCCACTCGGAGATCTTCTTCTAACAGCGGACTCGAGGATTAGAAACCTCTCTGGCTGCTCGTGCACTCCGCGAGCAGCCGAAGCCGAGCTTCTACGCTCCGCAAAAGGTGCCTCCGCGGCATCTGGTGAGTTGCAGACCGGCCTCGGGAGTCCGCGGCCAGAGCGACGCGCAGAGTCCCAATCCCCCCGGGGGGACTAACTCGGAATATGGGTCATACGCGCAGAGCAATCGACAGGCCTTTTGACGCCAGATCGTACCGCGCCGCCCTCCCTCGCCATCAGTGTTCGAATGTTTCATTTCCATCGCCGATGACTGCCCTAGGTTCTTTGCCTGACCGAAGTTGCCAGTCGGGCTACGGTTGGCCGTGACGCAGGAGTTAGGCCGAAGGTTCGCGCGAAAAAACCGGCCGCCCCCCCCTCGAAAATTTCGCTTCCATAATTTTCTGTATTATTCTCTTGCCGGCTCCTCCACCCGTGCTACACCGTAGTCACCCTTAAGGGTTTCCACTATGGTCACATACAATTCCCGATAACGAACACGTTCTCAAAACCTGAATGGAGGAAAATCATGAGACTTCTTCTCATCGCGGTTCTTATCGTTGCCTTTCCGGCTCTAGGTGTTGCTCAGCAGGCCATCGATCCCGATCTGGCCTCTGGCGTCACCTCACCCGCTCTCGTCACCGTAGCCCCGTCTCCGGCCAACCAGTCGAATCAGGGTGCCGACGCCGGCATGGTGTTCTTCGATGTCGACGGCCCGGACAATTTTTCCACCGCTGACATGTACGGCGTGAGCAACTCCGGTACCGAAGCGATCGCGTCCATTTCCATCGACATCTCGGCCCAGGCTGGCTCCTTCTTCGATTTCGATGGCAGCGCCAGCTACGGCAACGCCACCGCGCCGGTCGTAGGCGCCATCGGCGGCATGGCTCTCGCCGACATCACCTGGAGCTACGACGCAGGTTACCCTTATCCCCAGACGATTACCGCCACGTTCAGCCCCGCGATGGCTCCTGGGGCTTTCTTCCGCTTCGGCGCCGACACCGATTTCTTCGTCAGCGACCCCTGCCCGGGCGGCAACTTCGGCATCCCGCCCGCCACGGTTTCGGCCACCTTCGTAAGCGGCGCCACCTGCACCGAGCCCTACGCGACCATCTCCACGAACCGCTCCGAGGCCACCTGCATGGGTCTCGGCTTCACCCTGGCCATCAATCCCGATCCGCTGATCTCGGGCCAGAACGCCGGTTTCGTCGCCACCAACGGCACCCCCAACACCAACACCTACCTCGCCTACAGCTTGGTCGGTCCCGGCAGCACTTTCGTGCCCTTCCTCAACGTCACCCTCGGTCTGGCCTCCCCGAAGCAGGCTGGCGGCGTCATGGTCAGCGATCCCGCGGGAATGGCTACCTGGAATCTCTTCATTCCGCCTGCCGGCGCTGGTAAGAGCGTTTGGTTCCAGGCCGCCCAGTTCGGCAACGTTTCCAACGTCGTGGCCACCCGGATTCTCTAGGGCGGCGCGTTCTGAACCGAACCGTGTATAGGAGCCCCGCTCGACTCTTCTCCGAGGATCGATCGGGCTGTCTTTGAAGCTAGCTATCAGCTCACGAGCCAGAGGCTCGTAATCTGGGATACAAAGAGAGGGGGAGAGGACGCGAGACCTCTCCCTTCCTCTTTTTCCTATCACTACTATATGTTTTCGTGACACGCGAATCCCGACAAATCCGTAGTCGTTGAAACAAGACCTTGATCGACACGACCGTGGCTTTCTCGGGATCGAAGCTGGCTTCCATAGCACGATCAGAATGGTGCAAAAAAACAGGCAATCAACGATAGATCCTCTTCAGCGACTGGATCACCGGCAGGACGATCCTCCGCTGAGTTCAGATCTCTCTTCGCGCCTCATCTGCGGCACCAACACGCAGCGTGCTCACCTCACTACCTGTCCTCCCGCTATAAAATCTGTAAAATGTTTTGCATTCTCATTTATCCTGATATAATCCTTCCATATCCCCGATCAGAAGCGGCAATAGGACGTCAAATAAGAGGATCTAGTTCGGACTCGTTGCAAAATTTAAACAACCACTCAGCCACATGATCTCACGCGTACTTTCCGGTGATACCCATGTGAGCAACGGTGGTGTTTGTTGATTTTCTGGTGTTTTGTTCTCTATTGGAGGATTGATGATGAGAACAGTTGTCGTCTTTTTTGTCTTGATCGGCTTGGCCTTCGCCGCTGGTGATCCCGATCCCGCCGGACACGTCACACCGACTGTCACTCCGGCCAATCCGCCCGCAACCATCGGAGATGCCGCCGCGCTCACCGGTGACGCTGACGGCCCCGACAACTACACGACCGGCGATTTCTACGGCTTCACCAACACGGGGACCGATCCGGTCACGAGCATCACCATCGACATTTCGATCCAGACCAGCTCCTTCTGGGATTTCGATGGCAGCGCCACCTATCAGAATGGCACCGCTCCCATCATCGGCCAGATCGGCGGCATGTCGGCGGCTGACATCACCTGGAGCTACGACACCCTTTACCCGCACCCCCAGGTCTTGACAGCTACCATCAACCCGGCCATGGCGCCCGGCGCCTACTTCCGCTTCGGCGCTGACACCGACTTCTTCGTCAGCGATCCCTGCCCGGGCGGCAACTTCGGCGCTGCACCGGCTATGGTCACGGCCACCTTCGTCTCCGGTGGCACCGTCACCGAGCCGTATGTCCAGATCTCCACGAACCGCTCCGAGGTCACTCTGGGCGCGGTCGCCTTCACCCTGACGGTCAGTCCCGATCCTCTCGTTGGCGGCCAGACCGCCACGTTCACCGCCGAGAACGGCGATCCCAGCACCAACACCTATCTAGCCTACAGCCTCCACGGACCTGGAAGCACCTTTGTGCCCTTCCTCAATGTGACTCTCGACATTGCCAAACCCAAACAGGCGGGCGGCGTCGTCGTGAGCGATGCGACGGGCAAGGCTGTCTGGAACCTGCCGATTCCGGCGCAAGCAGTGGGCCGTAACGTCTGGCTGCAAGCCGTCCAGTACGGCAACAAGACCAACGTCGTGGCCACCTCGATCATCTGATCTGATATCCACAAACTCAGGACACTCCCTCCCGGTCGGTGTCCTTGATCCGTGAAACTCAAGGAGTTCGTAAAGGGCCGGCGCGCTGGACAGCGTGCCGGCCCTTTATCTCGTGGATTGGGCGCGTTTCCAGACGGAACCGCGCGGCTGCCGCGCTCCATCAGATCACCGCCCGATCCACCCGTTTCGCAGGGAAGAACTCCCATGCGTGCCTGCGAGTCGGATTTGCCGATTCGGGTTGTGGAATCAGAAAGCGGTCATGCAAACCGGCTTGTCACGGCAGGCGAACAAATCATCCAGCCACTGCAGTTGGGTGGGATCGGACAGCTTGACCAGCCCATAATCGTTGAGCGACCTGAGGCTCACGGCGCCCAACACAAGCGACGAGAGATCGGCAACGTCGATTCTCATTGCCACGTCGTATTCGGCACCTCTGTCCAGGATGTGTGGCTTGCCCTCGTCGAACCTCAGCACGAGAGAGCCGTTGTTGGCTCTGAGAAAGCTGTCTTTGATCTCGAGCTTGAGGCTGCCATCGTGTCCATTGAAGTCGTGATCCGCAAGCTGCGCGAACAACTCCCGCGCATCGATGATGCGGTACATGACGCCCACGCCGCAAACGCAACACTCGTGATAGACAGGATACATGATATTATTGCTGCCGTTGCGCGGATCGTGCAGGAGGTGATGAAAGCTCTCGTCGTTGCATTCGATGATGATACGGTTGATCTGGTCGAACTGGCGGTGCAGAAAATCGAGAAGCCCTCTCAAAACCTCGGGATCGTCATAGATTAGCTGTGAGACCCTGATGTTGTTGTCGATGAAGTTCGTGGCCCGGCCACGTTCGAACTGGAAGATCAGATACCCCCTGATCTGACCGTTCTGCTCGTACCCAAGGTACTTCCTTTCCCTCTTCAGATCGAACACGAACTCGCGGAACGCGCAAAGCTCTTCGATCATGCCCGTCCTGCGACTCGCAGCCCGGTTGTAGCAGTCGGTGAGGGCCGGCATGTCGTCTTTCACCAGCAGACGGACGGGCCCTACGCGCCGGTTTCGGGGCAGACTCTGAGGGGCGACGCTGTAGCTGAAGAGCTGCCCTCCCAGCCCCCAGCCCATCTGCTTGTAGAAATCGGGACGGAAGGGCCAGAGCACGGCCAGCGGTGCTTTCCGGCGGCGGTAGTGGCGTACATAGTGCTGGACCAGCTTCTTTGCGACGTGTTCTTTTTTGTGGAACAGGCTGACCGCCAGCGATCCGAGCCCACCGGCGCCGATCCAGCGGCCGAAGAGATTCATCTTGAAATCGAAGAGCCGCATCACTCCGATTAGCTCTTTTGCGCGGTAGAGCCCATGGATCGATGTTCGAGGATCGATCCGGGTGTGCGTTCGTACCTCCTCGATGAGCTTCTTGCGGTCCTTGGCGGTTTTGATACCGATCCCGGGATAGGCATCGATGATAATGTCCACGAATCGACCGGCGTCCCTTCCGGGTATTTTGCGGATTTTCTCCATGGCAACTCCCTTGATCCTTCATCGCATGCTGATCGCAAGGCAAACTCCATTTCGGGGGATCGGGGTGGAAGAGGCAAGCAAAAACTGAAGACGCTCACTCCAGGGGCGAATAATAGGATGGTCAACACTCGGCTCGGTTGCTAATAACGGAGTTACAGGACAATGAATCGACCACAGGAGAGAAAGCATGAAGACGATCGAGTGTGAAGGACGTGACGTCACGAGCTCGAGAGAGTGGGTGTCCGGTGAGTCTGTCGCCGGTAACGTGCCGCCGGCCACCGGCGGCGGAACCTGCTCGCCGGTGAGCCTCTTGCTGAGAGCGGCGGCGTTGTGGCTGATGCTGCTCGCCTGCGGGTGGCATCCGCTGGAGCAATCCGACGAGCCGGCCGGGAAAACTGCTCCTCCCGAACTCGGACACGTGCAGTGGCTGCGCGATCACGATACCGCGCTCGCATCGGCGGCTGCCGGAGGGCTTCCCCTGCTGCTCCTGTTCCAGGAAGTCCCTGGCTGAAGCACCTGCGTGTCTTTCGGCCGTGAGCCGCTCTCCCATCTCCTCCTGATCGACACCATCGAGAACGAGTTCGTCCCGCTCGCCATCCACAACAACAAACCCGGCCGCGACCGGGAGATCCTCGAGCGTTACAACGAGCCGGCGTGGAACAATCCGGTCCTGCGCTTCCTCGACGGTCGAGGACAGGACCTTCTCCCCCGCCGCGGTCGGATCTGGTCCACCGGAGACGTGGCCCCGCGTCTCGTCGCCGCACTGCGCGCCGCAGGCCGCGACGTGCCCGGCTATCTCCGGCTCGCCGCCGCCGAAACGGGCACGAAGGAAACCGAATCGGCCCACTTCGCCATGCACTGCTTCTGGGTGGGAGAAGCGCGGCTCGGAGCGATCGACGGTGTGCTCACCACACGGGCGGCCTGGATGGAGGGACACGAGATCGTCGAAGTGATTTTCGATCCCCATGTGGTCGACTACGACTCGTTGGTTCGTAATGCCCTGAAGCTAGAATGCGCATCTAAAGGGCACAAATAAACCGGGATGTTGTTCGACGATCCGATCGAGCCAGGCTCTGTTATAATCGAGGTTTTTGGCATGATTCCCGGTGAGATTCCTGGCTCGGTTCGCGAATTCGTAGTGGTTTTCTCGAACAACCGAATATATTATTCCTAAATTCGTAATTTTGATGAGAACCGAGCTATGCTCCTAGCGCTGGGTGCTCGCGAGGGAGAGGACTGATGGACAAAGGGCGTGACCGACTGATCGATCTCACCCGCTCCCTGCAAAGCCCATTCAAGAAGCGTCTCCTGTCGCTGATCACCACCCCCCTCGAGAAGCTGTTCTCGATTCCGTCCCTCAATCGCGTCTATCAGAATTTTCAAACCCATTTCGACAACGAGAACTTCTTCATCTGCGCCCTCGAGCAGCTCAAGGTCGACTACGAGGTGTCGGAGGAGGACCTCAGCAAGATCCCCGCCGCGGGACCGCTCATGGTGCTCGCCAACCATCCCTTCGGCGGAGTCGATGGCGTCGTCCTCGGGGCGATCCTGACCTCGGTCCGCAAGGACGTCAAACTCCTGGCGAACTCGATGCTGGGCGCCATCCCCGAGCTGCGTCCATGGATGATCGAGGTCAATCCCTTCGGCGGAAAGAAAGCGGCCCGGAGCAACATCAGCCCCATGAAGGAGACGATCCGCTGGCTCCGGGGCGGCGGAGCGATCGGCACCTTCCCCTCGGGCACGGTCTCGCACCTGAAGCTCAGGGGATTGCGGGTCACCGATCCCGAATGGACCCAGCACACCGCCGCACTCATCCGCCACACCAAGGCCACCGTCGTTCCGATCTATTTCGAAGGGCACAACAGCACCTTGTTCCAGATCCTGGGGCTCCTCTCGCCCTTTCTGCGCACCGCATTGCTTCCCCGCGAGCTGGTCAAAAAGGCCGACTCCACGATCAAGGTCCGCATCGGTAAGGCGATCCCCTTCCGCAACCTGGAGTCGATCGACTCCGATTCCAACCTCGTGGCCGAGCTCCGCTTGCGCACTTATATTCAAAAGAACCGCCGGCTTTCGCCGCGGCGCAAGATCTTCCGGCTACGACGATCGCAAGCACGGCCGGTCCATCACGAACCGGTCATGCCCCCAGTGCCTCCCGATCAGCTCGAAGACGAGATCAACCAGCTACCCCTGGAACACTGTCTCGTCGACCAAAAGGATTTCGCCGTCTTCGTTGCCGAAGCCTGGCAGATCCCCCAAACCCTCCAGGAGCTGGGACGCCTGCGGGAACAGACATTTCGCGAGGTAGGTGAAGGTACGGGCACCTGCAGCGATCTCGACCGGTTCGACAGGAGCTATCTCCATCTCTTCCTCTGGAACCGGAATGCCCGGGAAATCGTAGGTGCCTACCGCATCGGAAAGGTGGATGAGATCCTGGCGCGCTCAGGCATCGAAGGGCTCTACACGAGCACGCTCTTCCAGTACGATCCGCGTCTCTTCGACCGCTTCGCGCTATCGCTCGAGCTGGGCCGCTCCTTTATCTGCTCCGAGTACCAGAAGAAGAGGTCGTCGCTCTCTCTGCTGTGGCGCGGCATCGGCGAGTACATCGTCCGCCATCCTCACTACCACATCCTCTTCGGCCCGGTGAGCATCAGCAGCGAGTACAATCCGATCTCCAAGCATCTCATGGTGAGGTTCCTGAAGGACAAAAAGACCCACACCGAATACTCTCATCTCGTGCGCGCCAAGAAACCCCACCGCCAGAAAAGGCTCAAAGGTCTGGACAAGAAAGCCGTCAAGTTTGCGCTGCGCGACGTCGAAAACGTCTCCGCGCTGGTCTCGGAGATCGAAAAGGACAACAAGGGCCTGCCGATCCTGCTGCGTCACTATCTGAAGCTGAACGGTATCCTGCTGAGCTTCAACATAGATAGGGCGTTCTCGCATGTGCTCGACGGGTTGATCCTGGTCGATCTGAAGACCACCGATCCCAGGCTCCTGAAACGATATCTCGGTGTGGAGGGTTACCAAAAATTCAAGGAATTTCACTCCCCCGCGGAGGCGCTGCTCTAATCGCTCGACTCAACCCTATAGCGTCCTAACATATGGTTCCAACGTATCTTGAGGACATCGCGAAACATACGGTAAGAGTCACCTAGCCTGTTGATCTTGCTCTCCTCACGGTAGAACCAGTCGATAGCGACCTCTACGATGCGCATCTTGCGGCGCAGGGCCAGAAAGAGGATCTCCCCATCGAATGCCCATCCCGGCAGGCGCTGGAGCCGAAACAGCTCCTCGGCCACGCTGCCACGGAAACACTTGAAGCCGCACTGAGTGTCCTGAATCGCCGGGACGGCCGCCAGACGGATCCAGTAGTTGTAGAGGCGCCCCATCAGATGGCGCATCTGAGGCTCATCGATACGCTGAGAGTCCACCGCTTCACGAGAGCCGATGGCAACGTCGAAATCGGTCAGCCGAGGTGGTAAAAAACGATCGATCTGTTCGATCGGCATCGAGAGATCGGCATCACACATGAACCGATACTCTCCCCGCGCGGCCAGCATCCCCTCTCTCACGGTCGCGCCCTTTCCCCGATGGGGTGCCCTGATCAAGTGGATCGTCGAGTGCTGGCGGGAGAAATCCTCCACCATCGCCGCGGTGCCGTCCTGGCTGCCGTCGTCGACAACGATCACTTCCCAAATGTATTTCTGGACACCGAGATACTGCTTGGCCTTCGAGAGACTCTCAGCGATCCTCTTCTCCTCGTTGTAAGCCGGGATCACGACGGACAGATAGGGCGCTACCTCTGACATGCTTGATGTGCCTCGACGCCGCGCCACGCGGCAGATCTGGTCAGCACTGAACACCTCTCAGCAGAACAGTTGATTCGATTCCTGTTTTGTTGCTTCCCAAGAAGCAACCCGATTCTAACGCATTACGAACTCAAACTGTCTCTATTATGCACAATCGATTGCAAGCTCTTGAAACGCTGAAAAACCAGCAGCAAGTCCACCACGAATGAGCTATTATTTGAGTTTTCTGTCAGCGCTTGGTCTACCCGGTGAAGTTATTAATCGGTTTTCAACAAGAACGAAAAGCAATTATCTACATTTTGTACAAATGTTTAGCGAATCATACTCCCCGAGACTACACGTCGGTGTCGATCGATGAGTCGTAAAGCTATACATCTTATCACATTCGTATTCAAATGGATGCTGATCGCCGTCATCGTCCTCCTGACCTGGCATCTGGGATGGCCTCCGGTCTACGAGTTTCCACCGACCCAGCCCTTCCAAGGTGACCAGTGGTACAACCCCTATGCGAGCTCGAACGGCGAGTGGCTGCGGTCCAACTTTCACGCCCACTCCAAAGCCTGGGGCGGGATCACGTACGGAACGAACGCGCCGGAAGAGATCTGGGATCACTACCGAAACCTCGGCTATGACATCCACTCGATCAGCAACTACCAGCTCATCGATCGCACCGGTGAAGGCCAGGACCTCTATATCCCCGGCTATGAACATGGAATCGGAATCTCCCAGCAGCACCACACGGTGATCGGAGCCGAATCTGTGAGCTGGTTCGATTTCCCGCTCTACCAGGGTCTTCGTCAGAAGCAGCACATAATCGACCTGCTCGCTCCGAGCTCGGAAGTTCTCTTCATCAACCATCCCGATCGGCACCGGGCCTACAGCTTGGAGGACATGCGGCACCTGACCGGTTATACAGGCATGGAGATCAAGTCTCACTTTGCCGACGCCGTCGACTACTGGGATGCCGCCCTGTCGGCGGGCCGCCCGGTGTGGGGCGTCTGTGCCGACGACAGCCACAGGCTCAACCGCGCCAGCCATGTGGCCAACGGCTGGCTGATGATCCTCTCACCCCAACGCGCGCAGGCACCCGTGCTCGACGCTCTGCGCCAGGGGGCTTTTTACAGCGTCTGGAAGGGGAAGGAAGGCCAACCGAACTCTCTCCGCGCCTGCGAGATCGAAGAGGGAGATCTCTCCGCGACCTTCGAGGAGCCGGCTGACGTGATCCGCTTCGTGGGCCAGGGCGGCTCGATCATGGCATGGACGGTCGGACAGGCCACCGCGTCCTACACGCTTCGAGAGAGTGACACATATGTCCGCGTCGAAGCCGATTCGAATGGCACAACCCTCTACCTCAATCCCGTCTTCCGGCATGGCGGTCAACCCCTCGTCACCCCGCCCGCCAGAGCCGCGATGCTGGCAACCTGGGTCATCCGAGGCGGTGCTGCCACCCTGCTCCTCTTAGTCGGATACTTCGGTGTCCGCCGTCGCAGGCATACCGCGAGCGCAGACGCCGCGGTCAGGAACCGGAACCGTCTGCCGAAGCCGGGAGACAGCGGAAGAGCACATATCCCCCTGACCGCTCGATGACTTCCGCACGACCTCTCTCGGTAACCCGCTCGAAATAGGCATCCACCGTAATCCCCACGCGCGGCTCAGGCCCTCGAAAAAGATTCTCCAGCCCCGAAGCACTGCGCCGGCTCACATATTGGGTGCGGCGGTCACCGTAGAAATTCACGCTCGGCACATGACGCACGCTGACGAGAACGATCGCCTCGTCGGCCGAGATCTCGGTGGCGGCGCGCTGCGCCAGATTCCGGAGGGGAGCGCGAAAATGGGCATCGAAGCGCGGCAAGAGACCGAAACTCAGGACCACCAGGAAGACAACTGCGCTACCTGCAAGCCAGCCGGCAACCCCGAAGAGCCGCCTTTTCTTCCACGCCCTCAGGGCGCCCACGCCTCCGGCGAGCAGACAGGCCGCGGCGCCGAAGGGCCAGAGCCCAAGTTCCACCGGCTCCTGGAGCCCCGGCTGTTTGTGCGCCTCGCTCCCCAGAATCTCCGGCAGGCGGGGAAGAACCAGCGGCAGCGCGAGAAACACGAGAGCGATCAAGAAGAGGGCCCCGGCGGTGAAACCCAGCGACCATGACCAAGCTCGGCTCGTCTCCAGGTCTCGACCGCTTTCCCGTTCCCACAGATTTCCGATCAGGAGTGCCGCACAGGGCAATACCGGCGCGATATAATTGGGAAGCTTGGTGGCGGCGACGGAAAAAAAGACGAAAGTCATTCCTCCGAAGAAAACCATGAGCCGCAGAAAACGCGCGCGCTCTTCGTCGCGTCGGCCGAGGCCGCTGCGGGTGATCCCCAGGATCAGAAAAGGGCTCCAGGGCAGGAACCCGACCAGCAAAACAGGGACATAGTAGAAGAAAGGGCCGCTGTGGCCCTGCATCGGATCGGTGAAACGGCCCACATGGTGTTCCAGAAAGAGCTCCTGCATGAAGCCGAATCCACCGCTGCCAGTCAGACCGAGCAGCAGGTACCACGAGAAACCGACGCCGGTGACGATCAAAAAGCCCGGTATGTACCAGGTGGGGCGGCGCAGAAAGTCCAGCACTCTCCAGCCGAAGAGCAGGAAGACGAACGCCGCGGCACCGGGCAGGACCAACCCGATGGCGCCCTTGGTCAGCATGGCCAACCCCGAGAAGAAACAGGCCGCCAGGAACCACCCCGTCCCCTTGCCCTGCCGCAAGCTCTCGAAAGCCCGATGGAGACAGCCGAGCACGAGCATCAGCCAGAGGGCCAGCAGCATGTCGGTAAAGGCGATCCGCGCCAGCCCGATAAATTCCATGGAGCTTCCCAGGACGACCGCCGAAAAAAAGGCTGCGCGCCCTCCGAGAGGCCGCCGGGCGAACGCGAAGACAACCAGCAGCAGCAACAGAGCCGCCGTTGCGGTCGCGGCGCGGGCTCCCAGCGGACCGAGTCCGAAGACCTCGTAACCGAGAACCTGACTCCAGTAGAGCAGGGGAGGCTTCTCGAAGAAGGGTTCGCCGTTGAGCACCGGATTCAAGTAGTCGTCGTTCAACATCATCTGCCGCGTCACCTCGGCGTAGCAGGCCTCGTCGTAGTCGACGAGCCCCACCTCTTCGAGATGGTAGAAGCAGAGCCCGCCAAAAAGCACGAGCAGAACGAGGGCCAACAGCAGGTCGCGGCCCGGCTTTACTGTCTCCAAAGGAGCCTCCCCAGCCAGTTTCAACTCTCACGCCGTTTATACGCCTCGAGCCAGTCTTATCGCGGGTACGCGGTGAAAACAATCATTTCTTGGGCTTTGGAGCATTCGGAAGCCGGGGACCGCGCATCGTTCTACAGCTCGAGGCGATCACAGCCCGCACCGGGATCGTGCGATCCGTATCTGCCCCTCGGCGCGGATCGGGCTCTCCAAGCGGGCTGTCTCGGAACGGGCTGTCAACGAGCCGCGCTCAGGGTTTGACGACCTGGAACGGGAAGCTGTCGCGATCGACCTCGAATCCACCCTCCGCGAGGATCAAGAAGAACACATAAGAGCCGAGGGGCGCGGCCGGCGGCACGGGCAGCGACCAGCTTCCGTCGAAGATGACCCAAGCGGGAAGAACGCCGCTCTGCGATCCCACGTTGATGAACGATCCCGAGGGGATCTGGGCCTCGGCTCGAAGCAGAATGGCGTGGTTCTGGCTGGTATAGTTGGCCAGCGTGGCATCCACGGGAAGCGCCGTTCCCTGGGTGATGTTCGGGCTCGCAGGCGGGGTGAGGCTCACCGTCAAATCCTGGCGATAAAAGAGATAGTTCCCCAACGAGGAATCCCAGTTGCTCACCGCAAAGTCGACCGACGTAGTCGAGGTGTAGTCGAAAACAGCCTCGTTCACCGGCGCCGTTGCCAGGCTGATCCACCCCGTCTCGGAATCGAAGCAGTATTGGGAGGGGATCAGGCTGACACCATCCACGAGGACCTGCTCGATTGATACGACAGGAGTCTCGTCGAGCATGAACACCTTGCGCGTGCCGTTGCCCGGCTCGCGCTCCCCGAACACGATCTTCAATCCCGCCCGATCGACATCACCGAGCGGGATCGCCTCGACGACGCTGTTCGTGCTCGAAGTGTAGGTCGCCGAGGAGCTGAGAGCGCCGCCGTCGTTGATGTAGATCACGATCGCACCCCACCACGATCCGCCGATCAGATCCTCATCGCCATCCTCCTCGATATCGCAGAGCACCACTCCTGAAGTGTAACCCTCGTAGTCCGACTGCCAGCCGGGAGTCTGGTCGATACCACCGAACCCGTCGGAGAGATAGGCCTGGAAGCGGCCGCTGCCGCCGCTGAGCTGGCTGTTGTCGGAGTAGACGATATCCGTAAATCCATCATTGTTCACGTCGCCGAGAGTGAGTGAGTTGCCGTTCGGCGCGCTCGGCGAGGTCGCAGTCCATCCCGCCGCGGTCTGGATCGATCCGCCCACGCTGTAGTAGATCGAGAGCGGCTCGAGCGCGTTGCAGAACACGAGATCCAGATCGCCGTCGCCATCCATGTCGCCCCAGGCCACGTCCATGCTGTGGACCTTGTTGCCCGAGATCCATCCAGGGAGACGATCGAGGGTGCCGCCGTTGTTGAAATAGATCAGGTTCTCATCAGCGGAATGGTAGTAGGGCTCACCGGTCGCCACCGCCAGATCGAGGTCGCCATCGCCGTCGGCATCGCCGAGGGCCAGCGAAAAGGTATAGTACCTGTCCTGCGAGGTCCAGGACGGGTTGCTCTCCAGGGTCCCGTTGCCCAGATTCAAATAGAGTTTGACGAAGCCTGGATCGGAGAATCCACCGGCGCCGAGAAAGGTAGAGACCGCCACATCGAGCCAGCCGTCGCCGTTCACGTCGCCGATCGAGAGGTGGCCGTGATAATCGATGTCGTTCGAGGTCCAGTCGGGAGAGGTGGGAAAGGTCCCGTCGCCCTTGTTGTAGTAGACGTTGACCCGCTCGCGGTAAATATCGTTGCCGTTGGCGACCACGAGGTCGGGCCAACCGTCGGCGTTGAGATCCCCGAAGCCGCACCCCGTGGCCACGCCATGATCGGCGGAGGTCCAGTCGGGCAGACGCGGATAGGGCACCTTGGCACCGGCGAGGGCTTCGGTTCCGAACAGGACGATGGCAACAGCAAAAAAAACGGTGAGAATCAAAGCTCTGTGCGAACCGATCGTGCTCATGTCAACCCCCTTGTTTACGTGGCGGATGTCTGGCGGATTATTAGGCTTCAGCATGCTTTATCGACCGGGTTATTATAGCAGGACCGCAGGGACGCGCCCTGTTCAAAATGTATCTGTCGTTTCGGGAGAAAATGATGACCATCCCGTTGATGAAGTACGTTTTTGCCATGACCCCGATCCAGGACCGGATGACGGGCCTGCCCGACTCGATCTACGACCTCGTGCAGGGCCTGGGGCTCACCGCGACCGCGGCGACACTGGTCTATCTGGCCGTGATCTGCGGCCTCATCCTGATTTTCAGTCTGCTCTCCTTCTGGGCCAGCCGCTGGATCCTCTCGAGGAGCTTCGGATTCATCGCGGGCAAGACCCGCACCACTTGGGACGACATCCTCTCGCAGAGCCCGCTGTTCTCGAGGCTGGCTCTGCTCGGTCCGGGAGCGGTGGTCTATCTCTTCGCATCGGCTTTCGAAGGAGCGTTGCGGGAATGGATCGAGCGTGGCGCTCTGGCCTTCATGGTGGTGGCTGGCCTGATGGCCTGCAACAACCTGCTCAACTCGGCCGTCTCGATCTATCAAACCCTCGAGATCTCGCGTTCGCGGCCGATCAAGGGCTTCGTGGACCTGGTCAAGATCCTGCTCTTTCTCACGGCGGGCATCCTCTTCCTGGCAGCCCTGCTCGATCTCTCCCCCGTCGGGTTTCTGACCGGAATGGGAGCCATGACCGCCGTCCTGGTCATTGTTTTCAAGGACACCCTTCTCGGTCTGGTGGCCAGCTTCCAGATCGCCACCGGTGACACGGTGCGCGAAGGCGACTGGATCGAGATGCCCAAGTACGGCGCCGATGGGGACGTGATCGACGTATCGCTGCATACGGTCAAGGTGCGCAACTGGGACAAGACGATCACCACCATACCGACCTACGCGCTCGTTTCCGATTCCTTCAAAAACTGGCGTGGCATGGAGGAATCGGGCGGACGCCGCATCAAGCGCTGCGTCTACATCGACATGAACAGCATCCGCTTCTGCACCGCCGAAATGATCGAGCGTTTCCGCAAGATCAAGTTCCTGGAGGACTACATCGCCGCCAAGCAGCAGGAGCTGGAAGCCTTCAACATCGAACACGGTTTTTTCGACGACCTGCCGGTCAACGGCCGGCACATGACAAACGTGGGAACCTTCCGCGCCTACATCATCGAGTACCTGAAAAGGCACCCGCAGATCCGCGAGGACATGACCTTCCTGGTACGCCAACTCGCTCCCGCGGAACACGGCCTGCCGATCGAGATCTACGTGTTCAGCGCGATCCAGGCCTGGGTGGCCTACGAGGCGGTGCAGGCCGACATCTTCGATCACCTGCTGGCCGTGGTGCACCACTTCGATCTGAGGGTCTTCCAGAACCCGAGCGGCGCCGATATCCAAGCCCTGTCTCGATCTTGACGGCTGCGATCATCAACAATTCATGCTAAAACATCTTCTCATTGTATTTACGGTGGGCCTCTAGCCCGCTGTCTCGAAGAGGAGTGAGAAGAACGAGATGAGACGGGGATACTGCCCGCGAAGCTGCGGTCCCGCAGCGATCTCGGAAGGAGTCAAAAATGAAGTGTCTCCAATCCTGGACTTTATGCGCCTTTCTTGTCCCGTTGCTGGCGCTCGTCCAAGTCCCGAGCGCTTCGGGCGGGATCGATCAACCCAACCAGGAATCCCTCTATAATGCGGTCCGGGAGATCGTGGCCGGCGACATGCAGATCAACGGTGCCGAGGCTTTCGCTTATGTTCACGGCCTGAGCCATGCCGAGTTGCTCCGCCTGACCGAAGAGACGGCCGGTGCAAAAGACCGCCGGCTCTATTTCGGGCTCGCCGGGCTGGTGATGGTGGAACGGCTCAAAGACACAACACTACCACCCTCACTGATCGTCGGGGCTCTCGAGACCGGCAATATCTCCTCGTTCGGGAGGTATTTCCTGCTCTGGGCGTTGCACGTGGTTTTGCCGAGTCTGTCAGCCGCCGACCAGCAACTGGCTCTGGCAGCCGCCGAGAAGAGCATCGCAGGCGGTAACGGCGTGCTCTTCGAAGAACGGCTCGCCGCCGTGGCGGTCTGCAACCGTGCCGTCGCCGATCTGGCCAACCGGGGGCACATCGATCGGGAAACCGTCGTGACTTACGGCGGCCGCCTCGCCGGCATCGTCGCGACGGGCATCGAGAATCCCGAGTTGCGACGCGCCGCGGTCAACGGCATCGCTGAAATCGGATTCACCGACGCCGCTCCGCTGCTGATCGAGACGCTTCCCGACGCCATGGCCGCGGAGCATGACGCCCTGACGCGGTCGACCTGCCTGGCGCTGGCGCGCCTCGAGGCAGACCGAGCGATCGCGCCGATCGGCAGGATCCTGGCGGCCACCGAAGACGAGTATGTCTACGCCTCGGCGGCCGTCGCTTTGGGTCAGCTCGAAGGTCTCGAGGCGCTCGAAATCCTCATGCGCCACGACGATCGTTTTGCAGGCGACCATGCGGGGTGCGCGATCCGCGAGCTCGATGCAACCCTGTTCTCCCTGCTGGAGACGGGATCACCCCGTCACCTCCTCGCCGACGCGATCGGCGCGATCGGCGCGACACGCCATTTCTATCGCGAAAAACAGGTTGCGACTTGCAAGCGGCTTCTGAGAGAAATCCTCCTCTCCACCGACAACGACGTGACTCTCTTCGTGACCGCCTCCGATCCCTCGGGGATTCACTACATCAAGTACTCCACGAACAACGGTAATAGCTGGGGAGCCTCGTTCACCCAGCCCCAGCACCCCAACTCCGATTCCCTCACGGCTTCCTTCAAGTTCACTCTGAGCCAGTCTGGTTGGGTCCACTACTACGCCATGGACAACGGCGGCAACTACCCGGTGTACTCCGAGTCTATCTGGATCAACATCGGCCAGGATCCCTCACCGGACATCAAGGTCAACGGCCAGGACGGTCCCCTGAACATCTCACACACCGAGACGGCTGCTGTCACGATCTCCCTCGATCCAGGCGGCCAGTTGAACGATCCGGCCGACTGGTGGGTTTACGCCGTCCAGAACTCGAGCGCGATGTTCTGGTGGAAATACCCCGCGCAATGGAAGAAATCGGTCACGCCGATCAGAGCTGTCGCGGCTTTGCTGCAGGTGGTCAACGGCCACAGCGTTTACCTCGGCAGCTTACCGGCCGGCTCCTACGTTTTCACCTTTGCCGTGGACGCTCAGAACAACGTCCTCGAGGGCACCTACGCGGACGAGGTCATCGTCACGGTGAATTGACGCGCTTTTTTACCTAACACGAGACGGGACACTGCCGCCGCACAGCCGCGAAGAGCGCTTGTGCTGCTAGCGGGTGCGGCAATGCAGTGTCCCAAGCTGAGGGATGGGCCGGGGGAGGAGGTCTTATCTTCCCTGAACCCGTGTTCGTCAAACTGCTTCTGTACGTGGATTTGAGTCCCGTGGATAAACTGGTGGCCGCGAAAGGACGGCTGTTGAGCCCTCCACCGCTGATGACATTCGATGCTCACATCGGAAGTCGTTGTGCGTATAAAACCGCAAGCAGTGTCCCCTGTTACCCTTATTGCGCGCCAGAATCCACCTTCAACAGGGCGCAACTCGGTGTGGGAGGCTGCTTTGGCAGTGCGTTGGCAGTGTCCCTCGCCCCAAGAGTAGTCAGCAGCTCACTTTGGAGAGAATCGCATGCGCCGCATCATCGCCGGAATCGCTCTACCCGTCCTGCTCATCGCGGCTTTCGCACCACCCGCCACCACTCAGGGCACCCGCGAAATCGAGGTTCAAACGACCGAGCTCGCAGATCATGTCTACATGCTCTCTACCGGTGCGGGAGGCAACTTATGCCTCTGCGTCGGCGACGAGGGATCCCTGCTCGTCGACTCTGAGTACGCCCAGCTCTACGACAAGGTCCGGGCGGCCGTCACGGCCCTCAGCGACAAACCGGTGCGCTATCTCGTCAACACGCACTGGCACTTCGATCATGTAGGCGGGAACGATAAGTTTGCCGCATCGGAAAGCCTCGTCTTGGCTCACAAAAACGTGCGCAGCCGTCTCGCCGCCGGGCAGCGGATCACAATCATCGATGTCGATGTGCCCCCGGCACCGGAACGGGCGCTCCCGGTGGTGACCTTCAACGACGAGCTTACCATCCATCTCGGCGGCGAGGAGATCAACATCATCCACATCCCGAACGCTCACACCGACGGAGATTGCATCGTGTTGCTGCGCCATGCCAATGTGCTGCACACGGGAGACATCGTTTTCCACGGCGGGTATCCTTTCATCGACATCTCCAGCGGGGGTAGCATCGACGGCGTGATCGCAGCGGTCGCCAAGATCGTAACTCTCTGCGACGAGAAGACGAAGATCATCCCGGGACACGGGCAGCTCACCAATCGGAGCGAACTCGAGGCCTACGGCGCCATGTTGCGTCAATTCCGCGGAATCATCGCCGGTGAGATGGTCGCCGGGAAAGACCTCGATGCGATCTTGGCCTCGCGCCCCACCTCGAAGCTGGACGAGATCTGGGGAAAGCGCTGCTTCCCCCCCCACCAGTTCACTGAAATCGTCTATCGCTCGCTCGAAGAACACTGACGGTGGTGGATAATCGTTGACGCGGCAGTGCCCACCGGTATCCCACCGAGCATCGGAAACCTGCTCTCGTCGTCGAGCCCGCGGCAGGCAACACTTCCTGGGCGATTTCTCTGACCTCGTTCTGAGCACGTTGAGCAGCTCACGCTCCAACCTCTGCCTGACCTGGCACCCACTTTTTTGGCGCCCCCGACGACAACGATTTCAAAATCGAGGTCTACCTGGGCCGCGCCAGCGTGGACAATTCCTCCCAGCTCGATATCTTCCTGGACAACACCCTCAACTACCAAATAAGCCCGCCGGCGGGTTTCGGAAACAAGGTGTTCTTCATGGGTTTCGACCTCGATTCGTCGACGAGATCGGAACAGTGCAAGATCTCGATCAAGAACAGCTATCTGCCATCGTGGGCCGTTTTAGCGCAGGAATACGACAGCGAAACGGGCAAGCACAAGGGCCATGTGGTGGGCTACCTCAACGACGGGCAGAACCTGATCAATCATTCCGACCACTGCAACGAGACCGTGATGGGTGTCGGTTCCTACCGGCACGGCGAGCGAATCGACAAGAGCACCTTCGCTGCGTTGTTCAATGGTGATGAACAGGGGCTCATGTAATCTCTCGGCTGCTGGGCCCTGGCCTACGACAAGAACGACTGCATCGGCGAAAAGTGGACCAAGGAGGACCAAGGCGCCGGGGTCGCCTTCGTGGGCAACTCACGCTACGGCTGGTACAGCCCCGGCTCGACCAATACCTACTCCATGAAATACGACAGGAAGTTCTGGAAGGTTCTCTGGCAGTCTTCCTGCAACGCCTACGTCGCAGGAGAGACGCTGGGTGAATCAAAGAATGACTACTACCCCAGCGATTCGACCTAACAAGTACATCTTCACCCAGTTGACGCTCATGGGCGATCCGGCTCTTCCGCTCTGGACCGACGTGACCCGTCCCATGGGGTGCACTTGGCCACCAGCCGGATATTTCACCGGGCAGGAGGTGCTCTCACCCTGCCGGCCTTCGGAACCGACCAGAGGATCTACACGCACTACCTGTGGTCTGGGATCGCGCTAGGACTCTACACACTCAACGCCTACGTGGGCCCCGACCCGGGATTCATCCATGAAGACAGCGACGTGATCGAAGTCGTGCCATAGAGACGAGTATTGGCACCACAGCGGACCTGTCGGACGCCAAGAATGGAGTCCGAGAATCGGCCGCGAATCTTTTCGTGTTCTCCCTGTTTGTACTGGTGTTACGGCTCGGACCGCGCACCAGCCGCAGCTCCGTTTGCGGACAGTTCGCACCTGCGTTCCGTGGCGAGCGATCAGGATCTGAAATCAGGCCGGGGTGCGGTCAGCCCTGAAAAACCGGGGATTTCGTTGGAAAACCCTTTGGCGTAGCGCCGGTTATGCATACAATCTCCTGGCGCTTTCATGCGGCGCGCTTATCAGCTCGAGAGACTCTAACACCCGACTGAGCCCAGATGTCGAGAGCAGACGAAGGATTCTCTATGAACTCGCGGCCCCACCGGAACAACGGACGGCGAGCTGGTTTGGGTTTGGCCCTCTCTGACCTCCATCTCCTACGCCACCCCAACACGAGTACGATCTCTCTGGACCAGCTACCGGAGATGACCACGCAGTACCAGCTCGTCATATTCAACGGTGATATGTTCGATTTCGAATGGACGAGCTTCAAAACCGAGCCGGACGCCATCCGGTTCGCACTGCGGTGGGTCAAGGATCTGGCGCAATCGCAACCTGACTGCAAATTCGTCTTCCTGGCGGGCAACCATGACCACGACCCGCTCTATTCCGAAGGCATCGAGAGACTGGCGGCGGAAAATCCCAATGTGCACTGGAAATTCGAATACCTGCGTGTGGGTGACAAGGTGTTCCTCCACGGAGATGCCACCCATATCGGCGCCCGTCTCGAATCCCTGCCAGCACTGCGGCGGCGCTGGAGTGCAACGCGGCGCAAGCTATCCTCCCTGCGGCGGTTCTATCATTTTTTCAATTCACCTGCCAAAATCGCCAAGATCACCAGCGTGTTGCCCAAGAAGTATTGGGCTCGCCGCATCAGCGCCTACCTCCAGGCGGCAATGAAGGAGGAATTCGAGGAGATCAAGGACGTCTATTTCGGGCACACCCATGTGGCATTCCGTGATTATGTCTTTGAGAATCACGTCTACCACAACAGCGGATCGTCGATCAAAGGCGTCAAGATGCTTCCCCTGGAATTCCGCTTCGAGCATGAAGATCTGGACCTGATCGAATCTACGAACCGCACCCATAAAGCCGAGAAGGAGACACTGCTTTGAGGCAGTGTCTCCCAGGCTTCGCTTGTATGCTCGATGGCTAATTTTTCGATCCGCGCGGTGGAGATCGACGACGATCTCTTCCACACGCTGTCTACACCTGACGTTTACAGATGTAGAAGTCCAGCCGCTCGTAATCAGAGGCGAGCCGGTCCGCGACCTCCTGCTCCGTTTTCGGGGGAGGAACGATCACCTTTTCTCCGCTCTTCCAGTTTACCGGACAGGCGCAGCCTTCGCGGTCGCTGAGCTGGAGGGCATCGATGAGCCTCACAATCTCGTCGACGTTGCGGCCCACGTTCAGCGGATAATAGACCATGGCGCGGACCAGGCGCTGTGGATCGATCACAAAAACAGCCCGGATCGTCGCGGTGCTGGCTTCACCGGGATGAATCATTCCGTATTTGCGGGAGACATCGGTCGACAAGTCGGCGATGATCGGATACTCGATCGTGATATCCATCAACTGGCGCAGGTTTTCCCGCCAGGCGAGATGGGAATGGATGCTGTCCACCGAGAGGCCGATGAGCTTGACGCTGCGCCGGCGGAACTCGTCTTCTCTGCGCGCGAGCTCGGTGAGCTCCGTGGAGCAGACGGGCGTGAAATCGGCGGGGTGTGAAAAAAGCAGTACCCAGTTATCGCCCTGCCACTTGCTGAAGACGATTTCCCCCTGGGTCGTGGTAGCCGTGAAATCCGGGGCCTTGTCTCCGATGCGCGGAATCGATCCATAGTCGTTTAAGGCCGCTGTATTCTGATCCGATCTGGTCGGTATGCACATATTACACCTCTGCATTTATCTACGATTGAAAAGTTGTGCTCACAATGGCGAAAACCACACTCGATCTGAGGCTCCAGGGACGCGCTAAGATCACCGATCGATGGTGCGTTCCAATGAGCCCATCGCCGGCGAACGATCAGAGATCGACATGCAGGATTTCGATTTTGTATCCATCGGGATCGTGGAAATAGATGGACCAGCCACGTTCCACCCTCTTCTCCGCGTCCAGCGCCACGCCGTGAGCACGGAGCACGTATTTCCACTGGGCGATCTCCTGCGGACTCTGAACGAGAAACCCGAAATGCACTCCCTCCGGGGGAGTGACACCGGATGCGGCCTCGAGGGTCAAAACGTCCGTCCCGGCCAGCAGGAAAACCCTTACCCCTTCTTCGTCGGCGAGCTCGCGCATCCCCAGTACATCGCGGTAGAATCCTCGCGACCGCTCGAGGTCGCAAACCTCGAGACCGAGATGGTTGATTCCTGTCACCTTCATGACAATTCACCTCGTGACCGCCCTCGTTGCCCGATCATCTCGGAAGACTCCGGCTGAACGACAGGCAGCCCACGCTGTTTCCACGCTTCGAGGCCGCCCAGAACATGGAAGATCTGCTCGAAGCCGTTCTGTTTCAGGAGACTGGCCGCCGCGGTCGAGGCATACCCGGTGTTGCAGATGAGCGCCACCATCCGGGCCCGATCCCCCAGTTTGATGCACCCCTCGTCGATCGAGCCGCACGGGAAATGAAGACTCCCCGGAACGTGACCCCGCGACCAGTCCGCGTGGTTGCGCACGTCCAGGATCTGCAGCCTGCGCGCGTCCTGGAGCGCCGCCGCCCGCGCGGGATCGATCTGGTAGAACTGGCTGATCGGATACCCGGCCTGGTACCAGGACTGGAAGCCGCCGCTCAGATACCCCCGCACATCGTCGAGTCCCACGATCGACAGGTAGCGGCGGGCTTGCTCGGCGTCCCTGCGGCAATCGGCCACGAGCAGCACCGGCCGCTCGTAGGAGATCAGCCAGGGAGCCCACAAGGTGATCTTGGGGTGCAGGTTGAGCCCATAGGATCCCGGCACATGCGCAGCCCCGAAGGCCACCTGATCCCGCACATCGATCACGGTCCAGCCCTCGCCGGCCTGCTCCTCGAACCGATCCACCTGCAGCGCCGCCAGAGGAGGGCGCTCCGTCAAACGAGTAGCCCCTCCGGCGTTGATCGCCTTCATGCGGGCAAAATACCCGGGGAGCGACGGCAACGAGCCCAGGATGCCCCGGGCCAGTTCTTTTTCGGTGAGCTCGGGATCGAGAAACGGATTCGTAAGCTTCTCATATCCCAGCGTCGAAACCCTGCGGTCCCGGATGATCCCGCCGCACGCCGATCCGGCTCCGTGAGCGGGATAGACCTCCAGGCTGTCGGGGAGCTGCTCGAGCGTGTTGCGGATGCTCCGGTGGAGTTGCAAGAGGTGCTCCCGAACGGCGTCTCTTTCGAGGATGTCCGGCCTTCCCAGCGAGCCCATGAGCAGGAAATCGCCGGTCAGCATGAGCACGGGAACGCCTTCCGCAAGGGATTCGTCGAAGAGCACGAAGGAGACGTGCTCGGGGCTGTGACCGGGTGTGTGCAGGACCTCCAGCCGGAGCGATCCCACGGAGACCGCATCGCCCTCCAAGAGACGGGTATGAGCATAGGCGATCTCGTATCTCTCGCCCTTGTCGTAACCGGATAGACACAGCTCCGCTCCGCTGAGCTCGGCCAGCTCCCGCGCACCGGAGACGTAGTCGGCGTGGATGTGGGTTTCCAAAACGTGAGAGATCCTGCATCGATTCGCCCGGGCGAACTCGACGTACATCTGCACATCGCGATGGGGATCGACGACTACGATCCTTTCCGACCGCGGGCAGCCCACGGCGTACGAGTAATGGGAGAGCCCGGGGAGGTAGAACTGCTCAAACAGCATGCAATATTTCCCTTACCACCAGGCTCCGCAACCTCGACTCCGCCGCGAGTCTATGGGATGACCCTAACGAACGGTCAAACTCAAGAGCTTTAAACCACCGGCCCTCGGCCGATTGGCGCGTCGTTTTCATGACCTGGCAGGAGTAAGTGATAGCCTGTCAGCACGGCGGCGCGCCTGGGAAAGCGAAAATCCCGCCATCACGACGAACGCTCATCAGCCACGAGCTGATAATCGTTGAACTGAAGGGCCGGTCCTGATCTATTATCGTTCCCAGTTGACACTTGAACATGTTGCAAACGAGCACGATCGGCGTGAAGGCGCCCACATTGATGAAGAGGAGTCTATGAAATCGATCGGATACCCTGATCATCGAGCCATCACGGGGCTGGCCCTCATCCTCGTGCTGACCCTCGCGGGATGCCGGCCGGATCACGATGAGGACGGCCTGACGATCGGCGTGAGCATCGCCCCCCAGGCCTTCCTGGTCGAGCGGATCGGAGCCCCCCATGTCCAGATAGAAACCATGCTGGTTGCGGGAGAGAGCCCGGCCACCTTTCAGCCCTCCGATCGCGAAATCAGCCGTATCCTGCGCTCGAAAATCTACTTCCGCCTGCGGCTGCCCTTCGAGAAGGGCAAGTGGTTCGAGACGCTACGCCGTGCCAAGACCGAGCTCGCGATTGTCGACCTGACCGCGGGGATCGCCCTGCGGGAGATGAGCCACGACCACGCCTGCTCCGCGCACAGCGACTGCGAGGAGCACGACGAGCAGCAAGGACTTGAAACTCGAGACCACGGCGACCAGAGAAGCGTCACGCCGTCAAACACCGCCGATCCCCACATCTGGCTCTGCCCGGCGCATCTCCAGACCATGGCGCGGACGATCACCGAGGCTCTGGCCGCCGCCGCTCCCGAGCATGCCGGCGAGTTTCAGGAAAACCTGGAAACCCTCTTGATTGAGCTCGACGAGCTCCACGGCGAGATCGAGACGATCCTGGCGCCGCACCGGGGAAAGTCGTTCTTCATCTATCATCCGGCATGGGGGTATTTCTGTGAGACCTACGGGTTGCACCAGATCCCGATCGAGCTCGAAGGCAAGGAACCCTCGGAGGCCGAGATCTCGACGCTCGTCGCCCGGGCCCGCCGCGACGGCTCCAGGGTGGTTTTCGTGCAGCAACAGATCGCCGGACGCTCGGCTCGAGCGATCGCCGATGCGATCGGCGCGGAAATCCAGGTGCTCGATCCGCTCGCTGCGGATGTGCTCGCCAACTTGCGCCACGCAGCGCATATCATCGCCGATTCCTATCGATGAGCGCAATCGAGGTCACCGGCTCAATGCCGCGTCAAGATGCCGTCGGCCTCGATCTCGCGGAAGACGTCGGATAGGAAATCGATGTAGATCCTCTCCTTCTTGATCTGTTCGTTGTGGAAAGGCTGCAGAAAGATCAAGAAGGTCTGTACCCAGGTCGTGAGCGAGGCTGTTCTCGAATAGCCCTTGATCAGCTCTGCATCGCGGCCGCAGACCTCCACGTCGATCTTGAAAGAGCGTGAATAGGGCATCGGGATCAAGGTGACCGAGAGCGTGGACACGAAATACCCGAAGAAGTGTTTGATGTAGGAGTAGCGTCTCGTGAAATCGATGCGGATCACGAAGTCGTTGGCAGCGATCAGCTCTTCGCGTTTCGCCCGGCGCTCCGGTTTGCTCACGTCCGAGGCGTACTCGGTGAACGTGGCGTAGCTCGCAACGTTGCTGATCTCCTTCAGAGCGTCGATAAAGAGATCATCGAAATCGCCGATGATTTGACGCTCGCCATCGAGCTTCGGAATGGCATCGAGTCCCTCCGCCTGCCGCGTGTGGCGCATCACAAAGAGCAGGTTCACATCTCCAGCACCGCGATTGTTTGCGCTGGAACCCTCGAATCCGTTCTGCAGGTCGGAACTGAAGGTCGCGCAGCCGGTCGGCAGCAACAGCAGGGCCAGCAAATAGAGTCTTGTCAGCACGAGCCTGTCGGTCATGGCAAAGATCCTCCTGAGGAAGTCAGCGTTATCCTGATCATAACCCTTTCTGGACCGGGCACCAAGGGATCCTCGCGCCAGGTTGCATTCTGCCTTGCAGCCCGCGGGCCGCGCTGTTTTGATGGCTCTTTTAGGCCTGGCTGGTCTAGGAAAGCAGGCCTACCTGCTCGAGACGATCGAACAGGGCGATCGCGACGTGGTCACGGTGATCGGCGGCGACGCGTCCGGCGGCATACCACAGCCGGTTCCTAGGGTGTGCTTTTGGGAAGAGCCTCTCGCATGAAGACTCACCAGCGTATGATGATTGAGGCTGAAACGACGTTAATTGTCGTGGACAGCGTTGGGCGACATCGGTCGAATACCTCTGACGACTTAATTCGACCTTCGTTTTATAGTGGGAGAAAACCTGGCGGCCATGAGTATTCTGCTCATCATCCTCGGAATAGTTTTGTCGCTGGCCGGCTTCGTAGGATGCGTTCTGCCTGTCGTTCCCGGGCCGCCGCTCGGTTTCCTGGCCCTCATCCTGCTCTCCTTCGCCCGTAACTGGGAGCCTTTCAGCGTCACGTTCCTGGTCATCATGGGCGCCATGACGGTGATAGTCACCGTGCTGGACTACATCGTACCCGCACTGGGCGCCAGGAAGTACGGTGCTTCCAAAGCCGGGATCTGGGGATCGATCCTCGGCATGCTGATCGGGATGGTCTGCTTTCCGCCGTTCGGCATGTTCGTCGGGGCGTTCTTAGGCGCCGTCGCCGGCGAGATGCTCGAGGGAAAGGACAACCGGAGCGCTCTCCGGGCGGGCTGGGGTGTCTTTATTGGCACCATGCTGGCCATCGTGCTCAAGCTGGCGGTATCGGGAGTGATGCTGTTCTACTACGTCAAAGCCATCCTCTGACCTCTGCCCCTGAACGAATGATCGTGATTGGCGAACGCCGGTTTCTCCAGCGACTACCGACACCATCACCTGCCGAGGTACGAGGTTGGGTGTACTGATCGGTCGAAATCCTGAATCCGCTTTCGCCTGCAGAGGAATAAAATAATTAGATTCCCCGGGGAACCAACAGACTCGCCTGAGAGCTGCTGCAAAGCTTGTCATAGTGAAAGTCCGCATCTTCCACTGTTCTTCAATCTTCGTGTTCCTTCGCGGTCTTCGTGGTGCAATCCAAAATCGGATCAACCACGAAGCGAGAGCATGCCAAGGTTGTTAGGGAGAAGCCGCCTGCTTCAGCGGAGAGCGACAATCCGCACGTCACATCATCACCTGCCTATTCGAGCGGTCCCAGCCGTAGCCCGACCGGTTTAGGGAGGGCGGGACCAGCCGACATTCGTGATGACCTGTGGATTGCTCCACCCAACCTTGGAGCCAGGCAGGGAGAGCAATCGGCATGCGCATCGACGTCTGATCGCATCTCGCCGCCCTCCCTCACCATCGGTGTTCGGATGTTTCATTCCCATCGCCGATGACTGCCGTAGGTTCCTTACCTGACCGAACATGCCGGTCGGGCTACGGTTGGCCGTGACGAATGAGTTAGGTAGAAGACAAGACAGGCGTGTAGTGCGGGTTGCCTGCTGAACATTTAGAGGACGCAGAGCTGGGCGATGGCCCAGAGCGGCGGCAGGCTCCAGAGACAGGTCACCCCGATCGTCACGATCGAGGCGAACCGCAGCCGGCTCAGCGCAAGCAGTTCGCAGAGCAGCACCAGACAGATCAGGAGCAACATCTTATACGTCAGCATCCCCGGCAGACCGCCAAAGGTGATGACCTGGGCTGCCAGGGGATTCAGCTCCGATCCGCCGCGCCGCAGGATAACGTGAGTCATGACCACATCGAGAAACGAGACGGCGATGAGCCAGTAATAAGTCTTGGCAAAACGCAGATTGACGTTCAGGAGCGGATGTGTACGCGCCGAGACCCTAGACGAGTAACTGGTTGCATCTTCGGTCATAGTACTCCCTTCTCCTTGGAAACGTCGTCCGCCTCGGCGAGCGACATCCCCCCTTCTATCAGTTCGTCGGCAAAGGCCGCCCCCGTCTTGAGGATCGATCGGTCTCATTTTTGCGCTGGTAGTCCTCGAGCAGCTTCATACAGCGTTCGATGAATCGCTTGTACCGTTTGACCGGGAGAAGAACACCGTCGGCGTAAAACAAGACGAGCTGCCCTTTCCCCCGGATACGCAGGCCGGAAGCCTTGTTCTCACCGAAGCTTGGAAAGTCGAACCGCGGCGAGCGGAATCCGAGCACCGTCTGATCCACCGAATCGACCCTCTCCCCGCTGAACCGACCGGTTTTCTGGTAATACCGCCGGTCGAATTCGTAGTCGAAGATGACAAACTGCAGCTCCTTCAATCCTCCACGAAACGCCTGGCGAAGACGCCTCGAGACACCTCGCTGCAGTAGACCGAAGGAACATAACGCTTCGACGATGTCATCCCGCTCCGGATCGATCGGGTGGAAGCCCAGTTCGAGCCCCGCCTCGACCAGCCGTCTTCTCCGGACCCGCCGGCTGATATACACATAGAGCGGCAAGAGCGTCGCGCCAAGCAGAAAAAGTAACCAGACAACAACGTCCGCGAACAGATCGTAGTATTCATTCGGCATGGCGTCCCTCCTCGTCGATACCGTTCGGATCGAAGCATTGCTTATCGCTAAAGCGTATAGGAGGAATGATCCGGATGCATCGAAAATCAGGAGGGTTCCTTCTGCATGAGCCTGGAGAGGGATTTCAAGAGCTCGCGCCTGGTGTACGGTTTTTGGAGAAAGCCGGAGAAACCTTCGCCTGCGAACTTGCTGGTGATCTCCTGTTCGTGATAGCCGCTGGCCAGAATCACGGGTACGCTCTTGCTGATGCTGCGGATTGCCTGAAAAGTGTCCTTGCCGCCCATATTCGGCATGGTCAGATCGAGGAGCACGATATCGATGTCATCGAGGTGTTGACGAAAAACTTTCAGGGCCTCGACTCCGTCCTCTGCCGTCAAGACCGAAAGCCCGCTCTTCTCCAGCATGATCTTGACCACATCTCGCACCGCCTGCTCGTCGTCGACGAGCAGGGCCGTGCCATCGTGCCGGAAATCGTCGATAAAGTCGTTCGCCTCCGGGACCGCTCGAGCCAGCTCCTGAATAGCGGGCAACAGGATCATAAAGGTTGTGCCCGCACCTTCATTTGAATCCACGCTGATGGCGCCGCAGTGGCCGCGCACGATTCCCATCACGGCGGCCAGCCCTAAACCGCGCCCGGTAAACTTGGTCGTAAAGAAGGGATCGAAGATCCGCTCACTGGTATCGGGAGTCATTCCCGCTCCTGAATCGCGCACTTCGAGAAAGACATATCGCCCGGGCTGCAGCTCGAAAGCCGCAAAGGATTTCATCAGGCTGGCCCAATCGAGGGCTACAGAGCCGGTGGTGACAGTGATCGAACCGCTCTGGTCCCCTACAGCCTCGGATGCGTTAGTGACAAGGTTGAGGATCACCTGCCGCAGTTGGGTCACGTCGGCACGCACCGCCGGGAGCTCGGCGCCGAGGTCGAGGCCGAGCTTGATCTTCTTGGAAATGGAAACCTCGATCAGGTTGACCATCTCTCTTATGAGAGCATTGAGATCGAGGGTTTCTACAACGATGCTCCCCTTGCCGGCGTACGCCAGCAGTTGGAGGCAAAGCTCGGAGGCGCGCTTGGCAGCGACCTCGATGCCGTGGAGCCGGTCGCGCACGGGACCGCCGGACATCAGGTCGTCGTGGGCCAGCTCGGCATTGCCGAGTATACCCACCAAGAGATTGTTGAAGTCGTGGGCGATGCCACCGGCGAGGACACCGAGGCTCTCCAGCTTCTGGGTGCGTTGCACCTGAGCTTCCAGTGATCTGCGCTCCTCCTCGGCCCGCTTCTGGATGGTGATATCGGACAGGATGAGAACGGCGCCGGAGAAATCCTCACTCTCGTGGGAAAGCGGATCGACGGTGACCGTGAACCAGCGGCCGCCCTCTTCGAAGGTGATCTGCTCACGCCGACCGCTCCGGCGCAGGCGTTGGAAGGGAGAATCATCCAGTTGTTCTCGATCCCCGGCGATGATCTGCTCGTGGGAACAGCCCAGAATCTCATCGATCGACGTTCGCAGGATCTTCGCGAGGGCCCGGTTACAGCGCAGGATCGTGCCCTCCTGGCCGAGGAGCGCCACCCCATCGTTGATAGCGTCGAAGGTGGCCTGCCATTGCCCGGCCGCCTCGGTCACTTGCTTTTCTGCCGTCCTCGCGCGCAGCATTGCCTTCACAGTGGCGAGCAGGACCGACGGCTCCACGGGCTGGGTCAGGTATCCGTCGGCACCGCCCTCCAGCCCCTTCACCAGGGAACAGTCGTCCTGGTAGGTGGCTGTGAGATGCAGCACCTGTACGCGATCCAACTCCGGTTTCTCCTTGATCTTGCGGCAAACCTCGAATCCGCTGATGTCCGGCAGATTGATGTCCAGAATCACGAGATCGATGCCGTCGTGAACGAGCCTCAAAGTTTCGCTTCCCGAAGCGGCTTCCACCACGGCGTAACCCGAACTATCGAGAATCTTGGTGAGGGTGTACCGACCGGCCTCATCGTCATCCACATTGAGGATAGTGAAGGCCTGTTCGGGTGTTACATCGGATGTCATGATGGGCCTCTTTGCCTGCCGTGCGGCTGCTTGAATCCGGCCTTGATCAGGGCCTTCGTGATCTGGGCGATGGCCTCATCCCGGGATCGGTTTTCTTTGGAGAGGATCGCGATCGCGCCGTTGTCGAGCTGCTGGCGCTCCTGATCGCTGAGAACCTTGGCGGTCTGAATGACGACCGGAATGTCGCTGGTCGTGGAATCGGCCTTCAGCGCGTCGAGGACCTCGAAACCGTTCATTCCGGGCATCACCAGGTCGAGAAAGATGACATCCGGTTGCTCCGCTCTTGCGAGGCGGAGCCCGTCGGAACCGCTTTCAGCTTCAATGATAGTATAATCCGTTCCGGCGAGCCGGCTCCGTAAGAGGTACCGCGACATATCCTCATCGTCGATCACCAGGACCTTCTCCCTGACGTTCAGAAGCTGGAGCTTTTCCAGAAGCCAGTTTTGATCCACCGGTTTGACGCAGTAGTCGTTGGCCCCCAGGAGCATGGCTCGATCCCGTTGTCCCTCGAGGATCGTCACAACAAACACGGAAACGCGGGAGAGATGCTCGTCCGCCGTGATTTCCGCCAGGAGAATCCAGCCATCTTCACCGGGCAGCACCACGTCGAGCACGACCGCGAGGGGTTTGAACTTCTTCAACGCGTGGCGCACCGCGTCGACCGAACGGACCGCGATGACCTGAAATCCGGTGTCTTTCACGGCTTGCTCGTAAAAATCGATCGTTTCGGGGTTATCCTCGACCACCAGAATCGTGAGATCCTTCGTAGCTCTCTCGCCATCTGGCGCCGCTTTTCTCGCCGGTGCGGCCGCCTCCTCCACCGAGGGAGCTTCGTTAAATTCGACAGGGATCGCGGCGCGGAACGTGGAGCCCTTTCCGAGCTCGCTCTCCACTGTCAGGGTGCCGTGCAAGAGCTCGGCCAGCTTGCGCGAAAGGGGCAGACCCAAACCTGTTCCCCTTGTTTTTTCCTGGAGAGGGCTCGCGATCTGAGAGTACTCTTCGAAGATGCGCTCCTGATCCTGAGGGGCGATCCCGATCCCGGTATCGCAGACGACAAACACGATCTTTCGTTCGGTTTCATCGAGCTCCGCGGAGACCTGGATCCCGCCGCGTTCGGTGAATTTCAAGGCGTTGGAAACCAGGTTCCGCAGAATCTGGGCCACCTTGTTCTCGTCGGTCTGCAAATACGGTAGAGCCGAGGGCTCATTGATGATCAGCTCGACCTCCGGATTGACATCCAGAGGCCGCATCAGCCCGCGGAGAGCGCTGAAGAGACCGATGACGCTAAACGACGAGATGTTGATCCCCACCTCTCCCGCTTCGATCCTGGCGATATCGAGAAGATCGTTGACCAGCTCGAGAAGGATCTGCGCCGCGGTGCGGATGTAGTCGACCTGTTTCTGCTGCTCATCAGAGAGATCCCCGTCGATGCGGTCGAGCAAGATCTGGGACAACCCGAGGATCGAGCTGAGAGGAGTGCGGAACTCATGGCTGATGTGGGACAGAACCCGCGACTTGAGCGCGTCCATCTTCTGGACCTGCCGCGCCTTTTCCTCGAGCTCTGCGTAGAGCACGATCACACCGCGATTGGTGTCCTCGAGCTCCCGGTTCAGCCTGATCAGCTCCTCCAGGGTTGTCATGACCTCCCGGTTCTGGCGCTGGATCTCGTCGTAAGCCGATTCGGGCCGGAGCTCGAGGAGCTTGTCTGCGAGCGCCGCAAGGCCGGGACCGTTCAGCGGTTCGAGCAGAGGAGAAAGCGCTTTTGCCATCGTGACCACGGTCCCTTTCCCTGGAGTCGAGTCGATCTGAAAGCTGCTCATCAGACGCCGGCTGCCGGAGATGCCCCTGCCCATACCGGTCGCCGAGGTGTACTGGCCTTTCAGAACAGCATCCAGATCGGCGATGCCGGGGCCGAAGTCCTGCACGGTGATGACGAATTCTTGGGGACGAGGGCTGTCGGCCAGAGAGAACTCCGCCTTGCCGCCGCCGCCGTAGCGCAAGGCGTTGCGCGTGATTTCTGAGACCGATGTGGCGATGCGCGTCTGATCCTGGGCTTCGAAGCCCAGCAGCGCCGCAATCTGTCGCGCCCGTTGACGGGCCAGCGCAATATCGCGGTCGCGGTGGATTTCAAGAGTCAAGATCGATACGACCATCGTGGATCTCACCTCCCGACCCGTTCCTTGACCACTACCACTGTGGTGTCATCAGTGCCGCGGCGGAAATCGCGGTAGAGGACGCCGGCAACGAGGCTGGGGTTCTTGTAAGCCAGCCCGGGATAGAGATCGAGGTTCCAGCGGCTCTTTATCCCGTCGGAATACATGACAAGCAGCCCGCCCGGCGGCCAGGTGTAGACGTTTTCCTGAACGCGGGGCAGGGTGTGCCCCACAATTCCGCTCAAAGTCAACAGTCCGTGGCTCGTGTCACCGTCGAGAACGCTGCCACCGATGTTGCCCACGGCCACATAATGGATCGACTGCTGCGCGTGATCGATCTGAGCGATAGCAACCGCCGCGCCGCGGGTAGGACGCAGCTCGACATGCATTTCGTCGATCAGCGCCACCAGGGGAAGATTGTCGCCGGCATTGAAAACTTCGACCGCTTTGCGCGAAGCCTCGGCTGCGGCAGGTCCATGGCCAAGGCCATCGGCCACGATGATGCGGGTGTGCCCGGTGAGCTCCCGGCGGCTCCAGCCGTCACCGGAAACTAGCCCGCCCGGACAGGGCTGGCACACGGCTCCGAATTGGAACATGTTGAAAGGACCGCCGGAAGATTGGGGGTCAACGGAATCAACGGTCTCCGCCAGCCTGCGCCCCTCAAATCGCGCCACCAAGACGGTGCCTCTGCCCTCCAGCGAGTAGACATCGAAGGCCGAAGAGAGGCGTATCATGGCACCCAGACCGGTCCCGGAGGTGCCGGCACTGGTATAGCCATCGCGCAGGCACTTGGCGAGATCTCGCATGCCCGGACCACGGTCGATAGAAAGGATCTCGATTCCCGGTGCGTTGCGTTCATCGACGCGGCGAAAGATGATCTGGCCATCTCGCGCGTGCTTGACGAGGTTCATACCGATCTCGGAAGCCACGATAGCGAGCTTGCCTGAAACAGTCTCATCGAATCCCGCACTGCGGGCCATGGCAGAGGCGGTGCGACGCGCGGCGCCCGCCTGATCCATGCCGATGACGGAAATGGCAACTGACTCTCCGCTGTTCAGATCCATCATGAACTCTTAAACGATCCTCCATTTGATGGTTCTGATGGTCGTCCCCGATCCGGGGGCCGAATCGATCTCCAGATCGTCCATCAACCGTTCAGAGCCACCCAACCCGAGACCGAGCCCCTCGCCCTGCGAGTACCCGTCGGTCCGGGCCAGGTCGATGTTGTCGATTCCGGACCCTCGATCGATGAAAATCAGCCGGAGCCCGCGCCTTGTTTCACTTTTTAGCTCCTCGAGGCGGACCGTGCCACCTCCTCCCCAGACGAGGGTATTGCGGGCCAGCTCGCTCGTAGCCGTGACGAGCTTGGTCTGGTCGAGGAGGCCGAAGCCGATCTCCACAGCCCAGGTTCGCACGACCTGCCGAATCTTGACAATATCCATCTCGGTCGCGATCGGGATCGTTTCATGCCTGATTGAGGTCATCGGTACCCGCCTGGTCCCGCTTGCCGAGCCGTCTGCGGAGGAGATCCATACCCTTGTCGACGGTGAGCGCTGTATGGATACCCTCCAAGGTGAGGCCGAGCTCCACCAAGGTGATGGCCACGGCCGGTTGCATGCCGACGACGACCGTTTCCGCATCGAGCACCTTCGCCATAACGGCGATGTTGGCGAGCATCCGACCGGTGAAGGAATCGACCACATCGAGCGCCGAGATGTGTATCAGGACGCCTCGCGCGCCTGTACGCTGAAGCTTTTCCATCAGATCGTCCTGCAGCGTCAGCGCCAGGCGGTCATGCATGTCCACCTGAATGGTGATCAGTAGAAACTCTTCCATCTGGAGAATGGGGATCCGTTCCATTTTCCACTCCCCTATGAGTCGAGTTTGTCCCTGGCCACGACGATGCCGATCTTATCGAACGCGGCACTCAACGCGGCGGCCAGAGTGGCCTTTGTAACAACGTCCAGCTTGATGCCCAGCCCCACGATGGTCTGGGCGATCTGAGGCCGGATACCGCTGATGATGCAGTCGGCGCCCATAAGCCTCGTAGCGGTCACGGTTTTGATGAGATGATTGGCGACCTGGGTGTCCACCGCCGGGACGCCTGTGATATCGATGATGGCGATCTCCGAATTGGTGTCGGAAAGCCTCTGCAACAGCTCCTCCATGACCTTCTGGGTTCGGGCGCTGTCGAGCACACCGATCATCGGCACCATGAGGATCCCGGTCCAGAGCTGCACGACGGGCGTGGAGAGCTCGAGGATCTCCTGCCGCTGGCGCACGATGATTCCCTCTCTGGCTCTCTGATAGAGCTCGGTCGTCAGAAGCCCCAACTTATCCAGGAGGATCGTCATGATCCAGACGTTGTCGTTGAGAACTTGAGCGTCGTCCCCGATGTGTGTGCGCAGCCTGGAGAAGAGAGGCTGTTTGAGCGAAAAGACGAACGTCGCCGTCTCCGAAGGAGTGAATCCTTGCTGAGCACGGGCTGTGGAAAGCCTCTCCAGAAAAGCTCGGGCCTGCGCCCACGAGTCTGTCATGATGTCATCCAGGGTACCGCTCAGAACGCCCTGTCTGAATAAACCCAGGAACTCGCGCGACTGCCGGCGGAGGTTCTCCTCATTGAGCAGGTCGGGACGCAGAGTCACCGCACTGATCTGCTCCTGGATCCAGTCCGCCAAGAGCTCGTTTTCATGTTGTTCGAGTATATTTTGGATGATAGCTTGGGGCGCCTGATTCATCATCGACCTCCTCCAGCAGACAAGGTACAGGCTCGAAATCCGGGTTAAGTAGCGTCTGGATCGAGATCGTGCCGAGTCGAGGTGCGATTGTTCGTGGGGGTGAAGAGGTCGTAGAACTCGACGATCTCAACTGACTATTGTTCGGTACTATAGCCCATCACTCTGGCGTAAAAAACAATCTTTCGTGAATAACGAGGTATCGGAGCAATGATCGGTCGATTTGACGCCGCGCTAATAGCGATGTTCATTGTTGGATTGGAAACGCAAAAATAGGGGGAAACGCACGCGCAGCCCTCCGTGGTGCCGCACTGTTCGTGCCGATGTTCCGAACACCATCAGGCTCGAATTCGGTTAGTGGATCTTCATTCCCAGCGATCCGAGCCTCTTCCGGGCTTCCGGATGCCCCTGCACGGCCGCTCGTGAATACCATTGGTGGGCGATCATATCGTTTTGCGGAAACCCGCAACATCCCGTTTCGAACATGAATCCCAGATTGAACTGGGCCGTCGCATCCCCCATTTCAGCCGCTGTCCGGAAAAAGGACTTCCAATCCCGCTTGTCGATATTCCCGCATCGCTCTCTATGGAAGAATCCTTCGAATTTCCGGAAGATACCCTTCATCGACATTCTCCTTCGAGGAGTTGGCTCCTACGCAGAACTCGTTTGGATGGATTTCGGCTTTAAACTCGTGTTTTCCTGAATAAAAGATAAGCGAAGCAGCGTAAAATTCAATAAATTTATCATTCGGAATAGATTCGCATTCCCTATCTTGCCAACCAACGCCGTGCATACATTTGACTTTTCAAAACAACTCCGTTAAAACCCGCTTGTCGAAAGGCTTTGACTGTTTTTCGGAATATCTCGGTTAGCGAGCCGTTGATTGGGTGCTTCGATAGCGGGAATGATTAAGAGCTTCATGTGAGCAACATAGATTCAAGACCTCGGTCTGCAACGCGGCTGTCACGAAGATCGAAGCGACAGTGACGATCGCATCCCCGGTATCCGAAATCTCAAAGTCCTTCTGCGTCGAACAGGAGAAAACACCGGCCTTGCGAACCGATCAACCTGTTTTCAGAGCCATGCCCCGCACAAACTATTTCTTACCACTGGCGCTGCTCGTCGTGGTCACTGCGGTGTTGCAGCTCACCGACCTCGATCTGCAGATCAGCGCTCTCTTTTTCGATGAATCTTCGACGCAGTGGCTCGGTAAGGACAGACCGATCTGCGTGTTTGTCTACGATTGGGGACCGGCTTTTGTCTTGGTGCCGGGGATCCTCGGCATCGCATACATCGTTGCCGGCATGACGATCGAATTTCGGTCATCCCAACGCCTGCGGTCCGGACTGTGCCTCGTCCTGTCACCGACACTCAGCCACGTTTTGATCAACGAGATTCTCAAACGGATCGTCGATCGACCACGCCCCCGGTACGTGATTGAATTTTCCGGCCCGCGCTCTTTTCAAAAGATCCTCGACCCGGATTTTATAGGGGAGGGCAACAGCTTACCGAGCAGCCATGCCGCCGCGGGATACTCGCGGCTTTCCCTCTATTTTCTGTTCCAGTACCGCCGGCGTCGCCTTGCAGTGACGTTTCTCATCGCCGGTGCCACCGCCGGCTCTATCATGGGTTTTGTGCGGGTATGCCAAGGAGCTCATTTCACTTCTGATGTACTCTGGGCGTTCGGCGTGATATATTTCGCCAATTTGTTGTTGTATCGTCACTGGTATACAAGAAAAATCGATGACGGAAAAAATGACCCCAGCCCCCTTTTACATTGAGATCGGGATAGGACGCGATGCTTCAGAGACCGTCTGCTGAGCTGTTGGCCTTCCTTTTCATCGTGGCATTAGCCGCATTCAGGGTCTTCTACACCTCGGGTCTCGACCTTCATCCCGATGAGGCCTACTACTATCTCTGGAGCCTGCGTCTCGACTTGTCCTACTTCGATCATCCACCGATGGTGGCCTACCTCTTCGCTACGCTCAACCCTTTTTTCGACGACAGTGTCCTGGTCATCAGGCTGGTGACAATTCTGGGCTCTCCTGACGTTCGTGTGGGTAGCCTGAAATCGGCATAGGCACCGTAAATCGGTATTTCGTGGCCGAGATCAAGGATTTAGCGTGAGGAATTATCAGTAAAGAAATGCGCACGGAAAAAAGG
>Ga0190284_1000098_pt1 | contig 67029 bp, 54 predicted proteins | sample 48691812_MG_FD_161668 | JGI IMG/M metagenome (GOLD analysis project Ga0190284, IMG submission 161668) | Hydrothermal vent microbial mat bacterial communities from Southern Trench, Guaymas Basin, Mexico - 4869-18-1-2_MG | ecosystem: Environmental > Aquatic > Marine > Hydrothermal vents >...
TCGTGCTCACCATTACCCCGCTGCCGAAGATGCCGCTGATCCTGCTGGCCGTCTCGTGCGGAGCGTTGTTCTACATGGTTCAGCGGGCTCGGGTCGCCCAGGTCAAGACGGCGGCCGCCAAAGCCAAGGCCAAGCCCGCAGACTCCGAACGGGTTGAGAACTACCTCCGCGTTGATCCCATGGAGTTGGAGGTCGGGTATGGCTTGATCAAGCTCGTGGATCGCAAGCAGGGCGGTGATTTGCTGGACCGCGTCACCAACATGCGGCGGCAGATCGCCCAGGATCTGGGCATCGTCGTTCCGCCCATCCGCATCCGCGACAACATCCAGATTCAACCGAATGAATACCGCATCAAGCTCAAGGGGCTCGAAATCGCCCGGGGCGAAGTCTTACCCGGGCACCTGCTGGCCATCGACTCCGGTGCGGTGACAACACGTGTCAGCGGCGTGGAGGCCAAGGAGCCCGCCTTCGGCCTGCCGGCGCTGTGGATTGCCCTCGACCACCGCCAGGACGCCGAGCATAAGAACTACACCGTCGTCGAGCCCACCAGCGTGCTGGCGACACACCTGACCGAGACCATCAAGCGCTACGCCGATGAGTTGCTGACCCGCAACGAAGTCAATCGGTTGCTCGACAACCTCAGGGGGCGCTCGCCCAAGCTGGTGGAAGAGGCCGTCCCCGACGTCATCAAACCCGGTGAGATTCAGGCGGTGTTGCAGAGTCTGCTGCGCGAGGGGGTTCCGGTCCGCGATCTGGAGACGATCCTGGAGACCCTGGCCGACTGGGCCCCGCGCACCAAGGACCCGGAGGTGCTCACCGAATACGTCCGCAACGCGCTGGCGCGAACCATCTGCCATCTGCACCGGACGCCCGAAGGAAAAATCAACTGTATCACGCTGGACCCGCGACTCGAGGAGATGGTCAACACGAACCTGCAGCGCTCCGAACAAGGGACTTTCCAGGCCATGCCGCCTCGGCTGCAGCAGCGCATCGTGGAGGCGGTCCAAACAACGGTGCGCCAGGCGACGGCCGACAGTATGGGGCAAACACCCGTCCTGCTGTGCCCCCCGCAAATCCGCGTTTGGGTGCGCCGGATGATCGAACCGGTGCTCTCCAGTGTCGCGGTGATGTCCTACAACGAAATCGTCCGCGGAATCGAGCTCGAATCCAAGGGAATGGTAGCCATCGATGAAGAATCTGAAGACCTTTCAAGCTAAGACTATGGCCGAGGCCATCGAGCAGGTGAAGCGCAGGCTGGGGCGTGACGCCGTCATCCTGCACACCCGCACCGTCGGAAGGAGGAGGCTGTTCCGCCTCGGCGGTCAAACACTCGTGGAAGTGACCGCCGCCGTGGATTCGGAGTTGCCAGCGGCAATGCGGCGGGGTATAGTAAAGAAGCGGTTGGGGCAGGAAGCGACAACTGGCGGAGCAAATGGAATTGCCATGCCTGCCCACGGCACGACTTCGCGAACTCCCGACGGTCGCGGTCAAACAACAGGTTCCTCCGCGACCGACCCCGACTTGCTGACCCGGATCGGCGAGTTGCGGTCGATGATCGAGGACCACGTTCGCGACACCAAGCGAAGTCAACTCCCCACTCTCCCGGAACCGTTGCTCGAAACCTACACCCGCTTGATTCAGGCTGACGTCGCCGAGGACACCGCCATCCAACTCGTCGAGCAGATACGCGCGGAGATGGACCCCGCCCAACTGGCCGACGCCCAGGCCGTACGGGAGCGGTTGGCCCGCTATATCGAATCCATGCTCCCGGTGGCGGGTCCCATCCGTCTCACCCGAAGGTCCGAGCCGACCATCACCGCCCTCGTCGGGCCGACCGGGGTGGGCAAGACCACCACCATCGCGAAACTCGCCGCCAATTTCCAGTTGCGCGAGGGCAAGAAGGTGGGTCTGGTGACCATCGACACCTACCGCATCGCCGCGGTCGAACAGTTGCGCACCTACGCCCAGATTATCGATGTGCCGCTCGAGGTCGTCACCACACCGTCGCAACTCCGCGCTGCCTTCGAGACCATGAAAGACTGCGACGTCATCTTGCTGGATACCGCCGGACGAAGCCAGAACGATCAAATCCGACTCAACGAACTGAAGTGCTTTCTGGATGAAGCCAAACCTCATGAGGTTCATCTGGTGCTCTCCGGTACATACAGCCGGCGCGTCTTGTCCGAGACGATCGACCGCTTCAGCGCGATCGGCATCGACCGGGTCGTTTTCACCAAGCTCGACGAGGCCGTCGGGTTCGGCGTGATCCTCTCGTGCCTGACCCGGGCCAAGGCCAAGCTTTCTTACATCACCGCCGGCCAGAACGTGCCCGACGATATCGAGATCGGTCGCGGCAGGAAGGTCGCGGAGTTCATTGTCAACGGGGGGAGCCTGTCGCCATGCCCGAGCTAGCCTCCAGCACTGAAGACCAGGCCAGAGGCTTACGCCGTCTGATCCAGTCGTTTTCCTCTGCTCTCGACCACACGCGGGCGGACCCTCAAGGGTCCGCGACGACAATCGCCGTCGCCGGGGGCAAGGGCGGCGTGGGCAAGACGAACGTGGCGGTCAATCTGGGGCTCTGTCTGGCGGCCAATGGACGTCGCGTGACGCTGCTCGACCTGGACATGGGGATGGCCGACGCCGATCTGCTGCTTGGAGTTCACGCGCCCTACAATCTCGCGCACGTACTGTCTGGCCTGCGCGAGTTGGAGGAGGTGTGCATTCGGCTGCCGGGTGGTTTGCGCTTTGTCCCCGGGGTCTCCGGTGCGGACCGTCTGGCGAACCTGTCGGAGTTCGAGGGTCGCCGCCTGGTGCGGCAGATGCGGGGCTTGGAGCATGACAACGATTTCGTGGTTCTGGATTGCGGAGCCGGCATATCGCGCAATGTTCTGATGTTCGCCCTCGCCGCCGGCACGGTTGTCCTGGTTACCACCCCCGAGCCCGCCGCGATCACCGACACCTATGCCATGATCAAGGTCCTGGTACGGCGACACTACTCCGGCCCGATCCGTCTGCTGGTCAATATGGCGGGCGACCGCGCCGAGGCCCGCAGGGCGTATCAGCGAATTGCGGAGGTTTCCGCAAAATTCTTGAAATACCCCATTGCGGACTGCGGCTACATGTTGCATGATAGTCACGTGGAGTTGGCTGTGAGGAAGCGCTGCCCGTTTGTGTTGCGGTTTCCCAAGTGTGCGGCCTCCTCCTGCCTGACGGCTGTTGCTTCCCGACTCGATCAGGCGCGAAGTCGTCCTTCGGGGTCGGGTGCGTTTCTTCAACGGGTTGTTGGGTTGTTCGTTTGAGACGGTTCGCCATGATTGGTGGACCGGCATCGGCGGTGGCGGCAAGGAAGCCGTCGGTCCGTCGCCTGGATGGATGTCGATCGCACAAGGGGTCTTCCCGCGCTTTGGTTACGACCCTTTCCGCCAACCGACGATATCCTCTGGTGAGGGGCGAAGCGACACGGATGTTGCGAACATGATCGTACGCTTTTCAGGGGCGACCCTGGGACTTCTCGCGTTTAGCGTTGCCATTCTCGGTGGCTTGTGGGTAGGCAACCCGGTCGCCGAAATCCTTTCCCGCGCCATTTGGTCGTTAGTGGTCTTTTGCGCCCTGGGGCTGGCCGTTGGTGCCGCTGCTCAGGCCGTCGTCGAAGAATACGCCCGACGGCGATTCGATGCGGTCCGAGCCGAGGCCGAAGCGGCTGCCGAGGCAGCGGACACCGAGCACGCCGACGAAGGCCCCGGTGAAACTGCGGTGCAAGAGGCCGGTTGATGGGTGACCCCGGTCGGACCACAGGGTGCGCCGCCAGGCATGAGTCACGCAGGTGGATGCGGTGGGCCGGCTGCTGGGTTCTCAACGAGGAGCACCAAATGCCCGCCCTGCGAATGACGCCGGAAATCGGCAATGTCTGGAGACGGTTCAAGACCACCGGTGACTGCGCCTTGCGCAATCGGCTGATGGAGGCCTATCTGCCGATCGTCAAGTTCAACGCCGACCGAATCGGCGCCAAGCTGCCTGACGAAGTCGACGGCGACGATCTGGTTTCGGCCGGCATCTTCGGACTGGTCAACGCCATCGATTCCTTCGATCTCCAGCGCGGAGTCAAGTTTGAAACGTACTGCGCCCCCCGCATTCGCGGTGCCATCCTGGACGAACTGCGCATGATGGACTGGGTGCCGCGCCTGGTCCGCAGCCGTGCCGCCAAGCTGGATTCGGCCTCCCGCATTCTCAGGGCCGAGTTGGGACGCTTGCCCTCCGAGGACGAACTGGCCAAGCGCCTTAACGCGACACCTGCCGAGATGGACAAGTTGGTGCGCGATGGCCAGACCGTCTCCCTCGTCTCGCTTTCACGCAAGCACTACGAGACCGACTCCAGCAGGGACGTGCGCGAAATCGACGTGCTGGAGGACAGACGCGGCAGAAACCCGCTGGTCGAAACGCAAAAGCGGGACCTCAAGGAACTGGTCACACGAGGCCTGAGCCGCGCCGAGCGGTTGGTCTTGATCCTCTACTACTACGAAGCCATGACCATGAGGGAGATCGGCACCGTGTTGAATCTCTCCGAGAGCCGCGTGTCGCAGATGCACTCATCCATCCTGAACCGCCTGAAATCGCAACTCGTCCACCGCCGGAATGGGAACGGGAACGGTAGAAGAATGGTGTGAGACTCGTCCGCCCTGCGGTTTATGGCGCTTCCAGTGGTCTCGTAGCGTTCGACAGCCACGAACCTGGTTACGCAACGTGGTTTCGGTTGCATGTGCGGCTTCCAGTGGTCTCGTAGCGTTCGACAGCCACGAACCTGCGGAGGAACTTCGGAGGCCGGGCGCTTCATCGAAATAGAGCTTGTTCTAGTCGGATTCGGGCTCGACCGAGAGACCGGTCGTGGGATCGACTTTATCGGAATTGCGGCTCAGCCGGGCCTTCATCATCCGGCCCACCTTGAATTTCACCGTTCGCTTGGACGGCACCTTGACGGGATCGAGGGTCTTGGGGTTCTGAGCGATGCGGGCGGCACGGACTTTGCTCTCAAAAACACCGAAGTCTCGGAATTCCAAACGGTTACCGTTGCCCAGCTCGTTGACGATCTCATCCAGAAACCCTTGGATAACGTGCTTCACGACAACACGCCGGAATCCGGCTTGGTCTGCAATCCGATCAATCAGTTCTTTTTTTGTGATTGTTGACATCGGGAAGCTACCGTCAAACCCTGGCCAGTCAAACCCTATCCACACGACCACCGATTCGGCCGCTCTCGATGGGTTACCCACGCACGAGAACCGAAATCCGAACCCCAGAATCGCGAGAGCGACCGATTACCAAACCCACCCGAAGGTGCGCAAGTCATCTTACTACAAGAAGTTCGCGCCATCAAGGCCCTTTTTCAGCGAAAGGTTACCGGACCGTTTCGCGTGCCCGTCTACCGCACCGCGGCGCCCTCTCGAATGGTGTCGAACCGGCGATATGTATAGCCGAGCCGTCCGTGACCTGACGGCCCACCCCGTTGGATGTCGGTGAACCGCTCCCGGTAGAAGACGGATTCCCCACGTTGGTAGAACGACAGGGCGGACGGCCAATCACTCCGGACCGCCATCCTGCTGGCGCTGGGAACACCGCCGCACCGATCGAAAAGCAGAGCGGGAGTCAACTGCGGCTTGTGAACAAGGGGCACAGGCTGGCGTGTGACGCACCCGGCGACTAAAACCAGCCCTATTGCCCCAATCAACATGACCGTTACAATGCGCATCTTCCCCACCTTCCCTAGGTTCAAGTCTCGTCACCCTGCTGGCTGACACGATCCGTGCGCGAAACGCCGCGAGTGGGTGTATGCCGCGGGTCGCAGGCCTCGGGTCGGTCCGACGGCCTGCGGGGCGTCTCACTCTCGGACCTGGAGCCGGTACGGTCGTGCACGCCACTGGTTCCGATCGTGCGGGTCGGTCGCCACAGATCAACAGGCATAGGCCGGCATACGGGCCGGCGGCAACACGCCGCGGCAACTCCAGACCCGACCGCCTGCTCACCGAAACGTCGGTTTGCCGCACGGAACCAGGACAAGTACACTCCGCCACCGGCCAAGTTCAACGAGATACGGAGGCTATACGTGAAAACATGTGTCAGACAGGCGACGGGGTGGCGCGGCAAAGTGGTGATCGTCCCGAGTTTTGCCGGCGGCACAGCGCCGACAGCGCTGCCCCCGGGGGGAGTGGTTCCGGAGAAGTTGGGCCGGGCTTCAGGGGTTGGGAACGCCACCAAGAAACCGCTGACGGTGCTGATGTCTGTGGGAAAGAAGGCTGAATTCGACCTGGAGCGGATGCGTCGCCTCGGGGGGAGCGTTGCCCGGTGGATGCAGCTTTGGAAGGTGAACCACGTTGGTGTGGACGTCCGCCGTGAGGAGGCATTCGGGGGGGCAGAAGCCATCGGTGCCCTGTGCGAGGGGCTGCATCTGGGCAGTTTCAGTTTCGACCGCCATCGCAAGGAGAAGAGGCGGGCATCCGGGCAAACCGCCGAAGTGCTGGTCAGCCGTGTTGCAGCGGCGATGGCCGGAGCGGTTCGGCGTGCCGCTCTGGTTTCGACGGCGGCCAACCTCAGCCGCGAACTGGCCCACGAGCCACCGAACGTCATCAACCCCGCGACCCTCGCCACGAGAGTGAGAACGATTGCGCGTAAGGCGAGATTGAAGTGTACCGTGTTGGATGACAAGCGCATCGCCGCTTTGAAGATGGGCGGATTGCTCGCCGTGGGGAAGGGCAGCGCCACGCCGTCGCGCCTGATCGTGTTGGAGCACCGCGGACGTGTGAAGGGCAAGCCCATCGTCGTGGTGGGCAAGGCGCTCACATTCGACACCGGGGGGTACTCGCTCAAACCGCAGGCCAGCATCACCGGCATGAAGTACGACAAGTGCGGAGGCATGCAGGTGATCGGGGTGATGCAGGCCGTGGCCGCCATGACGTACAAACGCCCGGTGGTGGGGATCATCGCGGCCGCGGAGAACATGATCTCGGGGCGGGCCTACCGCCCGGACGACATCATCACCACCATGTCCGGCAAGACGGTGCAAATTGTCAGCGCCGACGCCGAAGGACGGATGGTACTGTGCGATGCGCTGACGTACGCCCAGAAGAAGTATGCCCCGCGCTGCATCATCGATATGGCCACACTGACCGGTGGCGTGGTGGTGGCCTTGGGCAAGCAGGCGGCGGGCGTTTTTTCGAACAACGACAAGTTGGGTGAAGCCTTGGTCGAATCGGGCAGCCGCACCCACGAGCGACTCTGGCCGTTTCCGATGTGGGACGACTACTTTTCGTTGATCAAAGGCGACGATAGCGATATCAAGAACTCCGGCGAGCGCGCCGCCCACGCGATCTGCGGCGCGATCTTTCTAAAGCAGTTTGTAGACGACAAGATCCCGTGGGCCCACATCGACATCGCCGGCGTGGGCGACATTGATGCCGACGGCCCCTACTGCCCCAAGGGCGCCACCGGTTTCGGCGTGCGCCTGCTGGTGGATTGGCTGGAGAGGCTGTAGGCCTGTGGGCGGCGGCGCAGGTCAGGTTTCAGGGGAGGCGGTTCCTCGAAGGACCGCGGCGATGTCTTCAACGCCGGCGTCACCTGTTACCGCGCGGATGATTACATCGTACATTGCGTCTTCGTCAAAGACCGGCTCGATGCCGTTCAGCAGTAGAGAATGAACCGCCGCGAGAAGCCCGGCTCGCTTGTTGCCGTCATGGAACGGATGGGTCGTGCACAGGTAGAAGCAGTACGCGGCTGCCTTGTCGTGGAGCGTCGGGAACCTCTCGTGACCAAAGACGTGGGTCTTCGGTTGAGCGACGCAGGAGGCGAGCGCTGCTTCATCCCAGACGCCCTCTTTCCCTCCGAAGCGGGCGATGGCTGCCTGGTGGAGGCCGAGGATGTCCTGCCTGGATAGGTAGTGGGGTGCTGTCTGGTCCACCTAATCTGCGAGCTTGCGCAGGAGGTCTCCATAGCGGCCGACGGCGAACTCGACTGTGCGCTGAACGTCCGTTCGGGGGCGCGGGGGGAGCGCGTACGCGGCACATGCGACGGTGTTCGTGCTCCCGTCGGGCACACGTAGCACGCCGTAACCGTGCTCTCGGCCGACAGAGTCGATTGCCAGCACGGAGGTCTCGCTTGCCAATGGCCTAATATCGATCCCAATCACGACAGGCTCCTGTCCTTCAAGTATTCTAGCAGAGGATTCGGCCATAAGCTAGTCGCACGCTCCGAGATCATCCTTATATCGGCAGTATCGAGTTCCCGAATTTCCTTGTTGTTGACGTCCAGAGTGACGGCCAACCCGTAGTCGCCGTGCTCGCTAACTGTCTTTCCCACAGCGAGTTGCGTGATTTTCTGGAGTCGGACCGGCTCAAGCTGGATGCGCACGTTGCACATCTCGTCCCGGTGTTGCAGCACGAGATTCCCGCCGACCAACTCCGCTTTGCCGAACTCGGTCTGGGACGTGAGGAACTCGCGGGTGTGGGCGCGCCCAGTGTTGAAGACCACATGCCTGATCATCCCCAATCGCATGATCTTCTGATTTGGGAGAGCGGCTCGGAGTAGCTCGAATGTCTCAAGGAACTGCTCGACGCACTTCGTCTCCGCCAACTCGGTCGCCTCGATCGACGGCGGGAGGAGCAGGGGATAGACGAACACTGGGCCCCGGTTCGTCAATACGAACGTCAGAACGGGAATTCCGGGGCCGGGCCCACCGTGGGGACCCCGATGGAAAGTCCTGGAGATCCTGAATTCCTTATCGCTTGTTTCGAGTTTCTCGTAAAGCCCAGGCCAGCGAGCGTGTGCCTCTTCATAAAACATGTTCAGCCGAATTCGCTCGTTGTGGATTTCAATAGGGGGGTGAACGTCGATGCCAAACGTCAGCGTGTGCTCCGCAAGATCATCAAGTCTAAGGGGCAGATCATCCATGCATCGTCCTCCACCGACGCCATGACGTGCTCGCTCCAGGGCGGTAGTGAGTATACCCGCGCCTGCGGGAATCGGCAACAAGCGAGTTGCTCCAATTCAGCCGGAGGCTACCTTCTCGGGAAGTGTTTCACAGAGGGGTTTCCCTGGGGTATGCTGGTCGCGAACGGGATCGGTAACCGCGGTCATGGGGTTATCGCAATGATCGAAGTGCTTCCTGTAATCGTTGGTGTGGTGGTCGGTGCCGGGGTGGTCCTGGCGGTGGTGCTGTTGCGCCGGCGGCGGACGCCTGAGGCGGACCGCGAACTGGTTGCGCAGCTCAAGGACGCTTTTGGGGCGCTGTCGCGCGAGGCGCTTAGCGCCAACAGCGAGGAGTTTCTCAAGCTCGCCCGCACGCGGCTGGAACAGGAAACGACCAAAGGCGAGCAGACTCTGGAAGGCAAGAAGAAGCTGATCGACGCCAACCTCGAGGCGATCAAGGCTCGGATGGCTGAGGTCGGCACGCTGCTGCAAACGCTGGAGAAGGATCGCCGCGAGTCGCACGGCGGGCTGGTCAAGCACTTGCAGAACGTGTCCGCCGTTACCACGAGCCTTCAGGAAACGACCAACCAGTTGCGCCAGGCGCTGGCCAATCCGCAGGCCCGTGGGCAGTGGGGCGAGCGCATGGCTGAGGACGTGCTGCGTCTCGCCGGCATGGTCGAGGGCATCAACTACACCAAGCAGACGCAGGCCGCCGGCGGCACGCGGCCGGACTTCACCTTCCTGCTGCCGCGCGGTCTGTGCGTGAACATGGACGTCAAGTTTCCCGGGTCGAACTACCTCGCCTATCTCGACGCAACAGACGAGGCGGTGGCCGAGGGCTTCAAGCGGGCCTTCGTTCGTGACGTGCGCGACCGCGTGAAAGAGGTCACCAAGCGGGAGTACATCGACACAGCCGGCGGGACGGTGGACTACGTGCTCGTGTTCATTCCCAACGAGCAGATCTACGGGTTCATCCATCAGAACGACCCGACGCTGCTGGACGACGCGATGAAGATGAAGGTGGTGCTATGCTCGCCGTTGACGCTGTACGCGATTCTGGCGGTCATCCGTCAGAGCGTGGAGAACTTCCAGCTCGAACGGGCGTCCAATGACATCCTGCAATTGCTGGCCGACTTCCGCAAACAGTGGGACAAGTACGTCGAGACAGCCGAGAAGATGGGCAAGCGCCTCGACGACGTGATGAAGGCCTACCAGGAAATGACCACCACACGCACCCGCCAACTCGAACGCCAGATGGACAAGATCGACGACCTCCAAGCCCAACGCCTGCCGGGCGGGGAATGATGGCGGGCGACTCCTACGCGCCGCGAACGGGCGCAAGATGGAAAGCGCAGGGCAAGGGCCAAGCCAAAGCCTTTGTAGAGGCGTGTAAGACGCTCAAGGACAAACCGTTCGCAGAGACCCGCGAAGATAGTCACTTTCTGCACACATGCTATCCGTGGAGACATGGCCACGCTAGGCGGTGGCCATGGCACCCAGCATCGAATGGAGTAGGGCATGTCAACGACCTGCCAGAACCCTTGCCCGACGTGCCGGGAAGTCGTAGGCTCATGCAATGCCAACGTACGTGCGCTGGCGTGAGCAAGGCGCCACCTACTTCTTCACCGTCGTCGCCTATCGCCGCCAGAGGATTCTGACGAAGGCGCTGCCTCGCAAACTGCTGCGCGCCGCTATTGCCACTGTTCGCGAGCGCCTGCCGTTTGAGTTTCTCGCCACCGTGTTGCTTCCCGATCACCTGCACTGCATCTGGACGCTCCCGGAAAACGACGATGACTTCCCTGAACGATGGCGACAGATCAAGGGCCGATTCACACACGACTACTTGGCTGCGGGCGGGCGCGATCGGGACGTGACCGATCAGCACCGATCTCAGGGGCGCCGGGGCGTCTGGCAACCGCGCTATTGGGAGCACCGTATCCGCAATGAGGAGGACTACCTTCAATATCGCGACTACATCCATTTGAATCCCGTCAAGCACGGGTACGCCAAGAACCCTGCTGACTGGCCGTGGTCGAGCTTCCATCGCCACGTACAAATGGGCTGGCTCGATCCCAACTGGCCGGGATCCAGCCCGGTACGCCTACCCGAGGTGGACGACTGACAGTGCCGGCAGGGCAACGACCTGCCCTACATGCAGGTTTGCCCGCAGAACAGCGTAGGGCAGGTCAACGACCTGCCGGAACCGTTGCCCGACGTGCCGGGAAGATAGTGCAGGCAGGTCAATGACCTGCCCTACCCGTAGTCGAAGAACCCCTTCTTGGTCTTGCGTCCGAGGCGGCCGGCCTGGACTGTCTTGCGCAGTAGCGGGGCCGGGCGATAGCGGTCCAGGCCCAGGTCGCGGTGCAGCACCTCCATGATGTCCAGGCATACGTCCAGCCCGATCAGGTCGGCGGTGGCCAGCGGGCCCATCGTGTGGGCGCAGCCCATGGTCAGCACGTTGTCGATCGTCTCGGCATCAGCGATCCCCTCGTGCAAACATTCGATGGCTTCGTTGATCAGCGGCATCAGCACGCGGTTGGAGACGAAGCCGGGATAGTCGTTCACCTTCAGCGGCGTCTTGCCGACAGCCTCGGCCAGAGCACAGGTGCGGGCAACGACGTCGTCACCGGTCTCCAACCCGATCACCACTTCGACCAGCTTCATCACCGGTACGGGGTTGAAGAAGTGCATCCCGATGAAGCGCTTGGGGTCCTTCGTCAGCGCCGCCAGCTTGGTGATGCTGATGCTGCTGGTATTGCTGGCAAACAGCGCCCCGGCAGGCAGCTTGGCATCGATGGCCTCGATGACTTCCTTCTTGATGTCCGGCTGCTCGGTGACCGCCTCGACGACGAGTTGCACGTCGCCGAAGTCCGCCAGCGAGCCCATGACCGAGATGCGCTTCTGGGTCGCTTCGGCATCGGCGGCGGTGATCTTCTCCTTCTTCACCGCCTTGTCGAGCAGTTTCTTAATCAACCCCTGGGCACTTTCGATTGCGGGCTTGTAGGCATCATACACGCGCACCTCAAACCCGGACTGGGCGAACACCTGCACGATCCCGCGCCCCATGGTCCCCGCACCGATCACCGCAACTGGTTTTGTCGTATTCGCCATGTGAATAAACTCCCGCAACTGTGCCAATCTGGTCTTCTAATCCTACAGGGCGAAGTAGCTGGTTTTGCTTGTAGCGGCCTGCGTCTCGCAGGCCGTCGTCCGGCGAGGACGCCGGCCGCTACACAAATGTTGCCACTTTGCGCTGCATCGCTAATCCATCAATTCCACAACGTGTCCTCAGGCACTTAACACTACAGGGCCTGTCAATCTAGTCTGTAGCGTCGCCCCTTGTGGGCGGCGCACTCGCGTTTTTCGTCACCCACAAGGGGTGACGCTACATTTGGAATCGCCACGGACGACTAAATCGACAGCCCCTACAGCACAAGGTCTTTCCGTCGCCCCCGTTGGGGGCTGGGGACTTCGTTGTTTACCGGCCCAGGGCTCGCTTCGCTTCGCCCTGGGCTTTATTCCGTCGCCGCTGGGCGGCTGGAATCGGGCGAACAACGCGACCTTGCGCTGTATTGTCAATATGGCTACTATATCGTCGCTCTCCAGTTCTCTTCAAATGCCTTCATCACCCCGCGCGCGATCACCAGACGGTGAATCTCGCTGGTGCCTTCGTAAATCTCCGTGATCCGCGCATCGCGCAGCAAACGCTCAGCCGGATAGTCCTTGCAATACCCGTAGCCGCCGAAGATCTGCACGCATTCGTTCGCCGCTCGGCTGGCTGTCTCCGAGGCGAGCAGCTTGGCCATCGCCCCTTCGTATTCGTGGGGTTTCTTGTTGTCCTTCAGCCAGGCCGCCCGGTAAATCAGCTCCCTCGAGGCCGCGATGGCAGTGGCCATGTCGGAAATCTTGGCCTGAATGGCCTGGAAGCTGCCGATGGGGCGCCCGAACTGCTTGCGCTCGCCGGCGTACTGCACGGATTCGCGCAGGCACGCCTCAGCGATGCCCAAAGCCTGGGCGGCGATTCCGATGCGCCCGCCGTCCAGGGTGGTCAATGCCACGCGCAATCCCTTGCCCCGCTCGCCAAGCAGGTTCTCCTTGGGGATCACACAATCTTCAAACAGCAGTTCGGCGGTGGTCGTGCTGCAGATTCCCAGTTTCTCTTCCAGTTTGGCCACCTTCAGCCCCGGCGTGGGTTGGTCCACGATGAAGGCGCTAAGGCGGCGCCGCTTGTCGTCCGGATCGGTGACCGCGATCAGGCACACCACCCCGGCTTCGCCTCCGTTGGTCGTGAAGATTTTGGTTCCGTCGATGTGCCAGCCGTCGTCCTTCTCGACGGCCATGCAGCGCGCCGCCCCCGCGTCGCTACCGCTTCCCGGCTCGGTCAAGGCGAGGCAACCGACGGTCTCGCCGCTGGCCAACGGCGGAAGATACTTGGCCTTCTGCTCCGCGGAGCCGAACAGCATGATGGGTTCGACGCATAGCGAGCCGTGGGCGCTGAGGTGGACGCCCGTCGAGGCGCACTGTTTGGATATCTCCTCGACCACGATGGTGGAGGCGATACACCCCATCCCCGACCCGCCGTATTCCTCGGGGATGGTTATCCCGTAGAGGCCCATGTCGGCCAATTCCTTGCGGAGTGCGTCGGGCATCTTGTGTTCGGCGTCGCGTGTGGCTGCCCCCGGAGCGATCGCCCGCGTGGCGAAATCGCGCACCGACTGCTGCAGAACGGCGTGGTCTTCATCAAGATCGTAATTCATCGTCTCGGCTCCGGATGTCTACTTGGGCAGGTCCAGAAGCTGCCGCGCGATCACCATACGTTGTATCTCACTCGAACCCTCACCGATCTCGCAGAGCTTCGCGTCACGCATCAGGCGCTCCACAGGCATGTCCTTCAAATACCCGTATCCGCCGTGAATCTGGATGGCGTCCAGGCAAACGCGCGTGGCCATCTCCGAGGCGTACAGCTTCCCCATGGCCGACTCCAGGTTGCTGCTCTTGCCCGCGTCCTGGCGTGTCGCCGCCTTGCGCACCAACAGTCGGGCCGCGTCGATCTGCATCGCCATGTCGGCCAGCTTGAACTGAATCGCCTGCATCTTGGCCAGCGGCTTGCCGAACTGCTCGCGCTCGGTGGCGTACTGCACCGATTGCTCGAGGGCGCCGCGTGCCAAACCCACGGACAAGGCCCCGATGGTGATCCGCCCACGCTCCAGGACCTTCATAACGTCGTAGAACCCCTTGTTCAGCTCACCGCAAAGGTTCTCGCGCGGCACGCGAACATCCTCCAGCGTGAGCGGCACGGTATCGCTGGCCCGCATCCCCATCTTGTCTTCCTTGGGATCGATCTGCAGACCCGGCGTGTCGCGCTCCACGATGAACGAGCTGATCCCTTTTGCCTTGGGGGCTTCGGGGTCCGTGCGCGCGTGCACAATGTAGACCCCCGCTCGCGAACCGTTGGTCACAAACACCTTGGAGCCGTTGATCACCCAAGTGTCACCATCGAGAATCGCCTTGGTCTTGAGTGCCGCCGCATCACTGCCGGAACTCGGCTCCGACAGGCACCATGAGCCCAGCATCTCCCCCCGGGCCAGGGGAGGCAGGTATTTCTTCTTCTGCGCATCGTTGGCACCCACCAGCAAATGGGCGCAGCACAGCCCATTGTGCGCCGAGACCATCAACGCGGTGCCACCGCACTGGCGGGCCAGTTCCTCGATGATGACCGCCATGCCCAGGTAACCGGTGCCTACGCCCCCAAGCTCCTGGGGCACGCGCACGCCAAGGAAACCCAACTCGCCCAGTTCCTTGACGACCTCCAGAGGGATCTCACCCGTCCGGTCCCATTCGCGGGCGTTGGGCCCGATCCGGTCGGCCGCGAACTTCCGAGCCATGTCCCGAAGCATCATGATCTCTTCGGGAAGTTCGTAATCCATCGCGTTTGTCACCATAGTCACAAAGCCTCTCGCTGGTTAGGGAGGTGAAACACACCTCCACTTCTGCGGGTTCGCATCATAGTCGTTTCGCACCGCCTCGTCATCTCCGGGCGGCCACCGCACGGTAGCGTCGTCAACCGACGGCGAGCCTGATCACCCGCTCAGAAGCGACCGGGCGATGACCATGCGCTGGACCTCGCTGGTGCCTTCGTAGATGGTGGTCACCCGCGCATCGCGGTACAGTTGCTCCACGCGATATTCATGGACGTAGCCGGACCCGCCGTGAACCTGGACGGCCCGGTCGGCGATGCGATTGGCCGCCTCCGTCGCGAACAGCTTGGCCTTGGAAGACGCCGCCGGGTCCACTTTGCCCGCGTCGATGCGCCGGGCGGCGTGGAAAAGCAGTTCCTTGGCCGCCGCCAACTCCACCGCGCTGTCGGCAATCATCGTCTGAATCGCCGTGAAGCGCCCGATGAGCTGCCCGAACTGCTTGCGTTCCCGCGCGAAGGAGAGCATTTCATCCAGACAGGCTTCGGCGATCCCGGTCGCCTGGGCGGCAATGCCCAGCCGCCCGCCGTCAAGCCCGGACAAGAACACCTGCATCGCCTTGCCTTCGGGTCCCACCACGTGGTCATCGGGGCAGAAAACGTCGTCGTACGAGATCACCGCCGTCTCGCTGCCGCGGATGCCCATCTTGCCGTGCATCGGCTGGCATTCCACGCCGGCGGCGTCCCGACGCACCATCATGGCGGTGAAGACCTTGCCGTCTGAGGGCGGTGCCGTCCGCGCCATGGTGAGCAACCACACGCCGCTGAGTCCGTTGGAAATCCACATCTTCTCGCCGTTGATCTTCCACCCGCCATCGACCCTGACGGCCCGCGTGCGGCTGGACGCCAAGTCGCTTCCGGCTCCGGCCTCAGAAACCGCAAAGGCGGCGAACGCCTCGGGTGTGCCCCACGGGGTCAGCCATTCGGACCGCTTGGGCTCCTCGGCCCAAGAGGCCAGTATGTTGCCCACCATGTTGTGAACGGACAGGGTCACCGCGGTCGAAGGCGAGGCATAGGCGATTTCGTGAAGAATCCGCACGTAGGTCTCGTAGCTGCACCCCAACCCTTCCAAATCCTGCGGAATGCACATGTTCAAGAAGCCCATTTCCGCCAATTGCGGAAGGACTTCGATCACCGTTTCCTCCGTCTGGTCCCAGCGGCGGTCACGCTCCAGCAACTCGCTCCGCGCAAAGTCGCGGGCGCCTCCGATCAACAGGGCCTGTCCTTCATCCAATCCGGCGTCCACCTCAACGACTCTCCTAATCGGTGCTATGCGTTCGGTCCTCACGTCCCGACCGCCATGGTCGGGGAACCCAACACGCCGCGCGCCCGTTGAACACATCCGCACGGTCGATGGACTCGACCTTCGCATTGTAGCACCATCGCGGCACCGGGGCCAGCCATCCCGCGGAGGCGAAGCTCCGCTGGGAACGACCCGGCGGCCCGGATTGTGAGTGCCCCCATATCCCGCAGCCCCCGCGGGGAGCGGATGTTATTTCAGGTACTTAACTAGGAGGCACGTCACCGCCAGCACAACCAGCGCCGCCAGCCCCGTCAGCAATCCGGCGACAGCCCAAATGTGTGATTTGTGCGTCACCGCCACCAAGAGGCAAACAACACCCACCGACTCCAGCAGGATAACGATCCCGTGTTTGACGATTGTGATCGACATCAACGGCAGGGACCTTCGACGCCGGGTTACGCCCAACAGGCAGTCGATGCAGGCGGCGGCGCCGTCAACGCCGTCGAGCAGTTCGGCGGTTTCTCCGCACGAAGGGCAAGGCCTGGTGTGTTCGCCGGCAGAGTGCAGACACAACTCGCTTTGCAGACGCCTGTAAGCCCGCACGATGCGGATGAACAACTTGCGGTCCTCCTTGCCGTGCTGCAGGTCAGGATGGTGCTCCTTGGCCAACCGCCGAAAGGCATGCTTGATCTGGCTCGCGCCGGCCGACCGCCGCAGGCCCAACACGCGGAAACACTCGTCCAGTGTCATGCTACGGTTCCCGCCTAAACGCACGTGCGCCGCCCTCGCGGCGGAGATCCTCGAGGCGCTGTTCCAACAGGGGTGTAGGATCGAGTCGGTAGCTTCGTTCCCACACCGAACGGACGCGGCCGGTCGGCCCACCCGATTGCCGCAACGCCTCTCCAAGATAAAACCAAGCCCGGGCATCTTCGGGAACCCGCTCGGTCTCCAAACGAGCATAATACTCTCCCCGCCGCAAGTCGTCTGCGGTGCGGTCGTCCTTGGTCAGGAAGTAGTTGGCCAGATCGATGTACAGCGTTCGGCCATGCGGGCCCGGCAAGGGTGCGAGCCCGAGACGATAGGCATCAATGGCGGCGAGTTCACTTTGACCGGCATAGGGCTCCAGACGGGCGAAGGGGGCCCAGCGCAGAGGTCCATACGCCAGCACAACGGCAGCCAGTAGCCCGGCGGACACGCACGCCGCTACAGTGCGCCCTCCAGCCGACCGACGGGACAACCCAACCAACACCAGCCCGACTGTCGCCGCACAAGCTGCCGCTGGTAGCAAGGCGAAGACCGAAGGACGCCATGAGCGACCTTCCCAGCCCGCCCACGAGAAGGCCACCCAAACCGACAGAACCCAGAGCCCGCCCAGCACCACGAGCGGCCCACGCGACAGGCGACGGAGCCGCCACAGGCCGATCGAGGCCGTCACCCACGCCGCGGGAAGGTAGAGCAGGTGGAACCTGACACCGGCCAACCCTCGGGCGACGATAACCGCCAGCCCCAGAACGACCCATGGTGTCAACCCGAGACACATAGCGCCGCGGCGTCCGCCGAAGCGCCCCACCGTCGTGGCGATGCCCACGAGAACAGGGAACGCTGTGATCGCAGTGATCGGCCACACCCAGCCGTCGAGCCAGGGCTGCGCCGCGTCGAATGGTGTGGCAATCATATGACCTTTGGTCTCGGCGTAACCGGCGGTCAGTTTCCACAGCGCATCGGCGGGGCCCGCGACAGGCCCGATGTCGGTTACCATCGGGCCGCCTCCTGCCAATCCACCGGCGATCATCAACCAGCAGAGCGTCGGAACGAAAGCGATGGCGAAGGCGATGCCGGGGCGGACCAAGGCGCCGAAACGACGGCAGCGCACCGCCTGCGCGACGGCATCGGCCCCTGTCAGGGCGCCGACCACGAAGAGGCCCTTGCCCAAGTGCGTCATCAGGATCAGCCATCCGAGAACGCCCTTGGCCAGCGTGTGCCTGGGGCTGCCGACCAGACACACGCAGGGGATGACCCACAGGAGCAGGAGCGAATCGGCGAACTCGCCACGGGCATTGACGAACGCCAGGATATCGCAAAAGGCGGTCAGTGCGACAAGAAGGGCCGCCGGACCGCGCCCGAGGCGAGCTGCGGCGAGGCGGAAGGTAACAGCCAATGTCGCTGTGCCGAGTAGCAGCGGTCCCAGCCGTAGTCCCCACAGCGTGATGCGCCCGGTGAGCAGCACGGGAACGGTCTGAACCCACCACCACAGAGGCGTAATCGCATTGCTGCGCCGGAGGGGAACGTCGATGAGTAGCGCCCGTGCCGATTCGGTCATCTCGTCCAGACCGATGCCCATGACGAAGACCTCGTCGTAGCCCACCGGCGCGCTTACGCTGATACCAACGCGAAAAGCGACGCCGGCGCAGATACAGCCGAGCGCAAAAACAGTTGAGTGGCTTCGCAGCCGGTGCCGATTCATCAACTGGCGGGTATTATACGCGGGGACGGCTTGCATAAACACCGCCGACCTGGAATCATAGTCGCTTGTCATCGAGCGGATTGCCGGAACTCGATGCGACGCATCTGTTTTCACTGGTTTGCGGAGAGGTTCGATCATGGAGCCGATTATCTCTGGTAGCACAGCCGAACGCATCGTCCGCCTGTCCGCGGTCACCCTCATGGTGCTCGCCTTTGCCGGTTGGTGTTTCTACGACGGCTGCATCCGTTATCCGCTGAAGAACCTCGAACGAGCCGTCGAAGGGCTGAATCCACCACCGGAAGTCTCTCAGGAGTTGATCGATCCCGGAGTCAACGCGAAGTCCGCCGCCACAATCGAGGCGGGCAAGGAGGGCGTGTTCCTCAACAAGCTGGAGGAGCAGTTTGGCGAGCCCGGGTGGCGCGGCCAAAACGCCAAGGGCAAGAATGAGGCACGTTATTTTGGACCGGCCGGACAGATCATCCTGACGATGAACACGGCGGACAGGGTGACGGCAAGGCGCTACGAACCCGCCAGGTTCAAGAACGCCGGGCAGCTCGCCCAGCAGAAGTGGATCGGCGGGATACTTGCCGTGCTCGGCTCCCTTCTGCTACTCCACTGGCTGCGGGTGGTGGCGCTGAAGGCCCGCATGACGGACGAGGGTGTCAAGCTGCCTGGTCGGCCGCTCGTGCCCTTCGACGCCATGACGGAAATGCACGCAGAGCGTTACGAGAAGAAAGGTTGGCTGAGGATCGACTACGAGTTGGACGGTCGCCAGGACACCCTTCGACTGGACGATTACAAGATAAAGGCCTTCCCGGCGATTCTGGCCGAGACTTGCCGGCGCAAGGGATGGGAAGACCCCTACCAGAAGTGGCAGGAGAAGAAGAACGCGCCGCGAAGCGCTTCTGAGTAGAACCTATCCCAAAACCCATGTGGGACCGGCTTTCCAGCCGGTCAAGACAGGCTAGAAAGCCGGTCCCACAGTTTCGGGATAGGCTCTAGACTGTCCCGGCGAGATTCGCGATGGTCTCGAGTGGTGGTCATGCTGTGGTCAACTCTGCTGGTCTTGAACTTCGTTCTGGTGGCGGCAGCCGTCCTGACCGTGCTGCGGCGCCCGCGCGAACCGCGGGCGATGTGGGCCTGGATTCTGGCCCTGTTGCTGTTGCCGGTACTGGGGCTGCTGCTGTTCGGGCTGATCGGCGAGCCGAGGCTCAAGCGGACGCGTCGTCGTCGCCAGCGTCGTCGTCAGAAGCTGGCTCCGGTCCTGAGCTCCAAACACGAGGCCCTGCGCGACGTTCACGCCACCGAACAAAGTGTGCCAATCCCCGAAGACCTGAGCAACCTGGTCAAGGTGGCGACCCGGCTCAGCCGCCACGTCCCCACCCACGGAAACGACGTCACCATCTACTACGACGCGGAAAGGACGTTTCTCGCCCGCCAACTGGCCATCGAGGCGGCGGAATCGCACGTTCATCTGGAGTACTACATTTTCCAGCCGGATGAGACCGGCCGGGCGCTGCGCGACCTGCTCATCCGCAAAGTCGCCGAGGGTGTGCGCTGCCGCGTACTGCTCGATTACGTCGGTTGCTGGCGTTGGCCGCGGGCGTTTGCCAAAGCGTTCCGCGACGGCGGCGTGGAGTTGGCGTTCTCTCTTCCGGTCGTGCCCTGGCGGGGGCGCTGGCGAGTGAACTTCCGCAACCACCGCAAGATCGCCATCATCGACGGCAAGGTCGCCTTTACCGGCAGCCAGAACATCGGCGATGAATACCTCGGGCGTCTCAAGAAACACGGTCCCTGGCGCGACACGCACATGCGCATCGTCGGCCCCGCGGTGCAGCAGTTGCAGGGGATCTTCGTCGAGGATTGGCACCATTCGACGGGCGCGGATCTGGTGGCGGACGCGTTGTTCCCGACTCCCGAGCGCGTCGGCGGGCGCGCGATGCAAGTGATCCCGTCCGGGCCGGACGACGCGAGCAACGCGATGCACCAGTTGTTGTTCGCCGCGATCGCGGCGGCCAAACGTTCCATCTGCATCGCCACGCCGTATTTCGTGCCTGACACGTCGATGCTGTTGGCAATTCAATCCGCGGGTTATCGCGGAGTTCGGGTCCGACTGCTCATTCCCGCACGGTCCAACCATCGTGTGGTCTTGTGGGCGGGGAGAAGTTACTACGCGGAACTGTCAGCCGCCGGCGTCGAGATATACGAGTATGACCTGGGCATGCTGCATTCCAAGGTAGTGGTCGTGGACGAATCGTGGGCCCTGGTGGGGTCGGCCAACATGGACGAGCGCAGCTTCAAGCTGAACTTCGAGGTAACCGGGATTCTGTACGACGCCGAACTTGCCCGCGACCTGCAAGCTGATTTCGAGTCGCTGCTCGCCGGATCAAAGCGCATTCAACCGACCGGGCGCCACGCCTGGACGTTCCGCGAGTCCCTTTCGCTGGGGTTGGCCAGACTCGCTTCGCCTGTCCTGTAGCGGCCTGCCGGAATGAAGAATGTCATCCCTCTCTACACACTGAGTGCCAACGGCCGTCCCGTCCGCCGCCGCGAAACAGTATCAAGCCCGAGCAGCGTGCCTCCGGCACGCACTCTCTCCGACTGACCCCAAGAAGCTGGGCGAGGCCTGGCAGCCCGTGCCTATACTGTGGCACCGGCGTCTCGTCGGTGGTTCTCACGGCCGGGAACGGCCCGAAACGCCGGTTTCCCAAAAGGGCTTGCGGGGACGCAAGTCGCTGCAGGCTTCAACCGGGGGCTGCTGGTGCCGTTTCCAGTCAGGACCGCTCCCTCACGGTCGCGGCTCGCTTCAGAGGTCCGCGGGCTCCAAACAAGGCTGGAGAAGTGCCCACATCTCGCTGGAAGCGGCACTATAACGGTTTCGATCAAGACGTAGCGTCCGACGGCCAAGAATCGCCAGGGAAACCTCGGCGTTCGGACGCCACATCAAGATAGAACTTGTTCTAGTACGACAGCGCTACTTTCGTTTCGGCCCCTCCGGGCCTAGCGCAAGTTCGTTGCCACACCGCTCTGTCACCGAAAACGATACTAGAGCCTATCCAAAAACTTCTGAAAAGGGGCCAGAGAATACAGCCAAACGCATCCTCGTCACGTTTTGGGATAGCCTCTAGCGCTGTCACACTAGATCTGGTTGACCTCGAGGGCCGGATCAACGGCGTCGACTGAATCACTGATGAAATCCTCGAGCAACAGCAATGTGGCGGCTGAAAGGTGCTCGCCGATGTAGCCCGACCAGTAATCATTCGGAAGGCAGTTGCCGGTGCCAAGGACCATGCCTCCGGCGAGAACGGCGGTGGTGAGCTTGATCGTACGCTTGATCTTCATAGGGACTCTCCTGGGCCGGGAATGTGGCTGAACGTCACTCTCGATACGGCTTCGTACGCGCCGCGCACTTCGCGCAGGCCCCGTGACCGCTCGCCGGACATACGCGGACGGCATGTCTCAGAGGGTGTTTAAGAAGCCCGTACCGCCGGTTTCCAGCCGGCAATTCTGCCCGCGAGGCCGGCAGGATGCCGGCGGTACAAGAGACGAACGGTCTTTTCAAACACCCTCTCAGTATATGTCGAACCCGCCAGTGCGGCAACCCGTCGCACACGGCTTCGTTGGAGACGGTTTCATGACAGTTTAGGCGGCTTTTTGAACGTTCCGTCGCCGAGCGATCCGCCTACGGGTCTGTAATTGTCTCCGCGCGCGGATGGTCTTCTTCGCCCTGAAGGGGCGCACTATGACAGCCCAGATGTTCTCTGTGTTTGCAGGGTCTCTTTCTGCTTTCTCATTAACAGGCTCCTCAGAGCATTTCACAGGCCCTTTCGGACACTCGCGGCTCCCGTGTCGGCGGCTGTGAATTACGCGTTCTGCGCGGACATCAAACCGATACCCCAGCTCCCATGCTCGAGTTGATTACGCTGGTGAAGTTCAGGATCGTACCGCTTACGCGTCTGCCACATCTTCCACAGGATCTTCAGCCAACGCTGGCCCAGACGGCGGAGCGCACAGCGAGCCCTGCCTCTACGAGAGGCAAGCCCAGATCACCGGTCGGGTCGGCGGCGCCTGCTCAGAAGTCTGAGAGAACATCGCCTCACGAAGGCTCTCGTATCAGGTCGACTGGTAGCAGGCGCAAGGCGTTGGCCAAAGGCCAGCAAAGGCGAGGAGCAAATGCGATGGACAAGAGCACGGATAGCTGGAGCCAACTTAGCGCTGCCATATTAAGAACCCCAGAGGAGCGCCGTGCACGCCAGCTCAGTGTATAATCCGCACGTAGCCGCGTGCCGTGATGGAGTATGTTCAATGAGCGCCGATCGCAAACCGCCAGTCGTTTTCCTCGAAGGTGAGCATCTCTACCTGCGACCGCTCGAGCTGAGTGATCTCGATCGGTGTCATCGCTGGATCAACGATCCGCAGACGCGTCTTCCTCTCGGATCGTTCCTGCCAGCCTCCGAAAAAGCGGAGCGCGAGTACATCGAGAACGCCACCGGAACGCAGGACAACATCCAGTTCGCCATCGTGCTCAAGGACGGCGATCGGCACATCGGCGGCACCGGTCTGCACGATGTCCGTTGGAAGGACCGCGCCGCCGTCTTCGGCCTGCTCATCGGCGAAAAGGACTTTCGCGGGAAGGGCTACGGCGGCGAGGCGACCCGGCTGATGCTGCGCTATGCGTTTGAAACGCTCAATCTCAACCGCGTCGAACTCTGGGTCTTTGCTTCTAACCAGCCCGCGATCCGCGCGTACGAGAAGTCCGGCTACGTCCGCGAGGGCATCCGCCGCGAGTACAGCTTCATCGAGGGGAAGTACGTCGACAGCTTCGTATACAGCATCTTGGCGCGCGAGTACTTCGCTGACCGGGCGGGTGGCACGCTCTAGCGTCGCGTCCGGGAACTTGCAGGTCGTGAAGTGCTCAGCCCGACAATAGGCCGTGGAGGCTCGAAGGAGCCAAGTAGGGTGCGTCCCCAGGACCAGCCGAGTCGTCTTGGGAGAGCCGCTATCGAGCGACGATGGCGGTCAGAAACCGAGTGGAGTCGATTCCTGTCTCCCCCGATCCGTCCACGATCAGATCCGCAGCATCCAGTGGTCGATGGAGTTTCTTATGACGCATTTCCGCAGGCATCCACACCTTCTTCCAGCGATCGCATACCTTTTCGCCATCACGGGCGATTCCCCTGGCCAAGCCCAACGTGAGTGGACACTCGACCCATATCCGATAGTCGTAGAGTGGCGCCAGTTCACGGCGCAGAGAGCACACCCCTTCGACAATGACGATTCCGCCTGAGTCGACCGTGTGCCATTCTGCCAGCGCGTGCGACGGCCAGTCATACCGTTGGTAGCGTCCGGACTGGTTCGCCAGGAGCGGCGAGATAACCTGGTCGACGACTCGTTGCCAATCGATCGTCCCATCAACAAATCCATCGTTTGCCGGTACCGGCGTTTTTGAGGACGGCAGAAAGAAGTCGTCCATCTGCACGATCGTCGCACGAAGGGGCAAAGACGCGAAAGCAGACTTGAGCGATCGTGCAAAGGTACTCTTGCCAGCGCCACCTCCCCCATCGATGCCTACCAGGAGAGTCGACGTTCGAGCGGGCAGGCGCAACAACTTCGCAGCCAGTTGGGCGAACGACATCGTGGCGGTTTCATTCGACATTTCCACGCCTCGTCGTGCACCTCCGTTGGCCGACCGGAGCGTTGCCCACTGCCGTTTCTTGGCGATCCAGGGGGCGTCCCGCGGGCACGCGTTCGCCACTCAGCTCAGTCCATGAGTAAAGCGGCCAGGACCTGCGCATAGATCCGATGGCCAAAATCGTTGGGGTGATTCACTCCATTGCCCGTGAGGTCCGCGAACGACTTGTGTTTCAGGAGCTCGACCCAGATTGAGGTCACGTCCGCCAGCGCCACGCTTCGCCCCGTGAGCTTACGCAGTTGCTCGAGATAGTCCTGGTAGTGCGACGGCGAGGCGTACGTCCATTCGGGATTCGCGCTCATGGTGGCGACGAGAATGAATTCCGCGCGCGGCTGCTCGGCGCGAATCGCCTCGATCGTCTTCCGTATCTCGCCGCCGAAAACCTCCGGCTCCACGCGGCCGGAGGCGTCGTTCATGCCGAATGCGATGATCACCAGATCGGGGTGTTCGGCGCCGATTTGTTGGGCCTGTTCGGCGCCCCATGCGGATGTCGTGCCGCCGACCGAGAAGTTGTGAAACGTCACGTCCGACGCGTAGGTGCGCCGCAGCCAATCGGCAAACAGCGTCCCGTACGGCGGCGAGTGCGGCGGCGTGTCCATCGTCCCGCTTGCGTCCGCGCCTGCTGAGATACTGTCGCCCAGAAGGACGAGGTTCAGGGGCTCGCCGCGGTGCAGCTTGCGCATGGTCCCCGGCAGGCGCCGCGTCGCCGGAGTGGGAACGGGCGCTCCGCGGCGTCGCCACTCTTCTCCCGAGTGCGTGTAGGTAATCTCGATTTGCTGGCCGTGGAACAGGTTGCCTCCGCCGAAATACAGATGATGCACGCCATCCCGGTGCGCCTCGATCGAATGAGACTCGCCCGGCAACGGGTACATCTCCCTCTGTTCTTTGAACGGGATTGTTGAACCGGCGGGCAGACGAATAACGCGGCGCGTACAATCCACCTCATAGTCGCTGCCCACCTCGTAGACTTCGCCGGTGGCCGGGCGTGCGACTTGGAGGATTTCGATGGGAGTGAACAGCAGGCGCGCCTCCGGGCGCGTCTCTGGGCGTTGCCGCACAAAGAACACGCTCTCTCCCTCCATGGTCTGTGACGTCCAGAATGGCATGGTTGACTTCGGGCCGCCGGAAGAGACAGCGCACCCCGTGAGTGGCAGCAGGATCAGTCCGTTCACTAGAAGTCTCCTTCGAAGCATCAATCATCCATCCTATGTGCCGCTCAAGCCGCATCCGCGGGGTAGGCCGGCCAGTAACACCTTCCGTCGCTACCGTTTTTTGGCGACCCAGGGGCCGGCTTCCAGGCACACCTCGACCAGTTCGGATACCTTGGCCGTCGCGAGGCAGATGCGCGTGTCGGCGGCGCCGTAGTAGATCTTGAGTTCGTCGGGCTCGCCGTGGACCAGCGCCGCGGTCGGGAAGACGACGTTGCCGACATTGCCGATGCGTTCGTAGTCGGCTTCGGGCCACATTAGGCAGTCACGCATCTTGCCGATTACGCGACGCGGGTCGGCTAGGTCGAGCAGCATGCAGCCGGCATGATAGGCGGTGTCGTTCATGCTCTTCCGGCAGCCGTGGTAGATGATCAGCCAGCCCCGGTCGGTCTTGACCGGCGGGGCGCCAGGTCCGATCTTGGCGCTCTCCCAGTATCGGGTTCCCCGATCAAGCACCAGGCGCGTGCGGCCCCAGTGAATCAGGTCGGGCGAGGTGGAGTAGTAGATGTCACCGGCGTCGTTGACGTTGGGTCGCTCCAGTCGGGCGTACTGCCCGTCGACCTTCTCGGGGAAGATAACGCAGTTGCGGTGGTCCGGCGCGGTGATGAAATCGACCGTTTCGATCTCCCCGAAATCCCGCGTGCGTGCGAGCATGATGCGTCCGCCGAGCCCGGAGGAGACGTTGTAGGTAATGTAATACCCCCCCTCCAGGGGTGTGATCCGCGTATCAAAGATGCCCTCCGTCGAGCCGTAGGGGTACTCCTTCGGCGGGTGAACGGTGTCCCGGTCTTCGACTGTGAACCGGAGGCCGTCGCGGCTTCGGGCGACGAGGAACCGCGGGGTCCAGTCGCCAGCCCATGAGTTGGTCAGCATCACGATCTGGTCGTCGTGGATGACGGCCCCGCTGTTGAAGACACAGTTGGTGCGGCCCGGCATGTCCCGCGCGGTAAGAATTGGATTGTTCGGGTGTCGTTTTACCAGTTCTTGCATGTTCATGGGGCCACCACACTCCTCTCGGTTCAGGTTCATGCCGATCTGTTGGCGATGGAGCATGTATCAGAGGTCATCCTCACCACGCGACGATTCTCACGGCTCCGCACAGCCCGAACGGGACCATCATGTAGTCACTGGTCCACTGGGTTTGGCCATCGTCCGGTGTTTGCGTTCCTTCGTCGTGCTCGCGGGACCCGTCGGGGATATGAAACCCGCCGAACGCTTCAGGCCCGACGGTGACCAACTCGCCCTGCACGTTATGGTGCGGTCCGAGCATGTTTCGCAGCGATCCGGCGAGTTCCAGCTCGATGAGGTTCGAGCCTGACTTCAGCGCACTGGTGATGTCACAGCGCAGCGGTGCCCACGCGATGAAACCGCACGGCTGTCCGTTCACCGTCACGCCGACGACGGTCGCGTCGAGACGGTCCAACTCAAGTGCGTACTGTTTTCCGCCTTCGGGATCGATGGAGACTTGCTGCCGGTAGCGGAGGCGCCCCGCGTAGAACGGCAACCCTTGGGTCACCGCGTCGCCACTTGTGAGGGCTTGCGGCTGGTCGAGCTCGAACTCGTTTTCCACCACGACGACCGGAAGCTCGGGCAGCTTGAACGCGGCGTGCTCGGGGTTCGTCGGAGATACGCCGGATCTTGCGCGCGCACGGACGGAGAACTCGCCAACAAGGTAGATCGATTCAATCTCCGTTCCATAGCGTTTGACCGGATTCTCGTAGCACGCCGGGTCTGCGAACTCGAACGTCCGCGAGAGCTCAATCGTGTTGAGCCCCGCCCGCCAGAGGTCGCCGACATCGATGGGTTTCCATCGAATGTCACGATGGAACGGGCCCGGTTCGCGCTCGAGCGGTTTTCCGTTGACCCGCACGTTCCAGCGATCGTGCTCCTCGACGATGAGTCCGAGGCTGTATGGGCCTTGCCAACGATCGGACGTGGTGGTCTCATACCGCAGATGCAACGGGCCCTCATACCGATCGCGGTTCAGGCGCTCATGTAACGCGATGACTGGAACCTGGTCGGACCAGTCCTGTTCTTCGGACAGCCGATACCGGGCGTAGTCCAATGTCACCACGTTGGGATCCAACCGCTGAGTCTCCCACTCCGCGGGCAGGACCTGCGCCAGGCGCACGCGGGATTGCGCCGCAAAGCCGCACGCCGGCTCCGAAGCGAGGTCGCAACGTTCCGTCAGGAGAACGAGGTGCGACTGCCCCGGCGCCATCGGCAGACGGAGGTTCGGCCCGTCTTGGTTAGCACCGAGGGATTCGAGCTTCCCGGTCTCCAAGTCCAGTCGCACGGCGTGTGCGTCGGCTGACCCTTCCGCCGAGACAACCACGTCCTCGCTCACCGTGCGGGATACGTTCAAGAGGAACAGAAGCTGCCCTTCTTCAAGCGACCGGCGGTGCAGCCACACATGATCCACCGGTGTTCCGTCGGCGCTCGTGACGGTCACTGCGGGAGGACACACGCGTTTCAGCAAGGCCGGCAAGGCTGCGGGCGTTGCCTCCTCGCCCAGGCAGCGGCCGTAGAAACGGTCGAGCGTTTCCGGATCGCTACGGCCGTCGACGAACCGTGCCCGCACACCCGCCGACAAGACCGTTCCGCCGGCGTTGATGAACCGTTCGAGCAATTCGATCGTGCTTCGACGGATTGTGACCATCGCCGGCAGGACGACCGCGCGATAGTCCATCTGCCCGAGTTGGATCCTCGGGTCCGACGCCGGTTCGGCAACGCTTCCCCCCTCCGCAAGTAGGCTCTCGTCGCCGAGATCGAAACACCGCTGGTTCTGTAAGAGCACGTCCAGGATGTCCTTGAAGGCCCGATCGAACTTATCGATCTCCGCCGGCGCCTCCCACCAGATCGGTTCGTCCGACGGCTCGTGGAGAATGAACGCGGATTCCTGCGGATGAATCACTAGGACATCGGCGAGGAAATCGCCCCGCGACAGGCAGTAGTTGAGGCGACTTAGGGGTTCCTCGACCACGCGGTTGAGAGGCCACCAGGGTTGCTGATAGAAGAGGTTCGGCGGATAGTCGCGCTTGCGGCAACCGCGCATGGTGAATAGGGCCAAGTGCTCGCAGTAATAGTTTACGCCGAGCAGGCTCTGCGCCTCGCCGATCCACTTGCGATCCGCGAACGAGAGATTCTGCCCGCCGCACCCGTACAGCTCGCTGAGCATCCGGCGACGGCCAAGCTGGTGGCACACGCTGGAGCACTGCTTGGCGGTGACTCGTTCGGTGATCTGGCGCCTGAGATGGTCAATGCCCGGCACCTGCATATGCCGGTAGTAGGGCATGATCATCGCGCCCATGAGCATCTGCGTATACAGATGCTCCTCGGACATGAAGTGCCCCGTCAGTTCCATCGCGTGTTCCGCGCACCAAGTGCCGAGCTGTTGAACGAACGATTGGTCCATCAGATCGTGGACGGTTCGCCAGTAGTTCAGGCGGTGCAATGCGTAATCATTCGACGGCCCGAAGAGGCTGGCAACGTGATCACGCAGGTCGTAGCCGTGGAGTTCGAGGAACCGTTCAGGCAGCGCATCGGTCCAGGGCAGGGCTCTCGGCGGCTTGGAAAGAGCGCACATGATGGAGGGCTCGTCCGTAAATATCCCCGGGATGGAGCCCCCGAAGTGTCCGCCGAATTCCTGGCGGTAGCGTTCGTGTGTAGCCGTTACGAAATCGTGCATGGCTGCGTGGCTCAGAGTGTCCGCGTAGCAGGTACCGTTGAAGTAGGGGTGTCCGAGGGGGTGTCGATAGACCAGAAACTCCCGGTCGCCGTTGCGGCAAAGCGATACTGAGTTGCCACGTTCCGTTTCCGTGGCCTCGTTCTCCCCGCCGCGACACAGAAGAGCGCATGCCCGGTTGTCGGGGCGTTTAAGCGGGACCACGCCGCTGGCAAACCCGCTGGGCCAACGATCCTCGTCGTAGAGCCACGCGTACATACCGAGCGACTCGGCCGTCTCAACGGCGCTCCGAACCGCCTGCATCCATTCCTTCTCGATATATGGAGTCAGCAGGCCGCTGCGGGCGTGGATGAAGAACCCTCCGTGTCCGCCTTCGTGAAGCTGTCGGATTTGCCAGGCGAGCTCGTCGCCGTTGCACCATTCGTTCCACGAGTAGAACACGGTTGGTTGAAACGCCGCCGGAGGCGCCGCGAACCAAGCGGGGTCCAATCGCCCGTCACCTCCAACCTGCCCGAAAGATATCCGATCGTGTACGGATTTCGCCACGCGTATCGCCTCCCAATCTCGCTGTGCCTAGTAGTCCCCCACCGCCGGACCGGCCGCGCTCCGGTGAGCGCCCGCACAGGCTCGCGGTACCGACGGGGCACCACTTGTAGCAGAGTCGCCGCACGCTTGCAATGTAGGTCGTGATCGCCCGCGCGATGACGGCGTCATCAGGATCCGTTGACACCAGCGGGGTTGGACGCTTATACTCCGAGGAGTCCGGTGGAGTACGTTATGCCCGATCTCCGACTCGCCTTCTGGAACGTGCAGAACCTGTTCGAGCCCGGCGTGGTTGATCGCGGACCTCAGTCTGTAGCCGAACGGGACGAGAAGGTTGCGCAACTGTCGGGCCAGATCAACGGTTTCTTCGGCGGTGAAGGCCGACGTGATCGCGCTGGCCGAGGTGGGCACGGAGGCCATACTCGACGCAATTCGCAGTCTGCTGATCGGCGATTTCGTGTACCTTTGGGAACCGCCCGGGCTGTCGACGCAGACGGGTATCGGCGTGTTAGCGAGAATGCCGCCGTGCGCGCACCTCGAACTCGTCGACACGCAAAGACCGACCATAGCGTCTCGTCCGCGGATCATGCTAGCTCGCGTCACTCTTGCAGCGATCGCCGAACCATTCTTGCTGGCGGTGGAAGACCGCACCACAACCGCCGTTATCGTGGGCGACTTCAACGCGGAACCCTACGAGGCCCCGTTCAAAGAAGTGGGGCTCCGCAGTAGGCGCCACTTCAGCTCGGCGTTGTGGTCCCGGGCGACTCCGGCTTATCTCTACAATACCGCGTGGCGCTCAATGACCGAGCCGCGCCTCTGGGAAGAAACCAACGTATCGGGCTACGAGGAACCTCGCCCCAAAACCAGCCATGATGACTCGCCCGGGGTCATCTACGATCAGTTGCTGGTGTCGGGGCGTGCTTTGCGGAACGGGCCGATTACGCTCCGTGAGTGCACTGTCGAGTATCATTGGAACACGGTCATCGCGATTCGCAAGTCAACGGGGGTGCTGCGCCCACATCGATGGTCCTACACCGACGCCGTCACGTTTGCCGGCGCTTCGGACCACTTCCCGTTGCTGGCGACGTTCGCGTACTAGAATTTCGGAGAGGCCATCATGAGCAAGAGCTTTGCGGATCAGTTGTCGGAAAACCTGGGGAAAACCCAAACTCCGGGGTTTCGCCAGGCCTATGAAGCGCTTCGTAAGATTGCCGTCGGAATCCGAGACGCCCTGTCCAAGGGCCAAGCCGGCAAACTCGAGGTCGATCTTAAGCCGGGGTACGTCACCAATATGGGCCAGCAGTTCCAGCTACGGCTCAGCATCCAGGCCCGCAAGTGGGAAGAGACGCTATTGCGCGCCTACATTCCTGTGGACGGTTTTCCCGTAAAGCTCGATTTGGGGGAAGAGAAGCCGGTGCCTTGCGCCGACATCGCGGAACTCGAACAAGCCGCTCTGGACTTTCTTAAGAAGCCGGAAATCGACAGCCGGTTGACCATCGTCCGCGAGTTCCTCTAGGCGCGGGGCGGCGGCATGAACCGCCACAGCGGACCGAGCATGCCAACATCGCAACGCCAAACCCGGGGGCTGACCACGGTTCAGGTCTGGCGCGCGGGTTCCGGCAACCGGAATCGCCTCCCCGCAAGAAAGGGAACGAGAACCATGTTGTCACGTTGCGGATTCTCAGCGTCGCTACTTCTGGGTTTGGCCATCGTGGGCTGTGCGAGCCCGGGCAGCACCGCCCCCCGGGTCGCGGACCCCTACGGTCTGACCGTTCCGCAGCCCGGACGCGGCATGCGTGCCTCACCGTGGAGCGGACCGGCACCTACTCGCTTGTGATGGCCCTCATACGCCAGTCACACTTCGGCGCATTCGAGTTTCTGCTGGATGGAAAGAAGGCCGGGCGCAACCTCGACCTCGACCTGTACCACTCCCGGATGTCCTCGCGAGAGTACGCCCTTCCGCCAAGCCTGCTTGAAGCTGGCGAACACGTCCTGACTGTGCGCAACCTGTGCAAGAGCCACCAGTCCACCGGCTATTGCCTTGGTCTGGACGCGATCCTGTTAGTACTGGTGGAGTGAAAGGGCCTTCTCGCTACCGCCGTGGTTGCTCGAATCCTCCCGCCCAACTGTAGCGGCTGGCGTCCGGAGGAGGTTTTCAACCCCCGTTATTCTTGCTACTCTGCCAACCCCTAGGCGGGGAATCAGTGCGGGGGGAGGGCATTGAACTGTGATTACGGGAGAACTGCCGCAACCTTTTTTGCGGAGATATCCAGTGAGTAGTCGGAGCATTAAACGCGGCCTTGCATCAGCGTGGTTGGGGGTGTCGTCGTCGAAGTGCTCGTGATAGTAGATGCGCGTGTGCAACTCACTCTCGAAGATGCGCGCCGTGTCGCCCCGGCATTGCAGCACACTCTCGGGCAGCAGTTCGGGCCACGCGCCCTCGGGGAAGACCAGGACCAGCGGGCGGCATGGCTTCAGGCTGTTGTGCCGACGCCAGAGTCCGCGCCGCTCCTCCATCACCGGCAGCGCGGCGATCTCGGCAACTCGCCGGGCAAGTTCCCTTAGGATGGTCCGATCCGATGCACCGATCAACCCCGCGGTCTACGACCGCATCGGCCGCATCTACGCCGAGACGGCCGAGTATGAACCCTGGCTGGGAGGCGAACCGGTCGAGGACATCGCCATCTATTTCAGTGGTGACTCGAAGATGGATTTTGCCGAGAACGGTTCGGATGTATCCGCCTGCGGGTTTAGTCGCACTTTCCCCCACTACGAGGCGGTCGTGGGCACCATCCGCATCTTGCAGGAGGCGCACCTGCCGTACGGCGTCATCACGCGAAAGCAACTTGGTCGTCTCGATCGCTACAAGGTCGTTGTGCTACCGAACGTACTACGCATGGCCGCCGAGGAAACCGCCGCCTTTCGCGCTTATGTCGAGCGCGGCGGGCGATTGTACGCCAAAGGTGACGGAACAATGAGATTGCGTATCGCAGCAGCACAGATCGCCGTAGTGCTGCCCAGCCCTTCAAGCCACAAAGACCCGCCGACATGCAGCGGTGCCGACGATCAGGACACCTAACACTACAGGGGCTGTCGATTTATTTGGAACGGATTTTGATATCAATTTCGGTTCGAGGGGCTAAGCTGGGACAGCGGTTTGGGATGCGCGCGGTTGTCTGGAGGCTGCTGGCATGAGTGGATGGAACCAAGCTCCGCTACCGCGGGATCAAATACTCCGGTTCCGCGAGACACTGGGGGACCGCATCCCCGAGAATCACACGGTCCGGCTTTTCGCGAAAACCCTCGACGTTTTGTGATTTCCGCACAAAGTTCAAACGGGAACTCAAGTCAGGAGAACGCTTGTGGCACAGGTAGCCCCGGTCGCTCGGTTCGGAGAGGACGATCCTGGCCCGCATCCGCATCTACGCTAGCCGCCACGGGAAACTCATGAGGACAAACACGGGTGTCTCCTTCAACCAAGCTCGACACAGGTTCTACATTATCCGATCGGATGGCACGCGCCAAGCGCCCAGAATTGAGTTCAACGCCGCCGGACGGACAGTCGATCGCCCAGCCGGGAAGTACCCCCGATGCCCCATTGTTGGCCAAATGGTCGAGCATGGTCAGTACTCCGCCTTGGCGGCGAGGAACCGGTTGAACCCGGCCTGTATCGCAAAACGACCGTCTGCGGATGCCCACCAATCGGCCGACGGGGACGCCGGTCGCCACTACGAGCGCGTCAACGTTATTCGGCCCTCATCGGTATCGAGGGTCAGCCGGTCGTTCCCGTCAAACGTACACGTTCCGGTCTTGGTTTCGCCTTCCATCGATAGGGTAATCTGGTCGCCGGTGAATGTGTAGGTCCCTTGCATTGTTTGCGACTCCGGCATCCCACCGCCGGACCTCGAGGTGGAGACCGTCCCGTCTTCCGCAAACGTGAAGAGAAACTCCATGCCGTCGGGCATGGGGTGTAGTTGACCGTTACGGGTCATCTCGATCATGCGCCAGGTGCCGATGATCGTCGGCCCCTGAGCGGGGCTCTCCTTCGGTTGTGGGGTCGATGACGGGGCGGCGGTTGCCGGGGCGACGGTGGTTTCGGCGGCTTCCTCCGGCTCGCGTTCGGGCGGTGGTTTGCCATCCATCGCCACGGACGTGTCTTCGCCGATTTCCGGAGTGGGCGCGTACTCCGCCACTTGCTTGGGCGGCGGGTGAAACTCAGGCACCTCCGGCGGTGACGAGCGGTAGCAGCCGGACAACATGCCGGCAAGGGCCAATAGCACCAAAGCTGTCCATCGGTTGGCAGCTTGCACGGGTGCCCCATCCCGTTTCGCCGGCCCGGAGGGCTGACGAGCGGGGTGGGGGACGGATTTGCAATCGTCAATCGTCAATCCACAATCCACAATCGCTTCAGTCCCCCACCCCGAGTCGGGCTGGCGCCCGACAACGGGATGGGGCACCCCGCTAACTGATTTTGTTTGTTTACTCATGGTGCGTTCTCAACGGTTCCATATTCTCCGGTCGATCAGCCGCCAGAGGCACCCCCGTTCCTCGTCACCCACAAGGGGTGGCGCTACACCTGTTCACTTTCCTTCCGCCTTCGGTCTGAATATCACCTCCCAGATCGCGAACCGTCGCGGGGTCTGACGGCCGAGCAGGATCAAGCGCCTCTCCGCCGCTACATAGCGAGAGGGAATCCACTGTCCGTTGAACAGCGGAACGCTCATGCCGGTGGTCGCATTGACCACCGTGGTGTCATTCGGCGTAGCTAGCGCGATGGCGCTGGTGTCCAGCCAGCAGGCGGCCATGCTCCCCGAACGGTGGCGGCGCACGGTCCGCTCGGCGACGTGCAGGACGCAGACGCGGTCCCACGCGATGTCGTAATACAGGACCGCGTCGCGGTCCGGTGACAAGGGTGTGGCGATACAGGCCCACGTCTGGAGGAGCGCCGGCTCGGCGGAACTGCCCCAGCCCGCAGCCAGAACCTGACCGCCCCCTGACAGTCGTCGCCCCTCCGGACCGCTTCCACCACGGTACTCGACCCAGTCAAGGTGTTGGCCGTCGGCCCGGGCGCACAACACGCCGTCGTGCCGGTCAGATCGGACGGGGAGAAGACAGTCAGGCCCCGCCGGTGTCAGGGCTGTCGGCATGGCGTCACCGACCCTCTGGCGATACGTCCGAAACGGGGTGTCCGCTCCCTTACGGTCACGGCTCGGATTGTCCGCTCCCTTACGGTCGCGGCTCGGTTTTGGCTGGACCGAGCGGTTCGGGGCGGCGGCGCAGAACAGTAGCGTCTGGTCGTCACCGTCGAACCGCGGCAGGCAGTTGAGGCCGCCGGGCACGCCGAGCACGCTCTCACGTCCGGTGTTCAGATCAACGTGCACGATGAAGCTTTCCGGCGGTTCGTTGGCCACGTAGGCGACGGCGTTGCCCGAGTCGGACCAGGTGCCTGAGTGGGCCCAGCGATACGGCGACAGGGCGCGCCCTAGGGCGGCGCCTTCCACCGGTCTGATCCAGATCGAAAGCGTGCCCTCCGTCGGTGTATGTCGCGGATCGGGCGAGCCCAGCAGCGTCATGGGGGATAGGTGGTCCTGGTCTGTTCGCAGATAGAGCATCCGCCGTCCGTCCGGCGCGATCACGGGAATCAGGAGACCGCAGTTTTCGACGGAGCCGATCTTCCGCGGCAATTCGGCGTCGCCGAACCGCTGCAGGTGCCGTTCGTTGAGTTCCGCCGTCGCCTCGGTCGGCGAAACCCGCCGCGGCGTCTGACAGCCGGCGAGGAACGACCAGATGACCACGCTAGTCAGGAGAATGAAAAATGGAAAATGGGAAATGGAAAATGGAGAATGAAAAATGGGAAATGGGAAAAACCGCGGGTCCACAACGGTCGCTTGAGGGGTGCTCCCTACCGTGCGCAGCAAGAGGGGCAAAACAGAGTGCTGTCCGAGCGTCGTCCTGACCTCCTCATTCTCAATTCTCAATTCTCCATTTTCCATTTTCAATTCTCCATTTTCAATTTCCTTCCGCCTCGGGCATCATGTATTCGTTCAGGCGTTTGAGGGGTTCGGATTCGATCGCGTCGTGCGGGTAGCTGGGGCCGATTACGTAGGGGGTGATGAAGATCAGCAGTTCGCTGTTCACGTCGGCGATCTCGCGGTGTTTGAACAATTCGCCGAGCAACGGGATATCGCTGAGGCCGGGGATGCGCCGGATGATCTCGCGCTGCTCTTCCCGCAAAATGCCGCTAATCAGGAAGGTCTTGCCGTTTTCGAGAACGATGCGCGTAGTGGTCTCGCGGCGGTCCACGATTACGCCGTTGAAGAGCGTTCGGCCGGGAATGATGCTCGAGATGCGCAGATTGACGGTCAGATCGACGTTGGCTTCCTTGGTGATGTGCGGGCGAACGCGCAGGGTGATGCCCACCGGGAAGTAGTCGAACGACTGGGTCAACGCGCCGACGTCGGTGGTTTGCGAATTGGAGATAAAGGGGATGTCCTGTCCGTCGAAGAACTCGCCTTCGACGTTGTCGGCGGTGAGGATTTTCGGTTCGCTTTTGATCTTGAGGTCGGTGACCCGGCGTAGCAGGCTTAGCAGGTTGTTGACGTCCATATCGAGGGTCAGGGTGTGCTCCTGTCCGAACTCATTGGTGTGCGTATAGGTCAGCAGTCCGCGGAGGGCGTTTTCGGTAATGAGCGGGTCGCCCGAGGCAAACACGGTCGGATCGGTGGAGAAGCGGTAGCCCAGGCTGGTGGCGTCCTCGTGGGTGATTTCGGCGATGACCGCCTTGATCAGGACCTGGTATCCGGGTTTGTCCAGATCGGCGACAAAACGTTCGATGGCTTCGGCGTATTCTTCCGGCGCCGCCACCAGTAGCAGGTTCTGCTCGACGTTCGGCACGATGCGCAGCTTGCCCACCAGGTTGCTGGGCTGTTTGGTGTCGATGTCGGGCGGAGGGTTCTGCCACCAGAACTGCATGATTTTCAACTCGGCTTGTTGCGGCTCTTCCGGTTGGCGGGCGCTGGCCTGGTTGCGCGTGGAATAGGGCGAGCCCTCGTCACCCAGGTCCTTGAACGTTCCGAACTGTCCGCGACGAAGGATCGAAGTCCGCGTGCCCGGGGCGTTGAGCAGGGCGTTGAGCTGCTCGGCCAGCGTCTCGGCGTCGGCGAACTTGAGCTGGATGATGCGCGGCAGCCCGGCCATTTGCGGCTGATCGATCTGCGCGATCATCCGTTCGATCACGCGGTAGTTCTCTTCGTTCTTGCTGACGACGATCAGCTTGCCCATCTCCGGATAGGCCTCGAAGCGAAACTGCCCGAACAGCCGCCCGACCGGCAACGGCGTCTTGGATGGTTCGTCGTCGGACCACCACCAGGGCGTGGACGAACGCTCCTTTTTGGTAAAGAGGTTTTCGAGCAGTTCCTTGGTCTTGTCCGGATTGGCGTAGGTGAGGTTGAAGATGCGCGGGGCGGCCTCCTCACCCGCGAACGGTTTGTCCCATTCGGCGATCTGTTCGGCGATGCGGATCATCCGCTCGGGCGAAGCCACCACGGTGACGCTGTTATTGCGTACGTTGGCCGTCACGGTGACCTTGGTCCGGTCCGGCCCCTGCGGGCCACCGGCGGAGTAGAAGAAGAAGCGCCGTCGGCGCCCCGAATCCTCCTGGAAGAGTTCCTTGATGTTCTCGGTGATCTGCTGGGCGTCGGCGTGCTTGAGGGTGAAGGTCTGGGTGACGTGCAACCCGGTGTCCTCCACGTCGATCTCGGCGAGCCACTCCTTCACGATGCCGCGATTCTGCTTCGACCCGACGATCATCAGCCGGCGCGAGGCGGGAAACGGGAAAATCCGCAACGCGCTGCGCAGACTCTCGTCGGGAATGTTGTTCAACATGGTGGTGAGTTGTTCGCAGAGCTCCCCGGCGTCGCCGTAACGGACTTCGACGATCTCGGTCTGAGTGCTCGGCGGTTTTGGCTGATCGAGGTGCTCGAGCCAGGTCTCGATCTGGACCAGCACGTGCGGAGGGGCTTCCACCGCGATGGACGATCGCCGCGGATCGGGGATGAGCAGCACGGGCCGACTCTCAGCCTGGATCGTCACCACGCCGACCGCGGCATCCACTTTGCCGCCGGACTTCCCGGAACCATCGCCGGGTTTGGGGCCGCCGCCGGAGCCGCCGGACGACGGTTCACTCGGCGGCGAACCGCCCGCCGACGAAACCGCCTTGACCTCCATCCCCAGGTAGCCGGAGGCCAGCTTCTCGAGCATTGGGACAATCTCGTAAACGTCACAGTGCTCGATGGTGAAGATGCGCAGCTCGCGCCCGCTGACGTCGGGTTGGTCCAACTCGGCGATGATCCGCGACATGGTGATCAACTGTTCCGCCGTCGCCACCATGATGAGTTTGCCGGTGGTCGGGTCGGCGGTGATGTGCCCGTAGGTGGGCATTAGCGGCTTAAGCACGTCAACCAGCTTGGTCGGATCGTAGTGCTTCACGTCGAAAACTTTACGAACGATTGCGTTGGACGGCTGGACGGTGGCCAGGTCGATGTCAGCGGGGACCATCTCGATCCGGCGCCGGATGATCTGCGCGATGGGAACCAGGTGAATGGTGCGCTCGCGCTGTTCGATGGCCACACCATGCTCGTGCAGCGCGGTACGCAGGATATGAAGCGCCTCGTCCAGCGGCAGCGGTTTGGCGTTGACCAGGGTGACCTTGATCTTCTGAACGTCCGGGCTGACGATCACCGGTTTGTCCAGGTTGTCGGTCAGAAACTTGGCGATCTGCTTCATGGGGGCCTTGTTGAACGAGACGGGGACGGTCTTGGGGGCGGACGGCTGGCTGCTCGTGACCGGTTCAGTCGCCGGCGCCGTGTCGCCATCGGTGTTGGGCTGGTCCTCCTGTGCGTTCGCCGGAAGGACAGCCAGAATCCCCAGCATCAGGCCGAGAACCGTGATCACCTCGCGCTGCCGAACGTACCTGCTCATATTGTTACTCCCCGAAAGGGACGAAAGTTGAATCCCCGAAGGGGATGACGGAATAAAGCCCAGGGTGAGCGAAGCGAACCCTGGGTAAGCGCGAACGCGAAGGTGAGCCCCCGAAGGGGGCGACGGAAACAAACCCGGGAAGCCCGCTTCCGGTGATATAGCTTCATCAAACGGCGTTTTCCGTCGCCCCTTCCAGGGGCTATGACGACCATTCCCCATGCCAACCCAGGGCTCCGCTCCGCTTCGCCCTGGGCTTTATTCCGTCGTCCGCTTCGCGGACTAGAGATGCCGGCAACTGAGTTCTTCATTCTCGTCCCCTGCCATACCCTGCTCATGGATTCGTTCCGCCTGGAAAGAGCCTCATCGTCTCGGTCTTGCCGGCGAATTCGATGGTGACGCTGTAGCCGTCAATCCCGGTCACCCTAACGCCCCGCTCCGTTTGACCGGCTTCGATACCGACGGTGGCACCGTCGCGCGTCACAAACAGGGCGACGTTGCCGAGTACGCCGGTAAGAGTCATCCCGTGTCCCTTCGGTTTGGGCGGCGCCATGATGTTGCGCCGCTTGATCGCGGCGCGGGCCGAGGACGGCCCGGAAGGACCGCCGCTCTTGCGTCCGCCGTTGCCGGCGTCACCGGCGGGCTGGGTACTCACGGGCTGCGTGGTCGTCGGTTGAGTAGTCGTCGGCTGGGAGGTTGCCGGCTGCGTGGTCGTCGGCTGAGAGGTTGCCGGTTGGGTGGTTGCCGGTTGGGTGGTAGGGCCTTCCGCCGCCAGCGTCTGGGGAATCCAGTAGCGCCATTGAACGTGCCTGCCGATCTGAAAGATCGTGTCCACCAGCATCAGCACCGCCAGCCCACATAGCACCGCCGCGATGCGCTGTTTGTGTTTGGGCGACAGGTCTTTAAGCCGGTCAAGCTGGAGTTTCACTTTGCCCATAGGTCGTCACTCTTTGGGGACGCCGCCGCCAACACCGACAGGGTCAACCGCACCGTGAGGCGTCCGCCCGATCCCTTTTTCTGCTGAACGCTCGACAGGTCGAGTCGCTCAACGCTGAGCACCCCGGGAATGCGATACAGCCCGGCGATAAACTTGAACACGTTCTCCCACTTGGTGTCGGACTTCATCACGTTAGGCCATTTGGTCTCGGCGTCGATGTGGAACAAAGCCATCTCCATCGCCGAATCATCCGCCCAGGGCGTGGCGGCTGCCGGCGCAAACCCCTGGAGTTGGATGCCGCTCTGCTGGGCCGCCATGACGATCCGCTCTCCCACCGTGGTGACCTGTTCGTCATACGGTTTGGGCGGCGATAACGCACCGGAGGTCTGCTCGTACTCCGTAATCCGCTCGGCGAAGTATTCCGTCTTCCGGTTGGCGAGCATCACCCGGGCCACCTGGGCGGCGAAGCGGTCATGATCGGTGACCAACCGGTCGTATGCGTTGGCCAACGGCTCGATCGCCAGAAAATAAGCGGCGATCAGGCCCAACGCGAGACCACCCCAAACGAGCGCTCGCCGGTCTTTCTCGCTCAGCGCCACAGTCCACCTCCTCCGGCGAAAGCGGGCAGTTGGTTGACCCCGACGAGTTCGGCGGTGATGGTGAAACCACCCCCGTGGGCCGGCTCGGTGCGCTCCGGGTTGACCGCGGTGAAGCGACCGCCCTGGCGCAGGGCGTCGGCCAACGCAAAAATGGCCTTGGGTTTTCGGGCGGTTCCCTTGATGGTCAGCCGTCGATCCCGTGCGAGTCGGATCGACGAGATCACAATGCTGTTGGGAACCGGCCGGCATAAATCAGCCACGATGCCTTCGACGTCGATACGGTACGTCTCCAGACGCTGCATGGCGCGAATCCTCGGTTGCAGGGCAGCCAGAGAGGTCGGCGAATGATCGGGACCGTGCGGGCCCGAGTCCGTGGCCTGTTGGGTCTCGGCGAGCAGTGTCCGCATTTTGCGCGTTTCCCAGCTCAGTGCACTCACGTGGATCACGACGGCAAGAACGAACAGGCCCACGGTGGCGGCGGTCCACCGCCGTGGATGGGCGAGGGTTCGCCGGATGCGTTGCCGGTGCGGCTGTTCGTCGGTCTCATCGCGCCCGGCGAAGTGGATGATCGGGTCGGCTTCAAACAGACCCGCCAGCGCGAGGCCGATGGCGGGGCCGAAGGTCGCGAACTGTTCAGCAGTGATGCGGCTCCCGTCGGCGTCGACCAGATGCTCTGAGGGTTCGACGGGTTCGACGGACACGCCCAGCCGCTCCGCCAGCCTATCGGGGGCGTTGTCCGGGCCTGAGACTTCGAGGGGACCACACCACAACACACGTCGCAATTCGGACTGCGGAACCTGCGCCTCGATCGACTGTTGGCACTGGCGACAAGCCGGGGCAAGGCTCTCCGGCTCGACGCGTAACCGACGTAGTGCCTGAACCATTCCCTCGACCAACACCGCGACCAACCATTCGCCGGCCGTCGCCAGTATCAGCACCTCCGTGCCGTCTTCCCCACCGGCACTGTCGCGTAGCGCAAGCCCATGCCGATAGAGCGCGCCCAGCGCCTCGGCATCGGTAGTCAGGACATCGACCGAGACACCCACGGACGACAGTGCCGCCAAGTGGCGATCAACCCGTTCCGTACGGGCGGCTTGCGCGAACACCTGCCGGTGGGGCGAGAACTTCGAATCGGAGGGGGACGATAGCAGAGGCAAACCGTCCGACCGGCTGGAAAGCCGGTCCCACACTTCAGCCTGCCGGTCCCACACTTCAGCCTGCCGGTCCCGCAGTTTGCTGTCACGGTAGGCCCAGGCCAACTGGTCAATGGGTACGGGCAACTCAGCCTCCAGGCGATGCGCGACCATCTGCCGCAACGTGCGGTTGTCGGCGTCGGGGAAGGGCCAGCACCGCGTCATCACATCGGAAATCGGCATCGACGCGAGGTGTCGTGTTGTGTCATCTGTTGCGGCGGTCGGGCTTGGTTCCGGCATTGGGGAACCTGCCGGGTGCTCCGCGGACAGGTGCTGCTCGGAGGTGACCACGACAATGTGTTCCCCCGCGCGGCGCAGCGCCGCGCGGCGCAATAGCGTCTCACGAAGGTGAATCCCAATGGCGGTCGGTTTACTCATGCGTGCTCCACCCACCACGATCATCAATCGTCAATCCGCAATCGTCAATCGTCAATCGCCCCTTCCGCTCCCTCGAGGTCGCGGTTCCCTTCAGGGCGACGACTCCAACCAGTACAATATTCGCGGCACACCACCGTTGCCTCCCGCGTAGCGATCCACAACACACTCAATGGCGGCCCGGGCAAAGCCGGACGTGACGACGCCCGTGCTCTGAATCCGAAACACGTTCGATCTTACGGTGATGTGGTTCTCGAATTCAGAGAACTTGTCCGTCGTAGCTCCGCTGACGTTTAGCACCTGCCCCGTGGACGTGAACGTGCCGAGCGACTCTCGATGCCGGATGATCGCCTCCGCCAGATTGTTGTCCATCCCGGGCAGTGTGTTGAGTGTGATCAGCGGCGCGGTGTTGACGTTGATTCGGCCGCCGAGGATTTCGTCGTCGCTGAGCGTTAAATCGTCCACGATCCGCACGAAGATCGACGTGGTGACCGGTTGGTCCTTCTCCCCATCGCCGCGCGTGTAGTAGTCCGCATCATCGTCGGAGTCCCGTCGAACGTCCGGATCGCGTCTGACCTCGAGCACGTCCGCCAGATGCTCGAACTGGTTCCGCTCGCGGGCTTTGACCACGGACTCCGCCGCCCACGGTTCCAGGTTCGTTCGCCGGCTGAGTTCCTGGGCGTCGGCCTGGTTGAGGTTCAACCGCTTCTCCCCCATCCCGTTGACGTTGCGTTCGTAGGAGTCCACCGTCACGTAGGCGAACCAACCGCGATCGAGTCGGCCGTCGCTGTTATCGTGCGGTTCGCTGGTGTCTCCGTCGTCCTCGTTTGGGTCCAGCAATCCGTTGACGTTTCGGTCCTCACCGTAGAGCAGTTCCGGGGTCACTCCGCGGAGCAGCAGCAACTCGCGTACCGTGCGGAAAGACCCGTTGCGGATCTCGTACGGATGAGTAAGGCTGGCGTAGTAACCGCGTTCGATGCCGTCCGGTTGGGCTTCCTCGTCCGCGTCGCGCCAATCGATGATCGCCGCCGCGATGGACTCGGTCATGTCCGGGAGCTTAAGGAGTTGTTCGAGCGTGGCGACGTTGACATTGAGCTTGGCGCTCTCGTCCCCGGCCCCGTACCACCCGCTCGGCATCGCTTCATAACCGTCGCGGAGGACGCTGAACGTACCGCCGGACAGCTCGATCTCGTGCATGGCGGGCTCGTTGTCACACCAGGTGTCGTCAAGGGCGTCGGTTGGACCGGTGTCGTCCATGATCTCCGCGACGGCCCGTTCCACCCCGGCCCGCGCCAGGCAGTGCGCCACGATGCGGTCTTTTTCGAGGTTGGCGATGGCCAAGTCCTGACGGATCGCGAAGCTCAGTCCGCCGGCCAGCAGCGCCAGAATCACGATCGACCACAGCACCAGGATCAACGCCGCGCCGGAGTGTCGAGACCGTGTCGTCACAGTTGCGGCCCTCCCGGCGAGGGACGTTCCGATTCCGGTTGGTTCGCTCTCTCACGGTCGCGGTTCGGATCGGGGGGCTGGGGAATCGGAGGGTTCACGTGGATCGGCACGACCGTGGAGAGTTCGAACGGTTTTGGCAGCCGGCGTGAGTTTCTTGATTCCGGTCCGACTGCCGCAACGGTGACACGCACGGCCTCGGGCGTCCGCGGCTCGGCTTCGGGCCATTCGTCCGACCATTGGCCGTCGGCGAAGTACTCGAATGACAGCCCCACAATGCCCTCAGCCACCACCGTCGCAATTCCCCCATCGTCCGGATGTTCGTCGAGGGCATGATCTTGCCGGCGCATCAAAACCGGTAGCTGTCGCCCCGATGGCTTCGCCAGATAGAAGCCGATCTCATACTGATCGGACTCGGCGCCGTCCGGCCGGGCGCGCCGGTCGGTGATGGTTTGGAGGTCGATCCGGTCGCGGCGGGCACCTCGGCCGCCGCTGCGCCCGACGATTATCGGCTGGCTGGGCAAGGGATCGCGGCGTACGTTACGCAGCGCCGCGACGACGATCTCCATGGCCCGACGTCCGGAAGTGGCCCGCTCCACGCGGCGGTCCACGCTCTGGCGAGTGCTGGACAGGGTCCGTGTCGCACTGACCACCGAGACCGCCAATAGCGCGCTGATCGTCAGCGCGAGCAGCACTTCGACCAGGGTGAATCCCCGCGTCGCACACCGACGAGAACCCGGCACGCCGTGGGTCCGACCGCGCCAATCCAAGCCCCAAGCGCAAGCGCGGGGTTTGCCCCTCGCTTTCACGTGCTCTCGACTTGGAGGACAAACGCGCAACAATCCTTCACCCTGCACCGCCAACAAAGGGCAGCGCTACAGACGAAACCGATGGTCTCTCACGCGGTTCAAGCTCCAGGGTCTCCTCCGCCGCGTAGTCGTTCAGCCACATTTCCAGTTCGACGGTCCCACCGCCGCCCGGGCCGGACCAGCCCGTCTCGACGCGTACGCTGAACAATTCGCCGACTGCCAACCGCTCGACTTCGATGATCCAGTTGTAAACCGATCCACCACGGTTTTGCGTGCCTCGGGTGGGGTGGCCTTGTGTCCACACATACGGCCCGACGAGTTCCACCTCGGCCAGCTTCTCCTGGGCCAAGCACAAAGCAGTCGCACGGTATTCGGTGCGCTGTTGGTTCCGCATAGCCAGCGTCGCCACCGATAGAAGCCCCACCACACCGATGCCCAGCAGCACCGAAGCCACCAAGACCTCGATCAACGCCACGCCACGGTGGGAAAGTGTCGCCTCCCTTGTAGCGGCCTGCGCCTCGCAGGCCGTCGGCATAGCGCCGCCAGTAGCGGTCGGCGTCCCCGCCGGCCGACCACGGTCTGCGAGACGCAGGTCGCTACAAGAGTATGTGAGCGAAAACGGCATCAGGTGGCTTCTTCGTTCTCAATCACCCAGATCATAACGGTCCGGGGTAAACTCATCCGTTCCGGCGTCGCCGCAGACCACGCGCCCGCTGTGGGGATGGACCACGATCCGATACGCATCCTGTCCCCGGGCAAGCCGAATCGCCGCGCCGCTGCTGGTACCGTCCGGACGAAACTTCAGGTATTGCGTTCCGCTTCTCATCGTTACTCCGTCGGTCGGGTGGTAGGCGACGTCCGCCGCCTTGGGCCAACGCCGGGCCTTCAGCCAGGACGTCTGAATCACCCGCCATTGGCCCGGTTGGCTACGGTCCGCTTGGGTGGCTACGCAGTATCCGCCCCGGTCCAGGTCAATTCGCACGCTACAGACTTGCTGCCGTGCCACCGCCAATTCGCGTACGGTTCGCGCGGTGTGTGCGAACCGTCCGGCTGCTTCACGGAGTTCGCGGCGGCTGATCGAACCGCTCATCCGGGGCACGATCGAGCCAGCCAGAATGACCAGCAAAGCCAACACGACAAGGAGTTCGAGCAGAGTGAATGCGCTCACCTTCGTCAGGTGCCGCTGGCGGCTTGCCCGCCAGTGAACACGGACGACGGATAACCGGGGATTCAAACGTGAACGCTCTCGGAAAACATCCTCAAGGTGCATCATTCCGCCATCCCCTTTGGGGATTCCCTTTTTCTCTTGCTCCCGGCCTTACCAGTTGCCGATGTCCGCGTTCTCACCGTCGCCGCCTTCCTGGCCGTCCGCGCCGTAGGTCAGAATGTCGAAGTCGATGTTGTTCCGACCGGGAAACCGGTAGATCAGTTCAGTCTCCCACGGGTCGATGATGTCCTTCTCCTTGACGTACGGTCCTTTCCACCGCTCGCGGACGTCGGCGGGCGGCTGGACCAGCGCCCGCAGACCTTCCTGTGCGGTAGGATAGCGTTCGCAGTCGGCCTGAAACTCGAGCACTTTGGCTTCGAGCACTGCAATGTTCTGCTGGGCGACGGCCTGCTTTGCTCCGCCGATGCGCCCCATGAACCGCGGGACGATCAGCGCGGCTAGGATGCCGATGATGGTCACCACCACGATGAACTCGATCAGGGTGAACGCCGGGCGCTTGCCCCGCGTTCGCCTGCGTTGATGTGTTTGCACGGAAATTCTCCTTCACGTATGTGTTTAGCGAGCCTTTGGGGGTGGCACGGACAAGCGTCTCCGGTGGTGCCCGATGGACTGGAACACAACCGTCACAACAACGGAACCGTACAACAGCGTGAACACGGAGCTTGTCCGTGCCCATCGCTAAACGTGTACACCTCCAAAGGTCTCCCCCACCTCCAAAGGAGGTGGGCCACCCGCCTGGGGTCGATTGCCGTGTCGCTACAGCGCTCCGAATCCCGTCGTCTGAAACTCCACGATCGCCAGCACCAACCCCGCCACGATGAAACCGATGATGCAGGCCAACGCCAGAATCATCAACACCGGCAAAATATCGATGAGGCGATCGAGTGTGACTCGGGCCTCCGCTTCGTGTACGTCCGCCGAGCGCAGGAGCATTTCATCCAGGCGTCCGGTGTTCTCCCCAACGCGCACCATCTGCACCAGAAGCGGCGGAAAAAGCCCACAACGCCGCAACGGCTGGGCGATCGATTCACCCGTCCTGATCGACTCTGCCAGTCGATGTGTGGCATCGCGCATGACCGAGTTCTGAACGGTGTCCTGAACTACCGGCAGCGCTTCGGTGATCGACACACCGCCGCGAGCCAGAACGCCCAGGCTGCGGGCAAAGCGCGCCGCTTCGACCTGGCGAATCACGCGTTTGAGGACGGGAATGCGCAGCTTCGTGGCGTCCCACCACGACCGTCCGGGACCACGCAGCACCCACTGCCGCCAGCTCAACACCGCCGCCGTCAGCAATCCCAGCAGCAACCACCAATACGCGCCGATAAAGGTGCTCATCGCCATCAACACGCGCGTCGGCCAAGGCAAGACGAGCGCCTCCGAAGCCACGGACTCGATGATCCGCGGTACGATGACCGTCACGATGATGATCACCGATACGATGCCCACCAGAAGCACAATCGAAGGGTAAATCGACGCACTCCTGATCCGCTCACGCAGCTCGACCTGCCGCTCCAACATGTCGGCGAGTTGCGCCAGCACGGTCACCAGCACACCACCGGTCTCACCGACCCGGACCAAATGGACATACATCGAAGGAAAGACGTTCGGGTGCTCAGCCAAGGCGTCGGACAGGCTTTCTCCCTGCTGCACGCGCCCGGCGAGCTGCGCGAGTAACTCGCGCGACGGCGCGTGGTCCAACTCCTGTCCCATCACCTCCAGCGCGGTCATCAAGGGCAAGCCGGCATCGAGCGAGACAGCCAGTTGCCGGGTCAGGATCGCCACCTGTTTGGGCCGGACGCGTCGCCGTGTGCTGGGCACGCCCAGCGCCCATGTGCCATGCCCATGCCCATGCTCGCGTCGACAGGTTTCGTCAGGCGTCGGTCCCGACCCGCGAGCGTGGGCCCGTTCCACGTTCTCCTGAATCTCCGTGACGCACACGCCGCGCGCCGCCAACTCACGCACCGCCGCCCCTCGGTCCATCGCCTCCAACTTCGCCACGACCTCCTGTCCGTTGGTCGTCAAGGCTTTGTACGCAAAAGACGGCATGAACCGATCGTCCTGGATGATGTAGCGTCACCCCTTGTGGGTGACGAGAAACTGCTACGTACGTACACCGTTCTCCGAGGCGTCCTGGGTCACGCGCCATACCTCTTCGAGCGTCGTCGCCCCCGCAAGGACTTTGCGATAGCCGTCGCGACGCATACTCACAAAGGTGCCGTCGGCGGCCCGGCGAACCTGGTTCCCCGACGGACGCTGCATAATGACCTCCCGCAGTGCATCGGTCATGCGGATGGCCTCGAAGATGCCGACCCGACCGCGATAGCCGGTGTGGTGGCAGTCCTGGCAACCCCGCCCGCGTTGCCAGGTCGCTCCTTCAAACGCTGGAGCATCCGCCCCGAGTTGTTCGAGCACCTGTGGCGAAGGCTGGTACGTCTCTGCGCATCGTTCGCAAACCAGGCGAATCAGCCGCTGGGCGATGACCATCTCGGCCGTGGTCGAGAGCAGGTACGGTTCCACTTCCATGTCCAATAGCCGCGTGATCGCCCCGGCTGCGTCGTTCGTGTGCAGGGTGGACAACACCAGGTGTCCGGTCAGGGCGCTGCGAATCGCGATGTCCGCGGTCTCACCGTCGCGGATCTCACCGACCATGATGATGTCCGGGTCCTGCCGCAGGATCGACCGCAGACCGTTGGCGAACGCCAGACCGCGCTTGGGGTTGACCTGCATCTGGTTGATGCCGTCCAGGTTGAACTCCACCGGGTCTTCGATGGTAATGATCTTCTTGTCCGGTACGTAAATGTGGTTGAGCGCCGCGTAGAGCGTCGTGGTCTTACCGCTGCCGGTGGGACCGGTAGCCAGGATGATCCCGTGCGGCTGGCGGATGGTGGCGTCGAACGGTTTCAGCAGGTCGTCGGGCATGCCCAACTCATCGAGTCCGCGCAGCGTGCTGCACCTGTCGAGGATGCGCATGACAACGCTTTCACCGAACAGGGTCGGTACGGTCGAGACGCGGAGGTCCACCTTGGCTTCGGGCGCGCTGAACAGGATGTGCCCGTCCTGGGGCACGAACCGCTCGGCGATGTTCAGGTGCGCCATGATCTTGATGCGGCTGATGATCGCCGCTTGCAGGTGCTTCGGGGGCGGTCGCATCTCGTGCAGCACGCCGTCGATGCGGTATTTGACCTTGAGTTCGTGCTCGAAAGGCTCGAGGTGGATGTCGCTGGCGTTGTCCTGCACCGCTTCGAGGATGAGCAGATTGAGCAGGTTAATCAGTGACGGCTCGCGGGCCAGTTCGTGCAGGTGCCCGATGGAATCTTCGTCGGTGCTCAACTCCGGGTCGTCGGTCTTCGCCGCCAGCGAATCCGCCATGCGCGCCGCCGATGTGCCGTAGTGTCGGCGGATGGCGTCCGCCAGTTCGGACGGACGGGCGTAGTGACGGACAATCTCGAGCCCGCAGACCGCGCTGAGATCGTCCGCCGACTGTACGTCGAAAGGGTCAGCCATGGCCAGCGCCAGCCTGCCATCGCGGATGTTCAGCGGCAGCACGCGATATCGCTGCGCCAATTCCGCCGGGACGCATCTCAAGGCCTCCTTCGAAACCTCCGCTTCCGTCAGATGAACACAGGGGATGCCGTGCTGAAGCGCCAGGGCGTGGGTGAGGTCATCGGGTTGGAGCAGGCCCAACCGGACGAGCCGCTCACCGAAGCGTATCCCGTCCCGATGTGCCGATCGTTCCGCCTGGACCAATCGGTCGGGAGCGACGTGACCCAATTCAACGAGAATCTCACCGATCCGATTGCCCGCCACCTACCCACCTCCGCGGTAGAGAGTCAACGAAATCGCCGCGCGCGTTTTCAAGCTCAAGGTCCTACCTAATGCATACACATACCGGGCCGACCCACGCGCTGCTACACTCACTATTGCTACTTGGGGCGTTTTTCCTACCTCCCCGGCGGTTAGCACTACAGGGGCTGTCGATTTACTCGCCGCCTCGGGGAGCCCGTCCGCAGGCCCTAACGCCCCAACGCACGCACGACGTCAGGGGACTTGACCGTACAGTGGAGAAGCCGAGTTTGGAACGGGACGCGGGGTTGCGAATTATGATCGGACAGTTCATCGCAGAGGCGAAGAACACCTCCAGGTCAGGTTGTGGTTTTTTGCCGCTCACGCGATGTTCCGTCCGTCACCATTAGCGTAGCGAGCAAGATCACGAAGTCAACACTGGTTGCTGCGGAATCCAGCATCACTCTGAACCGGCCCGCGGAGGATTCATGGCCGGCGCGGTTACGGTTTCGGCCCGTCTTTCTTCGGTGTGACGGGTTTGGGTTTGCGGGGCTTTTTCTTCTCGAACAGCGTCTCGAGCGCGGCTTCGACGCCACGGAGTGGTTTGGCTTGGATGACCGGATCGCTCAAGGGGCCGTGGACGTCGATCTCGATCAACTCGCGCGAGGCGCCTTCGAGAAACTCGGTGATTACCGGCACCTTCACCCACCGGTGCGGCGTCACAGCCACGAGCTTGAGGGCGAGGTTTTCTGTGGCCGGCACGATGGTGCCCGATCCGACCAAAGCCAGCGCGGTCCCCTGGAGAACCACATCGGCAGCCTCGACGTATCGCCCGGTGATGAAGAACTCGGCGAACATCTCCTGGAAGGCGAACTCCTCGGAAGCGGTGAAGCTAATGACGTTGAGAATCGCCTCGATGAGCGGAAGCCGATAGAGGCGTGCGTCACGGATTTCGAGCTTCCCACCGCCGCGGCGGCTGTCCGGCTCACCGCCGGTGCCGGTCAAGAAGATGTGGGCGTCGATTCTTCCGGCGACGGATTCGTAGTTCGCGGGCGGCTTCTTTCCGGCGCGGACAAACTCGCGCAGGTCCACGTCGTGCAGGATCGCCGACACGTCATAGTGCGACGCATTTTGCTCGAAGCGCACGCGCGCGTCCGCCGAAACCTGCCCGCCGTACAACTCGCCGGCCAACCCCGCAAGCGACAGAAACCCATTCGCCGCCGACTTCTCCAGGCGCCCCCGGACGTTTTCCACACGGCGGTCGTGGACAACCAGGGAGTCGATTGTGAGCGCACAGTCCGCGGACAGACCGCCCGCGGCGTCGCTGAAGCTCCCCCGACCTGCCAGGGTGCCCACCAGGTCGGCGATCCGAACACCGGCTTCGAGCCCGACGCCGGCAGCCGCAAGCCGTCCCGCAAAATCCCAATCGGCTGACGGGGCGCCGCGGTCGCGGTGATAGCGCAGGCTGTCCATCTCCAGATCGACGGCACCGGTCAGCGCCATCCTGTTCCACGTGCGTCGCCAGCGCCACGGTATCGCCAGACGGAGGTCCTCGTCCAGCAGGATGTGCTTACCGGAAAGAACAAAGTCGCCCTCGACCCTCTCGTCATCGTACGTGATCACTCCGCTCAACACGACGGACGCTTCGCCGTGCGTTGCGTGCAGGTCGTCGATGGTGATTTGTCCGGGTTCGACCGTCACCGTCCCGCGAGTGATCGTCAGGCGGTACGAGTTCTCCGGGTCTCGTGCCAGGTCGATCGACGCACCGGCCGCATCGATGGTAGTGTGGAGTGTGTCGACAACGGCGCCGCTTGGTCCGCGCTTTTCGTAGCGGGTAATCGTCTGGACCGGGCCGGTGATCCGAAGATCGCGGCATACACTCCTCGCGCCTTTGGGCAACGCCGCCAACAGGTCCTCATCCGCGACAAGCCTCTCGCATCGGATGACCGCGTGCGAATCGGTTCGGTCCACCGCGGACGAAAACACTCCGCTGACCGCAACGGCGCAGTCTCCGCGTCGCCCGGTAAGCTGCTCGACGGTGATCCGGCCCGGCTGCAGACGAACGGTCCCCGATACCTGCTCGACGGTTGCGGGGAACCCGCTGTAGATGACTCTCGCGTTGCGCAAGGTGACGGCCAGATCGTGCACCGCCCGCTTCGCCGATGGGTCATACCCAATCTCCCCCACCAGATCGAACGTGCCTCGCGGATCGAAACGGGCGACCTGAGCTTCACCATCGTCGGGGAGGGCTGCCAGAAGCGTGTCATCGAACGCGATCCGCTCAGCCTCGAGCCGCAGATTCAGATCGGACAGCCCTTCATTCGCAAGGTCGGCGTAGCCGTCGACGACGATCCGCGCCGCGCCGTTGCGACCGGTCAACCGGCCCACGCGCAGTCGGTCCCCGCCGATGGTGACGCCGCCGGTGATATCTTCGACCGGGTACGGGAATCCGGCGTAGCACGCCCGCGCGTCGCGCAGGTGAGCATCGACGGTGGTGGCCTGCGGCGCGGGGTCTTTGGCGGTCCCCGGGGCGCGGATCATGTCAACGTCGATGTCCGCCGTCCCGGCCAAATCAAACGTGTCCCACAGCCTGCGATAGCGCTCGTTCACCGCGGCGTACAGGTCGCCATCGAGACTCACGTCCCGACCGGTGATGCGCAGCTCGGACGCGGCGTACCACCGCGCCTCCGCGAGCCAGCCGTTCACCACGACCGGGGCGCCGTGGTGCTCGCCGGCCAATTCACGCAGGTAGATCCTGTCCGGGGCAACCTCGACCGTCCCGGTGATATGGCGCACGCGGTAGGGGAACTTGCGGTGAGACCCGTCCGCATCCAAAATGGTCATCACACCCTTTCTCAGCCGCATGGGATGCCCGGCGCCGGACTCCTTGACCAGTGACACTTCCAGAGAAACACGGCCGTGCGGATCCAAGTCGTTGTAGAAGCTTCTCAGCGCCCGCCAACGTTGCACGAAGCGAACGGCCGCCGGTGATGCGTCCTCGCCCGCCGTGGGCAGGGTGAGATTCTCACAGGTGACGGTGGCGGCGATGCCGACGTCTTCGAGATCGGCGTGCGGGCCGATTTGGCCTGCCAACGTCGCGGACACGCGGCAGGGGGCGCCGTGAAACGTCCCGCTGAAACGAACGTCGGTCTGCGTCTGCGACAGCTCCACCTCGCCATCGACGTCCGTGAAACGAAGATAGCGCTGCGCCTGCGGCAGGGAGCGCTCCAGCTCATCGACGGGAATGGACATCGACGCCTGGCGAAGCTGGAGAGTCAACTGGTCCGAACCACCCGGCCGACCCCGAAAGGACACGTCGTAGCCCTCCGCCTTGATGTCGCCGCGGAGACCGAGCAACCCGAACCACTCATCCGCGTCGGGCACCTGCGTCGCCACGACGAGCATGCCCGTCTCCAACGCCATCCAGGGCAGCCCACCCTGGAGGTCTGTGAAGGACAGGGTCTCAAAGTCGAACACGGATTGGCCTTGGGCGAGTTCGTCCCCCCCCCGCTTCCACGCCACGGAATACGATCGGGCGCTCTGCGATACGGGCGTGGCCGCCACGCTGAGGTTGATCCGATCGACATCGCGGCGCCCGCCGCCGCTCTCGCGTGTGATGATCAGCGATGCGTTGCGCAGGCGTACAACGGGAAGCCGCGGCTTGCCTGTAGGCTTTCTCCACGTCGCGGGCCCGCGAAAGATGCGGCTGATGTTGTACGCACCGGTCTCGTCGGTTCGCACGAGGTTGCACACGGGGTTGATCGCGACCACTTCCTCCACCACAAGCCTGCCCACGAGCATGGCCAGCGGATCGTGCTTTAGGAGCAGGTTGTGGCAGTAGAAAAACGGGCGTGCGCCGGACTTCGCCGCGCCTGGACCACCGGACTCGGCCACGCGCACGCCGCCGAGGTGAATTCCGTCGAAGATACCGAAGGTCGCGCTCTCGACGACCACTTCACCGTCAACGAAGCGCTCAAGGTATCGCTCGCATTGACGGCGAATGCGCTCTGGATCGGTGAGCACGCCGTAGACAAACCAGCCCGTCACGAAGACCAGCAACGCGAGGATCCCCCCACACCGACGCGCGCGGCCGTAGGCCCGGCCGAACTGGGTCGCGGCGCGCGGTCGGCACTGCTCGTGCGGCGGACCGGGAGATCGAAGGACTCCAACGCGCATCATGTATCCCCCGAGCCGTGCGCGCGTGCGGCGAGACGAAGGTGCTCGAGCCCCACCGCCGCAAGGACAAACAGCGTGGGCATCGCCCCCAATCGATAGCGAACGCTGCCGATGAAGACCATGTGCAGCGCGCTCAGGTAGATCGCCGGAAGCAGCAAGTAGATCACCACTGCGCTCGTATTGATGGGGATGGATCTGCGCAGCACGAACACGCCCACAAGCGCAAGGAGTAACAAAGGTGCCATCCACACGACACTGACCAGGCGCACCACCGCGGAGCGATACTCGGCGGCGTTGGGCACCGGGTTCCACATTCGCAGGAATTTGACCAGCGCCAACTTCACGACGCGCCCGGGACGAGCACGCATCTCGGCCAGCGACGTCCGCAGGAAATGGCGATTGTACCGGGCTTCGCTCAGGCCCCGAACGGCCGCGCTGTTCTTGACGTCGCCGAGATCACTGGCTCCGGTCGCCTGCGGGCCTACGCCGTCGTACAGCGAAATGCCCGCCCGCGTGGTCAGCCAATACATTTCGCCCACAACCTCGCGATTGCGCAGCGCCCAGGGAAACAGACCGGCAATCACAACACAGACGACGACGATGCCGCCCCACGCCGACCCGCGGAACCGGCGCCACACCAGTTGCACGAGCAACGCGACGCCGATCAGCCCAAGTGTGGACTCGCGGGCATAGACGCACGCCAAACTCAGCACGCCGATCACGAACCATTGCCACAACGGCGGATTCCGCCACGCGACGATCAACCCCGCACCGTAGGCCCACAGTCCGACCAGCAACGTGACGAACAGCGTCTCGGTTAACAGAAGACTACTGAAGAAAACGAGGAAGGGATCGACCGCGAACATCAGACCGACCAACGTCCCGACCGTACGTCCTGCGACGCGCGTCCCCAACACCAGCGCGAACACCGCCCCGATCGCCCCAAGGAACCACTGCGCGATCTTGACGACGGCAACTCCGCTTGGCGCCCCGGCGGCGAGTGACAGCAAGGCGGGATACAGCGGCATGCGGCCCGCGCGGAATCCGAGTTCATCCACCAGACCGGCCCCATCGTGCAGCGAGGTGGCCATCAACCAGTATTGCTGCTCGTCGGGGAACTCCAACGCCACCGCCCCTACCGTGTTCATGCGATAGACGCCCCACCCCGCGCGCAGCACGAGCGCCACGGCGAAGACAACAAGAGCGGTTCGTCGCATGCCCTGCATCACTCACTCACTCGACTCGCTCGGCGCGGATCTTGAGCACGCGGCGCGTCTGGCGGGTCAGCTTGACCCGCTCGTCGATGCGCCGGCCGACAAGCCACACCGGCCCCAAACGGTCACACAGTATCACCAGGCGCTCGCGCTCGGCGGGCGCCACCTTGGCGTCGATCAGAAACTCCGAAACCTTCTTGGAACCCGGCGCGCCCAACGGCCGGAAGCGGTCTCCCGCCCGTCGATGCCGGACGATCAACGGCAGACGCACCGCGTCGTAGTCCAACCACTCCTCGCCGGGGTGGGCGGCGCGCATGGCCGATACCGCCTCGCCCGGGCCCAAGGTGACCACCTCACAGGTCAAATCAACGCCGTGCAGCGGAAGTGCAGTCCGCCCCGGAACGCGAATCTCGATCTTGGCCGCGGTGGTTTCCCGCGGTTGATCGGTGGGCACGGCGAACACCAATCGGTTGTAGATCTTCGAGACGGTCATGCCCTCGGGTAGGTGCAGTTGCTTGCCGCTGGTGCGGTCCGCGAGCAGGTCCACCACCCTGCTCAGGTGTTCAAAGCTCACGTCCTGTTCACCCAACTCGAACGAGGCGATGGCCCGGCGCACCAGTTCGGCCTGCAGGATCCGGCTCTCGCGGGCCAGCGCCGCCGCGTCGAGCGAGAGTTCCTGATCGGTCCGCTCGATAATCAACGTGCCGAACGTGGATCGGGCTGTGGTGTCCACGTGTTCGTTCACCCACCGGGCCTGCGCGCCAAGCCGCAGCAGAGCCTCGCACACCTGCGGATTCACCTGCGCCGCCAACTCCGGGAGGATCACGTTGCGCAATCGGTTACGCATGGGTTCGTCGCTCGCGTTGGTCACATCCTCGCGGTACTGCACGGCATGGGTGGCGTTGAACTCCAGAATGTCCGCGCGGCGGTGGCGCAACAGCGGTCGGACCAACCGAATCTCGCTTTTGGAAAACAACGGGCGCAGGTGGGGAATCCCGGCCAGCCCGCGAAGTCCCGTCCCACGCAGGATGCGGTGCAGGATGGTTTCCGCGTCGTCGTCCGCCTGGTGTGCCAGGGCGACGTAGCGTGCACCGGTACGCCGGCACACCCGCTCGAAGAAGCGATACCGTTCGTTGCGGGCCGCCTCTTCCACTGATACCCGCTCGGATTCTGCGACCGCCGCCGCCTCCACGCATTCGACGGTGCAAGGCAGTCCGTATCCATCAGCGGCGGCCTGTACGAATGCCGCGTCGGCTTGGGCAGCGTCACCGCGTAGCCGATGGTTCAGATGGGCGACGTGCAACGCCAAGTCGAAACCCGGCTGATTATTCAACATGTCCAGAGCGTGGAGCAGGCACATCGAATCCGCCCCACCGGACACGCCCACCACCACGGCGGCGTCCGGAGGGAAGAGTCCCTCCGCGACGATCCGGGTCTCCAGGGCGTTGTGCAATCCTGAAGCGGGCATTGATCGTCCTGAGCTACCGGTGGAAAACGACGCTGAGCACCCATCCGGATTGTACCACCATGCCGGACCGCCGACAGGGTCCGCGACAGAATCGGCGGGCCAATGCGACCCGCAGCACGTTTGGCCCGCAACACGTTGGGTCCGCGGCACGTTTGGCCCGCGAACGCGGAGAACAGCCCCAAAGGGGCGCCATAGATCAGCCCAGGGCAACGCCCTGGGTTCTCGTGGCCGAGATGAACGCGAGCCCTGAAAGGGCGGCATGCTTCTATTTCGCCCCTTCAGGGCTTGTGTTGTTTCGGGCAACTCTCACCCAGGGCTGTGCCCTGGGCTATCATAGCGCGCCCCTTCAGGGCGAAGCCCTCGCCTTGCACGTCAGGACTGCCGCCGTAGAATCGCGCGGTCCAGACGTGCCGAACCGCCACCACGGGATCAGAACCATGAGAGCAGCGATCATCGGGCTGCCCCAATCGGGCAAGACAACGCTCTTCGCCGCAGTCACCGGCCAGCAGGTCGACCAGGGCGAGGCGCCCCAGGAACACCTCGGCGCCGTGTCCGTACCGGACGAGCGCGTGGATTTCCTGGCCGGGTTGTACAAGCCCAAGAAGACCACCTACGCCACCATGGAGTTTGTGGACGTCCCCGGTTTCTCGCTGGCCGACCGCCACGGGCTCGACGAGTTTCGGCGGCACTTGCCCACGGTCCGCCAATCGGAGTTGCTGGTGGGGGTGATTCGCGACTTCACTAACGATGCCGTGCCTCCCTACCGCGACCGGGTCGACGCCCCGGCCGACCTCACCGAGTTGTGGGAGGAGTTCGTCTTCGCCGACCTCGAGGCGGTGGGCAACAGGATCGAGCGGCTGGAGAAAGCGCTTACCAAGCCCACGCGCTCTCACGAGACCGAGAAGCGCGAGCTGCTTCTCATGGAGAAGTGCCGCGACGCTCTGGAGAACCTTCGCCCTCTCTCCGAAGTGCTCACGTCGGTCGAAGAGAAGAAGACTTTGTCCAGCTTCGGCTTTCTCACCGAGAAGCCATTCGTCGTGGTGTACAACGTTGACGAGGACCACGCCGCCACCGCGCACGTAGAGGTGCCCGAACACGCCCGCGCCGCCATCGTTCTCAGTGCCGAGGCCGAGGTTGAAATCGCGCAGTTGGATGAGGCGGACCGGCCGACGTTCCTCGAGGATCTGGGCGTAACCGAACCGGCCCGGGAGCACCTGGTGCGCGCCTGCTTTCAGGCCCTGGGCTTAATCACCTTCCTGACCGTTGGCGACCCCGAGGTTCATGCATGGACGATTCGGCAGGGCGCGACGGCGCTCGAGGCGGCGGGCTGCGTGCATTCGGACTTGGCTCGGGGCTTCATTCGCGCCGAGACGGTGGCCTTCGAAGACCTGATCGCCGCCGGTGACATGCGCTCGGCCAAGGCCGCGGGCAAGGTCCGCCAGGAGAGCAAGACGTACATCGTACAGGACGGCGACCTGATCCTGATCAAGTTCAACGTCTGAGCGGAGGGCTTTCTCGATTCGGCGTACAGCGTCGCCCTGCGGAATCCCGCGTCTAGGGCCTATCCCAAAACTGTGGGACAGGCTTTCTAGCCTGTCTTGACCGGCTGGAAAGCCTGTCCCACAAGAGTCTTGGGATAGGCACTAGGGTTCCTTCGGTTTGGGGGCGGCGTCGGCCACCGCTTGCAGGAAGCGGCCGACGTTCTCGGGCACGAAAACAGCCTCTTGCTGCAACTCGCGCACGCGCTCTTCCACCATCCGGTTGAACTGCACGTCGCGGTACACCTGGTTCAATTCGGGCTGCATGGCCTCGAAGTCGGGCGCAGCGCCCGCGTCGATCGCATCACAGCGCACGATGAAGAACGCCTCGTCGGTCTCGATGACTGCGCCGGTCCGGCCCACGGACAGTTCAAAGAGCTTCTCCACCGCCGGCTCCCAGTGTTCGCGTACGCTTGCGCGGCTTAGCCAGTCCCACACGCCGCCTTCCTCGGCGTGGATGCCTTTGGAGTATTTCCGTACGACCTCGGCGAAATCCGTTCCGGCGTCCAGTTCGGCTTTGGCCCGGGCGATTGCCTCGCGAGCGTCCGCGTCGCCGCGCGAACCCACACCCGCGGCCCGGGGGATTTCGATCAGGGACATCCGGCGGCGCTCGGGCTTGGAGAGATCGTCCTTGCGTTCCTCGAAGAAGCGGGCCAGCTCGACGCGCGTGGGGTCAAGCACGCGGGTCGTTACGGTCTGGTGCAGGTGGCGGGCGATGACCATTTCGCGGCGGAGGCGTTCGCGGTCCTCGGCAACGGTGAGACCTTGCTCGATCAGGGCCTTCTCGTAGCGCGATTGCCGGCCGCCGTATTCGGTGTTCACTCGCTTGCGCACCGCATCATCGACGAATCCCGCGAAGAATTCGTTCTCGCGTTCGCTCAACCGTTTGGCGGCGTCCTGATAGAGCAGCAGCGCCCGCACCTGTGACCGGAATTCGGGGATGATCCTGTCGTGTAGCACCTGCTGATAACCCGCCGCCGGAAGATTTTGGACGATCGTAGTCAACTCGCCACGGATCGGGCGCAAGATGTCCTCGATCTCGATCACGTCGCCGTTGACGAACAGACGCCGAACGGGCGTGAGGGCATCCTCTTCGGCTGCCACACGATCGAGGCGATCGGCCTCGAGCTCCCGTAGACTCCGCGATCCCGTAGATCCGGAGCGATCCTTTTCCACTCCATCGTGGCTGCATCCGGCGATGGAAAAGCCGATGCAGGACATCCACAGGGCGGTTCTGCTGACGAATGTCGCGGCGGCGAGCCGTTTCGTGAGTTTGTCGGCGATGTTCATGAAGTCGCGGTCTCCCTTACGGTGGATGGGGAAAGCAGCTTACGCAGCAACGGCAGAACGGTTTGCGGTTCCAGGTAGCGCGGGCCCGGCGGGCGCAGGTGAATGGTCCGCGGGTCGGGCATGCGAACCGACCCGGGCGCATCGACAAAAGCGCCCTCCGCGCCGCCAAGATCGTGCACGGTGAATACGATATCAGGTTCGCGAATGATGATCGAGTCGATTTTCCACGCGCGGGCCAACACGCGAATCTGGGCCAACTCGATCAGTTTACCGACGGCCGGCGGAAACTGCCCGAACGCATCGGTGAGGTCACGCTCCAGTTGGCGAAGATCGGTGGTGGCGTGGCAATCGACCAGGCGGCGGTAGATCTCCAGTCGCAACCGGTCGGAAGCGATGTACCCAGGGGGGATGTGCGCGGTGACGCCGAGCTCCAGATGCACGGGCTTGGGCGTGGGGTCGGGTTCGTTCTTCATGGACCGGACACTTTTCTCCAGCAGACGGCAATACAGCTCGTAGCCCACGACGGCTATGTGCCCGCTCTGCTCGGATCCCAGGATGTTGCCCGCGCCGCGAATCTCCAGGTCGCGCATGGCGATTCGGAATCCGGCCCCCAACTCGCTGAATTCCTCAATCGCCTTGAGCCGTTTGGCGGCTTTGCGCGTGATCGGGGCGCTGGGCGATAGCAGCAGGTAGCAGTAGGCCCGGTGCTTCGAGCGACCCACGCGCCCGCGCAGTTGGTGAAGGTCTGCCAGCCCGAACCGCTCCGCGCGGTTGATGAAGATCGTGTTGGCCGTCGGAATGTCGATGCCGCTCTCGATAATCGTGGTGCAAACCAGAACGTCGGCCTTGCGCCGCACGAAGCGGGTCATCACGCTTTCGAGTTCGCGTTCGGCCATCTGCCCGTGCCCGTGGACGACGCGTGCCTCGGGAACAATCCCCTGGATCGTGGCCGCCATGGCCCCGATGGACTGCACGAAGTTGTGCACGAAGAAGATCTGCCCGTCGCGATTCATCTCCCGCAGAACGGCGTCCCGGATGAGTTGCTCGTCAAACGGCCGGACCTGCGTGGCGATGCTGCGGCGATCCATCGGCGGGGTGGCCAAGGAACAGATGTCGCGCATGCCAAGCATGGACATGTGCAGCGTGCGGGGGATGGGCGTGGCGGTCATCGTCAAAACGTCCACCGTCGAGCGCAGTTGCTTGAGCCGCTCCTTGTGCTCGACGCCGAAGCGCTGCTCCTCGTCGATGACGACCAGACCCAGGTTCGCGAACCCGACATCCCGGCTGAGCAGCCGATGCGTGCCGATCAATATGTCGATCTGCCCCTTGCGGGCCTGCTGGACGATGCGCACCTGCTCCGTCTTTCTGCGAAAGCGCGAGAGGCACGCGATGAGAAACGGGTAGTCCGCGAAGCGTTCGCTGAACGTTCGGTAGTGCTGCTCAGCCAACACCGTCGTGGGGACCAGCACCGCGACCTGACGACCGTACTCGACAACCTTGAACGCGGCGCGCATGGCCAATTCGGTCTTTCCGTACCCCACGTCGCCGCACAGCAGACGGTCCATGGGAACGGGTTTCGTGAGGTCCGTCCGGATATCCACGGCGGCGGTGATCTGGTCTTCGGTCTCTTCGTAAGGGAAGGAGGCCTGGAACTCCTTTTGCCATTCGGTGTCTGCCGGATAAGTCACGCCCGGATGTGTTTCGCGTTCGGCCTGTATGCGGAGCATGGATTCGGCGAGGTCGACGACGGCCCGTTCGACCTTCGCGGTGGCTTTGCCCCAGCGACTGCCGCCGAGTTTGGAGAGCTTGGGCCGATGCCCCGCCGCTCCGACGTATTTCTGCACGAGGTCGATCTGCGAAGTGGGCACGTGGATCACGGCGCGGTCGGCGAACTCCAGCGTGAGGAATTCCTCCTTCTTGGCGGAGTCACCCTTACGCAGAGTTTGCAGACCCTTGAAGCGCGCGATGCCGTGGATGATGTGAACCACCAGGTCGCCGGTCTTCAGATCGGTCCAGGCTTCCAGCGAGGCGGCTGCGTATACCTTGCGGATGCGACGCCGCGGGCGGTGGCGCTGAAAAACTTCGTGATGCCCCACGACGATCGTGCGCGTCGAGGCCCATTCAAAACCTCGGTGCAGCATTCCAACCGGCAGGGTCAGCGACTCGGGTTTCCGGCCGACCTGCTCGATTACTGTTTCGGTAAGACGCCGGCGCTCGCCCTCGTTGTCGCAGACTACCATGACGGTGTGATCGCGGCAGAGTTGACACAACTCGGCAACCGCCTCGCTTCCCTTGTCTTCAAACCGTGTAACCGAGCGGACCTCGAATGCGAACGTGTCGTCGGCGGAGACGACCGCCGCCGAAAACCGGCCCAGGTGCATCTGGTCGAAGTCTCCCGCCCGGCGCAACACGGCGCTTACGTCGTAGAGCCCAACGTCGTCGCCGAGACGCTGGTCGTAGGTCCGGCCGATTTCATCAATCTCGACCGGGCCGTCCAGCACAATCAGGGTTTCGGGTGGTAGATAGCTCAAGAAGCTCGCCGAACCGGCCTCCTCGGCGGACTGCGCGCGTGGGGATGTGGGGATGACAACCTGCTCGTGCTTGCTCACGCTGCGCTGGGCGCTGGGGTCGAAACAGCGGATCGATTCGATCCGATCCTCGTCGAACTCGATGCGGTAGGGCCGACATTCGCCAGGCACGAAGATGTCCACGATCTCCCCGCGATGGGCGCAATCACCGGGCGACTCCACCAGTTCCAATCGCTCGAACCGGCGGTCGATCAGCCAGGCGATGGTGTCTTCGGGCGAGCGGGTCTCTCCCACGGTCAGGCGCAGCGTGTTGGCCGCCAAGGCCTCGGGTGTGGACACCGGTTGCATCAACGCCTGGATTGGGCACACCACGACCGATGGCGCCGCCGCGTCGCCATCGGCGAACAAGGCGCACAGGCGCAGTCGCTCGGCTTCGATTTCGCTCGCGGCGATCCCTTCACCCGGTGCCGTCTCCCACGCGGGGAGCAGCGAGCAGGCCTCGCCGGTGAGCAGTTCGATGTCGTCGCGGGCTTCGTCGGCGTCCTCGAGGTGGGCGGTGACATAGAGAACGGCTCGCCGGGCGCCGGAGTGGGCGAGGGCCGCGAGCATGGGCGCAGACGATCCCCACAGCCCTGAAACGGTAACAACCCCACCGCGTCGGCGGAGGCGGTTGATCAGGGCTTGTACCTGTGGGTCGTTGGCGATGGTCGGGACCACCATACGGCGACCGTCCGACACCATCGGCGAGCCTCGGGGCATCCTTCCAGGCTGCCCCCACCGGCCCCACCGCGCCCGATTCCCGGGCGTTGCTGCGGAACGTCTCCGCAGAGCAGCATCATAGGACGTGTCCTCTCCGCCGCAAGGGGCCTACAACTCGCCGTCCGTGACGCGGATACACGTTCTCACAACTATTGACAAAGGTATCCTGGTTCTCGAACGATGCGCCAACTATGATAGGTGGGTACAGAATGGGTCAGTGGCGACCCGCGTCCATGAAACAGAACAACCTTGCATCTACTTCGCTCCGGGAGGTGTCATGATGGAAAAGCCGTGTTCACGCTGGGTTCTCGTTGGGGCGCTCGTAGCGCTGCCGGCCCCGGCCTGTGTCTTGGCCGGGCCCGCCGCGCAGGAGTTCACGCTGGGCAAGTACGTCCCGCAAGACTTCTGCTGGTTCATTCACGGTGTGCATAACCCGAAACACGACTTCATCGACGCCCACTGGGCGCGCGTGTTCGACGAGGTCAAGAAGAGCGGCATCGACAAGGAGGTGAAGAAGCTCATTGTCAGCAACCTGTGTGCCGCCGATCGCGCCGAATTCGAGCAGGCGTGGGACACTGCGGTGAAGCTCCTCCACGGCGTGCGCTGGGGAGACCTGATCGCCAAGGAGATGGTGTTCTCCGAGCGATTCGGGTCGATCATACCGGACTACCTTATTCTCTGCCGATCCTCCGCGGACAGCGTGGAGCCGAATGTGCGGGGCCTGAGGGCGATTCTGGATACGCTTGCGCCTTTGAGCGAAAGCATTGCGGTCACCGAGAGCACCGTGCAGGGCATCACGGTGTGGAGCCTCGCCGCTACCGATTTCCCGGCCAGCCTACACGTGTTCGCAAAGGACGACGTCGTGGGTATCGTGATCGGAGAACGTGCTCTGAACGACATCTTGGGGCTGATGACCGGGAAGAAGGGCGTTGGGGCAATAACCGACTCACCGCGTTTCCAGAAAGCCCTTGCCGAACTTCCCACGCCGGAAAGCAGCCTGATGTACTTCGACTTCCAGATGTTCATGCGCGACATGAACCGCACGTTCGAGACGCTGTTCGACAAGAAGGCGGAACGGAGTGACGGACTTGATGAGGATGCCCGCCGCGGGACGGGCATTATCCGGAAGCTGTTCGACCATTTTGACTTCCTCGACTACACGACGATGTCCTGCCGCACCGAAGGCTTGCGCGAGATCACCGTCAGCAAGGCCCGCCTACGGGCCGACGCGCTGGACAAGCCGATCTGCCGGATGTTGACCACCCGCAAGCAGTTCGACAGATTCGACAAGTACATCCCGAAAGAGGCCAGCGGGTTCAGCGTGAGCAGTCTCGTGGACTTACAGAAGCTCTACGAGATCATTCTCGACTTCATTCGTGATGAGGTGCCCGAAAGCGAAGCCGGGCTGGCCAAGTGGGCCCAGTTTCAGCAGGAGATGGGTTTCGACCTCCAGGCTGACTTGTTCAGTTGGTGGAGCGGGGAATACGTGAGTGTCAATCTCCCGCCGGCGATCAAAGGCCCGTTCGCATCGGCTGATTTCGTGCTCTTCGTCCGCGTCAAGGACGCCGAGTTGGCCGCCGCCAAGGTGAATGCGGGGATCGATCGCCTGGCGACGCTGGCCCGGGAGTTCGAGCAACCGTTGATGATCGCCGACGCCGGTGACGTCAATGCTGAAGGGTTCCGCAGCCTCACACACCCGCTGATTGCCATGCAAGGATTGAAGTTCATCGTTGGCGTGACGGACGGCCAACTGGTCATCGGCAACTCCGCCGCCGGGATCAACGCGTGCCTTGCCACCGCCGCCGGGAAGGCGCCCGGGATGGCCGAGAACGAGCGTTTCAAGAACGAGGGTCTGATGCCCGAAGGCGCGGTGTACGCCGCATCGTTCAGCGATCTCAGCAACCTCGGGCAGGAACTGGGAACGATCTTCTTCATGATGGGCATGGTTGGCCAGTTCATCCCCGACGCCCCTGACACCAAACCGGCCAAGGCGATCATCAGCATCCTGGGGCGATTGAGTCCCGCGATCGCGCAGATCGATTTCCTCAGTTCCTCGGCATCGGTGGTTACTTTCGACGGACAGGTGTGGACCACGAAACAGGTCCTGAACTACAAACCCGCACCACCACCGAAACCGAAGTCGCAAGCTCCCGGCGGCAGCGCCAACGAATCGACGAACGTGCGCCCCACCGCGCAGCTTGCGTCCGGCGCAACACGCTGAAGTCGAACATCATCGAGGAACGGCGTCGGGGTCAGGCTCGTTTTGTGACGGAGTCGGGCTCCGACGACAACTTCGAGAGGCGATCCTCGGGTTCCCCGCCGGGACGGCGGCGAGTCATGCGGATCAGGGCTCCCACCGGTCCGCTGGAAGCGTAACCGCACACGATCACCGCCAACGCGGGCGCCGGACGCCACAGGAACACGATGGCTACGATCACCAGAGACACCACCTGCCAGAAGGGACGCCGTCCCTTGAGGTAGGTGTTGGCCAGGTGAACGTAACGATACCGACTGACCATGAGCAGACCCACGAGCAGTGCGACCAGCGGCAGGCACCTGACCAGGATCATGCTGCTGATTCCACTGGCGTGTTCCTGAAGAAGAACCAGCGACGCGATCACCGCACCTGCTCCCGGACTGGCCAACCCGTAGAAGGTCCGGTGGGCCGACTCGTCTCCGGCATGCTCGACGTTAAACCGCGCCAGACGCAACGCCGCGCACGACACGAAGACCGCCGCGGTCATCCACACTCCACGCCCGATGAAATCGTCCGCCAGGGGAGTCACCGGCATCTCTTGCCGCAGGTACTTCGTGGTCACCGCGATCACCAGCATCGCCGGCGCTACGCCGAAGGTCACCATGTCCGCCAGGGAGTCGAGCTGCCCACCAAAGGAACTGGTGTTTTGCGTCAGGCGAGCGACGCGCCCGTCCAGCATGTCGAAGAACATGCCCACGAAGATCAGGAATCCGCTGATGGCCAGGTAGGACGGCAGGAAACGCTCCGACACGAGGCGGTGCAGCGTTTGCACCTGGGTGTCGTCGATCCCCGCGCCAACGGCGAACATCGCCCGAAGGCAGAAGTGAATCGCGGCAAACCCGCAGAGCAGGTTGGCCAGCGTGAGCAACGTGGGAAACGTCGATATCGTGCGCAGGCGACGTCTGCGCCGTCGTCGCTTCTTGGGATCATCAAACTTCGCGATCACGTCCATGGCAGCCGTCTACTCTCCGCTTTCAGTCAGCAATTCTCGGGGGTCGGGCGATCCGGCGTTTCCCTCTTCGTCGCATCGCGGTCCCGCCGCCGGGTGCGGGGGGTCCACGGGAGAGGCGACCGGCTGGCGAGCCACAATCGTCATCCCGGCACGGACCTTGTCACCGAGCGATACACATATCTCGGTATCGGCCCGTCTGGGGATGATTAATTCCGTGCGCGAGCCGAACTTGAGCATTCCGAAACGTTGCCCGGCGGTCCATTCGTCACCTACCAAACCGTGACACACGATGCGCCGGGCGATCAGGCCGACGATCTGCCGCACCACCACAGGCCCGGGCATCGGATCGGCGGGATCCAAAACGATGGTGTTCGATTCGTTCCGCCGGCCCGAGTCCGGGTGGCGGGCGTCCAGAAACCGGCCCGGGCGGTATTCCAGCGAACGGATGCGGCCACCGCACGGCGACCGATTTGCGTGGACATCAAACAGGCTCAGGAATATCCCGATACGCACCGCCCGCCCGGTGATCGGTTCATACTTCTCCAACTCGGCGATCTCGGTGACGGTTCCGTCAGCCGGTGCGCAAAGATCGTTCGGCGCGTACTCGCGGACGCGTTTCGGATCGCGAAAGAATGAAACCAGCCACGCCCAGACGATCACGAACGGAATCGCAAGGGGTGGGAACCACAAGCCGCTCAACAGGACCAACCCACCCAGCACGACCGTGCCGACAAGTAGCTCTCTCCAGCCTTCCCGCGTGATGCACATCAAACACAATCCTTAGCCGCCGCCGCGTTGGAATCCCGCGCGCGCTCCGCGCACGATCACCAGTTCGTGATATCGTCCTCGGTGCCGTCCACCCCGTCCGGGCCGAGGCTCCACAAATCGTACTCCTGCGGGGGGTGTTCCCCAGGATAGCGGTATTGGTACATCCGGTTCCAGGGATCGTTCAGGACTTGAGGGGTCCCAACGACGGGTTGGCTTCCATCCGACGGATCGAGCAGCTCCTCCAACCGGGCGGGATACCGCTTGGCACGAAGCTGAAACCGGGCGAGGTAGAGCCCGAGCACGCCATCGCGCTGGATGACACGGCTTACCCGACCGATGTCTGCAACCAGGTCGCGCGAGGACAGCCCCAGGTCCGACGCATGCGTACTCGCGCTGATCGCAGAGGGTGTGTGCCCCTTGTTCGCGTCGTACCAGACCATCCAGGCGATACTGCCAATAACACCGATAGCCAGTACCGCGGCGAACACGAAGAGGAGTTTCTGCTTCTCACGATACGTCATCGTGACATCTCCGCAGTCGTCTTGACCGGTCGTGAGCCACCGGCCTCATTTAACCCGACATCGCTCCAGGGGGCAATCGTGCGCTCTCAGAACCGGGCGAGAGTGTAACCACTCTTCGTGGCATGAGGCGTTCGCTGATCCGAGCCCGGAGCGCGAGCGACGGGCAGAACGGTTCCCCGTTGCTCGCCAGACTTGTCGATTCACTCTGTAGCGTCGCCCCTTGTGGGCGGCGTACCTGCGTTTTTCGTCACCCACGAGGGGTAACGCTACGTAGGGAGATCACGCCGACGCATCCACAGGTACGGCGGGGCCGGAGAATCAGGTCGGGTCCGGTCCGGTCTTTCCCAGCGAACTGCGCACGTTACGCAGCCACCGTTCGCACTGCTCGATCCGGCTACTCTGCCCGGCGCGCTCGAGCGATTCTTCGAGATACTTCTCGGCCGTCTCCTAC
>Ga0190284_1000099_pt1 | contig 66830 bp, 60 predicted proteins | sample 48691812_MG_FD_161668 | JGI IMG/M metagenome (GOLD analysis project Ga0190284, IMG submission 161668) | Hydrothermal vent microbial mat bacterial communities from Southern Trench, Guaymas Basin, Mexico - 4869-18-1-2_MG | ecosystem: Environmental > Aquatic > Marine > Hydrothermal vents >...
AGAAGGCACACCCCCGAATCGCGAGGCGACGGCTGAGAGGGGCCAGATCGACCGACGCCGACGGCGAGAGGGAATGTGCGGAGACTTCTCCTCCACTTTTTTTGCACCGGCGGCTTGACAAAGGCTGTTTCACAGATGGGTTAGCCCGCCGATTCTGTCACGGACCCGTTGGAGACGGTTCGGTGGTAGTTTGGCCGCGACCGTCCGGGTCTCGGCGAGGCGCTCTTCGGGTCGGCGAACGCCTGAGGCTACAAGAAACGATCACACACCCGCGTACATACACGATCATTCAAGACCGCCTGACAATCGCGATGAGCTTATGCGACCACGGGACACCGTCCTCCACAGCCGCCAGCACGGCCCCGGTGAACCCGTCCCGCCGCAGGGCGGCGAGGGTGGCCTCCAGATTCACGTCGCACGTCCGGACACGCGCGATGCGGCCGGGGAAGGAGACGGCGGCATCGTGGGGATTGACCGCCGCGGTCTGAAACTCGGCCATGTCCAAGTCGAGTGTCAGGCTCTCGACACCTACCTCGCGGAACAGACGATGGAGGTCGTCGAGTTGCTCCACACTGGAGTCGCAGAGGTTGCGAATCGACATCCCCACGCCGAGTCGGCTGACCGACACCGCCAGACGCCTGAAACCGTCCACCACATGGTCGAAGTTCGATGGGTCGCGCGGGCCAGCGGCGATGGTCACGTGCCCCACGCCCAGGCGCTCGGCCGTTTGCATCTGCACATCGATGTCCTCGATCTGCTTGGCGAACGTCTCTTCGTCCATGCAATCGAGCGCCGTCGCGTCGAGGCCAACCGGTTCCAAGCCCTCTCGGCGCAGACGCTTGAAGACCACCTTGACGCCTGCAACACGGGAGTCAGCAGCAAGATCGCTCATCGAAGGATCGCGCGGGCCAAAGTCCGCGGCTCGTTGGTTACGAAACCCCATTCCCGTAGATCGCGTGCGGACGATTTGCTCCCACGCCAACTGCACGTGCGACAGTCCCACGTCCTTGGCGAAGCGCAGCAGTCTGTCCAACGGCGCGAGCGGGTCTTTTGAGTACGCGGCGACGGTCAGCAAAAGGCCACTCCCTATTCTCGCAGCCGGCGAAAACGCAGGCCGCTACTGTGCCGGCAAACGAAGAACCATCGGCTTGTTGGCCCAACTGATGATCGAATACGGCGGGCTTCCGATCCCTCCGTCGGGCAACGGCGGAATTCTCTTTCGCTCCTGAGCCGTGTTCGTGTCCGCCGGGACAACCAACACACCCTGTGGATTTGCCTGATAGGCTTCCATTGATGGATAGCACAGTAGCCGCACTTTGGCGAAGTTCATCGGCGGCAGGCAGTACGGTGCCGGATCGGCGAGCACGCACACAACCAGGCGCCCATCGTCCGCGTCCCGCGTGGCGAAGCGCTCGAGCACCGGGCCGAACTGCTCACGCGTGTTGTCCGCCGCGGTGTCCCTCCAGAAGTTGTACAGATAGCCCCAACCGCAATAGCCCGTCGCCAGTATCACAAGCATGGACGCGAGCGTCATGGTCACACCTCCGCGGCGAGCGGTGTGGGCGGATTGATTACGTCGCGCCTGTTCGTCGTCGGACGCCTGTACGCCGCGTCGGCCAATGCCACCGGCCACAAGGCAAGCCGTCATGATGGCCAGTGCCGTGTTGGGAAACACGCCGAATCGGCCGTACTCCGCCGGCTTGCCCGCCCCCAGCAGTATGAACTGCACGAAAACAAGTCCCGCCGGCACCAGGAGCGGCAGCAGGTCGCGCCAGCGGCAAGGCACACCGAGCAACAAGGCGGCGAAACCGAACGCCACAATCGGCGCCCTCGCCCCCTCGATAGTCAACTGGATGACGCGCATCACTCCTTCGCCTACGCGCCCGATCTCGTACATGGCGGTCGAGTTGCTCAGGTTGCTCAACAGGACCTCGCGATTGACTGCCGCATTGATGGCTACGTACGGGTTGGTGGCAAGATAGACAAGCACTCCGATCGCCGCGCCGCCCAGGAGACGCTTCCAAAATACTCGGGATGTCATGGTGGTTCTGCCGCCACGCAGCACTTCCGCCAGCGGGATCAGTACGAAGATCGGCAGCGACGACAGCACCATGCCGAGCGCCGCCCCACACGAAACGCACATCCCCACCCAGTCACGGCGGCGCCCGTCGCTCACGTAGCGCATCGCCCACCACACGCCCACAAGCATCAGCACAGCCCCGGGCAGGTGCGGCTTGGCCTCGTGCGCCATGCATACAACCACGGGCATCAGCGTGAAGAGCAGCGCAGCCACCACGCCCACCGCGGTCCCACCCAGTCGCGAACCCATCGCAAAGATCACCAACACGCCCACAGCTCCCCACAGCGCGACGTACACCCGCGCCGCGATGTAGAACTTGCCGAACTCGCCCGGGTGATCGAGATAGTAAGCCGGGTCCGAGGTCACTTCGATGAGCCCGGTCGCCCCGCCCAGCCCGATAAACGCCCCGACCGGGTAGATGAAAAGACCGCCGTATTGATAGAGCTTGGGGTCGAGGTGCATCTCCCGCGGCCGCATGCCCGCCAACGCCATCATCGTGATCATCTCGTCCGGCTGGTGCGTGAAGAGGCGATACCGGCGGTAGATCGCAGCTACATCCGCCTCGCAGAGCGTCAGGTCGACCGGCTCGGCGCCTGTGAACACAACCGGATCGGCATCCACGTCGGCCCCACGGTTGTCGTCGAGCCAGTCCGACGTCTGACTCAGGCGGGCGATCCTCTCACCCGACCAAGCCGTCCCGCCGTCGAACAACAAGGGGTCGATCCGTGACGTCGGCAGACCCCAGGTGATCCCCACGATCGCCATGGTGGCATAAACCACCAGCAAGACACCCGGAATGAGCCAGCGCTTGGCCATCACACGTCCGATTATCCCCGGACCTGCGGTTTTGTCACCATCGGGCCGCGTCGTTCGGTCACTGGGAACGGTACATCGTCGGGCTCATCACGGACTTGAAGCGCAAGAGCATCGAGCCGATCGCCTTGGCGGCGGGTGTGGCCGTTCGAACGCTGCAGGAGTTCCTTGCGTTTTTCGTGTGGGACCACGCGCGGGCGGAAACGATATTGCGACCGTTGGTCATGGACCGGCACGGCTCGGAGCAGGCCATCGGCGTGATCGATGCCTCGGCTCACGTCAAGCAAGGCGACAAGACGCCTGGGGTCAAGCGGCAGTGGTGCGGTTTTCGTGGCTGACCTTCGACGAGGACTACGGCAGTGTGCCGGCCTTCTGGTTTGGTTTGAACCGACTCGGTCAGCGTGGGATCGGCGAAGTGCGAGCGAATTCCCGTTGTTGGGCCACCCGGCCGCACTGTCGATCGTCGCAGGCCGCCCACGCCTCCAAACGGGTGGACAACGTGTGTCGGCACAGCCCGGTGTTCACGCAAAAGAAATGGCGGACGGTTACGATCAAGGACACGACGCGTGGCCCGATGGTGTGGGAGATCAAGACCGCGCAGGTGCACTCGCCGGCACACTTGGCTGAGTGTTCCGTGTACTATCAGGAACGCAATGCGGTGTCCTACAAATGCCGACGCCGGCGAGGAAGACGTAAACGGAAAAAGTAGCGCTGCCATATTAACCTGATCGAACCGCCGTGGTACGGACCCGTATGCCCGGTGGTGTGGGAGGGGCGGAGCCGCAAGGCTCCCCCCTATCCCAATTCAATCGCTTCCAAACAGCACGTATGCAACACGCTAATGCTTTTTCAGGGACGACTTTGTAACGATTTGTGTGGTCCGGACGCCATGGGGTGGTCCGGCGGCACGAAAAGCCCTAGAATAGGAGCCTGGAGTCGGTTTACGGCAGACGGCAGGCACGGATAGTGTGCGCCTTGGCCTCCGCAAGCCGCCGTAGGTACGCTTGCCCTCCCGTCAGTGGGCGGTCGGGCAGCGCAGGGATTGAGTGGTCACGTTCTCAAAACCAGGATGATAGCGATGATTGACAACCGTACACAACAGGTTGCTGGAAAGACAGGTTTCGCACGAGCGTTCTTCGCCAACCGCGCCGTGCCGCTGGGCTTGCTTGCCGCGTTGGCGTTCCTCGCCGCCGGTTTTGGCGCTCAGCCCGCCTGTGCGCAGAGCCAATCCAAGAAGGTGCGCGAGAACACCAAACATGCGACGATCGAGGTCATCACCAAGTACTCCAAGAGCATCGAAGGCGACACACCCTATGGTTCGGGTTCCGGGTACTTCATCAACCGCACCGGGTTGGCGATCACGAATAATCACGTAGTGGATCCCGGGCACGGTCAGTCTCAGGCGGTGAAGTTCCAGCTCAAGGGCGACCTGGGCCGTTTGGTCTGGGACGTCGTAGTGGACGCCGGCACCGACGACGAACAAACCTACCGGGCGGATGTGCTGTACCAGAACGAGAAGGCCGACCAGGCGCTGCTCCAAGTCTATCAGGAGTATGGTGAGGAGCGGGAGTACCTGGTGTGGCCCCACTATCTGAAGTTCTTCCCCGGGCGCAAATTGGAGAGCGGGCTCAAGGCTTGGTGCTACGGTTTCCCAGGCGGTGACAAGCGGAAGGCGAGCAGTGACAAGCATCCGCTCGTGGCGATCACCGCGGGCAACATCGTCGGACTGCCGCGGCGTCCCGATGGCGACGTGAAGATGATCGAGACCGACGTGCTGGCCAATCCGGGTAACAGCGGCGGTCCTTTTGTCGATATCGAGGGGTTTCTTTTGGGCACGCTGACGCTCGGCGGGCAGACCGAAAGCCGGACCAACACGACCATGCTGGTGCCCGCCGATCTCACCAAGGAGATCATCACGACGGCATTTCAGCGCGGCAAGATGCCTTCCGGGATCGATCTCGAGCCGTTCTACACGCACTTGGTTGCAGAGGATGGACACGTTGACGTTCCCGGCTATCCGCGGTTGGAACGGACGGACTGCATGGTTCTTGACACGGGCGATAGAATCTGCGGTTCGCCCGTGGGCGACTCCATCGAGTTGCCGACGCCGTTGGGGCGGCTCACCTTGCCCTGCGAGCAGATGGCGTATCTGCTCGAGCAGGATGAGGATTACGGCATTATCCTGATGGACGGGGGGCAGCGCCTGCCGTTCTTCCGCGATGAAGCGGAATTCGAGTTCAAGCCCACCGGGGGCAAGTCGTTTACCCAATCGTTAGACGAAGTCCGCGCCGTGGCGTTCCGGAAGGGCAACGACTTGCGTGACAAGCCGGTGGGCAAGAACGTACTGATCGGCGGCAGCGAGTATCACCTGCTCCTGTCCGATGTCGAGGGGAACGCCAAGTTCTCGACCAATCTGGGCGTTGAGTTGTCGGTACCCGTACAGTCGATTGCCAAGATCGAGACCGACGCGGACGACGAGAAGAGGATTCAGATCGAGGACGGCTCGCAAGTAAGCGGTGAGTTTGTAGACCACCAGATCAAGGCGGTTCTGGCCATCAACGGGGCGCCTCAGACGCTATCCATGACTGAGGTCCGTAACGCGACCATCGAGATCATCGACAGCAAAGGCCAGCGCAGGGCTGGGCGGAGCTTGGTGGAGCTGTTCGAGGAGGCGACTCCCGATCTGCAGGAGATGGCCCGGGCACTGGAGACGGATGATTTCGCGGGGGTGAAGGGCAAGTTGGCGCCTCTGCGCACGCCAGACGTATTCAACAAGCTGGCCCCCTTGAAGAAGGATCAGGTTCGTCTGCTGGAGGCGGCCCACCATTGGCGAAGCGCCGAGTACCGCGAGGCGGCCCGCGGCTTCAAGAAGCTCAAGCGAGCCAAGGATGAGAACATCAAGTGGTATGCGTGCGCCAAGATTGCCGTCTTCAAGGAATACCCCACAGGCTCCTGCGATTCACAGCCGCTGAGCGACCTGAACGTGTTCAAGAAGGTTGGAAAGGTCGTGGCTGATCGAAGCCTGAAGAAGGGCCTGGAAATTCTCAGGGAGCGCGACGCCCCACCACCAGGGAACCGGCGGTCGTTCATGAGCATGCGGAAGAAACTAGTCAAGCACACCGAGGACCTCATGGTGGCCAGTCAACTGGGCAATCCCAGCGCCGACGACGCGGTGGTGCGGATATGGAACTTCGAGGCCGATTTGCTCAGGAACGAGGTCTGGCGCCTTGACCAGGAAATGCGCGACAAGCAGGAGGAAATAGGCAGGCTCCAAGGCAACGCCCGGGATTGGACGGGACGCCGCCTGGAGCGGGACATCCGCGACTTGGGGAATGTCCGAGAGGCCACCATCAAGTGGTACCGCGACGTGGGTGCTCGTCTGAAAGCAGTTGGTTTCATCATCGACGACCCGGACAAGGACATCGAGTGACCCTTGCTCCACATGTGGCGTGACCCTCAGAGTTCGTTAACGTCGGCACCGGAAACGCTGGCGCTAGGGTATGATCGCGGTCGTGCGAGCCCGCGGCAGTTCTTGGGCATATCGAGCCCGGGGAAACGTTAGGTGACTGACATGCGTCGATGGTTGGTTACGGTGTCGGTAGGGGCGGCTTTGGGTCTTGCGCTTGCCGGTTGCAGGGAAGATGAGCCGGAGTTCAAGGCGGTCACGCTTTTGGGCACGGTAGAAGAGATTGAGAAGATCGACGCCTCCACGGCCCGCGTCGAGATTTCCTATTACAGCGAGAAGTACAACCAAGAGAGAACGGACTGGGTCATCGTGACCCCGCAAACCGAAATCCTGATCAACGGCGAACTGGCCCGACTCGACGACGTCAAGATCGGGGAGCGAGCGGAAGGCACGGCGATTGTCACCTCCGAAGGCGACAAGCGAGTGATTACGGTGAAGCGCGTGCGCATCGAGCGGGCCGAACCCATCGTCCCCGCTACAGCGGCCGACGACCTGAATCCGCCGCGCAGCCCCGCGGCGCCTGCTGACGGCTCGGGAGGGAACTAAACCGAACACTCAGACGGGGTCGCCGTGCTCTCGTCGGTGCTTGCGCGTGGGAGGCGTGACACCCGTCAATGTACGAGGGTCCGATCGCAGGAGCAGGTGATGAGAATCTCGATCAAGTACTGCGCGGAATGACACTACGACCCGCAGGCCGCCAGTCTGGCGGCGGCGATCAAGGGCAGGTTCGATCTGGACTGCGAACTGATCAAGGGTGGGGGCGGCATCTTCGACGTTCGGGTCGACGACGACCTGGTCTACAGCAGGCATCAGACCGGGCGATTCCCCGAACACACCGAGGTGTTGGACAAGATCGCGACTCTGGTCGGCTAGTGCTCCGGCACACGTGAAACTGCGAGTTTCCGATGGCGCTTCCAGAACCGAGCCGCGACTGTAAGGGAGCGGAGGCGCAGGGAATAGCATCCTAGGCGTAACCGCTTCCTGACCGGCGCGGCTCGGATAACCCGCAGAAACACATGTGGCGCGGCACTAGGTGAATGGTCCGCACAGCGGACCCTACTACGACTTTGGACTTTGGACCTTGGACTCTGAACTAGCCCCGCAAGGCCGACTGCGACTCGGTGTCCTGCTCTCGGGCGGCGGGCGGACGTTCCAGAATCTGCACGAGTTATGCGCGCGCGGCGAGTTGCCAGCCGTCATTGCCGTAGTGGTTAGCTCCAGGCCGGATGCGTACGGGATCGAGCGCGCCCGGCGCGTCGGTATCGAGACCGTGATTGTCGATCACAAGCGGCTCGATCACGAGGTGTTTGACAGCACCATCACCAGCGCTCTCGAAGCCGCCCGCGTCGATTTGGTGTGCATGGCGGGGTTCACCGCGCTGTGGCACATTCCGCCGCGGTTCGAGGATCGGGTGCTGAACATTCATCCCGCGCTGTTGCCAAAATTCGGCGGAAAGGGCTTCTACGGCGAGCGGGTCCACCGCGCCGTTCTGGAGGCCGGCGAGACCGAGAGCGGCTGTACCGTGCACGTCTGCGACAACCAGTACGACCACGGGCCGATCGTGCTGCAGCGACGCGTCCCGGTGCTGCCGGACGACACGGCCGAATCGCTGGCGGCGCGGGTTTTCGAGCAGGAGCTGGTCGCCTATCCCGAGGCCGTTCGCCGGTACCTACGGTCCCCTGTCGGATTCGGTGAAGGATCTTGACGATGGCAGACCCGGAGCACGCGAAACCTGGTCGAGCGATTCGACTCACGGAAGAGGGAGATGCGGAGGCGTGTGACTGGACCGAGTGCGACCTCACCTCGCTTTCGGAAGAGGAACATCCGGTTCGCTGCGGTGCCGATGACTGCCGCTATCTGCTGACGGGGCTTGGCGAGACGGGGCGCTGCCCGGAGTGCGGAACCCCGTTCGATCGACGGCGGCGTCTGTGGGAAACGTACGGCCCGGAAGCCTTCGCCTTGCTCCCCATTCGCGCGGAAGGCGGAACCAGCCTGGGGCGGGCTTTGCTGACCGTGGTCTTGATGGTAATCACCGTGTCAGCGCCGCTTGGAATCGTGGTCGTCCTCGAGGCCACGCGCCGATGGGAGTTCATGGCGATATACTGTGCTGCCGTGGTTGCATCCTATGCTCTCATCCAATTGTGGCTGGTACGCGGTGAACGGGCGCGGAGAGACGCTGGGGCAAGCACCGAGAACACGCCGGATGCCACAGCCATGGACCGCCTTCGACGATTTCACGAGCTGTAGGGTAGGCACTGCCCACCAAATCTGCGTAGGGTGGGCATTGCCCACCGAACCAACTCATGGGACGGCCCGAGCGCCGATGTCGCGGCGGCAGAAGGCGCCCTCAAAGCTGATACAATCCACGGCTTCGTAGACCCGGCGCTGGGCGGCGGCGAGGTCATCCCCCAATGCGGTGACGCCCAGCACACGCCCGCCCGACGTGACCAGGCGGTTCTCGAAGCGCTTGGTGCCGGCGTGATAAACCGTGACGCCTTCCATGGCCTCGGCGGCGTCGATCCCGTGGATCGTCTTGCCCTTCTCGTAGACACCGGGATAGCCCTGTGACGCCATGACCGCGCACACAGCCGGACGCGGGTCCCACCTTAGTTCAAGCTCGTCGAGCTTGCCTTGGACGGTGGCGTGCAGCAGTTCGAACAGGTCACTCCGCAGGCGGGGCAGGACGGCCTGGGTCTCCGGGTCGCCGAAACGGCAGTTGAACTCCAACACCTTGGGCCCGGCCGCGGTGAGCATGAGCCCGGCGTAGAGCAGGCCTTGATACGGGGCTCCTTCGCGCTCCAGGGCATTGACGATCGGCACCAGAACCTCGCGGTCCACCTCGTCCATAATTCCCTCAGCGGCGACTGATGCCGGGCTGTAGGCGCCCATGCCGCCGGTGTTGGGCCCGGTGTCACCTTCGCCCACGGGCTTGTGGTCTTGGGAGGACTCGAGGACGTAGATCGTATGGCCGTCAACGACGGCCAGGACCGACACCTCCGGCCCGGTGAGCTTCTCCTCGACGACAACGGTGTTGCCCGCGTCGCCGAACTCGTGGTCAACCATGATGCGCTCGAGTGCCAGCAGTGCGTCAGCGGGGTCGTCGCAGACGATCACGCCCTTGCCGGCGGCCAGCCCGGCGGCTTTGACCACTTGGGCGCTGTCGCGCGTAGCGACATAGGACCTGGCGGCGTCGAAGCGGTCGAAGGTGCGGGCCTCCGCAGTGGGCACCAAAGCCTGGTGCATGAGACGCTTGGCGAAGGCCTTGTCGCCCTCGATCCGTGCCGCCGCGCGGGTAGGCCCGAAGATGGGCAGCCCCTCGGCCCCGAAGCGATCCACAATCCCGTCGCACAAAGGCGCTTCGGGACCAACCACCGTCAGGTCAATCTGCTGCTCGCGGGCGAATCTGAGCAAGTCCGCCTGCGCATCGGGCGCGATGGGCACGTTCTCCGCGAGCGCGGCGGTCCCGCCATTGCCTGGCGCGCAATAGACTTGCTTGACATGGTCGGACCGTACCAGCCGCTCCGCCAGCGCGTGCTCCCGACCGCCCGAGCCAATCACCATTACCTTCATCGTTGTTCCCTCTGGAGCAAAGCGCGTCAGCGGAGGCGCCCTGCAAGCCGTTGCGGGGCGGACTCTAGCATGCGTGGGCTGGGTTTTCCAGCCTCCTCGGTCCGCACGGCAGACCCGGCTGTCGCCGCGTGGTTGATCGTCGGGGTCGCACGGACGGATCGTCGAGACTACAATCCGTCCGGAGTCGTCTCGTTGGTCCGCTCAGCAGGCACCACGCCGTCCGCACAGCGGGCCTGTGGAAGATCGTCATGCGAATCACGACCGTACGCATCATCGTTCAGGCGATCGTGTTTGCGATGTTCCTGCTGTTCGTCTTCGCCACGACGTTCAGCCATCTGGATTCCCTGCCCGGACTCGTGCGGGTGGTGAGCAAGTTTCTGGAAATCGATCCGCTGGTGGGGGTGGCCACCGCCGTCTCCACTCACACGCTGTACAAGGGTCTGGCCTGGTGCCTCGTAATCCTGATCCCCACGATCGCACTGGGGCGCATCTTCTGCAACTGGGTTTGCCCGTACGGCATTGTGCACCATTTCGTTGGTTGGGCGTTTAACACGCGCGACGCGAAGCAGCGAATCGAGTCCAACCGATATCGTCCGATCTTCGCCCTGAAGTATTACATCCTGATCGCGATGCTTGTGGCGGCGGTGTTCGGCTACCTGCAGATCGGCCTGTTGGACCCCATCTGCCTGGTCTATCGCAGCTTCAGCGTGTCGGTGATGCCCGAGTGGGACCGGGCGATGCTGGCGACGGAGTCCGCCGTGCCGGGGATGGGCACGACCTTGGCGCCGTTGCGCTCGCGCGAGGAGCCCGGCGGGCACGCGGGCGGCTGGGTCATCGGGTTCGTGCTTCTCCTTCTGTTGGGGATGAACCTGGTCATTCCGAGGTTCTTCTGCCGGGTGCTTTGTCCGCTGGGGGCGTTGCTGGGGACGCTGAGTCGCCTGGCGGTCTGGCGGATCGAGCGTGACCCGGACAAATGCACCGAGTGCAACCTGTGCGCCCAGTCGTGCGAAGGGGCCTGCGATCCGCACAAGCCGCTGCGCATGTCCGAATGCCTCGTCTGCTTCAATTGCATCGAAGACTGTCCGCACGAGGCGCTGAGCTTCTCGATGTTCCCCCCAAAAGCCCATGAGTTGACCAGCCCCGATCTGCGCCGGCGGCATGCGCTGCTTGCGGGGCTGATCGGGCTGTTGTTCTTCCGCTGGACCAAGTCCAGCGCCGCCTCCGCGGAGAACTTCTCCAGCAAAGCCGTCCGCCCGCCGGGCAGTTGTGAGGAGCAGGAGTTCCTGGAGCGCTGCATCAAGTGCGACCAGTGCATTCGCGTCTGCCCCACGAACGTGGCCCAGCCGGCGGCGCTGGAGACCGGCATCGAGGGGCTGTGGACACCGATCATGAACTTCCGCATGGGGTTCTGTCAGTTGCAGTGCACAGCCTGCGGGCTCGTCTGTCCGACCGGCGCCATCGGGCGGCTGAGCGTCGAGGAGAAGAAAGGGCTGGGAGAGTTCGCCGATCAAGGCCCGGTGAAGCTGGGGACGGCCCACGTCGATACCGGGCGCTGCCTGCCCTGGAGCAATAACACGCCGTGCGTGGTGTGCGAGGAAGTATGCCCGGTGTCGCCCAAGGCGATCCACTGTGAATATCGGCAATTGCTGCTCCGCGACGGCAAGACGCTGGTCCAGGCGGCGACGGCGACCTCGATCACCCTGCGCGGCTACCCCAAGCCGGGCGAGATTGCCGGTGAGCCGTGCACCTTTCACCCCCAGCAATACCGTGGCGACCACACCACCAGCTATCACGTGCAGTTGTTCGATCGCGCAACCGGGGTCACGCGCCGCCATCGCATCAAGGGCAATGACGCCGACACGGTCCTGATCGACGGCACACTGGACCCGATCCCGCAGCCGGGCGATGTGGCCGCCCTGCACCTGGAGATCAAGGTGCCCAAGGTCGACACCGAACTGTGCATCGGCTGCGGCTTGTGCGAGCACGAGTGCCCGGTGGTCGGTGACCGGCGAGCGGTATACGTGACCGCCGAAGGCGAGACCCGCTCGCAGAAACACCCTGACAGGAGCCGGAATCGGTCCGTACGGCTGAACAAGACGGTCTGAGCGAAGGGCGCGGATGGGCGCGCAGATGTAGGAAATGGTAAGTCGATGGCCCCACGTCGGCTTCGAGTATATGATGGGTTTCTGCCTTGAGAGTTCCGCAATCTTCCGGAGGAGTTCCATGAACAAAGACGAACAGACCGTATCACGACGTGACTTTCTTCAGGCTGGAGCGGTGGCGGCCTCCGTCGTGGCGACGACGGGCTCACTCGCCGCCATGGGCGAGGAGAAAAAGGAGGGCGAGAAGAAAAAAGAGGTCCAGCCGATGCCCCGGAGAAAACTCGGCCGGAGCGGGATGGAGGTCACCATGCTGAGTCAGGGGGCGTCCGACACTGGAGACCGCTACCTGAACATGATGTACGAGGAAGGCATCCGCGCCATCGATTCGGCCGACTGCTACGGGATGGGCAAACACGAGCGGGCCGTGGGCGAATGGCTGAACAAGACCGGTCGCCGCAAGGAATACTGCCTGGTGACTAAGGACCATCCGCACACGCCGGACCAGTGGGTAACCATGCTCGACCGGCGGCTGAAGAACGGACGGCAGGACTATTACGATCTGTATTTCATCCATGCGCTGGGTATCGAGGAGTATCCCGAGACCTGCGTGAGTTGGCCCGCGGAACGGGAATGGGCCAAGATCGCCGAGAAAATCAAGAAATCCGGCAAGGCGCGTTTCGTCGGTTTCAGTTCGTGTTGCGATCCGGTCGAAAGACGAACCGAAGTGCTGAACAGCGCCGCCAAAGGCGGTTGGGTGGATGCCATCATGGTGGCCGCCGACCCGTCGCTGATCCGCGACAACGCCGAGTTCAACAAGGCCCTCGACGCCTGTCACAAGGCCGGCATTGGTCTGATTTCGATGAAGGAGATGCGCGGTCAGAGCAACATCAAACAGGTTCTCCCCGAGTTCGAGGCCCGCGGTTTGACGCCGGCGACGGCCGTGCTGACCGCCATGTGGAGCGACGAGCGCTTCGCCGCCATTTGCTCGCACATGGACAACATCGTCAAACTCAAGGAAAACGCGGCGGCGGCTCGCAACTTCAGTCCGATGACCGAAACCGAGACTGCCGCGGTGCATCGCATGCTGGACGGTCACGCGAAGGGCTACTGCGTCGGGTGCGACGGAAGCTGCAAGCGGGCTGCCGGCACCGAGACGGCATTCAACGACATTGCACGCTACCTGTGTTACCACGACGAGAACGGTGACCGGGAGGGCGCCCGGCGCCTGTTCGCCGCGCTGCCGCCCGAAGCCCGCGACTGGGCAAAGGCGGACTTGGCGGCCGCATCGAAGGCGTGTGTGAGCAAGCTCGATTTCGAGCGGATTCTCGCCCGCGCCGCCGAGAAACTGGCGTAGCCCCTCGGTGTCAGTGGCGTGCGTTGATGACCCGGTGCCGACGACACGGCTCAAAGAGCAGTGACACGCGGGTGCCATGGTTCACGCTTGCGTGGCCATGCATCGTGCTGTCCGCTCCCTTACGGTCGCGGCTCGGTAGTGGGTGTTCCTCGATGGCCCGCCGCTTACCCGGCCTTGCTGGCTTTGGGAACCGGATTCTCGGCCTCGAAGTCGAATCGGGCGCCGATGAGGTATCCGGCCAGTGACTGTGTAGACCCCAAGGTCACCGCTGTCACGCCGACCATTTCACCATCGCGGCAGATGCGCACCCGAGTATGCGGCGGGATCATTTCCCGGCAGCGGAAGCCGATGCCTCCCTCGGAAACGTCGATGGAAGTGGCGTAGTAGGTCTCGGTGAGGCCGCCGCGTACGGGAACGTGGACTTCTAGCGGCACGTTCCAGGTGGTTCGCGGGTCGCGGTACTTGCGGCTGTATGTGTCTGTCTCGCCTGTCTCGCCGGCTTCTTCCAGCCATTCCTGTGTGAGTGTTGTGTTTCCCACCTGCGGTGTCAGTTTGAGTGTTGTGGCCATTGCGTTCTCTCCCCTATGTTACGAATCACGGTTCTCCCGCCCCGCCTACAGGCGACACGGCAACGTAGGGACGATGGTACGCCGGTGACGATGTGTCCGCCGACTTGCCCCGTCAGGCGAACCGTACGATTCGATCACACAAGCCGCAAGTCTTTGTTGGAAAACGGGTTAGCGTGCTCGGTTATCACCCCAACTGTGTGTTACAAGGTTCCCATCTTCACACGGCGGGCTGGCTCCGCTACGTTACGGCGCGCCGTTGGTGGCGATGTCGAGTATCGGAGCAGCGCGTTGGGCGTCCAGTTCTTCGACGGCCTTCTGCAGTCCCTCGAGCGCGGCTTCACCGCCGATGCCGAGGAATGCGAGGCAACCAAGCAGCAGCACAATCGGAAGCAGCAGTCCCAAAAGGCCCAAGACCAGACCGGCCGTAGCCATCCCGCCGCCCGAGGCGCCCTCTCTGGCGTTCTTGCGACCGCCGACACCGAAGATGATCGCCAGGATTCCACATGGCATCGCGACGTACCAGATGCACATCAGGACCACGGAAACCAGCCCCAGGACCAGGGAAGCCACGGCCACGCCATTGCCACGCCGATAGCCCCCATCGTAAGGCATCTCGGCGGGATGGTTGTGCATGTCACTCATTCTGGAATCTCCTGGTCCGCAGAGCGGACCCTACGCTGGCATCTCGCGCAGGTCGCCGGCTTGGGTGAATTCGCCTTCGGTGATCTCGCGGAGCTTGTCCGCGGTCATGCCCGGGGCCAATTCCCGTAGCGTCATCTTGCCATCGGCGAAGTCGAAGACGGCGTGCTCGGTGATTACGCGATCCACGCAACGGACGCCGGTCAGGGGGAGGCTACACTTCTTGAGGATCTTCGGCGAGCCGTTCTTGGCGCAGTGGGTCGTCACGATGACCACGCGCCTGGCCGACGCCACCAGGTCCATCCCGCCGCCCATGCCCTTAATCAGCTTGCCGGGGATCATCCAGTTGGCCAGGTCGCCCTCTTGTGACACTTCCATGGCACCCATAATGGTCAGATGGACGTGCCTGCCGCGGATCATGGCAAACGAGTCGGCGCTGGAGAAGTAGGAGCAGCCGGGCGCTTCGGTGATGGTCTGCTTGCCGGCGTTGATCAGATCGGCGTCCTCCTCGCCCTCGTAGGGGAATGGCCCGATGCCGAGCATGCCGTTCTCGCTCTCCAGGACGATGTTGACGCCCTCGGGGATGTGGTTGGCCACCAGCGTGGGGATGCCGATCCCCAAGTTGACGTAGTATCCGTCCTTGAGTTCCCGCGCCGCCCGAAGCACGATCCGTTCTCGGGGTGATATGTCCGCCATGATTATGTCCTTGTGTATTTAGTACCGCGTTTCATAAATATCGTGCGACTATGTGGACCATCGCCCAAGCCCTGAAAGGGCGAAACTTGGTAGCCAGGGGCGTTAGCCCCTGGAATACGAGCGCCCAGAAGATAAAGCCCTGGAAGGGCGATACTGCGCCTCGGCACACCAAGTGTCGCCCCCTTCGGGGGCTGGTAGCCTTGTGTTTCCCCGTACCCAGGGGCTCACGCCCCTGGCTACCCAATGTCGCCCCTCCGGGGCTGAGGCGGCGGGTGACACGGACAAGCTCACCCCCAAATACACAAGCGTCTACGACGCAGGAACCGTTCACGTACTCCGCTTCCCAATAGATTCATCACGCTTGTCCGTACCACCCGGTCACGCACCCTACTTGGGGCGAGTCGTGCATTGTTCAATGCGCTTCTCGTAATTGGTGCCCTCGAAGATGTAATCCACGAAAATCCCCTGGGTGTGAATGTGCTCCGGGTCCAACTCCCCGACCGGGACCAATTTCTCCACCTCGACGATCGTGACGTCGGCCGCGGTGGCCATCATCGGGTTGAAATTCCGCGCGGTCTTGCGGTAGATGCAGTTGCCCGCCGGATCACCGACGTCGGCCTTGACCAGGGCGACGTCGGCCCAGAGCCCGCGCTCCAAGATGTACTTGCGCCCATCGAACTCGCGTTCCTCCTTGCCGTCGGCCACCACGGTCCCGACGCCGGTTGGGGTGAAGAACGCGGGGATGCCCGCACCCCCGGCACGACAGCGCTCGGCCAAGGTGCCCTGTGGAACCAACTCGAGTTCCAACTCGCCGTCGAGGTACTGCTTTTCGAAGATGGCGTTCTCGCCGACGTAGCTGGAGATCATCTTCTTGATCTGCCGCGTCCCCAGCAGCCGCCCCAGGCCGAAATCGTCCACACCCGCGTTGTTGGAGATGACGGTGAGCCCCTTGATGCCCATCTCGCGCAGGGCGTCAATCAGCTTCTCAGGGATACCGCACAGGCCGAACCCGCCGGCCATCAATGTCATACCATCCTTTATCCCGGCCTTTTCCAGGGCTTCACGTGCGTTCTTGACCACCTTGTTCATGGAAGTCATCCTCCCGTCCCGCCGCACATCGGCGACGGTGTTGCTTAATTGCGCTGTCCCACCGAATCGAACTGAGGCCTATTGTGGTCGGTCGCGACCGGTTCGTCAATCGGCAGGAGGCGATGGTGCGTCCGGGACACCCTACCGTCGCGAGGCTGTGACGAGTTTGCGCACCTCATGGATCACGTGCCGGACCTGCGCTTCGGTCATGGTGGGGAAGAGCGGCAGCGAGATGACCCGGTCCCCGGCATGCTCGGCAATCGGGAGCATCCCAGGCTGATAACCATACTTGCGGCGGTAATAGGGGTGCAGGTGGATCGGGCGGAAATGAACGCCGATGCCGATGCCTCGTCGCTGGATCAACGCCATGAGTTGGTCCCGCGATACCGTCAGACGCTCGGTGGCGAACTGAACGACGTACAGGTGGTGGGCGGACTCGACGTACGCACGCCGCTTGAGGGGAACGATCTCCGGCATATCCGCAAAGCCGGTGTCGTACATTTCCGTCCACTGCCGGCGCAATTCGCCGAAGCGCTTGATCTTGGCCAACTGGTGGATTCCCAGGCATGCCTGCATGTCGAACATGTTGTACTTGAAGCCCGGGGCGATGATGTCCCAGTGCTTGTAGCCCCCATCAGGATCGAGATCGCGGTCATACGGGGCATGGCGTTTCCACGCATCTGCGCTGATGCCGTGTAGGCTCAGCACGCGCAAGCGGTCGGCCAGCGCGTCGTTGTCGGTGGTGATCATTCCCCCCTCACCGGTGGTGATGTTCTTGGTGGCGTAGAAGCTGAAGCAGGTCGTTCGGCTGATGCCATACTCATGGCCCTGATTGGGGCCGCAATCACGGCCCTGATTGGGATCGCCATCACGGCCCCGATGGAGGCTGCCGATCTTCCGGCCGCGGTAGACGCTCCCCACGGCATGAGCTGCGTCCTCAATCACGGGGATTCCCTGGCCGCCATCACGGCCCCGATTGGGGCTGCAATCACAGCCCCGACTGGGGCCGCAATCACAGCCCCGATTAGCAGTGCAGCGCAAAGTCGCGGGTTTGTGTGTAGCGGCCGGCGTCCCCGCCGGCCGAACGGCCTGCGAGACGCAGGCTGCTACAACGCGTTGGCTACTTTGCGCTGTACACTTAGGGCCGTCATCGCGGCCTTGACCCGAGCGGTCGGCAACCGCGTGAATCGCGTCCAGGTCGCAGGGGTGTCCGGCGAAGTGCACCGGGATGATGGCGCGCGTTCGAGGTGTCACCGCCTGCTTCAGTTGGTCGGGGTCCAGGTTCAGCGTGTCGGGCTGCACGTCCACAAACACCGGTGTAGCTCCCAGGTGCTCGATCACGTTGGCCGTGGAGGCGAAAGTGATTGGCGAGGTGATAACCTCGTCGCCCGGGCCGACGTCGTGGGTGAGCAGCGACAGGTGCAGCGCCGCCGTGCAGGAGTTGAGACCAATAGCATGCTTGGCACCCACGTACGCGGCGAAGTCCCGCTCGAACCGTTTCGTCTTGGGCCCCGTGGTGAGCCAGCCCGACCGCAACGTGTCGATGACCTCGCGTTCCTCTTCCGGTCCAAGGCAGGGGCAATGGAAGGGGATGCGCGTTGCGGGCGCGGCGGCTGTTTCGCCGGGCATCCGGTCACGAAGGACCGTGCCCCCCGCGAGAGGGTCGGCAACGAGGTTGTCGGTAATCGTCACAGCGATGTGCTCCGCGAGATGTCGCCGGACTCCAAGCCGCTGAGTGCGTATCTCCCGCCCCTGTCGGTGACTGTAATATCGGTCGTTGCCGGCGCGCGATGCAAACAAAAGCTCGTCAGACGCCGTCTTGCGGGCTTTTCCCCGGCGATCTTCAGGAGCCGGTTTTCGCGACCGATAACACTCAAGGCGAGACCCGCCTGGGGATCGAACCCGAGCGAGCCGTATCGACCACAGGAAACCCGATTGGCCGAGGTGCAACCATGAACGCGATACTCGTGACAGGGGGAGCTGGTTTCATCGGCTCGAACTTCGTCCGCACACTAATGCGTCGCCATCCGGGCGTCGAAGTCCACGTTCTGGACGCCCTGACGTACGCCGGCAATCCGGAGAACCTTTCGCCGCGGATGCTCGATCACCCCAACTTCCACTTCTGGTACGGCAACATCTGCAATCCCGGCTTGGTGGGTGACTTGATGGAAAGGGTGGACACGGTTGTCCATTTTGCCGCCGAATCGCACGTGGCCCGGAGCATCTACGATGACGCCATCTTCTTCCAGACCGACGTCATCGGCACGCAGGTGATCGCCAATCAGATTCTGCGGCACCGCCGCCGGATCAAACGCTTCATCCATATCTCCACCTCTGAGGTCTATGGAACGGCGCTGACCGAGCCGATGACCGAGGAGCATCCACTCAACCCGATGTCGCCGTACGCCTCGGCCAAGTGCGGCGCCGACCGCCTGGTCTACTCCTACGCCAAGACGTACGCCATCCCCACGGTGATCATCCGGCCGTTCAACCAGTACGGCCCCCGACAACATCTGGAAAAGTGCATCCCTCGCTTCATCACCAGCGCCATGTGTGGCCAACCGGTCACCATCCACGGGGACGGATCGGCGGCGCGGGACTGGTGCTATGTGGATGACACCTGTGAAGCCCTGCTGGCGGCTCTGGAAGTCCCGCTCGATTCGATCATGGGAGAGGTGATCAACCTGGGTACCGGGGTGTCCGCCGACGTCGGGACGATCGCTACGAATGTCGTGGAGTTGACGGGCGAGGCCCGCTCACTCATCGAGCACATCGAGGACCGCCCCGGGCAAGTCGAATTGCACATTGCCTCGACGGACAAGGCTGAGCGTCTGCTGGGCTGGCGGGCGACGACCGACTTGGTCATGGGCTTGGCGCGGACGATCGACTGGTACCGCCGGAACGAGGGCTGGTGGCGCAAGCTCGAGTGGATGAAGAACGTGCCGATCGCCATGCCCAACGGCGAGTTGGTGATGCACTGATGCCGCCGCGCGAGATCAGCGAAATGAGCATCCCCCTGGAACCCGGCGAGAGACTCTCTCGCGGGTTGGCAGGGGCACGGCACCCGCGCGCGGTGGATATGAGCGTCGTGCTGCCGTTTCGCAACGAGCGCGACAATCTCCCCGAACTGCTGGACCGTCTCGAGGCGACGCTCGGCGGGATGCGGGTTCGCTACGAACTGATCTTCGTGGACGACGGCAGCGCCGACAACGGCGCAATGGTGGTGGAGAAGCGAGCTCGGATTGACGAGCGCATCAAGCTGCTGGTGCTCAGCCGCAACTTCGGCCAGCACATCGCCGGCAGCGCGGGCATCGACGTGGCCTGCGGGGAAATGGTCGTGTGGATGGACAGCGACCTTCAGGAGCGGCCGGAGGACATCCCGCGTTTGGTGGCCAAGCACCGCGAGGGCTTCGACGTGGTCTACGCGCGCCGGGCGCGGCGGGAGCAGACGGCGTGGCGTGCCATCGTCAGCCAGACTTTCCTCACCATCCTCAATCGCCTAGTGGGCCTGGATGTCTCCGCCAACCGGGCGTGTCTGCGGTTGCTCAGTCAGAACGTGGCGCGATCGCTCTCCCAATGCCGAGAGCGCAACCGCTACATGGCCTGCCTGATACCTTGGTTGGGCTACCGCAGCGCCGAGATCAAGATCGAAGTGGATCCCCGTCGACACGGGAAAACCAACTACTCGTTGACGCGACTGCTGCGGCACGCCCTCGCGGGCATCACGTCGTTTTCGGTGGCCCCGTTGCGAATCAGCGCCATGCTGTCGCTGGGTACCATCCTGGCCTGCATCGCTGGCGTGGGGTGGGTGCTCTACAAGTACCTCGTCTGGGGGATTGCCGCCAGCGGTTGGGCATCGTTGATCATCGTCATGCTGGCGCTGCACGCCCTGGAGTTCGCGGTGCTGGCGACTTTGGGCGAGTATGTCGGCCTCACATACGCGGAGGCCAAACGCAGACCGCTGTATCTCTGCGACCGGGTCGTCAACCTATCGCGGGCCGGCGATCCGGGCTTGACGGACGCGAGCTTGGGGAGGCTGAATCCCGCCGTACCCGGGCCTGGCGGCACCAGTGAAAACCGCGTATGCACCTGAGACTGTCGCGCTAGGGAGCGATGGTCGTGCTCCCGACCGGAGACGAACGCGTGAAGAAAGCCTCCCTTGCGATGCTGGTGGTGGCGGGTCTGTGCGCGCTGTGTGTTCCCCTTGGCTACCACCTCGCTCATTCCGCACCACGCCGCCAAGCACCGAGTCCCCCGGCGCCGCCAGTACGCTCGGTTTTCCGCAGCGCCGCCGAACTGGAGACCGTCGCCGGCGACTACATCGCCCGCCATGGCCTGATGGGCTTCATGGATGAGTTGTACAATCTGGTGGGCACGAAGGCTCAGGCCGATCTCACCAACCGCAATCATGCCCTGGCCAGAACTCTGGGTTTTGAAGCTTCCGGGCACCACCGGCCTCTCACCGTCGACAAAGCCGTCATTCGGGAAGTGCTTCCGCAATCGAGGATTGACGCGGATCGACGGTTTCTGGGCCGGTTCTTCGCCCGTGTCGATACGATGCCCGACCTTGGCAAAGCGCAACGCCTCTTCCTGGAATGGCACTTCTCGGCGCCGCCGAGCTATTCCTCGGTTCTCCATAAGCCGGATCGCCGCGTCGTCGTGGGGTGGAACATCTGGGCGGAGTTGGGCGGGTCGGAGGACTTCGAGATTTACACGTTCGGCCAACTCGGCTGCACAAGCGTCTTCGCCGTGGCCTCGGACGGGGCAGTTCATCTCTCGCACTACGACGATGTGGTCAACCGTACCCAGGCTTACGTTCTGTTCGACTTCCTCAACCGGCACGGGAAAGCGGAACTGTATGTCAACGGCGTCTACGCCAGGGAGTTGGCGAGGTTCCTACGCGCGCAAGACTCCGAACTGGACATTCATGTCTACGTCAAGAAGACCTATACGGAATCGATTTTCGCGACTGGTTTCCTGCGCTCCGACGGCCGACTGAGTCCGTTACACTGCGAGAGACCGGTATCCACGGATTACCTGCCGTCGGTCGTCAACGGGGAATATGGTCGATGGTTTCCGTTCGGCCGGTTCAGTCAGGCCTTCTGCGGTGCGGATGCAGATTTTGTTCGGACGCCCTATGAGGTCTTCGACAAACCGCCATCGTCGCCGTCCCACGGTGCCGACGATTCTCGCCAGGCAAGACCTGCTGCCGGCTAGGCTACCCCTCGGCCCACGCAAAGGTCGCCGGCGACCGAGCCGATCGCCGACCTCTCGACCTGCGTCGCATGCCAGTATTGAAAGACAATCAGGTTCCAGAGGCTGTAGCCGTGGTCGGCTCGCCCGCTGTAGTGCTCATCCAGGTAACGCCGGACCGTCTCGGGCCGGAACAGCCCGTGACGACGCAGATTGTCCGTACACAGAACTTCGTAGGCACGATCCTTGAGCGCCCCAGCCAGCCACTCGTTGGTCGGTAGAATGAACCCCTCCTTGCGCCGGTGGATGATGTCGTCTGGAAGGATGCGCTGGAAGGCCTTCTTCTGAATGTACTTGGTGACGCCGTTCTTCATCCGCAGGCTGCCCGGCAGCGTACTGGCGAACCGAGTGAAGTCGTAATCCAGGAAGGGGCAGCGGGTCTCGATGGAATGGGCCATCGATAGACGGTCGGTGAGATACAGCAGGTTGTCGGCCAGAAACGTGTTCATCTCCGTTTCGAGCACGCGGTTCAACGGGTCGTCCGTGGTTCCGCTATCGAGCCACGTGCGCGCATACCAGGCGAGCGGATCGTACTCGCCCAGCGCATCGTTGACCTCGTCGCTGAACAGATCGCGCCGGGCCTCGCCGGATAAGGGGAAGAGCTTGAGCCGCCATCGGAGATCGGGTTCGGCCAGTCCCCGTATGTAATCGACGCGGTCCTCGTACGGGGCGAGCGCGTGGCGGTTGGCATCATTGATGTCCAGTCCGGCCGCGGTGAGGGCGAGGTAGTTGTGAATGGGGTTCGCCAGTCGGTGGGCCAAATAGGCGGCAAAGTGCTCGTCGCCGCCGTCGCCGTTCATGAGCACGCGGATGCCCGCCTGCTTGACGGCCTTGCAAACGAAGTACGTCGAAAAGGCCATGCCGAACGGCTGATCAAAGGCGCCGAGCACGTCGTCCATATCGGCGAGCAATTCATCGCAGGACATGATGTGCTCGGTATGCTCGCACCCGAACTGCCGTGCGATTCTGCGGGCCGCCTCGACGTCCTCCTGCTTGTTGGGGAAGTCGTCTTCATAGCCGAGCGTGAAGGTCTTGATTGGATAGTCCACCATCTCGGACATCACCGCGACAATGGCGCTGGAGTCGATCCCTCCACTGAGCAAAACACCGATGGGCACGTCGCTGACCAGCCGTTTGCGCACCGCCTGGCCGAACAACTCCAGGATGCGCTCCGCCACATACTCCTCGTCGTAGTTGTGCACCTCGTTGTACTGTGGGTGCCAGTAGCGTCGGATGTTCGTCGTGCCCCTACGGCTGTCGTAAATCAAGTAGCTTCCGTGGGGCAGCTTGTGAATGCCCTCGAAAATAGTCTCCTCGCCCAGCACGTAGCGGAACGTCAGGTAGTTGGCGACGCCGCGCAGGTTCATCGCCCCGCGCCTCGGCTCGAGGTTGACCAACCCTTTGATCTCCGATGAAAACGCGAACACGCGGTCGTTGCGGTAGTAGATGGGCTTCTTGCCGAAGCGATCGCGATAGAGCGACAGTTTCCGGTCACGCTTGTCGTATACGGCGATGGCGTACATGCCCTGGAGCAAATGGATGAAGGCGGGCCCGTGCTCTTCGTAGAGATGGACCACCACCTCGCAGTCCGAGGCGGTGGTGAACCGGTGTCCTCGGGCGATCAGTTGATCCTTGTGTTCCTGGAAGTTGTAGATTTCGCCGTTCACAACGGTGATGATGTCGCCGGTCTCGTTGATGAACGGCTGCCGCCCGCTGGTCGTGTCCACGATGGCCAAGCGGACCATGCCGATCAGCGCGTCATCGGTCCGTTCATAGCCGTAGCTGTCAGGCCCGCGGTGGCGCAGCGCCTCGACGAACGTCTGAACCGCCTGTTGCCCGTCGATGTCTCCGCGGTCGTCGATGTATCCGAAGATGCCGCACATGTCCGTGGTCCTCTGTGCTCCGGCGGTTTGCCTCGTATCGGCGCTGGTTTCGCAGAGTCCGCTGTGCGGACCAACCCGGCTCGGACCACCGCTTCAAGCAGTGCCGATCGCAACCGGTTCTTTGGACTCGATGCCCAGATGCGCTTGCCGCCCGTCGGGGTAGTAGACGCGCGAGCCGACTGTTTGCCAATCGGTGCACTTTGTGCACAACTCCGGCAGTTCGTCCCAGCACTTCTCCAGGTGGATTCTGCGATAGCGCCGGTGCCGAGCCCACAGCGCCTTGATGCTGTGTTGGTGAACATTGCCTAACGGCACGTTGGCATCGTAGTCCGCACCGCACAGCAGGGCTTCGCCGATTACGGTAATGGGAAACGTGGTGATCACCCACGGGCAGGCAATCCGCCATTCATCGAGTGCGGACCGCTCCACCGCCGCCCCCGTCCAGGTGACCAAGTTCTTGACCTTGACCACCACGCCCAGATCGGTCCAGAACTTGATGAAGTCCGGGATTTCGTGCCGGTTCCCGGGCATGTCGATGATCTGAACGATGATTTCGGGGTTGTCGCCGTTGATCCTGGCGGCCTCGATCACTTTCGGCACCGCCGCATAGACCTCTTCGTGCCGTGCCCCGCGTCGGAAGCGCTCGTAGATCTCCTTGCTCAACCCGTCGATGGAGAAAACGATGCGGCTGAGCCCTTCGTGCACCAGATGTTCGATTTTCTCATCGTCGAGCATGGTGCCGTTGCTGTTGAGCGTCAGGTGCAGAGGGCCTACGGCTTTCGCCCGCCTGATGAACTTCCACAGTTTCTCCTTGGCCAACAGCGCCTCGCCGTAGAAGCTCACCCAGATGCGCGTATGCGGGGCTTCAGTGGCGATTTCCTCCAGGATTTTGTTGAAGAGACTTTCCTCCATGATTGCGTGTGGGCGTGTGAGTATGCGGTGGGCGCACATTTCGCAGCGGAGATTGCAGGCGTTGGTAACCTCGACGATTACCTGCGGGGGAAAGTCAACGTCTTCGAGGGTCGCTTCGATGGCGGTGAGTTCCCGCCGATCGATGGCGAGGCCTGCACCGTCCATCTTCGCGTGGTCGCGCCGCTTACGGCGAGCCTGAACAACGTGCTTATTGGGCGTTGGGTCCATCACATCCCTCGTTCGGTAGGCGGTCCGCTCCAAGAGCAACTCGCGACGCTTTGCCTGGGGCCACGCCCGCGCCTGGCGGAGACGGCTGGCGCATGGGCCGATAACTTACTCGCGAGCCTCTCCGGTATATCGGACAGTCGATTCGTTTGCTTCAGAACAATGCCAGTAACCTTACCTGGGTGTTTGGGCGCGGGCAGCGTTTGCTAAAGTGGGTTGCGGGGCTGTCCGATGGGATTGGGGGCTGGTTATCGGTCCCGCAACTCGTTCGAGGAACGCAGTCATGAAGAGACTGGCGATCATCGGTGCCGGCGACCTCGGGCAACTCATCGCCCACCACGCCATACGTGACGATTCTTTTCAAGTTGCCGGTTTCTTCGACGACGGCAAACGCGCGGGGACGAAGACCCCCTATGGCCTCGTCATGGGAACCTGCGCCGAGCTTGAGGAACTCCATCACGCGAGACGTTTTGACTGCCTCCTGGTCGGAATCGGATACAACCATATGTCCGTTCGCCAGGCGTGCTTCCAGCGGTATGCCCAGGCCGTGCCCTTCGCTAAATTGATCCACTCCTCGTGTCAAGTGGACCCCTCCGCTCGCGTCGGTGAAGGGTGCGTGCTGTTGCCGGGCTGCGTTCTGGACATGGGCGTGTCCGTCAAACCCAACTCCCTGCTGAATACCGGCTGCACGATCGCTCACGACACAACCGTTGAGGAGAACTGCTTTCTGGGTCCGGGGGTGACCCTCGCGGGTTTCGTGACCCTGCGATCGGGCTGTTACATTGGCGTTGGAACGATTGTGATCGACAACATCGAAGTAGCTTCCGGCGTTCAGACCGGTGCCGGGGCTGTTGTGACCAGGAACATCCGCGAACCCGGCCTCTATGTCGGCGTGCCTGCAAGAAAGGTTGACCGCGGCAGTGATCCCGCGACGGTCAATAAAGAAACGACTTCTCGCTGCCCGCTTCGATCTTGCTGAGATCCTGACCCGGGTAGATGATATCCAGGTAAACCCTCATTGCCGAACCGTGCGTGACGTGCGGCGGTTCCACGTCCTCGTGAAAGAGGTACTCCTGTAGACCGTATCTGACGTCGTCGAAACCGAAATGCGCGCGGATGGAATTGGTCCCCGAGTAGCGACAGTTGATCTCGAAGGGAACCACGTCCCCGTTCGCGGTGATGATGGATTGCAAATTGCACGGGCCGCGAATCTCAAAGCCGGCCACCAGCTTGCGAATGACCGCGTTGACCACCTTGTCGTACTCGCCGGCGACCGTGCATCTGTCCGTCATGCCGTTGCGCAGGTCACGGACCAACGTGATCGAGCCCAGCAGTCGCCGATCGCGCAGTACGTAGAAGGCCGTGGTGACCTCGCAACCTTCCAGCCGTGGCTGCACTACATACGTGTCATCGAATCCGCGGAGATCGGGTGGGTTGTGGTGGATGTTCCTGGATCCACGCCCCTCACGCGGCTTGACCACGACCTCGGACCATTGCCCCCGGTAGTCCGAGGGCAGTACACTTTGGGCGAAGGGAACGCCGGCGACCTGGAGGCGTGTGCCGGTCAGGTACTTGTCAAGACACATCCCCGTGACTTCCGCCGGTGAGGCGAGCAGCGTGGGCAGCCGCTCGACAAGAAGCCCCAGGTGATGCGCTTCCGCATCGGTTGCGGGGATGATCAGATCCACCGCTTCCTTCTCGCAAGCCTCAACGATGCTCCGGCGGTAGGAACGCTCGTGGCTGGGCGGGACTTGGTGAAACCGGTCGCAGAAATGGTGGCCTGCGGTGACGGCGACGACATCCGTCCCCACGACCCTTACTTCCGGTGCGCATCGGCGGATGTTTCGCAGGATTCCCTGTCCAACGTTTCCCCCGACCCCCGTTACCAACACGGTGTGGTTCATGCGACGACCTCCAGGGTCTGCAACAGGCGTTGTACGCCCGAGCGCAGGTCGGTTTTGGGCCGCGTGCGAAACTCCGCCGCCCATTTCTCCACCGAGTAAGCACACGACGCGCTCTTCTCCGGTCCTCTGCAGCGGATATCCACGTTGCCCAGTTCGTGGGCGATGATCTCGGCGACAGCGCGATTGCTCCGTGCCTCACCGGAGGCAGCGTTGAACACCCCGGATGCGGTCGTCTGGCCCGCCTCGATCAACATCTCGGCAGCATCCTCTACAAACAGGTAGTCCTGCAATCGACTGCCGTCTCCGCCCAACACGATGCGCCCTTTGGTTCGAGCATCGTCGATCACGGTGGGCAGAAAAGTTTTGCGGGTCATGCCTGGTCCGTACAACGAAGAGAACCGCAGAATGACGTGGTTGGGGTGGCTGCGCGCGATCGTCTCACCGGCAAGCTTACTTAATCCGTAGGCGTGCGGGCTGTTGAACGAGTGTTCTTCGTCCACCGGCAGGTATTGCGGTTCGCCGTAGACCGACACGCTCGATGCGTAGACCAACCGAGCGTCGGGAAACGCCTTCACAACTCGTGTGACCAGGTCGACGTTGGCTTCGAGCAGGGCAGCGGAGTAAACGTCCATGCGGCCGTAGGGAACGTGCGCTGCCAGCAGGAAGACGACGTCGAAGCGCCGCGGGACCCGGGTAAGGTCGTCGACGAGCGCTTGGGCAACGGTGAGCGTCGGATCGAGCGTGCGGTTCATCACGCTGACCGCTCCCCCCCGCTCGCTCAGGCGGCGTAGCAGGCTCGTGCCCACAAAACCCGAGGAGCCCAGGATTAGGCTGTGCCGGTCGTGCTCCATGACGTTCGGATCCGCCGTGGCGATTGACCCGCGGGCGGCGCGGTTTCACAGAATGCCCAGTTCTTATCGGGTGTTGGCTCTGGCGGGCTGAAGCGCATCCCGAAGGTGCTCGGCGTATGGGCCGATAACGCGTTCTCGAGCCTCCCCGATATATCGGACAGTTGATCCGGTTGCTTCAAACCAATGCGAGCGAATCGGCCCCTCGGCGCGGGGAATGTTGCGGGCCGGGTGGCGCGGGCGTCGCTGAATCGACCTGCACTGCCGCATGCCAACGACCGATATTATCTGTGATGATCGCATCCCAGGCCATCCGCCGGACGTCGCAGGCACCCACCACCAAAGCCGACAAAATCCCTTGCATCTTGCAGCCGCGCGAGCACGCCGTTCTGGACAGCGGCGCCTACTGCTTTTTGGATGTCGAACGTACCAGTGGACCAACGGCGGAGTCGGGCCTCAAGGGGCGCATTCAAGACCTCTTGAAGCGGTATGGCCGGCTATACTACTCCTTGCTCCTCCTTCTTGGCCCGGTGTGGGGGTGTTACCGCACGCGGCGCAAGCGTCGGGAACTGCTCGCCAAGCATGACCACAAGAGTGTCATTCTGGATCTCGGTAGCGGCCCACAGCGATGCATGTCACGAGAGGACATCATCAATCTGGATCTGTTTCCCTTCGATGAAGTGGACATCGTGGCCGACGCCGGCGATTTGCCCGTGGAGTCCGATTCGGTGGACCTGATCATCAACGTGGCGATGTTGGAGCATGCCGTCGATCCGGCGAACATTGTTGGCCAGATGCATCGCGTCACCAAAAGGGGAGGTGACGTCTTCTGCTTCGTACCGTTTATGCAACCTTTTCATGCGGCTCCGCATGATTATCAGCGCTGGACGATGCCGGGCGCCAAGGCGCTGTTTTCGCAGTTTCGCGATGTGGAGGTCGTGGTCGCCGCGGGGCCGACGTCTGGTTTGCTCTGGATTGTTCAGGAGTGGTTGGCCACCGCGCTGTCATTCGGCAGCCGTGTCGTTCACGACGCCCTACTGCTCATGCTGATGGTGCTCACGTTTCCGGTCAAGTTCCTCGACGAACTGCTCTGCGCGTTTCCCGGCTCACAGAACGTCGCCAGCGGCTTTTTCGTCTTCGCGAGGAAGTAGGGCAGGCGCCGTCCGCGACACACACTCCGCGTAGTCCGGGGCGGGTTGCCGGGGAGCGTTCGGGTCGTAGTTGATGATGCCGCGCCGGTTGACCATCTGCTCGATGCGCTGGTGGACCTGCCACGCGCCCGGCGCCACCAGCGCCGCGGAGCAGATGCCCACCAATGCCCTATACTTGGTAACCCGGCAGAAAGACGCACCGCACAACCCCACCAGCAGACACGCGCTCCCCAAGGAGATGACCAGCCCCAGGCGAAAGCTCGGGGGATCGTACAAGAACTCCACACGCCGGCTGCCGCCCGGCAGAACGATCGCCTTGAACGTGTGGTTGCAACGGTAGACGCGAACCTCTCGCCCGTCCACGGTGGCCCGCCATCCCGCCGCGTAGTTATCGCTGTAGTTGAGTAATCCACCCGCAGGCGTGTTCACCCGAAAGGTCACACGGTTGCAGGTGTACTCGGTGACGTCGAACTCCGCGTTCAAGCTCTCGAAGCGTGCCCGCGCGTCAGGGCGGTCCTGATCCGCGCTCGCCTCGCTCAAGCGTACCAAGTCCGCATCGTCGAGGGCGCCAAGGTTCGCCCGATCCGTCACATCGATGATCGAAGCAGCGTACGCATCCATCCGGGAAATGGCAGCCAGATCATCGTCGCGTACCAGTCGGACGCCCGGCGTAACATAGGCCCGTGGCATCTCGTGACCGGAGACGTTTTGATAGTAGATGCGCCAGGCGGGGGCCCCGCCGCCGGTCAGAAAATCCTGCAAGGGCCGAGGCGCCGCTTCCCAAATCCTGACGCCTCCGTCCGGTCCGGACCGTTGTGCATAGGCCCCGTCGCGCGGCTGAGTCACGTTCCCGGTGTACATGAAGAAGGGCCGGGGGTTGAAGATCCTGGTATGGTAAACATCGGCGTCCTTGAATCGCTCCGAACGCTGCGTGTAGTACCTGTGGTCGATCATCCACGTTCCCCAGCGATGGTAGATACGCACCTCGACCAGGGCGATTGCCGTCAGTGCCACGACTATGGCAACCATCGACACTCGGCGGCGGAGACAAAGCGTCGCCGCAACCAGGTTGGCCAGGGCGACTCCGATGATCGTTACCGCCATCGTCCAGACCATGCCGGGATCGCCGTGAATCCGCACCGGCGTGTAATCAGAACACTTGCCCAACAGCGGCAGCCAGGCGAACGTGTCCTTCCATCGCACCTGATCCGCCACCACAACCGCAGCCAGAACCACGCCTGCGATGAGATAAAGGAGAGAACCCGCAAGGGTGACGCGCAGCCCGGGCGCCCACGATCGCCCGCGCCTGAGCAGCAGATCGATCCCGAATGCCGACAACGCCGCCATGCAGAATGTGCCCACGACCATCACCAGTCCCGGTTCCCGAAGTCGGTCGAGGAAGGGCAACAATGCGTTGATTATCTCAGCGGCGTGCGTTTGCGGCCCCAACGAGTACAGGATGCAGAGGAGCAAAACGGCGAAGAGCAATACCAGGACGTTGCGGTGGTTGGGATGAGCTTGGGTGCGCTTTCGAGCAGATAAGAGGCCCGCACCCGCCACGGCAATCAGCACCCATACGATCTGTGCACAGTAGAAGCCCGAGTGCACGTCCGCCAGCCAGGGATAGAACACGTTGCCGATACCGTCCTGCCATGTCATGTGGCGCTGTGCGCGGAAGGCTTCGTCAGACGCAGTTCTGTAGATGGGAAGCACATCGGCGAAGAGCGGGAGCAACATGACGGCACAGAGACCGAGCCCGAGTGCCTGACCTCCGCCCCAACACGCCGCGCGCCGCGCCAGCCACCCGCACCGCTCGCGCCGGCTTTGGGCCGGCATGAGTGTCAACGCCCGCACGATCAGGTAGGCATTGACGAAGTAGATGCAGTAAAGCGCCTTCTGCATGTGACCGGCGACAATCAACGTATACTGTGCGAGGGCGTAGTATGCCGCCAGGCGGATGCGCGGCTCCGCGACGATGCGCTCCGCCAGGTAGACCATGACGGGCAACCAAACCGCCGTGTCCAAGGCCATGCCGTAACGAAACGAGTCCAGCATGCTGAAATTGAAAATGAACACCACCCCGGCGAAGATCCCCGCCAGCGCTCCCAGACCAAGGCGACGCATCACCAGGTACGTAAAGAACCCGCTGAAGCTCAAAGAGAGCAAGTGCACGAAGGTCAGGATCTCCACCTGCAACTCGTTGAAGGTGGCGTCCAGGGAGTACATCAGCCAGGTCACCGGCCAGTACTTCCCGGAGAAGAAGTAATAGGCGAACGACAAGCCGCCGCTCTCGCACGGTTCCCACAGCGGGAAGAAACCGTCACGAATTCTCTGCAGGAAGAGTAGTTGCGGGCCCGGGCGGGTCACGGGGTAGTCGTTGCCCAGGGTCCAGTGCCCGAGGATCCACCACAGGTAGAAGTAGACCAGGCACGGAAGCACACAGAACAGGCCTGCGACGATCAGATCCTGTCGGCGGCGCGAGCAGGTCACAACGGTTCGTCTTCCAGGGCTTCGCGGGTGATCTTGAAGGCGTAGTTGTCCTTGTGCCGCCCCATGACCCCGGCGAACTTGTTCTTGCCACGCACCTGCAGGATCAACTCCGCGTTCGCCGCTTTGGGGGTCTGGAGAATGTCGCCGGGCTGAAGCGTCACCAGGTCCCGCACCGTGATGCTGGTCTGGGCCACGAAGATCGTGAGGTCAAGTGGCGCCTTGTGGAGAAGCTGGGTGATCTCCTTGTCCTTGTGTTCGACCGCCGCCCGCCGCTGGTAGGCCAGCCAGCCTTGGGTGGCGAGTTTCGACATTACCGGCTCGATCACGTTGAACGGGATGCACAGGCTCATGGTACCCACGCGAGCGTTCATCTTGATCTCGAAACCGATGACCACCACCACTTCGTTGGGGGCGACAATCTGCACCAAGTGCGGGTTGCTCTCCACTTCCGCCAGCCCGAACTCGACCGGGACCAGGTTTGACCATACCTCGGTCATGCAAGCCAACGCCCGGTCGGTGATTCGCTTGACCAGGCGCAGTTCGATCATTGTCAGTGGGCGCTGGGGAATGAACATGTCCGCGCTCGAGCCGCCCAACAACCGGTCAATAATGGGGTAGATGATCAGCGGGCTGATCTCCAGGCACATCTGCCCCTCGAGGGGCTCAGCGGTCAGGAGGTTGAAGTTCGTCGGATTCGGCAGGGAGTGGATGAACTCGCTGTAGGTCAACTGCTCGATCGTGGCGACCCGCACCTCGACGATGGTCCGCAAAAAGCCCGAGAGCGACGCCCCCAGGTTCCGGGCGAAGCCCTCGTGAATACTCTCCAGGGAGCGCATCTGATCCTTGCTGACTCGCTCAGGGCGCTTGAAATCGTAGGAACGAACCTCCTTCTGGACGACCATCTCGCTCGCCGCGGCAGGACCGGCGGTAGCGGCACTGTCTTCAAGCCCGCCCGAATCAACGGCGGCCAATAGCGCATCGACCTCACCTTGATCCAGAACGTCCGCCACGACCACAACCCCAAAGACGACAAGTTTCCCTGGCGCACGGATTATCGGACATCCGTGCCGACCGACTTGAATGAACCGGCCTCTCTACCGCACTGCTTTCATCGGCATTTGCGAGTATAGTGCGACAGAGGATACGGTCCTTGAGCATGCGCCTTGAGCCTGACAACCCCGAAAAGCACCTGACGCCGGCGCCGGCGATACCACGCCTGCCCGTTATCGCGGGGGGGCTCATCATCCTGTTGGCCACGTTCGCGGCGTACGGTCCCGCCTTGTCCGGCGGTATCCTCTGGGACGATGACCGGTATGTCACCGAAAACCCCCTGCTGTTTGCGGGCGACGGCCTTTGGCGGATTTGGACCAGCCCGCGGGAATCGCCTCAGTATTACCCCTTGGTCTTCAGCAGTTTCTGGCTGGAGGCGCACCTGTGGGGGCTGTCCACGTTCGGGCTGCACATCGTGAACGTCGCTTTGCACGCGATCAACGCCATTCTGTTGGGGTTCGTGCTTCGCCGCCTACGCGTTCCCGGGGCTTGGTTGGCCGGCGCCGTCTTTGCCTTGCACCCGGTTCAGGTGGAGTCGGTGGCCTGGATCACCGAGCGTAAAAACGTCCTGTCGGGCCTATTCTATCTGATGTCGCTCCTGGCGTACCTGAGGTTTGTGGATCGCGGGCGATGGGGCGCCTATGCGCTCTCGCTGGTGCTGTTTGTCTGCGCCATTCTTAGCAAGACGGTGACCTGTTCCTTGCCGGTCGCCATCCTGCTCTGCCAGTGGTGGAGATCAAATCGGCTCGGCCGGCGCGAAGTTCTTGGCATTCTGCCGTTCTTCATCATCGGCGTCCCGCTGGGTTTGATGACTGTTTGGTTGGAGAAGCATCACGTCGGCGCGATCGGGGAGGATTGGCAACTCTCGGTGCTGGAGCGTGGGCTGGTCGCCGGTCGGGCCCTGTGGTTTTACGCGGGCAAGCTGGTCTGGCCGGCGAAGCTCGTGTTCAATTACCCGCGCTGGCACATCGACGCTTGGGCATGGTGGCAGTACTTGTATCCCGCGGGGTTTCTCGTGGTGGTCGCCTTGTTGTGGGGGGTGCGGAGGCGCATTGGCAAGGGCCCGCTGTTCGCCGTTGCCTTCTTCGCCATCACGCTGACGCCGGCACTGGGGTTCTTCGACGTGTATCCCTTCCGGTATTCCTTTGTGGCCGATCATTTCCAGTACCACGCCAGCATGGGATTAATCGTTCTGGCGGCCGCGGCGGTGACACGGGCCCTGCGGCGTTTGCCCGGTGTGCGCGGTGTTGCCGTCATGAGCCCGGCCCGACTGGTGTTTCTGTTGCCGCTGCTCTGCGGCGCGCTGACCCATCGCCAGGCAAGCCTGTACGCGGACGCCGAGACGTTGTGGCGCCGCACGATCGCGGACAACCCGTCTTCGTGGCTGGCACGGTACAACCTGGCGCTGCTGCTCGTCCGAGGCCAGGAGCAGGATGACGAGCGGGTTGCCCAGGCCCAAGCGCACCTTCGAACGGTCCTGGACCTCAACCCGCGCTCCGCCGCCGCTCACCGGAGTTTGGCTATCATCGCCGGGAAACGAGGCGACCCTAACGGGGCGATGGACCATTTCCGCGCCGCTTTGGACATCCGCCCGGACGATCCGGAAGCGCTGTACAACATGGCCAAGGAACTCATTCGCGTTGGTGACGTCGCGGGCGCGATTCGCGCGTATGAGGCGTGTTTGGCCAGTGATCCAGAGTGTGCCCCGGCCCACAACAACCTGGGGCGCATCTTCCTCGAACGCGGGGATCGGCAACGCGCCGCCATGCACTTCGATTTGGCCCTCCAAGCCGGCCCGTGGTACGCACCGGCTTTGCACAATCAGGGCATGGTGCATGAAAGCAAAGGTCACTATGGAGAAGCCATCGCTTACTACTACCGCGCCCTTGCCGCGGATCGGACCCTGGTCGACTCCTGGTTTCGAATGGGCGTTTGCTTGCGTGCTGGTGGCGACCTTGCCGGCGCCGCATTGGCGTATCGCGAGGCCATCAAGCTGCGCCCCACTCACGCTGATGCACTCGCCGACCTAGCGGCGATGGCGCATGATGCCGGGCGCCTCGAAGAGGCGGCTCAGGGCTACCGACGCGTGTTGGAGTTGAATCCGCACGACCAGGCCGTGCGACACAATTTGAGTTTGGCCTATCAGCAACTGGAACGCTACGCCGATGCCGCGGCTGTGTTGGAGCAGGGCGTGAGGCTTCAACCGGACGATCCGGACGCGATCCACAACCTTGCACAGTTGCTGGCGGGTTGCCCGCAACGGAACGTCCGCGACGGTCCGAGAGCGGTTGCGTTGGCGTTGAAGGTGGTGCAGACTCGCGGTTCCCCGCAAGCGCTGCGCACGCTCGCCGCCGCCTATGCGGAGGTGCGGGACTATGATCGCGCCGCCGAGTCCGCCGAGAAAGCGCTCGAACTGGCCCGATCGCTCGGCTTGGCCGACCTGGAGGAGCAGCTCGCACGGCAACTCCGCGAGTACCACGTCCTTCTGCGCAGTTCGCCGGGCGTCCCGTAGGCTTTCGCAAGGCAAACGTCCGGTTTTCCCGCCCGCCGCGCAGGTTCTTGGGATGGCGTGTGGACGCCACGCGCATTCAGTCGTTCGCCTCGGCAAGTTGCCTTCGCCCCGTCAAGAGTCAGGACCGGGAAGTCAGTGAAGGGGCCGAGACGAGGCAGATCAAGTTGGTGGCTGAAGAATACGGAAGTCTGCCCACAGACCACGTTTTCCGGCACGTCTTTATCTGCACAACTCCGCAGACGCGATGTTCTCGGAGGGAACCCGTTGATTTTGGAGATGCGTCAAGGTACCCTTAAACTGTGTCTGCGTGGCCGTCGAGTGATATGGGGATTCCAACTCGGCCGAGGACGCCCGCGCGCAAAGGCTCTTGAGCAGGCGTGGCCGACGTTGATTGCAGGGCGGAGCCGGTATTAGCAACTTGACTTTCCGGCCCTGTATCGCTTATAAGGGATCTACACCTGCGCATGACCTTCCTCAGGGGGCCGGATAGAATGCAGCTCTTCAACAGGTATGGTTTTGGGATCGCCCGAGTCACGGCGCCCGTGGTGGTGTTGGCGACCTGTGCGGTCATGGTGATCTGCGGCCCGCAGTCTGCTTTCGCGGCGGAGCGGACGGTGCTCTGCGAAGAATTCACCAGCCTTTGGTGAGGGTCCTGTGGCTACGCGGGTCCCGCGTTGAGCACGTTGACGGATGTTTATGCGGACTCTTTCGCGTTCGTGCAGATCCACAAGGACGATGACTACTCCACCACTTGGGGAGATGACCGGTGGACGTTCTACGGGGCAATGTACACGCCCACCGCCGTTTTTGACGGGGCCGATCTGCTCGAAGGGTCGGTTTCAGACAGTGATCAGCAGTATACCATTTATCGGACCAACCACTTTCTTCCCGGGCGGGCCATACCCACCGATGTCACCATCGATATCAGTGCGGCGCCTGTCGGCGGGCAAACCTACCACGTTACGGTCGAGGTAGGCATCGAGCCGGACGGTACCGGCAAGACGATGCGCATCTACACGGTACAGGTGTTGGACCACTGGCCGCCGGAGAAGCCTTATCATCGTAACACCTTCAAGCAGGCGGCGTCCCCGGTTGACATCACCTTGGCCCCCGGCGGATCGCAGGCGGTCGAGACTGACTTGACTTTCGACGCCGACAGTTGGGCCGCTCAAGAGGACATCAAGATCGTGGCCTGGGCCCAGGGTCCGGAGGACCCCGGTCCGGTGGAGGTGTATCAGGCGAAGGTGCGGCTTTGGCCGCTGATATCCCTTCCAGGGGACGCGGACGGCGATGGTCACCTCGACGGCGACGACAACTGCCCGCAACGCTACAACCCGGACCAGGCCGACGTCGACATCGACGGGGTCGGCGATCTTTGTGATAACTGCACCACGAACGGAAACCCCGATCAGGTGGACGCGGATGAAGATAGCTTCGGTGACATCTGCGATAACTGTCCGGTCCTACACCATGTCAACCAAGAGGACACCGATGGTGACGCCGTGGGCGACCCCTGCGATTCCTGTCCGGAAGTCGAGGCCCCGGCAGGGGTGGATCAGTTCGGTCGATCGCTGGGCACTATCGATCTGGACTGCGACGTGGACCTGGACGACCTGGTCCTGTTCGTGGATTGCATTGGCGGTCCGGCGGGAATCACACCCCCTCCGGGATGCGACTCGGCGGACTTCGGCCGGTCGGACGTGGACGAGGACGGCGACGCCGACCTCGCCGACTTCTCCGTGTTCAGTGTGAACTTCACCGGCCCCCTGGAAAGCCCGGCGCTGTACGTCGGCGGCGCGTCCTGCGTGGTCTGCCATGGCGACCAGCACGCTGACTGGGGCGGTACGATCCACGCGACGGCGTTTGACACTCTGATCGGCGCCGGCGAGGAGGACAACGAGTTGTGCTTCCCGTGTCACGCGGTGGGGTACGGGAAGGCCAGCGGGTTCGTAGACCTGAACACTACGCCGCACCTGGCCGACGTGCAGTGCGAGAACTGTCACGGGCCGAGCAGCAACCATAACGCCGACCCCGACAACGTAGACCTGGACGTGAATCTCAGCTCGGACTTGTGCGGCGCGTGTCACCAATCCTGTCACGGCCTGTGTGGCGAGAACCACCATCCTCAGTTCGAGCAGTGGTCTACCTCGAAGCACTCCGAGGCGTTGATGACCCTGTGGATGGATCCCGACTCCCAGGACGAATGCCTGCAATGCCACTCGACGGACTACCGACTTGCCCCTGAGGGCGAAGAGCCCACCCTATGGGAGGCAGTCTACAGTGTGGAGTGTGTGGCTTGCCACGATCCACATGGTAGTGCCAACGTCGGGCAGCTCCGCTTGGCGCCGAGGTTGTTGTGTGCCCAGTGCCATACGATGGACGGCGCCGTACCTAGCGCGGAGCCCGAGCAACCGCAGGTGGAGATGTTGCACGGGTTCGGCGGGTTCGAGTTGGACGGGACGCCGTTGAACGGGCCTTATACCGAGCACTGGTGGGGCATCCCCGACGAGTGCGCCGCCTGCCACGTGCACGAGGAGCCTTACGGCGGGCCTGAGCAACCGGTCAACAGCGGGCACACTTTCGAGTCCAACCTGCGGGCCTGTGAGCCCTGTCATTCCGAGGCGACGGCCACCCTGCTGGTCGCCATGGCGCGGGAGGAAGTCGAGGCCCGTCTGGCCACCATCGCCCACTATTATGATCCGGGCGACCCGCTGTATGTTGATCCGGGGACGCTCACCCCGGAAGAGTTGGCGGAGTACGAGATTGCGACGTTCAACTACGAGTTCGTCATGAACGATAAGTCCTACGGTTCGCATAGCGGCGGTTACACCCGTGCGTTGTTGAGCGAAACGGAATCCTTCTTTGGGATTCCCCCATGGTTGCCTCTGCTGCCCCCGGGCGAGGGCTTCGGAGGGAGGCTGGAGGCCCTGCCTACAAACGTAACCCAAGGGGAGGTTTACCGATGAGGGTTAGTCGCCGCGCATTTCTCAAAGCTGCCGCCGCGGCGGCGGTTGCCGGCCGGCTTAGCCCGGCCGCCCTGGCGAAGCTGGGAAGTATTCTGCGGGGCGAAGGGGACCCGCGTGTCATCTGGCTGCAAGGGTCCGGTTGCGACGGATGCGCGATCTCTTTTCTGAACAGCGTTCACTACACGACGGTCGACGATCTGCTCACCAATACCCTCGACGTGGAGTTTCAGAGTAACCTCATGGCCGCGGCGGGCGATCTGGCGGTTTCCGCGGCCCAGACAGCCGGCGCCCAACCGGGTTACATTCTGGTAGTGGAGGGCGCCATCCCCATCGGCGCCAGCGGTAAGTATTGCAGCCTGTGGACCGGCATGAGCATGCACGACGGCCTGATTGACTTCGCCCAGAACGCCGGCTTCATTATAGCTTTGGGCGCCTGTGCCGCGTACGGAGGCATCTCCGCGGGTGCTCCCGACCCGACCGAGGCCAAGGGGGTCGAGGAGATTCTTGGGAGCGACTCCCGGCTGATCAACGTGCCCGGCTGCCCGGCCCACCCCGATTGGTTGGTGGGCACGATCACGTACCTACTGACCAACGGTTACGCTCCGCCGCTGGACGCGCATCGACGCCCCCTGGAATACTTCGGAAGACGCATCCACGACAACTGCTTAAACAGGCGGACGTACTGCGGCGAAGGCATCTTCGCCGGCCAACTCAGCGAAGACGGTTGCATGGAGTTCCTCGGCTGCAAGGGCAAACACACCCATTCCGATTGCTACATGCGCAAGTGGAACAGCGGCGGTGCCGGTGAGTACGGCGTGAACTGGTGTATCGGGGCTCGCAGCCCCTGCCTCGGTTGCGTCGAGCCGACTTTCCCGGATGGCATGTCGCCTTTCTACGCGTACTTGCCGGCGCAGAAACAAGGCGAAGACGGCACCGGTGCCGATAAACAACTATCCGCAAAGGGGATGGTTCGCAGCGCGAACCCCACGGTTGCCAGCCGGCGCGTCCCCAATGAAAGCTGACCGCCCACGGAGAGGATTCAATGGCGACGACAATAACCATCGATCCGGTCACCAGGATTGAGGGTCACCTGGAAATCGAGGTCACCGTCGATTCGGTCCGCGGCGAACAGCAAGTCGTCGACGCCAAGAGTGCGGGCACGATGTTCCGCGGGTTCGAGATCATCCTGGCCGGGCGCGATCCACGCGATTCCGCTCAGTACACCCAGAGGATTTGCGGCGTGTGCCCGGTCTCCCACGCCATGGCCTCGTGTCTGAACCTGGACAACGCCTTTGGCGTCGCCGCACCGGACAACGGCAGGATCTTGCGCAATCTCGTGCTGGGGGCCAATTTCATTCAGTCGCACGTGCTACACTTCTACCACTTATCCGTCTTGGACTACATCGACACCACCGGTCTGCTGGACATGTCGCCCTGGACGCCGCGCTACGTCACGCCCGACATGGCGACCGGTTCGACGGCGGAGGCTCTGGTGGACAACTACCTCGTCGCGCTGGAAATGCGGAGAAAAGCCCACCAGATGGGTGCCATCTTCGGCGGCAAGCTCCCCTGCACGGGTTCGTTCGTTGTCGGCGGGTGTACGGAAGTCGTCACGGTGGAGAAGGTCGCCGACTTCAGAACGCTGCTGACCGAGGTCCGCGCCTTCGTTGACAACACATACGTGCCGGATGCGATGGTCTTAGCCGGCCTGTTCCCCAGCTACTATGGGATGGGCACGGGTTGCGGCAACCTGCTCGCCTTTGGCGTTTTCGACCTGGATTCGACCGGCACCAACAAACTGTTGGGGCCTGGACGCTACACGAACGGTGGGTCGTATTCGGTCGACCCCGCCCAGATCACCGAGTACGTCAAGCACGCCTGGTATACGCCTGCCAGCGGGAACAAGAATCCCGCCCAAGGAGTGACAGAGCCTGATGCCGACAAGCCCGACGCGTATTCGTGGTTGAAAGCGCCCCGCTATGCGGACGAGGCGCACGAACTGGGACCGCTGGCCAGGATGTGGGTGAATAACGAATACACGAACGGCATCTCCGCCATGGATCGGATCGTGGCGCGGGCCGACGAAACCAAGCTCATCGCCGACGCGATGGACGGTTGGCTCGACCAACTGGTGCCGGGCGCGCCCACTTGCACTGCCAACGCCGTTCCCGAGCAGGTGACCTCGGTGGGGCTGACCGAAGCCCCCCGCGGCGCACTGGGACACTGGATGGATGTCGATGGCTCGGTGATTACGCGGTATCAGGTGATAACGCCCACCAACTGGAATGTCTCGCCCAAGGACGACCTTGACCAGATGGGTCCGCTCGAGTCGGCGTTGGTGGGCGTTCCGGTGGCCGATTTGGCCAAGCCGGTTGAGGTGCTGCGGGTGGTACACTCGTTCGATCCCTGTCTGGCTTGTGCGGTACACATGGTCCGGCCCGCCGATCGTGCGGGAGGAACTCGTGTGCTGATTCGTCCCGGGGTCCTGTAGGAGCGGGGTCAGGATGCCGTTGCAGACTCAACCACGCTGTCAAACGCGGACCCTGCCCTGTCCGACGCTGGTCTTGGGAGTGGGGAACATCCTCCTGCGCGACGAAGGCGTGGGAGTCCGGGTGGTGGAGGCGATGGGGCAACTGGAGTTGCCGCCCGGCGTCGAACTCGTCGACGGTGCCACTGCCGGACTTGATCTGCTCGACTTACTGGCCGACCGCGGCAAGGTCATCGTCATTGATGCCATCGAAGGTGACAGCGAGCCGGGTACCGTGCTCCGGCTCCGGCTCGAGGACTTGGTGCCGCGTGATGGGCAAAGTATCTCGCTGCATGAGATCGGCGTATTGGAGACCTTGGCAGTGGCCGGACAACTCGGCATCGCCCCGCGAGACGTGATCGTCTTCGGCGTCAAGCCTCACAACGTGGGTTGTGGACTGGATCTTACTCCGGAGATTGCCGGACGGGTGCCCGAGATTGTCGAGTTGGTGCTGGCGGAGTTGGGGAACAACACGAGGGTGGAGCCGTCGAGGCACGCCCAGGAACGAGGAAGATAACCATGAAGTGTCTGGCGCACATGTCGGTTGTGCTATTGCTGCTTCCGTGCGTGAGGCAGACGGCCCAGGCCGAGCCGGCCTGGGGCGGTAACTGTCTGAGCTGCCATAGCCAGTTGCAGACGGGCATGCTGTTCGTGTACGGAGAGGACACGACAGCCGATCCGGATGAAAGCGCGACCGGTGCACCGGACCGGGGACCCTTGCCGGTCTTTCAGGTGACCCCCTGCGACACGAGGACGCTCACGGTGGACCTGATCGGGTTTGACACTGACGACGTCTACGCCGTCCAACTTACGCGGCTCAGGTTCAACGGCGTGGAGGGCGGCGGACAGTTGGCCTACACCGGCGATTGCGCCTGGCCGGAGTGGGGTGAGGATGCGGTCTACTACTCCGATCCAGTGGTCGGCCACCGCTGGGGGACAGGGCCCGCGACCTTCACTTTCGACATTGACGTCGAACCGGGCGCAGGTTACGACTACTACGACCTCGTTTTCGCCGTGGCGGGCAAGTTCGAAGATGGCGGCGGACTGTTCTATGCCGAAGAGCACTTTTACCTGGAAGTCTTGGTCATGCCCGCTGACCTGGACGAAGACGAGGACGTCGATCTTGTTGATTTTGGCACGTTCCTCGGCTGTTTCGGCGGTCCGGGGAACTCAACCCCACCGGGTGAATGCAGCCAAGAGGTCTTTGACGCCTGTGACTTCGACCAGGACGACGACGTTGACCTGGGGGACTTCGCCACGTTTCAAGACGCGTTTACCGGCGATTTGACTCCGTAGTCTCCAGTAGCCCTTCGAGCGACTCCCCTGGTGTTGGTTCCTCCACTTGTGTTCACTTGGCTGGAGATCGGACAGAGACGCAGATAGGGATGGGAATACTCCCGGAGCCGAATGGCCTCTCTGTTCTGAATATGGTCCAGGACGAAGTTCGCCGGAATCTCCGGCATCAGCTGCGGCACAAAGCCCCGTCCGCTGCATGTCGCTGTTCGCATCCCATCCTCGCCTGATCGGTCATGATAGGCTGGGTATCAGCAGCCACGCTGGATAGCATCCATGGAACACCGCGCCATGGACGAACACGAAGAGGGCAATGGCCGTGTCCTTCCGGGGAGCGTGTATGACCTGGTTTGAGCGGCCCGGTATCGTCAGCCGTGGACCGACGCGCTCGCTAACACCCCTTGGCAGTATTGGCAGCCGCTACGCTTGGCAAACGTCGCCGGCCGCTCCGTGCGAGGACGGCGCAGCATCTCGCTGGTGGCGGAACATCGGTGAAAATCCGAGCGGTGTTTGTTGCGTCAAACCGCGCTTGCGACTCTCGTTGCCGGTCTCCGTCACCCGACCGTTTACGATCAAGAGAAACCGACAGCATTGCCGACAGAATGACGTTCCGGCAGATCAGGAGGATCCGCCGGCGATCACACGAGGCTCAGGATGAGCGGACCGGTCGGGATTTCCCTGCGCGATCGCATCGAAGGCAAATGGCAGATTCCCACGCTGTTTGTCGCCGTGGCGCTGCTTGTCGGTTCCCTATTCCGACTTGGATCCGTGCGGGAACCTCCGGCGTTCGATCTCAGGCTCGCCCAGTTGTCTGCTCGGGTGGAGGACGGGTTCTGCACGTCTGCTGTTGAATACGGCACGCGCCTGGTCGATTGCGAGGACATCTCCGCCTCCGAGCGTGGGCAGATCCACCAGCAATTGGCCAGGGCGCACTACTTGCGGGCCGAGAACGAGCGCCAAACCAACGCCGTACAGGCCGAGATCGTGCAGGACGAATACGCTACGGTCCAGCGGTTGGGCGTGGACCTGCCCGCTACGGACTTTGTGCGATTGGGCAACACGTACGTCTGGGAGGAGAAGTACGGGGCGGCGATCGTGCATCTCCAGAAGGCGGTGGAAGTATCGTCCGGCCCAGCCCTGGACATACGCCGGCGAATCATCGAGTTGGCCTTGGGCAAGATAGGCTCGACGCCCGCGGAACTGTTGCCGCGGGTCGATTCGTTCATCGCGGAGGCCCAGGAGGACCCGCCGCTCCTGCACTGGGCGGCGGGCGTGCGGCTGGATTTGCTCGCCGCGGAGGGGCGCAACGAGGAAGCCCTGGCGTTTCTGGAGGAACTGCGAAACCGGTTCGCGTCCACGCCGTGGGATGACGCCTACGAATACCTGATGGATCTGACGCTGTACCGACTCGGTCGGCATGACGAGGCCGAGCGGCGCCTGCGCGCGTTGCGCAACCGCCTGTCGAGTTGGGACGAACTCTACGCCAGGACCGGCTGGTTGTTGGGGCGCGTGGTGCTGTCGGACGGCGGGCCGCAAAGACCGGAAGAGGCTTTGTCCTTCTTCAGAGACGTGGTCAATTCGGCGGTGGACACGGTTTACGAGTCCGCCAGTCATGTGGGTATGGGCGAGGCCTTGGCGGCGCTGGAGCGGTTCGAGGAATCGCAGGATCATTACCGCCGCGCGATGGCGTTCGCCAAAGGCGATGTCGAGTTCCACGGTTCGTCGTTGTTCTCTCCGGACGTGGTCCGCGCCTCGGCCACCGTGGTGGCGGAGAATCTGCGGCGGGAGGGGCGTATTGAGGCACCGTTGCGGTATTACGAGGTGGCTTTGTCGCTGGTGAACCGCCGGGATGAGGAGCTAGTCTCGGAGTACCTGCAGATTCTGGGCGATCTCCGGGCTGCGCTGGCCGGCTCTCTGCGTGCCAAGGCCGCTGATCTGCCCACTGACGAGGAAGCTCAGCGTGAGCATCACCAGCGTCTGCTGGATGATGTTCGTTATCTGTTTCTGGAGGCGGGGGAGACGTTTCAGGAGCTGGCGCGGGTCAACTCGCTCAACGAATCGCGCGCCGCGGAGGCGACGTGGCGTGCCGCGGACATGTTCGACGAGGCGGGTGACACACGACGTACCATCGCTGTTCTGGAGCAGTTCGCCCGCGAGCGCTCGCAGAACGAGCGTCTGCCGCGTGTCCTGCTTCGCCTGGGTCAGGCGCGGCAGGCCCTTGGCCTGTACGGTGAGGCAATCGAAGCCTATCAGGGCAACCTGCGGCGCTTTCCGCGGACGCCCGATGCCGGCAGCGGTCTGATCCCGCTGGCGCGATGTTACATGGCGTTGGGCGGGCTGGAGAATCTCCAACTCGCCGAGACGACCCTGGTGGATCACATTCTGGACGATTCCCCCGTTTTCAGCCCCGAAGCCGAAGAGTTCCGCGACGCACTCTTCCTGCTGGGGGACCTGTACAGTTCCGACGAACGGTTCGAGCCGAGCATCGCGGTGCTCGAGGAGGCGTTGCAGCGCTACCCCCAGGACGAGCGCGCCGTTCGCGCGGAGTTTCTTCTGGCGAACGGATACCGCCGCAGCGCCCTGGCGTTAAAGCAAGACCTCCAGGACGACGCGAAGGCATTGGAATGGCCCCGTATTCGCGTGGAGACGAAATCGCGCCTGGAGCGCGCCGCCGAGCTGTTCTCCCGGTTGGTTCGCACCTTCGACGGGGCGGGTGCGGATGACCTTGACGTCGTGCGGAAGCTGGTCTTGAAGCAATCGCGCCTCTACCAGGCCGACTGCCTGTTCGAACTCGGGCGACACAACGAGGCGGTCGCGATCTACGAGACGGCCGCGTTTATCTACCGTGACGAACCGACGGCCTTGTCCGCTTACGTACAGGTGCTTAACTGTCGCTTGTCACTGGGGCAGTTGGAGGAAGCCCGGGCGGCCCTGCGCCGGGCACAGTACCTGCTGAAGATCATGCCCGATCGGGTGTTCGGGGGCGACTATGTCGGGCAGAGCCGTGAGGAATGGGAGCGTTTTCTGGACTGGCTGGACCGGGCCAAGTTGCTGGGAAGCGAGCAGGGGCCGCGCTGACCGCGCCGGTCGACGAGAAAGGTGGGTCTGATGTCCGCATCGGGCGAAACAACGACGGAAGCCCCCCCCGGGCGGGCGGTGATGGACTTGCTCGGCAGGCAACTCGGGCTGTTCCGACAACTCGAGCAGTTGGCCGACGCGCAGCACAAGGCGATCGAGGTCGACGACACCCGACCTCTTATGGAGTTGCTCTCGCGGCGGGCGAAGCTGACCTCCGCCCTGACGCGACTGAACGCGGAGCTGGCGCCGTATCGCCGGTGCTGGGACGACACGAGAAAGACACTCGTGCCCGAGGATCGCCGGACCTTGGACGAGATGCTCGAAGAGGCGGGCACGCGCCTACGCCGAATCCTGGACCGGGACGAGGCAGACGGGCGCCTGCTGGCCGCCAAGAAGGCCGGCATGGTTCAGAGCATGGACGAGTTGGATACAGCCCGCCGCACGCTGAGCGCCTACGGTGATACAGCCGCCGCCGCCGGCGGTTCGTCGGTTTTGCACGGTACGGAGGCGTAACCTTGAGCGTCGTATCCGCAACCCGCCCCGAGCGAACAACCACGTTGGATGCCATTGTCACGGCGTACAACGACGTGACCGAGCGGCTCAAGCACTCGCACGATCGTCTTGCCGACGAGGTTCGCAGGCTTCGCGACCAACTGGACGAGAAGAACCGTGAACTCGCGCGGCGTGAGCGGTTGGCCGCCTTGGGCGAGATGGCCGCCGGCGTCGCCCACGAAATCCGCAACCCCCTCAGCGGAATCAACCTGTACGCGTCGGTGCTGTGCCGCGATCTGGTCGACCGCCCCAAGTGCTGCCAACTCGCCGAGAGGATTGTGAGCGGCGTGCGCACGCTGGACAGCATCGTCGGCGACATTCTGGCGTTTGCCAGTCAGGGCCCGGCGGATTGCTGCCCGGTCGCGGTCGAGCAGGTGGTGCGTGCGGTCCTCGAGTCGGCGGAGGCCCGGCGGCAGGCGTCGAACGTCACCGTCCACGTCGCGCCGAACGTCGCCGGCGCGGAGGTCGTCGGGGACTTCAATCAACTACAACGCGCGGTTCTGAACATTACGCTCAACGCCATCGACGCCGCCGGTCGCGATGGAAACGTGTGGATCTCCGCGGCGGAGGTGGACGCCGCGGCACAGACGTCAATCGACATCGCCGACGACGGTCTCGGTATCGACCCGTCGATGCGCGAGCGGGTCTTTAATCCCTTCTTCACGACGAAGGACTCGGGGACCGGGCTGGGGCTGGCGATCGTGCACGGCATCGCCGAGGCCCACGGTGGTCGTGTCTGCGTGGAAGCCCGCCCGGGAGGCGGCGCATGGTTTCGTTTGGTACTGCCATCGGCGGGAAGCGAGTAGGCCTCGGCAACGGTCTTGCCTCGCTCCGGGGCTGACAAGGAGGTGGTTGCATGGCACGGATTTGCGTGGTTGACGACAAGGCCATGATGCGCGAGTCGGTGGCGCTGATACTGACTCGAGCGGATCATCAGGTGGAGACATTCGAAGATCCGACGGCGGCGCTGGCGGCGGTGCTTCGAGGGCAATTCGACCTGGTGTTGACGGACCTGAAGATGCCTCGAATGGACGGTCTGACGCTGATCCGCGAGCTGCGCGAGGCGAACTGCGACGCCCCGATCATCGTGATGACCGCTTTCGGCACCGTATCCACCGCTGTGGAGGCGATGAAACTGGGCGCCTTCGACTACGTCCAGAAGCCGCTCGAAGCGGAGGTGATCGAAGCCCAGGTCGAGCGCGCCTTGCAACACCACTCCCTGTGTCGGGAAAACGAGGCCTTGCGCGCGTCGGTGAGCGACTTCCACGCGCGGCACGCGATGGTGGGGGACAGCAGGCACATGACCGACCTGCGCGTCAAGATCACACGCGTGGCGCAGAGCGATGCGGCGGTCCTGATCAACGGCGAATCCGGAACGGGGAAGGAGTTGGTGGCGCACGCCATCCACACGGCGTCCAACCGCAGGGAGCATCCGATGCTCTGCCTGAATTGCGCCGCGCTGTCGGGGAACCTGCTCGAAAGCGAGTTGTTCGGACACGAGCGCGGCGCATTCACCGGAGCAGACCGTTTGCGCAAGGGGCGTTTCGAGCTGGCCGATGGCGGAACGCTGCTTTTGGACGAGATTTCGGAGATGGCTTTGCCGCTGCAGGCCAAGTTGCTCCGCGTGCTACAGGAAGGGCAGTTCGAACGCGTGGGCAGCAGCGTCACGCGTTGCGCCGACGTGCGCATCATCGCCACCAGCAACCGCAACCTGGAAGCCTGGGCCGCCAAGAAGCGCTTCCGCGCCGATCTCTACTACCGCTTGAACGTACTGCCGGTTCGCCTGGCGCCGTTGCGCGAGCGACCCGAGGACGTGCCCGTTCTGCTGCACCATTTCCTGGACCGCGGGGCCAGACGCATGGGGCGGGACCCCATCACGGTCACACCCGAAGCGCTGCACATCCTCACGAACCACGCGTGGCCGGGCAACGTCAGGGAACTGCAGAACCTCTGCGAGCGCTGTGTGGCGCTGGTGCCTGACGGGATGATAACCGCCCAGATCATCGAAGGCTGGATTCAGAGCAGTGTGGCTCCGGTGGAGACCTTCTCGAGGCTCCGCCCGGGACGCATGCTCGAAGACGTCGAGCGGCAGCTCATCGAACGCACGCTCCGGCAATACAACGGTCATCGGGAGAAGACCGCCAAGGCCCTGGGCATGGGCGTGCGGACTTTGGGCATGAAGCTCAAACAGTGGCGTGAGGAGGCGGCGGCGGAACAGGCCCGCGCCCAAGCGGCGAAGGAGAAGACGTATGCGGCGGTCTAGGGGGTGGCGAGAATTGCCTGACTGCGCAATTTCTGCCGATTGTCGAGAACCGAGGCCGGGTTTCCCAGCCGTGCGAGGGCGGTTGCGATGTCTGGAACAGCTTGTGCACGGTTGTGTGGAGATTTCAGGTCTGTCCTCGTCGGGCCCGGTGGACCGCGTGAGGTTGCCGCGCCATCCGACCGGCTCACGGGCCGGACCTATAGGTGAACGCTGATGTTCTTTGAGAGTTTGCTCAATCGCGGAGCGACCCCGGCCCTGGTGGCGACGATGTCGTACGCCCAGTCGCGGCACAAGATGATCGCCGAGAACGTCGCGAACCTGTCCACGCCGGGCTACAAGGCCAGGCAACTGGACAGCCGGGCGTTTCAGTGTGCATTGGGCGAGGCGTTGGACCGCCGGGTGCGCGACCCGCACAAGCCGTTTGCCATCAAAGGGCGCGAGTTCCACACCGATGCAATCGGCTCGTTGAAGGTGAATCCGTCCCTGAGACCGCCGGACAACGTCCTCTTCCATGACGGCACCAACCTGTCGCTCGAACGGGAGATGGCCGACCTGGCGGAGAACACCATGACACACGAGGTGGCCGCTACGCTGCTCAAGGGCAGGATCGACGGGCTGCGCAAAGCGATCCGCGGCAGGGCATAGGATGAAAGGTCGTCATGTTCGGTGCACTTGACATCAGTACGTCGGCGCTGGTCGCCCAGCGGACCAACCTGAACACGATCGCCGGAAACATCGCGGGATCGCAAACGACGCGGGATGCAAAGGGCAACCCGAATCCGTATCGCCGCCGGGTGGCCTTGATGGCCCCGGGCAATCCGGCTTCCGGTCCGAACGCCCCGGGCGTGCACGTGGCGGCGGTGGTGAACGACCCCAGCCCGTTCAAGCTCGTGCACAAGCCCAGCCATCCCGACGCCATCAAGAGCGGACCCGACGCCGGGTACGTGCGTATGCCCAACGTGGACTACAGCGTCGAGTTAATCAACGCCATGGAGGCGACACGGATTTACGAGGCCAACGTCACGGTCATCGAAGCCACCAAGGGGCTTGCCTCATCGGCCCTGAGGTTGTTGAGCTAGCGACCAAGCGAGAACCGAGGACCCGAGCCCGCACATGGCGGATAGCGGATAGCGAATCGTTGAAGGAGGTTGACTATGGTGAATCCAATTACCGGACCCGGCGGGCTGGACGCCATCGGTCCCGCCTCGGGTGCCAAGCCGACCGACGGCATACAGGCGACCGGCGGCAAGGATTTCAAGCAGATCCTGCTGAATAGTCTGGACGAGGTCAATCGTCTCCAGCAGGAAGCGGACAGCGCCCAGCAGGCGCTTCTGCGCGGGGACACCGACAACGTTGCGGAGGTGTTTACGGCGGTGAACAAGGCGGAGGTGGCCTTCGATCTGCTCATGGAAATCCGCAACAAGCTGCTCGACGCGTACCAGGAAATCAACCAGATACGGATTTGACATGGACGGTCGTCTGATGCGCGCATCGAGAGTGACAGGGACTGAGGCAGGAGGCTGAGGTCACGAGCATGGAATCTTTGAGACGAATGATCCAACAGATCACCGAGCGCTACGGCCTACTCGAGCCCTCGCAGAAGGTGGCGATTGCGCTGTGTGTCGTGGTGATCGCGGGGTGTCTGTACTCCCTGGCGCGCTGGTCCACGAAGCCCACTCTGGTTCCGATCATGGCCAGGGACTTCACTTTCGACCAAATGGATGACGCGGAGGAGGCACTCACCACCGAGGGGATCCCGTTCGAGCGCTCGGGACGCCGCCTGTTGGTCCACGAGAAGGACAAATACAACGCGGTGCGCGTGTTGAACAGGGCCAACGCCCTGCCGGAAGACTTCGAGTTCGGTTTCGCCAAGTTGATGGAGGAGGACGCCACGTTCAAGCCTTCGCAGGTGGTGGAGCACCAGCAGAAAGTGGCCTTGGGGTATGAACTGGCCAAGGTCATTGCCTCTTCGCCTTCCGTGGAAAGCGCGCTTGTCCTCATCCAACAGCAAAGCAAGCGCTCCATCGGACAGCAGCGAGCCAGGCCTTCGGCTTCGGTCAAGCTCACAATGAAGTCCGGCCGACCGGTGACCGAGACGGTGATCGAAGGATGTGCCAGACTCGTGGCAACCGCGGTCCCCGGGCTCAGCCCCCACGACGTAACGGTGTTCGACACACGGACGCTCAAGGCCCACTCGCCCAAGAACCCCGATGAGCTTCTGGAGACCGGCCTGCTCGAAGCCCGCAAGCAGAACGAGCAGCATCTGCTCGCCAAGGTCCTCGCTCAACTCGCCTATATCCCGGGGATTCTGGCGAACGTTTCGGTGGAGTTGGACGGCTCCAAGTCGCGGATCGAGTCCATCTCTTACAGCGAGGCGGAGGTCAAGTCCGAAGAGACCAGCATGACGAAGAATGGTTCCGCCTCCACGCCGGGCGAGACAGGCGTCAACCCCAACACGGGGGTGGCGTTGAACGCGAGCAGCGGGGCCACCGAGAGTGAGAGCGAGGAAAGCCGCACGGAAAACTTCGAGCCGAAGGTTACCGAGCGCAAGGTTGAAGACATAGCCCCCTTTGCGCCCAAGCGGGCCACCGCGGCGATCAACATCCCGCGCAGCTACATCATGAGTGTCGTCACGGCACGGAACCCAGACAAGGACGACCTGCGCGACACCGACACCGCCTTCGTCGATGTGCGCGACGAGGTCTTCACGAGCGTTCGCGGGCAGGTCAAGAGCGTCCTCCATGCCAAGGCGAACGTCGATGTTGAAGTGGACATGTACTACGACGTGGAAGGGGCGGGCGGTGTCGCCGGTGTGGGCGGTGTGCTTGGAATGGCCGGGGCCGACATGACGGCCGCAGCCACGCTCTCCACGACACAGATGCTGACAGGCTACGCCCCGCAGATCGGACTGGCTGCCCTCGCACTGGTGAGTCTGGCGATGATGATGATGATGGTCCGCAAGACCACTCACCTCACGCGCAGTGCCGTCTCCTCGATGCAAGACGAACAGGAGTCTGACGAGTTCGCCGTGGCGGCCGACGGGGCCCTGCTCGTCTCCGGCGGACCGGTGGGTCAGGCGGAGATCTCCGAAGGTTTCCTGGTGGGCAAGGAAGTGGACGAGAAGGTGCTGCACAATAAGGAACTTGACGAGCAGGTTTCCCGATTGGTGGATGACGATCCGGAGGGCGTGGCGGATTTGCTGCGCCGGTGGGTCGAGCAACCCGACTAGAGAGGCACCATGGCCAAGGCACAAGCTCCAAGCTCGTCCGCGGAGGGCGCCAAGTCCGGCAAGCAGTTGTCCGGTGCCACCAAGGCGGCCATTCTGCTGCTCTCGCTGGGGCCCGAGCGGTCAGCCGGGATTATGAAACTGCTGGACAGCCAGATCATCGAGGAAGTCACCCGAGAGATTGCTTCGATCGATCTGGTGGACCAGGCCGAACGTGGAAGGGTGGTCGAGGAGTTCTATCATCTGGCGCTGGCTCGTCAGTACGCCCAGGTGGGCGGAATGGGCTATGCCAAAGCGCTGCTCAGCAAAGCTCTACCGACGGATGATGCAACCCGCATCCTCCAGCAGATCGAACACCAAGTTCACCAGCACCCGTTCTCGTTCCTACAGAAAACTGAAAGCGAAAGCCTGCTTACCTTCATCCAGGACGAACACCCGCAGACGATCGCCCTGATCCTCGCCCACCTGCCAAGCTCGAAAAGCGCCGAGATTCTCACCGGCCTGCCAACCACCAAGCAACTCGAGGTGGTCGCGCGGGTGGCCAACATGGAACAGACCAACCCGGAGGTGATCAAGGAGGTGGAGAAGGGATTGGAAATGCGGTTGTCCGGACTCACGTCGCAGGTGCTGGAAAAGGCCGGCGGTGTGGAGTCGGTGGCGGAGATGCTCAACCTGTCCGACCGCGCCACCGAAAAGGGCATCCTCGAGGCCTTGGAGAGCGAAGACCCCGATCTCGTGGAACAGATTCGACGTCTGATGTTTGTCTTCGAGGATATCCTCCTGGTGGACGACAAGGGAATCCAGACGGTGCTCAAGGAGATCGACAACGACGAGCTTTCCATGTCCCTGAAGACCGCGAGCGACGAACTCAAAGAGAAAGTCTTCGGCAACATGTCCGAGCGAGCAGCCCAGTTGGTTATGGAAGACATGGAATACATGGGCCCGGTCCGGATCAGCGACGTCGAGAGTGCCCAGCAGCGGGTTGTGGACGTGGTCCGCCGTCTGGAGGACGCCGGGGAAATCATCATCTCCGGACGCGGCGGCGAGAAGGAACTGATCGTGTAGTCCTGGGAGGGATCAACAGTGTCTACGGTGATCAAATCAGGTCGGGATTTCAAGTTGGTCAGGCAGTTGACCACGATCGATCTTGCCGATCATCTGGCGGAGGCGCACAAGGTCGTCGACGAGGCCCGCAGCCGTGCTCGGGCGATCACCGCCGAGGCGAAACGCGCCGCCGCCGCCGCCCTCCAGACCGCCAAAAAGGAGGGCTACACCACCGGACATGAGAAAGGCTACCAGGAGGGTTTCGAGGAAGGCCAGGCCCGGGGTCTGAAGGAGGCCCGGGAGCGGTTCAACCGGGAACAAACCACGCTTCGCAATGCGTTCGACGCCACGGTGACGGAGTTCGACACGCGCAAGCGCGATCTGCTGATCGAAGCCCGGCACGATGTGTTGGAGTTCGCCGTCGCTCTCGCCCGGCGGGCGGCCAAGCGCGTCGGGGAGTTGGATCGTACCGCTGCAACCACCAATCTGGAGGAGGCGCTTCGCCTGGTGGCGGACAAGACCGACGTGACCGTACAAGTGAACCCGATCGACGCCGAAACCATGCGGCGCTTCGCCGACGATCTCACTTCGCGGGTCGGGCAGTGCGAACACGTGAACATCATCGAAGAACCGTCAGTCGCCCCCGGCGGATGTACGGTCGTTGCGGGCGGAACCGAGATCGACGCGGGAATCGATACACAAATGGACGAAATCGTGCGCTTGTTGGTGGGGCAGCGCTAAGGATCATCGGATGGGCCTGTTCGAGCGACAGATGGATCTCCTGCACAGCACACTACCCATGCGCGTGAGCGGTCGCGTGTCGGAGGTGACGGGTCTGACCGTCGTGGCCGACGGCCTGCCGCTGCCGCTCGGGGCGATGTGCGCGATCAGCGCCCGCGGGGGCGACGAGGTCTTTGCCCAAGTTGTCGGGTTTCGTAGCGACGCCACCATTCTGATGCCTCTTGCGCAGCCGTTGGGGGTGGCGGAAGGCGATCCGGTGACCGGCTCCGGCGCGCTGCAGGGCGTGCCCGTCGGACGGCAGATGTTGGGGCGTGTGCTCGACGGGCTCGGGCGAACCATCGATGACTTGTCACCGTTTCGCGTCGAGGCCCATTACCCGGTCTACGCCGATCCGCCGGGCCCGCTGCAACGCCGACCGATCGAACAATCGCTGGGCACGGGCATCCGTTCGGTTGACGCCATGACCACCGTGGGCGCGGGCCAGCGCATGGGCATCTTTGCGGGCACCGGAATCGGCAAGAGCGTGCTGATGGGCATGATCGCGCGGAACACCAGCGCCGATGTCACGGTGGTGGCCCTGGTCGGCGAGCGCGGGCGCGAAGTGGGCGACTTCATCCGCAAGGACCTCGGCGAAGAGGGCTTGAAAAACACCGTGTTGGTGGTGAGCACCTCGGACGAATCACCGGTTCTGCGTGTGCGGGCCTGCTTCCTGGCGACCGCCGTTGCGGAGTACTTTCGCGATCAGGGGGCCAGCGTGTTGCTGATGATGGATTCGCTGACGCGGATGGCGATGGCACAGCGTCAGATCGGTCTGGCCTCCGGCGAGCCCCCGGCGACCAAGGGCTATCCCCCAAGCGTGTTCGCCTTGCTCCCACAGTTACTGGAGCGGGCCGGGCACACCGACCGCGGAAGCATCACCGGTCTGTATACGGTGCTGGTGGAAGGGGACGACATCAACGAGCCCATTTCCGACGCCACCCGCGGTGTTCTCGACGGGCACGTGTGGTTGTCGCGAGCCCTGGCGAATCGCGGGCACTATCCGGCGGTGTCGACGCTGGAAAGCATCAGCCGCGTCATGGTGGACGTCGTGGACAAAGACCACATCGCCGCCGCCGCCGCCGTCCGCCGGGTCCTGGCTGTGTGGGCGGACATCGAGGACTTGGTCAACATCGGCGCCTACGTCGCGGGGAACAACGTGGACTACGATCTCGCCGTGAAGATGAAACCGCGCATCGACGAATTCCTGCAACAGGACATGGTGGAGAGGACATCGTTGGAAGACACCCGGGCGGCTGTCGTCGCGCTGGGTAAGGCGATTGCTGCGGCTCGCGAGCAACTTATCGCGAGGAGCGGAAAGCAACCTGCGACGGTTGCCTGAGGATGAGGAGTGATGGCCAAGAAGTATACGTTTCGCCTCCAGACGGTTTTGCGGTTGCGGAAGATGGCAGAGGACGAATGCCGCCGCCGTGTGGCCGACCGCCTGCGCGAGATCGGACGGGCCGAGTCGGACGTTCGGCGACTCGAGGAGCAGTATGACTGGGAAATCGGCCGCAGCCGCGACGACCAGCAAAGCCCCAGCATGAACGTGATGACGGTCCGCCTGCGCCGTAGCTACATGGGCCATCTCCAGCGCAGCGAGCGCGAATGCGAGGCGCATATTCGTGTCCTGCGAGAGAAACTCGAAGAGGAACAGCGCGCTTTGGCCCATGCGTCCAAGGAAGTGAAAGCGCTGGAGAAACTGCGCGATCGGCAGTGGGAGCGGCATCGCGAGCAGCAGCGCCGCGCCGAGCGGGCCGAGGAGGACGAAATCGGCCAGCAGATGTTCATACGTCCTCGCCTGGTGAGTGTGGAGTAAGCGGATCGTGTCGAAGATGCGCTCGATTTTGATGATCGTCTCGGCCCTGGCGATTTTGCACTTGCTGGCGCTCGGAGGTTTTGTGGGGTATTCGTGGCACAACGGCACACTCAATACCGAACGCGTGGAACTCATCGCGGCTGTTCTGCGCGGAGAGCACGACTCCTCCGTCGAAGACGAAACGGGCTTGGGAGAGGGCGATACCGAAGAGGCCGGCAGCGCGCAGGCGGCGATTGCCAAAGAGCAAATCGAGGAGGAAGTCGCCCGGCGCCAACTCGAACGCGAGAAGGCCGAACTGGAACAGCGGTTGGAACTGGTGAACCGCGAGATGCAGCGCGTTCGGCGCGAACGTGAGTATTTCGAGGATCAGCGCCGGCGCGAAGCCGAAGCCGCCAAGAAGCGCAGCGAGCAGAGTTACCGTGACGGTTCCGAGAAGCAGTTGGAGTATCTGGGAAAGATCAAGCCCAAGGACGCGGTGGGCTACATACTGAGTCGGGACATCGAGGAAGCGGCTGAAATCCTGCGGGCGATGGACACCCGCAAAGGCAAAAAAATCATCGAAGCCGCCAAGACGCCGAGCCAACGCAAGAAGATGGACGAAATCCTCAAGCTGATGCCCGAATTGAAAATGGAGAGTGGCCCCGCCCCTGAGGGCGGCTAGCAGGATTGCCGGATGACACAAACTGCCGCAACCATCATGCAAGACCGCTCCGGCGCATCGCCGCCCCACCAACGTCGGACGGCGGACAAGCGCGAACCGGACCAAACGGCCTTCGCGGAGTTGTGTTCGGCTCTGCGGGTCGGATGCGGCACGGCCCTAATCGCCGCCGGCGCCAATACATCAGCGTCGAGAGCGTTCAAGCCCGCGATACCGAGCGGCTCACGTCAGCGTCGTATCGAACAAATGACCTCGGCGGCACGTGAGGACGCCCGCACCGCCCCCGGCCGGGGTGCCGCTCTGTCCGACGCTGCGGAAGCGAAGGAACTCGGCGGGCGGTCGCAGCGCCTTGGCGCAGAAAAGGAGGCCACCACCGACGTACGAACCGGGCGGGCTCAGGAGTCGGTGACTGCCCACAGCAAGGCAGCCGCACCCAAGGCAACCGCGGCGCAGTACGAGGGCGCCGACGGACTACGCCCGGATGGTCCAGGTCGGTCGGGCTCTTCTTCGCCTCCTGGGGGCTCGACGCCGGTCCCGCCGCACGGCGCGGGCGAACACGAACGAGCCAGCGCGCCGTCGGGACTGGGAAGCGGGGCCAAGGGTATGACATCCAGTGAGGTGCGCGTGGAAGCGGCGCCGCCGACCTCCGCCCGCCTCGCAGCGGTTCAGCGGGCCGCCGCTGCCAAACCGGCGCCCACCGTGGCGCGGCAGATCGCACAACTGCTCAACACCAAGCTAGGGGGGAGCGATGTCGCCCGCACGGCTGACACTTCGGCGATGGCGCGGGGCAACGGTACGCCCGCGCGCCCAAGCACCGCCGCCGCTGCGGGCAAGAAAGCCGATGCGCCGGACCAAGCTGCGAAACCCGGCGAAGCCGCTCGCACCGTCTTCGACAAGCTGGTTCGCAACCTGCGGATGAACATCGGGGCGAAGCAGTCCACCGCGAGAATACGCCTTCAGCCGCCGGAGTTGGGGCACGTGCGCGTGGACGTGAAGATGACCGATTCGCGAATCGACCTGCGCGTGCAGGTTGAAAGCGCCATCGCACGCGAGCTTATCGGCGGACGCATGGAGATTCTGCGCAGCGCCCTGCGGGACCACGGCTTGCTCGCTGAGCGCATCGAACTCGTGGAGCAGCGACCGGAGTCGCAGACCTCCGCCGCACCGGAAGACCCGCGGCATTACGGCGACACGGACCAACCGTCCCTTTACGAAGGACGCGCCGAAGACCACGGCGAACCAACCGAATCACAGAAACTCGACGGCTCGGAAACGCCGGCCGAACCGACCGAAGAGAGCGACGACAGACTCGTGACCGTGCTGGATGCGCGGTTGGACATTCACATTTGACGGTGTGGGACAGCGTTCCACGTCGCCAAAGCCGGGCGGAGCCCGAGACCACTCGCCCCAGCAAGGAGTGAGCTATGGAAACGACGGCCATTACGCCCGGTTCGCTCGGTCTCAACAGCGACAAGCAACACGGCTTCGAAGGGCTCGGCAGCGACGACTTTCTGAAACTGCTCGTCGCGCAGTTGTCCTACCAGGACCCACTCGAACCCACCAGCAACGAAGAGATCGTCAACCAAATATCGAGCATCCGCGACATCGAAGCCTCGACCACTCTGACCAAGACGCTCGAGTCTCTCGCCGAGAGCCAGGGACTCGGGTCGGCGGCGGGCCTGATCGGACAGTATGTCAGTGGAGCGACTGCCGGCCAGGACGGGGCGACCACGTCGATGAGCGGCATCGTGGTGGGACTGCGCGTCGATTCGGACGGCGCGATCATGCTCCTGCTCGACACCGGCGAAGAACTCCCCATGAACAAGGTCGAGCACGTGACCAGCGCCGTCCAGTTCGCCGAAGCCTTCAAGGGGCGCCTGGTCGGTGGAATGGACCGTAGCGATCCGCGGAACCCGATGCCGATCGAGGGAATCGTGACTGGGGTGACCAGCGATTCCAACGGCCGAATCGTGCTCGAGCTCGATACCGGGCGCGAACTGAGGCTGACCGACGTATCGGCGACTTCGAGCGTGGCCGGTGGGGACGCCGAGGGCGGCGTGTCCGAGTAAAGCGAGGGCGATGTGAACACCGCGTCGCGCAGCGATGTCGGACAAGAAACGGAGCAGAAACATGGGGCTTACATCGGCAATGCTCGTCGGGGCGACCGGCCTGCACAGCAATCAGTTCATGATCGACACGATTGGCGACAACATCGCCAACGTGAACACCACCGCGTTCAAGTCGCAGCGCAGCCTGTTCGAGACGCTGTTCTATCGCACGTTGGACGGGGGATCCCCCCCCGCGGACAACTTCGGCGGAACCAATCCCAAGCAGATCGGTTACGGCTCGGGACTCGCCAGCCTGCAACGCAGCTACGCCCAGGGCTCTCTGCAGCCAACCGGCATCAAGTCGGACCTGGCCGTCGACGGCAACGGGTTCTTCGTCCTGCAAACGCCCTCGAGCGACCAGGCATACACACGCGACGGCTCGTTCACCCTGGACCAGAGCCACACGGTGGTGTCGGCTGACGGTTCGTTTGTGCAGGGCTTCGCCGCTGACGGCGACGGAACCATCGTCGAAGGAACACTGTCCAATCTCGTCATACCGCTGGGTCAGCAGCGCGAAGCCGTCGCGACCACCCAGGTGACCCTGGACGGCAATCTGGACGCCTCGAGCGTGGAGGCGTCGAGCGCGGCTGTGGTCACTTCGGGCGCGCTGGTGACCTCGGGCGGAACACCCGCCACCGGATCGACTGCCCTGACCAGTCTGGTGGATGATGCCGACGTTCCCTTGTTCGCCACCGGGGACTTGGTGACCCTCGACGGGTGGCAGAAGGGCGGCGTGGAACTGCCCACGGCGCAGTTGGTCGTCGGCACCGATGTGACCACACTTGCCGACCTGGCTTCGTTCATCGAAACCCGTGCAGGCATCAACACCGACGCCGCCACCGGGGGGACGCCCGGTGTCACCATCGAAAACGGCTCGTTGGTCATTACCTCCAACCTCGGCGAGGCCAACGCGATCAGCATGGATGCGTCGGCCATCCGCAACAGTACCTCGGGCGAGTTGCCGTTCAGTTTCACCGCGACCTCCGCCGCCGGCGAGGGCACGACGACGAGTTTTCTGGCGTTCGATTCGTTGGGCAATCCGGTGGAGGTTCGCCTGCGCGTCGCCCTGGAAAGCAGCAGCACCGCCGGAACCGTGTGGCGCTTCTACGCCGAATCCGTGAACGACACCGACGCGAGCCCCATCGTGGGCACCGGCACCGTCAGCTTCGACCAGAACGGGCAGTACGTTTCCGCCACCGGAACGGACGTCCAGATCCACCGGGCCGGAACCGGCGCCGTCTCGCCCCTGAACGCCACCCTGGATTTCTCCACCGTGACCGGTCTGTCCACGCCCGACCAGGGCTCGAAGCTGGTCATGGCGTTGCAGGACGGCAGCCCGGCGGGCGAACTCATCGACTACGCCATCGATCAGGACGGGATCATCGTTGGAACGTACAGCAACTCGCAGACGCAGGTGCTCGGGCAGGTTGCACTGGCCACCTTCACGAACACCGAGGGGCTCATCGCCCAGGGGGATAATACGTTTGTCACCGGGATCAACTCCGGCGAGGCGATGGTCGGCGCCCCGCGCTCGCTGGGGCTCGGCAGCGTGGAGTCCGGTAACCTCGAACTGAGCAACGTCGAGCTCACGCGGGAGTTCCTCGGTCTGATCACCGCATCGACGGGATTCAGCGCCGCCAGCCGCGTGGTGCGAACTGCCGACGACCTGCTCCAGGAGTTGTTGCTGCTCGCCAGATAACCCCGGCAGGAAGGACACCGAAGGCATGATCACGCTGACGCGACTGAACAACAAGGCATTCGTGCTCAATGCGGAGTTGATCAAGATGATCGAGGAAACCCCCGATACGCTGATCACGCTGACCGGTGGCGACCGGGTGATGGTCCGCGAATCTCGCCAGGACGTGGTCGATAAGGCCATCGACTACGCCAGGCAGATCAGGAGTTTTCAGGTGGTGTGAGTTGGCGAGGGATTCGGGAATCGCGGTCGTGGCGCTCAAACGTGCCCACCGTAGCATCGATATTGGAAGTATGAGCAAGGTAAAGTAGAACCGAGGTTCGCGATGGATATTTCGACAATTGTCGGTCTGATCATGGGCATGGGCCTGATCAGCTTTGCGATTCTGTCGGGCTCGACGGTGGCGGCGTTCGTCGATGGGCCTTCGGTGATGATCGTCGTCGGCGGTGCGTTCGCCGCGGCGCTGATCAGCTTCCCGCTGCGCAAGGTCTTGGGCGTTTCCAAGGTGGTCAAGAACTGCTTCTTCACCAAACCGGCCAATCCCGTCGAACTGATCACCGATCTGGTCAGCTATGCCGAGGTGGCCCGCCGCGACGGTATTCTGTCGCTGGAGAACATGACCAAGGACATCAAAGACACCTTCGTCGTCAGCGGCATTCAAATGGCTGTTGACGGCACCGATCCCGAGTTGATCGAGCAGATCATGGAGAGCGAATTGGAGGCGGTGGCCGATCGCCACGCCGATGGGAAGGCGTTGTTCGACAACATCGGCAAGTACGCGCCGGCGTTCGGCATGATCGGAACCCTGGTTGGACTGGTGAAGATGCTTCAGTCCATGGACGACCCCAGTTCGATCGGTGGATCGATGGCTATCGCTTTGTTGACCACGCTTTATGGCGCGCTGTTGGCGAACCTGATCGCCCTGCCGCTGGCGGACAAGTTGGGGCTGCGTAGCGAGGAAGAGTTGCGGATGAAGTCCATCGTCATTCGTGGAGTCATGGCGATTCAATCGGGCGACAATCCCCGCGTGGTCGAGCAGAAGCTCAAGTCGATCCTGCCGTACAAGATGCGCGGCGGCGAGGAAGCGGCGGCGGCTTAGCGGTGGGCGGTGAGGCCCACACACAGGTTCCCACGGACGTTGTGAGATGAAGAAGAAGCAAAAAAAGGTGGCGGCGGGGCGCCCGAATGGATGGTCACATTCGGCGACATGATGTCGCTGCTCTTGTGCTTCTTTGTCATCATCGTGTCGATGAGCGAGATCAAGAAGGACGACAAGTTCCGCCAAGTCGTCGCGTCGTTGAGGGAGGCATTCGGATACGAGTCTGCCGTGGGGAACACGCCCATGGACACCGATTCCATCAACTCGTTGATTCAGCAGTTGCAGACGGTGATCATCCCTCCGGACCTCAAAGAGAGAGGCGATGCGGATGAAGAGGGCATCGAGGGCCGGGTCTACAGGGTCACCGATGTTCGCGAGGGGATTCACATCGAGATCGGAGGGCGCATAACCTTTGATCGATACAGCGCCGTGCTGCGACCTTTCGGTGGAGAACTCATCCGGCAGATCGCCGATAAAATCCGCGGTAAGAACAACATCATCAAGGTCACCGGACATGCCACCCGCGAGCCCCTCCCCGAGAACCACCTCTACAGCGATTCGATCGATTTATCATACGCCCGGGCTCGTGCGGTCGCCGATGAACTAATTCGTACCGGCGTGCGCCGCGAGCGCATCCGCGTCGTGGCGGCGGGCTCGGCGGCGCCGGTGGAGCGCGACGACTACACCGAGGAACTGCGCGCCCGAAACCGCCGCGTGGAAATCGTGGTAACCGAGGCCCTGGTCGAGGAATACGCCGGGCAACCGTTTACCGGTGAACACAGGGAAGCTCCAGATGTCTCCAGATGACGCCAAGGAACCGATCGCCGATGCGCCGGCCGCCACGAGTGGGAGGAAGAAGCTCCTTACCATAGGAATCGTGGCGGGGATTATGATCGTCGAGGCTGTGGGAATCTTTCTGGCGGTCAGAATGACTGGGGAACCGCCCGTGGCTGAAGGCGCCGAGGCGGCCAAGAGCTCCGAAGATATCCTCGCGCAAATGGACGTGGAGCTGCCCCTGGTCGATTGTGACGCGATTAACCGCAAATCGGGTCAGGGAATCGTGGTGCACTTGTCCTCGTCGGTGCGTGTGGCCGCCAGTGATCAGGAACGCATCACCAAGTTGATCGAGAAACGCCAGAGCACCATCAAGGACCGGGTGCAGATGGTCTTACGCAGTGCCGACCCCCAGCATCTCAACGAACCGACCCTGGATACGCTCAAGCGGCAGATCCAGTCAGAGGTGGGCCAAGTCCTCGAGGACGACGAAGTGATCCTGGAAGTGCTGATCACGCAAATCTTGCAGTCCCGATCCCGTCTTTGATTATACGTGGCGGTTGCCAGGCGCCGATAATACGTTCGCACCCACGACGCCCGAGACCCTTGAGCGGGAGGATTGGCTGAATCCATGGCAGACGAAGATCAAACGCCTGAGTCGTCCGGCGAAATGTCTCAGGAGGACATCGACGCCGCGATAGGCGGAGCAGGCGCAGAAAACGCGCCCGAACCGTCCGATTCGGCGGAAATGTCTCAGGCGGACATCGACGCCGCGATTGGTGGTGCAAGCGCGGAGAATGCGCCCGAACCGTCCGATTCGGCAGAAATGTCCCAGGCGGACATCGACGCCGCGCTGGCCGGTGAGGCCCCGACCGCGGAACCCGAGCCGGTTGCCGAAGAGGCGGGGGTCTTGTCGCAGGCTGACATCGATGCCGCGTTGGCGGGAGCCGGCGGCGATGAGGGGGATCAGAGCGCCCCCGAGGTGGTCGAGACTCGCGTCGATTCCGACGGGCGACCGTTCGACGAGACCGCCGCCGCCATGGCCGCCGCCATCGAGGAAGAGAAGGCCGCCGCTGCCGCGGCTGCCGCCGCGGCGCCACCGCCTCCCGAAACCAGCGCCGTCGCACTGCAGGACTTCACCGGCGAAGCAGGCGAGGAAGGCGACGACGGCAGCGGAATCGGGTTGATCCAGGATGTCGATTTGCGGGTCAAGATCGAACTCGGGCGCACCAAGATGCTGGTCGAGGATGTATTAGCGCTGGCCGAGGGCAGCGTGGTAGAGCTGGACAAGCTGGCGGGCGACCCTGTTGACGTCTTTGTCAACGACCGCCTCATCGCACGCGGTGAAGTGCTGGTCCTAAACGACAACTTCTGCGTGAGAATCAGCGAAATCGTATCGAGCGCTGATGCCCGGCAGGTGGGATAACTGCCGCCCGTCCCGGCGCCTCGATGGTGCGCCTCGGCGGGACCCCAAGGCATGGAGGCCTGAACATGTTCTGTGCATGTGGAGTCCACGCATTCGCGTTCGTGTCCATTCTGATTCAGATGCCGGCGACAACAGGCGACTCGGCGGACCTGCCGCAGCCGCCCGCCGCAGCCGTCGTCACGCCCTCCTCAGGCGTTCCCATCGATGCGGATCATCCCTCTGAAGACTCCTTGCCCAACGTGAAAGACGACCCTCCGGCGGCCGATGCTCAGGGTCCCCCGGCCGACGCCGCGTTCAAATCGGATCGGCTGCGTGCGAAGGTGTTAAAGCGGGCCAGTCCCTCATCGAGCGAAAGTACGACGCGTGAGCGCCCCTGGTACCGCAGCAGCTTTGTGGCCTTGGCGGCGGTGGTTGGGTTGATTCTGTTGGTGAGCTATCTGCTGCGTCGCTATGTGCCCGCGGTGCGAGTTCTGGGAGGCGGGATGCTGAATGTGGTTCAGCGAACCCCGCTTTCGTCGAAGCAGAGTATCGCCCTGGTGCAGGTCGGGCGACGGATGGTTCTGATCGGCATCACGCCCGATCACATCAACTCCCTTTCCGTAATCGAAGACGCCGAAGAGTGTGCCTACTTGCGGGACCGCGCCGGCAAGGACGCCGGCAGGTCGCGCCCGGGTTTCGACAAGCTCCTGTCCGTCGAGGCCGACAGGTTCGATCGTGAACCCCTTGAAGTCCCCATCGACCGGACCGCCCCCGCGGGAGGCCGACGAGCGGCAGACACCTCGAAGCACGTGCGAGACACGAGAGGCCATCTGGAGGGGATGCTGAAGAAGTTAAGAGGGATGCAGGTGGAATAGGATCGCCGGGCCGACGACGCGGTCCGCGTGTACCTGCCTTGCGCTAAGGAGTGGCGCATGCATCGAGAGCATGGATGCTCAGGTTCAGGCCGGTTGTGCCTTTTGGTCGTGCTGGCAACGTTGTTGTTCAGTGCATCGGCCTATGGCCAATCCTCTCAATCCGCCGGCGCCTTCGACAACGCTTTGGGCATTCCCGATGCACGCGCCATTCTGCCAAAGGCCGACACCGCCGATGGCGTTAGCGCCACCCTGCAAATCGTTGTCCTGCTGACCGTTCTGACGCTGGTGCCGTCCATACTGATCATGACGACCTGCTTCACCCGTATCATGATCGTGTTGGCGTTGCTGCGTCAGGCGATGGCGACCCAGCAACTGCCGCCCGGACAGATCATCCTCGGTCTGTCCCTGTTCCTGACAGTGCTCGTGATGACCCCGACGTGGTCCCGGGTCAACGAGCAGGCTGTGACGCCCTACCTGGAGGGAACCCTGAGTCAACGGCAGGCGCTGGAAATCGCGGCGGATCACCTGCGTGAGTTCATGTACGTGCAGATCGAAGCCGCCGACAACTTCGAGGATGTGTACCTGTTCCTCGAGTATCGCCTGCAACGCCCGATCGAACCGGACGAGACCGTGACGCTCGACCGGATTCCCACAACCGTGCTGATACCGGCCTTTATAATCAGTGAGTTGAAAACGGCGTTCATCATGGGGTTCCGCATCTATCTGCCGTTTCTGGTGATCGACATGGTCATCGCCTCCATTCTGATCTCCATGGGCATGATGATGCTGCCTCCGGTGCTGATATCGCTGCCGTTCAAGCTCCTGCTGTTCGTGATGGCTGACGGGTGGCACCTTGTGGTCCAGAGTTTGTTGTACAGTTTCGTCATTACTTGACGGCGCGAGCGAGCCGCGGGCCCGAAGTCCGCGCGGGGGTAGGCCTGTGTCTCGTCAGCGCCGGGTGTGCAAAGGATCGGCAAATGGACTTTGATACGGCTCTCGATATCGGACGAGGCGCCTTTCACCTGGCGCTGCTGACCGCGGCCCCGATCCTGTTGATGGGTCTGGCCGTCGGTTTGACGATCTCCATCTTTCAAGCGGTTACGCAACTTCAGGAGCAGACGCTCACGTTCGTTCCCAAGATCGCTGCGATGGTGGTTGCCGCTTCACTGTTCATTCCGTGGATCGGCATGCGGATGCTCAACTACTCCCAGGAGATGTTCGGCACCTTGCCGTGAGAAGGGCCGAGTGCTGAGGGCTGAGGGCTGAAAGCTGAAAGCTGAGAGCTTCTTCATGACCCCAGACGGTGAAATCGTACGGCTGTTGACCCAGTTGCCCGTGCTGCTTCCCGTCTACGCGCTGGTGCTGTTTCGTGTGGCGGGGTTGATGGTGGCTGCGCCATTGCTGGGGAGTTCAGTGGTTCCCGTTCGCATCCGGGTGGCTTTGGTTGCTGTCATTTCCGTGGCACTCTTGCCCGTGATGTTGCCCAAAGCCCCGTTGCATCTGAGTCTGGTGGATGCGCTGCTGGGCGTGGCGGGCGAAGCCATGATCGGTCTGGTGATGGGACTGGCGCTGAGCCTGCTTCTGGTCGGGACCGGGTTGGGCGGTATGGTATCAGGCCAGCAAGCCGGACTCGCCATGGGACGCGTCTTCAACCCCATGACCAATACCAGTTCCACGGTGTTCGCGACGGCCTACGCGCTGGTGTTTCAAACGGTCTTCATCATAGCCGGCGGGCACCGGGCCCTGATCAGCGCTCTGCTGGACACCTTTGAGGTGATTCCGCTGGCATCCTTCCGCGCCGGCCCGCCGATCGTGGACCTGCTGGAGGCTTTGCTCACCGGCGCTTTCGTGCTGGGGCTGAAGCTGGCCGCCCCGGTGTTGATCGCGCTGTTCTTGGCCACGGTGACGCTCGGTTTTCTGAGCAAAACCATGCCGCAGTTGAACATCCTCTCCGTCGGCTTCGGTATCCGGGTCATGGTGGCTCTTGGCGTTGCCTCCCTGACTCTGCCGGCGGCACACGAAGTGTTTATGGAGGCCTTGACCGACTCGATAGTGAGCCTTCGCGACGCCTTCGGGCTGGGCCCGTCGGCATTCTGATTGATGTGAGATCATGGCGGACGATCTGGGCGACAAGACCGAACCCCCAACCCCACGACGGCGCGCCGAGGCGCGTGAGAGAGGGCAGGTGGCCAAGAGCCAGGAACTGTCCGCCGCTGCGCTCCTTTTCGGTGGGCTTGTCGCACTGCTGCTCGTCGGTCCGAGCCTCTGGCGCGGGCTGATGCAGGCGACGGAAATGAGTCTGGGGGCGCAGGGCTTGACCCGCGAGGGCGATCTGGCCGGATTGGCGGGCAACGTGGCGCGCAGTGCGTTCAAGGATGTCGCCCTGGTGATGGGTATTCTGATGTTCGTCGCCCTGCTCGTGCTCTACGCTCAGGTTGGCCTCATGTTCACCCTCAAGCCGATCGCTCCGAAACTGGAGAAGCTCAACCCCATCGCGGGCATCAAGCGCCTGTTCTCCGCGCGCAAGATCGTGGAGTTGGTGATGAACGTGGCCAAGCTGGTTCTGGTTTGTGGGGTCGCCTACATCACCGTGAGCGGTGTGGCGGATCGGGTGCTGTTCGCGGCGACCCTGGGTTTCCCGGCGATGTACCCGCTGGCCTGGGACCTGGTGTTCAAGTTGGCGATTCGTCTGGCGGCGGTGCTGCTGATCCTGTCGCTGATCGATTACGCATACCAGCGCTACCGCCACACGAAAGACCTGAAGATGACCAAGCAAGAGGTGAAGGAGGAGCTCAAGAGCATGGAAGGCGATCCGGTGCTCAAGCGGCGTCGCCGCGAGGTGCAGATGCAACTGGCGATGCAGCGCATCCGCAAGGATGTGCCGCAGGCCGACGTGGTGGTCACCAACCCGACGCACTACGCGGTCGCCCTGAAGTACGCCCCGGAATCCATGGCGGCCCCGAAAGTGGTCGCCAAGGGCGCCGACTTTCTGGCCATGCGAATTCGTGAGGTCGCCGCCGCCGCCGGGGTGCCCATGGTGGAGCGCCCGGAATTGGCCCGGATGCTCTACGCCGAGGTCGAGGTCGGGCGCGAAGTTCCCGGCAAGTTCTTCGAAGCCATCGCCGAGATTCTCGCCTACGTCTACGAGTTGACCGGCAGGAACATGAGACCGCAACCGGTCCCGGTGGGATAGCCGCACGATCATGGAAGCCAAGGTACTGGGAACATCGACGGCTCTGCAAATCGGCAATGCCATCGCCCGTCGGCGGGGAATCCTGCTGCCCGCCTTCGCCCTCTGCCTCATCTTTGTCATTCTAAGACCCCTGCCACCGGCGTTTCTCGACTTCCTGTTGGTCACCAACCTGACCTTCTCGGCGGTCATCCTGCTCACCGTGATGTTCATGCGGAGGCCTTTGGAGTTCTCGTCCTTCCCCTCGGTTCTGCTGTCGATGACCCTGCTGCGTCTGGTCCTCAACATCGCCACCACACGCCTGATTCTCACCAACGCCGACCGGGGGACCGCGGCGGCCGGCAAGGTCATCGAGACGTTCGGCCAGTACGTCGCCAGCGGTTCGCTGATGGTCGGGGTGATTATCTTCGCGATCATCGTGGTTATTCAGTTTGTGGTGATTACCAAAGGGGCCACGCGGATCGCCGAGGTTGCCGCCCGCTTTACCCTGGACGGTATGCCGGGCAAGCAGATGGCCGTCGATGCCGACCTCAACGCCGGGACGATCAGCGAGTCGGAGGCCCGCCGCCGCCGTGAGGAGATCACCCGCGAGTCCGACTTCTACGGGGCCATGGACGGGGCCAGCAAGTTCGTCCGCGGCGACGCCATCGCCGGCATCATCATCACCGTGGTCAACATTGTCGGGGGCATCTACGTGGGCATGGTGGAGCTGGAGCCGCCGCTGTCGCTCGTGGCAACGCTGTCGACATTCACCCGGTTAACCATTGGCGATGGGCTCGTCTCACAGATTCCCGCGTTCATCATCTCCATCGGGGCGGCCATGATCGTGACCGCCTCGTCGTCGAAGGACAACCTCGGCGAGGAGGTGCTGCGT
>Ga0190284_1000100_pt1 | contig 66243 bp, 32 predicted proteins | sample 48691812_MG_FD_161668 | JGI IMG/M metagenome (GOLD analysis project Ga0190284, IMG submission 161668) | Hydrothermal vent microbial mat bacterial communities from Southern Trench, Guaymas Basin, Mexico - 4869-18-1-2_MG | ecosystem: Environmental > Aquatic > Marine > Hydrothermal vents >...
AACCAACCTGATGTCAATTCGGCTAAAATTTCAGGCTTGTAATGATAAAATGTGTTTGCCACCGGAAGAATTGGTTTTTAAAATAGCTGAAAATCAACTTTTAAATTAGGGCATCTGAACATGATAAGAAATCCGATTTTTGAAAAAATCGGATTTATCATGCCCACATCATAAGCTGTATTTACATTTTTTTAAGATAAGAGGAATTAAAATTGCTGTGGATTAAAACCTTTCACATTATTTTTGTCATAACATGGTTTGCAGGATTATTTTATTTGCCCCGTTTGTTTGTTTATCATGCCATGAGTGATGACACGATCAGTCTGGAGCGCTTTAAAGTCATGGAACGAAAATTATATTATGCCATTATGACACCCAGTGCGATTTTAGCAGTGGGTTTTGGGCTATGGTTGTTAAGTTATTGGTGGGCAGCGTTATTGGCGGGTAATGGCGTAGGCTGGTTATATACAAAACTAGTGCTAGTCGCCATTTTGATAGGCTACCATTTCTATTGCTGGCAATTTTTAAAGGCTTTTAAATTTGATCGCAATCGCCACACCCATGTCTTTTATCGTTGGTTTAATGAATTTCCAGTTGTGATTTTAATTGTTGTGACCATTTTGGTGGAGATTAAACCGTTTTAGTTAAAGACTTCTTTGTACAAGACATTTTTATTGTCTTGTACAAAAGCCATTAAGCATTAACCATTAATTTCAGCAAGCTTTCAAGTCTAAGGGCTTGAACGGGTTGCCTTAAACGCTGACTATAAACAATATGTTCTAAATCCCTCAATGCTTCTAAAAAATTATCATTGATTACCAAATAATCAAATTCAGCATGGTGGCTCATTTCAAGAGCTGCATTGCGTAGACGTTGAGCAATCACTTGATCATTATCAGTACCTCGCTCACGCAAACGTTTTTCTAAAGCCAGCTGTGAGGGGGGCAGAATAAAAATACTAATCGTATCCGGCTTCAATTGGCAAACTTTTTGCGAACCTTGCCAATCTATTTCCAAAATCACATCAATGCCAGCATTCAATTTTTTCATTACCCTGGATTGTGACGTGCCATAGTAATGATTATAGACTTTGGCATGTTCTAAAAATAAATTCTTTGCCAAATTTTGCCTAAATTCAGCTTCAGTCACAAAATGATAATGAACCCCGTTTTGTTCACCTGAACGGGATGGGCGAGTAGTGTGTGATACTGATACCTGAATATTTTCTGTATTTTCCACTAATGCCTTAACTAAAGAGGTTTTACCTGTACCTGATGGTGCGGAAATTGTATATAATGTACCTTGACTCAAACAACGTCTCCTTATTCAATATTTTGTGTCTGTTCACGTATTTGTTCAATTAACACTTTTAAATCGACTGCATAACGAGTTGTATTAATATGATTAGATTTAGCCCCCAAAGTATTGGCTTCTCGGTGTAATTCTTGCGTGAGAAAATCTAAGCGTCGTCCAATTGCTTGATCTTTCATCAAGGTTTGACGTATTTCGGTTAAGTGAGTTTCTAAGCGTTCCAATTCTTCAGCAACATCCATTTTTTGTGCTAAAATAACGATTTCTTGTTCTAACCGCTCACTATTCAGTTCAACTAATTCCGTTAATCGTGCTTGCAAGCGTTCCCGTTGGCTTTGCAAAATAAGGGGTAATTCATTGCGGATTTGTACGACAATATTAACAATAGCAGTGCAGCGTTGCTCAATCAAGGTTGCTAATTGTGTTCCTTCACGCTCTCGATGGGTGATGAGTTGCGCTAAAACGCTATCAAAATGTTCTAACACCGTTTTTCCAACTTCTTCTACATCCACTATGTTGGTTTCTAACACACCTTGCCAGCGTAAAATATCTAACGGATTGGGTTGTATAGTATTACCGGTTATGGCATTGATTTGTTGTACTTTTTCCCATAATTGTTGGACTAAATTGGGATTGATTTGCCATTGTCCATTATTTTTATTAGTTTGAAAATATAATATACCATCAATCTTACCACGCTTAAGACGTTTCTGAATACGTTCACGGAAGTTCATTTCCAATGGGCGAAATTCTTCTGGTAAACGGATAGAAATATCTAAATAGCGATGGTTGACAGAGCGTAATTCCCAACAAATATGTCCCCAGGTTTCTTGTGTATCAAGCCGTGCAAAGGCTGTCATACTACGATTCATATTAGTTATCAGTTATCAGTTATCAGTTATCAGTAGACTTTTCATTAACGAATAGTGGGATAGCTTTATATAAAAAATGATTTAACCCACATATGGACAAAATAATCAATGAACCAGACGACATCCAAGCAAACATTTAAACGTCTTTCAAAATTTTATATTATAGCCCTCAGTATCATCGCATTACTCACCCTTGCCTGCATTTTTTCCATCCAATGGGCATTATATCAACAATCTAGCAAGGCACATGTCATTAATATAGCAGGGCAGCAGAGAATGTTGAGTGAAAGCTTGAGCAAAATTGCCCTGATTATTCAATTAAACAACGACACCAAAGAACGGCTTAAATATGTTAATAAATTAAGTCGGATATTAACTTTATGGAAAAAACACCATCAGGGCTTACAATTAGGTGATGCCGAACTCGGTTTGCCTGGCAACAATAGTGCGATAATTATACAAAAATTCGCTCATTTACAACCCCATTATCAAGCAATAGATATTGCTGCTCAAAATTTATTAGCAATTATTGAGCAAGATGGTTCCCCCTTGACTGCAGATGTTTTGCTATTTATCAAAAAAATTGTCACAGAACAAGTTACCTTTGTTCAGCTAATGGATGAAATAGTCTCTCAATATGAAACGGAAGCGTTAATTCAACTTAATCAAGTAAAAATAATAACGGCTATTTTAGCATTCTCCATTTTTTTGGTTTTACTACTTGAAGGATTTTATATATTTCGTCCTACCATTCAAAAAATTCAGCAAATTATACAAGATTTACTTAAAGCCGAAGAAACACTGCGAAATATTGTTGAAGGCGTTTCAGCGACAACAGGTGCCGATTTTTTGCAACAGATCGTTGAATATCTCGCGAAAACGCTACAAGTCGATTATGTTTTTATTGCCCAATTGAAGATAGATGACCCTAACCAAATGAAAACAATCGCTGGATTTGCTCACAACTCGCGATTTGAAATGGTATATGATTTAAATAATAGTCTGTGTGAAGAAGTCCTATATGGCAACACACTCCATGCTTATCCTCAAGCAGTGAGGCAAGCCTTTCCGCTTGATACTATGTTGCTGGAAAGGAAAATTGAGAGTTTTTTTGGAACCCCATTATTTGATTCTAGCGGCAGTGTCATTGGTTTAATGATAATTATGGACAGTAAGCCGGCATTTAACCAAAAACTCATCAAGTCAATGTTGCAAATTTTTGCTACCCGTATTTCGGCTGAATTGGAAAGAGTACAAGCATTAGAAGCTTTACAGCAAGAACGCGCCTCGTTAGCCCAGCACGTTCAAGATCGTACAGCAGAATTGACACTTGCCAATGCCGAACTGGCTCGCGCTGCCAAACTCAAAAGCGAATTTATTGCTAACATGAGTCATGAATTACGCACACCGCTTCTAGGTATTTTGCCAATCGCGGAGGCATTACAGGAAGATTCTTGTAATCCACAACAGGCTCAATCTCTCAATCTGATTGTAGAAAATGCTCACCGCTTGCATTCTTTGATTAAAGATATTCTTGATTTTGCCAAGATCGATGAAGTGGAATTAGAAATCAATCCGATTTCGACTAAAGCCTTGAGTGAGTTATGTTTACGACAAGTGAAGATTTTAGCAGAAAAAAAACAAATTGAAATCAGCTCAACTATCGATTCTACAATTATGCAAGCTGATGAACGTTATTTAAAACAAATTTTAGTCAATTTATTAAATAACGCCATTAAATTTACCCCTGAAGGGGGTACGGTCAAATTAGACATTTGTAGCGATACTAAACTGGGTATGCTTGACTTGAGTATTTCGGATACAGGAAAGGGTATTGCGAAACAAGATATGGAACGCCTTTTTAAACCCTTTGTACAGCTAGATGCTGGAATTGACAGAAAACAAGGTGGTATTGGGCTAGGCTTAACCGTCGTTCACCGTTTAACCAAAATGCATGGTGGTAGAATGACTGTCGAAAGTGAAGTTGGCAAAGGTAGCCGTTTCACAATTTCGCTGCCCTGGGAACCAAAAACTAATATCCCGCTTCTCACCAATCGTAAATAAGAAACGTTGTTTGGAAGCAGTTATGTAGGGTGGGCAAGTATTTTTTGCCAACCAACCGTTAAAAAAAAGTCCAAAATTTACCCGTTAGTATAAAACCTTATCGTTCCTAAACACTGCCACAAGTTAAATAAAGAAATCCGATTTTTTCAAAAATCGGATTTATAAACTCGTTACTCCACCTGTTTAACAACAAACCCCGCTATTTCATTCAAAACCCTGGTTACCGCTTCATTAGTTGCCATCATGCCCCCTTGAGCATCTGTAGTCGCTGCGTCGCTCAAAATTTTAAAGACTTTTGTCGCTATCACTTGACGCGCTACCATATCTAATAGTTGTACCCGTAACATTAATATCACTTGACTTGGCTCACTCAAAAAATCTTGATACAGACGCACGATTTCAGTATCTAAGCGTATTTCACCCGCAACAGGAGAAGTCGCAGCCGATAATATCGCAGCAAAATGTCCTGTTGCTTCAATACGTAGCACCAATAAGGGTAATAGCATTCGTGCCGGCGTATCTACCCATTGGCTTTTACTATAATATTCCAGTACATTTTGATGACGAATATATAATTGTGCTGGTGTATCAAATCCCGGTGCTGCATTGGGTATGGATACCAGTAGCGTTTTACCATTTGGATTAACCGGTGGTATGGGGGGCAAGGGAATATCTAATAAATAAGTACGTTTGGGCGTATCAGCTACAGATATTCCGCTGCAACCGCTGAACAAAAATAAGAAAAATAGAACTAAACTACTATAGATTATTCCTGTTTGAAATTGTTTAAGATTTATCTTCATTTGAGCCACCTATTCACCTGGACCTGAGGGTACTTTCGATTTACCAAATAAAAGCATATTTGGTTTATGTTCTAATTCTTGGGTAAAGCTACGTAAATTATTTAATAAAACCCGTAATTCACGTAAAGAGTTAGTCACTTCCGGGAGTGCTTGGCGGGTAAAGTAATCCATATCTCGACGACTTTCTTTAACTGCAACCGTGATATGAGAAGCCGTTTCACCAATAACAACTGTCGTTTTATCAACTGAACCGACAACCGCATTAATTGAATCCGCCGTTCTTGTAAAAGCGTTGGAAGTATTTTCAATCGCACCCGCAATTTTACCAAAAGCATTTGAAGTGCCTTCAACCGCCACGAGATTATTTTCGATTTGGCTCAAAAGGTTCGTGACTTTTGCTGTCATTTGACTCAAATTTGCCGTCGATTGTACTAAATTTGACACGCCGGCATCAAAGTTATCCGTTTGTGCGGCTAAACTATGACTAATTGTTTCAAAATTCTGCAAAATACTCGTTATTGCAGCATGGTTTTCGTCAGACAACAAAACATTCATTGCACTAGATAAATTACTGATATTAGCCAATAAATTGTTTGTCATCTCAGGACTTAAATAGCTCAAAAAAGCATTGGCTGTCATTGAAACATTATTCAGGTTGTCCAATAAATCGAAAGCAGCCGTATCTAAACGGACTAACAACGAGGGTTTGGTTTGAATTTCTGGATACGTCTGCCTATTTTCGCGTACCAATGGTGAAGCATCCAAACTACCACCGGTTAATTCAAGATGCGCCAGCCCAGTCAAACCCTGGACAGATAAAATCACAAAGGTATCTTGTTTAAGCGGCACACCTTGTTCTATATCTAATAGCACTCGCACCTCATGGGGACGATCCAGCACCAAACCAACATCACGCACATAACCCACTTCAACACCGCGATATTTAACCGGTGCCTTATGGTTTAGCCCTGACACAGATTCTTGTATATAGACTTGATAAGTTTGGTAACTTTTCTTTTCGATACCAACGCTTAACCAGAGTACTGAGGCGACTAAAGCGATACTCAGTATAATAACAAAAAGACCTACGATGGCATAATTGACTTTGCTATCCATTATCAGTTATCAGTTAAATTGTTATAATTGTTTGTTTTTGGCTTGAACATTTCATATTATACGATAATTTTGTAAAATAGCGTGTTAGAAATAGCCTTTTTTTGAAAAATAGTATTTATGCCCTTTTAAAATTATGATAAATATTCCTAATTATCAAATCACCCAGCAAATCTATGAAAGCACTAACTCCAAAGTCTTTCGTGCTTTGCGAGATGAAGATAACCAAGCGGTTATCCTTAAAGTCTTGAAAGAAGACTACCCAACGCCAGCAGAATTAATCCGCTATCGGCAAGAATATGACATCACGCGCCGTTTAGCAGATTTAGAGGGCATTGTCAAGGCTTATAGTCTCGAAAAACACCAAAATACGTTGGTGATATGCTTGGAAGATTTGGGGGGTAAGTCCCTGAAAATGTGGCTAGACGAGCAGCACCCCTTTACCCTGAATGAATTACTCACGCTGGCTAGAAATGCCACCGAAATTTTAGGGCAAATTCACCAGCAAAATATTATCCATAAGGATATTAATCCTGCCAATCTAATTTTCAACCCCACGACTGGGGTGCTGAAAATCATCGACTTTGGAATTTCTACTCAATTCTCAAAACAACACCTGACACTGAAAAATCCCGATGGGTTGGAAGGCACATTAGCATATATGTCTCCGGAACAAACAGGGCGTATGAATCGCGCTTTGGATTATCACACCGATTTTTATTCCCTCGGCGTGACATTTTATGAATTATTCACCGGCAAGCTGCCTTTTGAATCGAAAGATGCGATGGAATTAGTGCATTGCCATATCGCAAAACAGCCGGTGTCACCTAATCAAATTAATCCCGAATTGCCAATTGCTCTTTCTAATATCATCATCAAATTATTAGAAAAAACTGCTGAGGCACGTTATCAAAGTGCATGGGGACTTAAAGCTGATTTAGAAAAACTCCAAGAAAACCTGCCAGGTCGGAAAGACCTGGCAGGTTTGGACTTTGAACTAGCCCAACATGACATTTCAGATCGTTTTCAAATTCCACAAAAACTTTATGGGCGCGAATCTGAAATAGAGACTTTACAATCTGCTTTTGAACGAGTGGCTTCTGGAAAAGCTGAAATCATGCTAGTTGCTGGTTATTCTGGCATTGGTAAATCTGTGCTTGTCAAAGAGATTTATAAATCGCTTACCGAAAAACAGGGCTATTTCATTTCAGGTAAATTTGAACAATTTCAGCGTAATATTCCTTACAGTGCGATTGTCAATGCGTTTAAAGAATTAGCACAACAATTGCTTACCGAAAGTGAAACCCAATTAGCCCAATGGAAAGAAAAATTATTAACAGCCCTTGGTTTTAATGGGCAAGTCATTATTGATGTTCTTCCTGAAATCGAATTAATTATCGGCAAGCAACCACCAGCGCTGCAATTAGGACCAACGGAATCTCAAAATCGTTTTCACTTGGTTTTTCAAAACTTCATGCGCGTGTTTTGTCAACCAGAACATCCTTTGGTGATTTTTTTGGATGACTTGCAATGGGTTGATTCAGCAACGCTGAAATTATTAGAGTTAATAACGACTGATAAAAATGACACCGCCCTCTTTTTGATTGGCGCTTATCGGGATAACGAAATTGATCCGACTCATCCCTTAATAATCACACTTGACAAGCTCCGCGAAGAAAATGTCACTATTAATCAAATTACCTTAAAGCCTTTGACTTTTGAACATGTTAACCAGTTGATTGCAGAGAGTTTGCATCAAAACGTGGTTGGTTCGTTGACGAATTTAGTGATGCGTAAAACCGGTGGTAATCCATTTTTTGTCAATCAATTTCTGCATACCTTGTATGAAGAAGATTTGCTCACGTTTCAAACATCCGAGGTTTCCAAAACATCGGAGGTTTTAGCATTTGGATGGACATGGGATATTAACCAAATTGAAACTCTCAATATCACTGATAATGTCGTGGAATTGATGATTGGCAAATTGAAGAAATTGCCAGAATCCGCACAACAAGTTTTATGCTTGGCAGCCTGTGTGGGTAATCATTTTGATTTGGATACTTTGTCTGTCATTTATGAAAAATCAGCATCCAATACTTTTCAAGACTTAATGCCTGTTTTGACGGAAGAATTAATCTTGCCCCAATCCGAACTTGAAATGAGTAGTAGTGATATTCACAATTCACATTTCATTATTCACCATTTACAATTCTTACATGATCGCATTCAACAAGCCGCTTATGCCCTGATTGACAATGAGCAGAAACAAACTGTGCATTTACAAATCGGTCGTTTGCTCTTAAAAAATACACCCGCCGACGCACTAGAAGAAAAAGTGTTTGATATTGTAGGGCATTTTAATCATAGTATTGAATTGCTCAATAATCAAGTCGAGCGACTTGAAATTGCTCAACTGAATTTGATGGCGGGGCAAAAAGCAAAGGTTGCCACTGCTTATGATGCCGCTGCAAAATATTTTAAACAAGGATTAAATTATTTAACAAATGATGGTTGGCAAAGTGGCTATGACTTAACCTTATCACTTTACATTCATAAGGTGGAAATAGCGTATCTCAATGGTAATTTTGAGCAAATGAATGAATTAGCTCAAATAGTATTGCAACATGCTAAAATTGAACTTGACAAAATAAAAGTCTATGAAATCAAAATTCAAGCATGTATAGCTCAAGGGCAATTGCAGGAAGCAGTCCAAATAGCATTAACAACTTTGAAATTGTTAGGAATTAATTTTCCAAAAAAAACCAATGCACTTGATCTTTATTGGCTGCGCAAAAGAACTCAATTTGCTATTGGTAATCGAAAAGTTGAGGATTTGATTAAGCTTAAAGCAATGACCGATCCTGTTAAGCGGGCAATTATGCGTATTTTAATGTCAGTCCATAGCGCTATTTATTTTGGTGTACCAGAATTGATTTTCTTTGAAATATGTACCCGCATTATTTTGTCAGTTAAATACGGCAATACACCAGAATCTGCACATGCTTATAGTGATTACGGTATTCTTCTCTGTCGATTCAGGGGAGAAATCGAACTTGGCTATCGCTTTGGGAAATTAGGTTTAAATTTGTTGGAGCAACTCAATGCTAAAGAAATTAAAGCGAAAACTTTCGTCGTATTCAATATTGCTATTCGATTTTGGAAAGAACATGTTAGGAATACTTTAAATCCTTTACTAGAAACCTATCATAGTGGTTTAGAAACGGGTGATTTAGAATATGCTGCCATAGCGATCCATACCTATTGTAGCCATTTATATTTATTGGGTAATAACTTAACAGATGTTGCCCAACAGTTGGCTAAATATAGTGCCGCTATTGATCAATTGAACCAAAAAATCACTTGGCAATGGAATGAATTATTTCTACAAGCTGTTTTAAATTTGATGGGGGATAATCCGGTTATTCTCAAAGGTGAAGCTTATGATGAAGAGCATAAGTTGCTGCTTCATCAACAAAATAATGATAAAACCGCACTTTGTAACTTATATTTTAATAAACTGGTAAACAGTTATTTATGGCAAAAATATGCACCTGCGGTTGAACATTACGAAATGACTTTGAAATATTTAGATAGTTCAGTGGTGATGTTAATTGTTCCTCTCTGTCATTTTTATGGTTCTTTAGCAAAATTAGCTATCTATCCTAACGTTTCTAAATCGGAACAACAGCAAATTTTGAAACAAATTACGGCTAATCAGAAGCAAATGAAACACTGGGCTTTTCATGCTCCAATGAATTTTCAGCACAAATATGATTTAGTTGAAGCTGAAAAAGCACGGGTTTTCGGACAAAATTGGGAAGCCGCCGCGTTTTACGAAAAAGCCATTGCCGGTGCCTTCGATAATGAATATCTTCATGAAGAGGCTCTTGCTTATGAACTCGCATCCGAATTTTATTTAGGGCGGGGCATGGACAAATTTGCCAAAACCTATATGAAAGAAGCCCACTATCGCTATCAACAATGGGGCGCTTTGGCAAAAGTCAAACATTTGGAAAACAAATATTCGCAATTTCTGTTCACCAAAACGGCTCGTGCCATGGATACCACTATCTCAGCAACGAAAATTGTTCCAACTTCAACAACTGGCAGTTCACAATGGCTCGATTTGAACAGTGTCACAAAAGCTTCTCAAACTCTGGCTGGAGAAATTGTGTTGAGCCGGTTGCTAGAAAAAATGATGCACCTTGTCATTGAAAATGCAGGGGCTGAAAAGGGTTTTTTGCTATTACCTCAAAAAAATAATTGGTTTATTGAAGCCAAAGGGCATATTGATAGTAATAAAGTTGCTGTTTTGCAATCTATAGCTATTGAAACCAGTGAACAAATACCTGTCAAAATGATTCACTATGTGGCTCGTACTCAAGAAAATGTCATTTTGCACGATGCGACACAAGAGGGTAACTTTACCCCATTTCCATATATTGTTAAACACCACCCCCAATCTGTATTATGTACGCCGCTCATCAATCAAGGCAAGTTGACGGGTATCTTGTATTTAGAAAACAACTTGACAACGGGAGCATTTACGCCAGAAAGGTTGGAAGTGTTGAATCTCTTATCCTCACAAATCGCCATTTCTATTGAAAATTCTTTGTTATACAATAACTTAGAACAAAAAGTTGCAGAGCGCACACAAGAACTATCTGATGCCCTCGCTCATCTCAAAACGACTCAAGCCCAATTAGTAGAGTCCGAAAAAATGGCTTCATTAGGTGGATTAGTCGCCGGGGTTGCCCATGAAATCAACACGCCTATCGGTATTGGATTAATATCAGCCTCGACGTTGACAAAAAAGACCGAAGTCACCTTAAACGCATTTAAAAGCAACCAGTTGAAAAAATCAACCATGGCTGCTTATTTTGACCAAGTCAACCATGGTAGCCAGCTTATTTTAAAGAATCTGGAACGTGCTAGTGAATTGGTGAAAAGTTTTAAGCAAGTAGCCGTTGACCAAAGCAATTTAGAAAAACGTTCCTTTGTGGTTAAAAAGTATCTTGAGGAAATGCTGGTTGCTTTAAAGCCAAAATTTCAAAACACACCACATCAGATTACCCTGAATGGAGATGAGCAGATTGAGATAAGCAGCTATCCGGGGGCTTTCTCACAAGTCGTCACTAATTTGCTGATGAACTCCATTACTCATGCCTATCAAGAAGGCGAAAAAGGACAATTATGTTTTGATATTCGTGGTGAATCAGAACAAGTCATTATTGAATATAGCGATGACGGTTGTGGCATACCGGCAGAACATTTACCAAAAATATTTGATCCTTTTTTTACAACGGAACGTATCAAGGGCGGAACTGGCTTAGGCTTGCATATTGTTTATAATTTAGTCACCCAAAAATTAAAAGGGATAATCAATGTTGAAAGTGTTGTGGGTGTTGGCACGACGTTTATTATCAATTTACCATTGACTCAATGAGGCGAACACGTATTATACTCCGAATTTTTAATCATTAAAAACGGTGCAATATGACAAATAATATCAATAATAACCCCGATTTATCGTGTAACGAAGAAGATGATGAATTGGTTTGGGCGGAGGAAGATGACCCACCGACTTCTTCGCCTGATGAAACCAAAAACGCTGAACAAAATATTTTGCTAACAGATGAATGGATAAGCCATGATGCAACAACTTGGAAAGTGATGGTGGTCGATGATGAGCCAGAAATTCATGATGTCATACGCTTTGCCTTTGATGGATTTGTCTTTCAAACAAAAGCACTCAATCTGATTTTTGCCAGTTCCGGCGAAGAGGCAAAGTCTTTATTAAAAATGCACCCGGACACAGCTCTTATTTTCTTAGATGTCGTGATGGAGAAAAATGATACTGGCTTACAGTTAGTCAAATATATCCGTGATACTTTACAACAGCATTTGGTGCGAATCATCCTCCATACAGGGCAGCCGGGTGAAGCACCCGAAGAATTGGTTATTGAAAACTATGATATTAATGACTATAAGCTCAAGTCTGAAATGACGCGGAGAAAATTGTTGGTTGCGGCAATGGCAGGATTAAGAGGTTATCGTGATTTGCTCCGACTAGAAAGAAATAAAATCGAATTGAGCGAACTATACCGTACTGTGGAACAAAAAGTAGTCGAGCGCACTGCCCAATTGCAACAAAAGAACCAGCTACTGCGTAAAATATTTGGACGTTATTTGAGTGATGAAATTGTTGATACATTACTTGAAACTGAATCTGGTTTAAAACTCGGTGGCGAACGGCGAGAAATTACGATCTTAACCGCTGACATAAGGGGATTCACCGCCCAAGCTAATAAATTGCTTCCAGAACAAGTCATTAAAATTCTTAACTTTTATTTGGCGGCAGTGGTGAATGTGATTGATAAATATCAGGGAACGATTAATGACTTTATGGGAGATGGGCTTTTAGTTTTTTTTGGTGCCCCAATCGCTCGCGAAAATGATCCTGAAAGGGCAATTGCTTGTGCTATCGCTATGCAGTTAGCTATGGATGAAATCAATGAACAAGTGCAATCGTGGGGCTTTGCGCCTTTGGAAATAGGTATTGGTATTAATACTGGCTTCGTTATCGTGGGCAATATCGGCTCTGAAACACGCACAAAATATAGTGCTATTGGTGACAATGTTAATTTAGTATATCGCATTGAATCTTATGCCATCGGTGGGCAGATATTGATTTCAGAATCGACTTTGAAAAAAGTCAGTGAAGTCAAAATTTATTCTGAAAAAACGATTAAGCCCAAAGGTATTAAACAGCCTGTTACAATTTATGATGTCGAGGGCATCGGTGGGAAATATAATCTCTATTTCCATAAAGAAGAAGAAATTTTTTTACCGTTGCAAGAAGAAATTCCACTACAATACAACATACTTACTGGTAAACAGGTGAATGCTCAAACTGTTAATGGTACTCTGTTCAAACTGTCGCCTAAAGGTGCTCTAATTCGCTGCGATGTTGAAAAGGCATTACTCCCTTTAGTATTGAGCAATCTAAAAATTAATTTTAATTTTCCAAATTCCCAAGCGGCAGACGAGGATGTTTATGCGAAGGTGTTAAGTTATGGGGATAATGAAAACATATTGCATGTCCATTTTACGAGCATCCCCAGAAAATTTAAAGCCCAGTTGCTCGCCCTTTTCAAGATTGAATGGACATCTGATCTCTCTATTAATCATTCCATCATTGATGAACAACACAAAGAATTATTTAATAAATTCAATAAGTTGATAAATTATATTGGTAATGAGCAAGAAGAGGGCGAACTTGATGTATTGAACTTTTTGGAAACGTATGTTGTCACCCATTTTGAGACAGAAGAAACTGTCATGAAACAAGTTGATTATCCTGGTTATGCGGCGCATAAAGCTCAACATACGACGTTCATTGAAACGTTCAATAAGTTTAAACAGGGATATGAGCAAAATAAGGAGAAGCATTTATATTTAGCCCTTCACATTCAACAAAAATTGGTCAATTGGCTGGTTCATCATGTGATGGAATATGATAAAAAGTTAGGATGCTTATTGAGCGATGTGAATAATTAACCATACTAACCATTAATAATTGTTATAACTTTAGGAGAAATTATTACTATGTTAACTCTACCTAATTATCAAATAGGTAGTCAGATTTACGAGAGCGTTAATTCACTCGTTTATCGGGGGCATCAAAAAAAAGATAATCAACCAGTTATCTTGAAAATGCTCAAACAAGACTATCCAACGCTCGAAGAATTAACCCGCTATCGGCAAGAATATGATATCACACGCCGTTTAGCAGATTTAGATGGTGTTGTCAAGGCTTATAGTCTCGAAAAATACCAAAATACGTTGATGATATGCCTGGAAGATTTTGGGGGTAAGTCCCTGAAAGTATGGCTAGGCGAGCAGCGTCCCTTTACCCTGAATGAATTACTCACGCTGGCTAGAAATGCTACTGATATTTTAGGGCAAATTCACAAGCAAAATATTATCCATAAGGATATTAATCCCGCTAACCTGGTTTTCAACCCCACAACTGGGGTGCTGAAAATTATCGACTTTGGAATTTCCACCCAATTATCAAAGCAACATTTGACGCTGAAAAATCCAGAGGTGTTGGAAGGCACATTAGCGTATATGTCTCCGGAACAAACAGGGCGTATGAATCGCGCTTTGGATTATCGCACCGATTTTTATTCCCTCGGCGTGACATTTTATGAATTATTCACCGGCAAGCTGCCTTTTGAATCGAAAGATGCGATGGAATTAGTCCATTGCCATATCGCAAAACAGCCTACGCCACCTAATCAAATTAATTCAGAATTGCCAATTGCTCTTTCTAATATTATCATCAAATTATTAGAAAAAACTGCTGAGGCACGTTATCAAAGTGCCTGGGGACTTAAAGCTGATTTAGAAAAACTCCAAGAAAACCTGCCAGGTCTTGAAGACCTGGCAGGTTTGGATTTTGAACTAGCCCAACATGATATTTCAGATCGTTTCCAAATTCCCCAAAAACTGTATGGGCGTGAATCTGAAATAGAGACTTTACAATCTGCTTTTGAACGAGTGGCTTCTGGAAAAGCAGAAATCATGCTAGTTGCCGGCTATTCTGGCATTGGTAAATCTGTGCTTGTCAAAGAAATTTATCGTTCGCTTACCCAAAAGCAGGGCTATTTCATTTCTGGCAAATTTGACCAATTCCAGCGCAATATTCCTTATAGTGCGGTTGTCAATGCGTTTAAAGAATTAGTCCAACAATTGCTCATCGAAAATGAAACCCAATTAGCCCAATGGAAAAAGAAATTATTAACAGCCCTTGGTCCTAATGGGCAAGTGATTATTGATGTTCTTCCCGAAATTGAGTTGATTATCGGCAAGCAACCTCTAACGCTGCAATTAGGAGCAACGGAATCTCAAAATCGTTTTCACTTGGTTTTTCAAAACTTCATGCGCGTGTTTTGTCAACCAGAACATCCTTTGGTGATTTTTTTGGATGACTTGCAATGGGTAGATTCAGCAACGCTGAAATTCTTAGAGTTAGTCACGACTGATGAGGATAACACTGCCCTCTTTTTGATTGGCGCTTATCGGGATAACGAAGTTGATCCAACTCATCCATTAATCACAACCCTTGATAAACTCCGTAAAGAAAGTGTCACTATTAATCAAATCACTTTAAAGCCTTTGACTTTTGAAAAAATTAACCAGTTGATTGCAGAGAGTTTGCATCAAAACGCGGTTGGTTCATTGACGGATTTAGTCATGCGTAAAACCGGTGGTAATCCATTTTTTGTTAATCAATTTCTGCATACTTTGTATGAAGAAGATTTGCTCACGTTTCAAACCTCCGAGGTTTTAGCATTTGGATGGACATGGGATATTAACCAAATTGAAACTCTCAATATCACTGAGAATATTGTGGAATTGATGATTGGCAAATTGAAGAAATTGCCCGATTCCGCCCAACAGGTTTTATGTTTGGCAGCTTGTGTGGGCAACCATTTTGATTTGGATACTTTGTCTGTCATTTATGAAAAATCCGTTATTGATACTTTTGCCGATTTAATGCCTGTTTTGATGGATGGCTTAATCTTGCCCTTATCAGAACTAGAAATGACAGGTAATGAAATTCACAACTCACATTTCATTATTCACAATTTACAATTCTTACATGATCGCGTTCAACAAGCCGCTGAAGCCCTAATTGATGATGATCAGAAAAAAGCGGTGCATCTGCAAATAGGTCGTTTGCTCTTGAAAAATACACCCGTTGACGTTTTGGAAGACAAAGTGTTTGATATTGTGGAACATTTTAATCACAGTATCGAATTGCTCAATAATCAAGTTGAACGATTGGAAATTGCTCAACTGAATTTGATGGCGGGACAAAAAGCAAAGGTTGCTACTGCTTATGATGCCGCTGCCAAATATTTTAAACAAGGATTAAAATACTTAACAAATGATGGTTGGCAAAGTTGCTATGACTTAACCTTATCACTTTACATTCATAAGGTGGAAATAGCGTATATCAATGGTAATTTTGAGCAAATGAATGAATTGGCTCAAATAGTATTGCAACATGCTAAAATTGAACTTGACAAAATAAAAGTCTATGAAATCAAAATTCAAGCATGTATAGCTCAAGGGCAATTGCCGGAAGCAGTCCAAATAGCATTAACAACTTTGAAATTGTTAGGAATTAATTTTCCAAAAAAAACCAATGCACTTGATCTTTATTGGCTGCGCAAAAGAACTCAATTTGCTATTGGTAATCGAAAAGTTGAGGATTTGATTAACCTTAAAGCAATGACTGATCCCGTTAAGCAGGCAATCATGCGTATTTTAATGTCAGTCCATCCTGCTATTTATATTGGTGCACCAGAATTGATTTTCTTTGAAATATGTACCCGCATTATTTTGTCAGTTAAATACGGCAATATACCAGAATCTGCCCACGCTTATTGTGATTACGGTATTCTTCTCTGTCGATTCGTGGGAAAAATCGAACTTGGCTATCGCTTTGGGAAACTAGGTTTAAATTTGTTGGAGCAACTCAATGCCAAAGAAATTAAAGCGAAAACTTTCTTCGTATTCAATGTTGCTATTCGATCTTGGAAAGAACACGTTAGAAATACTTTAAATCCTTTACTAGAAAGCTATTATAGTAGTTTAGAAACGGGTGATTTAGAATATGCTGCCCTAGCGATCCATGCCTATTGTAGCCATTTATATTTATTGGGTAATAACTTAACAGATGTTGCCCAACAGTTGGCTAAATATAGTGCCGCTATTGACCAATTGAACCAAAAAATCATTTGGCAATGGAATGAATTATTTCGACAAGCTGTTTTAAATTTGATGGGGGATAATCCGGTTATTCTCAAAGGTGAAGCTTATGATGAAGATAAAATGTTGCCGCTTCATCAACAAAATAATGATAAAACCGCACTTTGCAACTTATATTTTAATAAACTGGTAAACAGTTATTTATGGCAAAAATATGCACCTGCGGTTGAACATTACGAAATGACTTTGAAATATTTAGATAGTTCAGTGGTGATGTTAATTGTTCCTCTCTGTCATTTTTATGGTTCTTTAGCAAAATTAGCTATCTATCCTAACGTTTCTAAATCAGAGCAACAGCAAATTTGGAAACAGATTACGGCTAATCAGAAACAAATGAAACACTGGGCTTTTCATGCTCCAATGAATTTTCAGCACAAATATGATTTAGTTGAAGCTGAAAAAGCACGGGTATTTGGACAAAATTGGGAAGCAGCCGCGCTATACGAAAAAGCCATTGCCGGTGCCTTCGATAATGAATATCTTCATGAAGAAGCCCTTGCTTATGAACTCGCCGCCGAATTTTATTTAGGGCGTGGCATGAAAAAGATTGCCCAAACCTACATGAAAGATGCCCACTATCGCTATCAACAATGGGGCGCTTTTGCAAAAGTCAAGCATCTGAAAACCCGATATCCACAATTTTTTTCCCAAAAAACTGCCCGTGCCATTCCAATAGATACGACTATCCCAGCAACACGAATGGCTTTAACTTCAACAATTGGCAGTTCAGAATGGTTAGATTTGAACAGTGTCACAAAAGCCTCTCAAACTTTGGCTGGAGAAAACGTGTTGAGCCGGCTCCTTGAAAAAATGATGCACCTTGTCATTGAAAATGCCGGGGCTGAAAAGGGTTTTTTGCTTTTGCCGAAACAAGATAATTGGTTTATCGAAGCCAAAGGGCATATTGATAGTGATGAAGTTGCTGTTTTGCAATCTATAGCTATTGAAACCAGTGAACAAATACCTGCCAAAATTATTCGCTATGTTGCTCGTACTCAAGAAAATGTGATTTTGCACGATGCGACACAAGAAGGTCATTTTACCCAACTTCTGTATATTGTCAAACACCGCCCAAAATCGGTGTTATGTGTGCCGCTTGTCAATCAAGGGCAATTGACAGGTATTTTGTATTTAGAAAACAATTTGACGAAAGGGGCATTTACGCCAAAAAGGTTAGAGGTGTTAAACCTGTTAACCTCGCAAATCGCTATTTCCATAGAAAATGCTCGTCTTTATACTAGCATTACTCGGTTTTTACCCAGTGAATTTTTAAGCCTGTTAGACAAAAATAATATTATTGATGTACAACTCGGTGATCAAGTCGAAAAAGAAATGAGCATTTTGTTTGCCGACATTCGCGACTTTACTTCTTCATCAGAAAAAATGACACCACAGGAGAACTTTGATTTTATCAATGACTATTTGAGCAAAATGGCACCTATTATTGGTCAACATCATGGCTTTATTGACAAATATATCGGTGATGCCATTATGGCTTTGTTTCCCGGCAGTGCTGATGAGGCGGTGAATGCTTCAATTGCCATGTTAAAGGAATTGGTTACCTACAACCAAGAACGCCAGAAATCAGGTTTAGAGCCTATTGCGATTGGTATTGGACTGAACACTGGATTATTAATGCTGGGCACGGTTGGCGATGAAAATCGTATGGATGGCACCGTGATTTCTGATGCGGTCAACTTAGCTTCTCGCATTGAAGGCATGACTAAAATGTACGGTGTCGCCTTGCTGATTTCAGAAGAGACTTATATGTATTTAAACGATGTATCTCAATATGCTATTCGCACTATTGATCGCGTAAAAGTGAAAGGTAAGTCAAAACCAATAACCATTTATGAAATATTTGACGCTGATGCACCTCATTTATTTGATCTGAAAATGAAAACTCGTCATGATTTCGAGATTGGCTTAACCCACTATCGCAAAAAAGTCTTTACCACAGCGATACTGTGTTTTGAGCAAGTGATACATATCCATCCCGATGATAAAGCAGCCCATATTTATCTTCATCGTTGTCAGCATTGGCAAAAAGTCGGTGTACCTGACGATTGGGAAGGTGTTGAGGCGTTGCATAGTAAATAAAAGTTACCACAGGCTCCACTTGTGGTCACTCACAAAATGGAAAGTTATTTCATAACCATTTTTTTACCTTTTTGCCAATTACTAAAACATGATAAATATTCCTAATTACCAAATTACTCAGCAAATCTACGAAAGCACTAACTCATTAATCTATCGTGCCTTGCGAAATGAAGATAACCAAGCGGTTATCTTCAAAGTCTTGAAAGAAGACTATCCAACGCCTGAAGAATTAACCCGCTATCGACTAGAATATGAAATAATACGCAGTTTAGCAGATTTAGAGGGCATTGTCAAGGCTTATAGTCTCGAAAAACACCAAAATACGTTGGTGATATGCTTGGAAGATTTTGGGGGTAAGTCCCTGAAAATGTGCCTAGAAGAAGGGCGCAGATTTAATCTGGATGAATTACTAACACTTGCCATTCATGCCACCGAAATTTTAGGGCAAATTCATAGGCAAAATATTATCCATAAGGATATTAACCCCTCAAATATTATTTTAAATCCCACGATTGGGCTGCTGAAAATTATCGACTTTGGAATTTCTACTCAATTCTCAAAACAACACCTGACGTTGAAAAATCCCGATGTGTTAGAGGGCACATTGGCATATATGTCTCCGGAACAAACCGGGCGTATGAATCGTGCTTTGGATTATCACACCGATTTTTATTCTCTCGGCGTGACATTTTACGAATTATTCACTGGCAAGGTGCCTTTTGAATCGAAAGATGCGATGGAATTGGTGCATTGCCATATCGCAAAACAGCCTACGCCACCTAATCAAATTAATTCAGAATTGCCAATTGCTCTTTCTAATATTATCATCAAATTATTAGAAAAAACCGCTGAAGCACGTTATCAAAGTGCCTGGGGACTTAAAGCTGATTTAGAAAAACTCCAAGAAAACCTGCCATGTCGGAAAGACCTGGCAGGTTTGGATTTTGAACTAGCCCAACATGATATTTCAGATCGTTTCCAAATTCCCCAAAAACTGTATGGGCGTGAATCTGAAATAGAGACTTTACAATCTGCTTTTGAACGAGTGGCTTCTGGAAAAGCAGAAATCATGCTAGTTGCCGGCTATTCTGGCATTGGTAAATCTGTGCTTGTCAAAGAAATTTATCGTTCGCTTACCCAAAAGCAGGGCTATTTCATTTCTGGCAAATTTGACCAATTCCAGCGCAATATTCCTTATAGTGCGGTTGTCAATGCGTTTAAAGAATTAGCACAACAATTGCTCACAGAAAGTGAAACCCAATTAGCCCAATGGAGAGAAAAATTATTAACAGCCCTTGGTCCTAATGGGCAAGTGATTATTGATGTTCTTCCCGAAATTGAGTTGATTATCGGCAAGCAACCACCAGCGCCGCAATTAGGTTCAACGGAATCCCAAAATCGTTTTAATTTGGTTTTTCAAAACTTTATACGCGTGTTTTGTCAACCAGAACATCCATTAGCGATTTTTTTGGATGATTTGCAATGGGTAGATTCAGCAACGCTGAAATTATTAGAGTTAGTCACGACTGATGAGGATAACACTGCCATCTTTTTGATTGGCGCTTATCGGGATAATGAAGTTGATCAGACTCATTCCTTAATAATGACACTTGATAAACTCCGTGAAGAAAATGTCACTATTAACAAAATCACTTTGAAGCCTTTGGCTTTTGAACATATTAACCAATTGATTGCTGAGAGTTTGCATCAAAACGCGGTTAGCTCGTTGACGGATTTAGTGATGCGTAAAACCGGTGGTAATCCATTTTTTGTTAATCAATTTCTGCATACTTTGTATGAAGAAGATTTGCTCACGTTTCAAACCTCCGAGGTTTTAGCATTTGGATGGACATGGGATATTAACCAAATTGAAGATATCAATATTACTGAGAATATTGTGGAATTGATGATTGGCAAATTGAAGAAATTGCCAGATTCCGCCCAACAGGTTTTATGTTTGGCTGCTTGTGTGGGCAACCATTTCGATTTGGATACTTTGTCTGTCATTTATGAAAAATCCGTTATTGATACTTTTGCCGATTTAATGCCTGTTTTGATGGATGGCTTAATCTTGCCCTTATCTGAACTAGAAATGACAGGTAATGAAATTCACAACTCACATTTCATTATTCACAATTTACAATTCTTACATGATCGCGTTCAACAAGCCGCTTATGCCTTAATTGGCGATGATCAGAAAAAAGTGGTGCATCTGCAAATCGGTCGTTTACTGTTGAAAAATACTCCAGATGACGTTTTAGAAGAAAAAGTGTTTGATATTGTAGGGCATTTTAATCATGGTATTGAATTGCTCAATAATCAAGCCGAGCGACTTAAAGTTGCCAAACTGAATTTGCTAGCCGGGCAAAAAGCGAAAATGGCAACGGCTTATGGTGCAGCTGTCAGCTATTTAACAATTGGGCGTGTTAGCCAATGCTTAACCGAAAATATTTGGGAAACTGAGTACGATTTGACGCTCAATCTCTTTACTGAAGCGGCTGAAGCGGCTTACCTTACTGGTGACTTTAACCAGATGGAACAGCTTGCTCAAATAGTGTCACAACAAGCACGAATTTTATCAGATGAAGCCAAAATCTGTGAAATTCAAATACTGGCTTATGCTGCACAAAATCAAGAGCGAAAAGCAATTAAAATCGCCTTAATTTTTTTGAAACGATTAGGTATTAGTTTCCCAGAAGCCCCGACACAAGAAGATGTTGAATTAGCGTTACGGAAAATGCAAGTTTCTTTATCTGGTAAATCAATCCAATCTCTCATTGATTTACCCATAATGACGAATACACATAAGATATTGGCTATGCGCGTCATGGTGGCAATCATTCCTGCCGCTTATCATGTGTTACCACACATGATGATTTTACTGGTACTTAAACAAGTTGATTTATCACTTGAATATGGCAATGTTGCGGAATCAAGTTTTTCTTATGTCTTTTATGGAGTCATTCTCTGTGGTGTGGTTTTTGATATTGAATCGGGTTATCAATTTGGGCAATTGGCTTTAGATTTGTTAAAACAATTGGATGAAAAGGCAATTAAAGCGAGTACCGTTTTTATATTTCGTGAGCTTGTTATGCCATGGAAAGAACATGTTATAGAAGTATTACAACCCTTGTTAGAAAATTATCAAACGGGTTTAGATACTGGCGTTCTAGAATATGCTGCTTATTCTATCCATGCTTATTGCTACTATTCTTATTTTATCGGTAAGCCACTTGTCACCCTCAAAGCCGAAATGGCTCAATATAGTCATACAATTACCCGACTGAAACAAGAAAATATTCTGAAAAGGAATAATTTGTTTTGGCAAGTCGTTTTAAACTTAACGGAACATTCCAACCATCCGTGTCATTTGACAGGCGAAGTTTATGATGAAAAGATTCAGTTGGAACAATATCAACAAGCGAATGATAAAACAACGATTCATTATTTGCATCTTAATAAATGTATCTTGCATTATCTGTTTCAAGAATATGCACTTGCGCTTGAAAACGCTGAGATAGCAGAACGGCATTTAGAGGGTGTTACCGGTATGTTTGTGGCAGCCATATTTCATTTTTACGATTCTCTCACACGGTTGGCGGTGTATCCTACTTTATCCCAGCAAGAACAGGAAAGCGTTTTAACTAAAGTCTCTGCTAACCAAGAGAAAATGAAACAATGGGCTTTTCATGCCCATAAGAATTTCCAGCACAAATACGATCTAGTCGAGGCTGAAAAAGCGCGGCTTTTGAGCAAAGACGGTGATGCAAGAGAATTTTATGATAAAGCCATTGCCGGTGCCCAAGAAAATGAATATCTCAACGAAGAAGCGTTAGCTTATGAACTTGCTGGTCAATTTTATTTGGTAAAAGGCAATTCAAAAATCGCTCAAGTTTACTTAGCAGATGCCCACTATGCTTATCAGCAATGGGGCGCGATGACTAAAGTCAAACATCTGGAAACCCGATATCCACAATTTTTTTCTAAAAAAACTGCCCGTATCATAGAAGTGGATGCCACCATTTTAGCAACCAGAATGGCTCCCATTTCGACAACTGGCAGTTCAAAATGGCTAGATTTGAACAGTGTCACAAAAGCTTCTCAAACTTTGTCTGGAGAAATTGTGTTGAGCAGGCTCCTTGAAAAAATGATGCACCTTGTCATTGAAAACGCCGGGGCTGAAAAGGGTTTCTTGCTATTACCTCAGCAAGATAATTGGTTTATCGAAGCCAAAGGGCATATTGATAGTGATGAAGTTGCTGTTTTGCAATCACTAGATATTGAAACCAGTGAACAAATACCTGTCAAAATTATTCACTATGTGGCTCGTACTCAAGAAAGTGTGATTTTGCACAATGCCACACAAGAGGGCAATTTTACCAAATTTCCGTATATTGTCAAACATTGCCCAAAATCTGTGTTATGTGCACCGCTTATTAATCAAGGGCAGTTGACAGGAATTTTGTATTTAGAAAACAATTTGACGACAGGGGCATTTACGCCAGAAAGGTTAGAGGTGTTAAACTTGTTATCCTCGCAAATCGCCATTTCTATTGAAAACTCTTTATTATACAATAACTTAGAGCAAAAAGTAGCAGAACGCACCCAAGAACTCTCTACTGCAATCGATCATCTCAAAACGACTCAGAGCCAATTGGTAGAAGCCGAAAAAATGGCTTCATTAGGTGGATTAGTCGCTGGGGTTGCCCACGAAATTAACACACCGATTGGTATTGGTGTCACAGCGGCATCTACTTTAGCTGATAGAACTACTGATACGGCTACTGCTTATGATAATAAGCAACTGAAAAGTTCTGCCCTCAAAGCCTATTTTAAAATGGCTCGAAGCGGTAGCAACCTTATCTTAAACAACTTAAATCGTGCAGCGGATTTGATACAAAGTTTTAAACAAGTAGCAGTTGAGCAAAGCAATTTGGATAAACGCTCTTTTGCTGTGAAAAAATATATCCAGGATACTTTGATTAGCTTAAAACCGCATCTGAAAAAAACGTCGCATCAAATCACGGTTCACGGTGATGAGCAAATTAAAATAAATAGTTATCCTGGCGCGTTTTCACAAATTGTGACTAATATCGTGATGAACTCGGTGCACCATGCTTATTCAAAAGAGGAAACTGGAAACTTGCGTTTTGAAGTCAAATTGGATTCAGAACATTTAATAATAGAATATAGCGATGATGGTTGTGGTATTTCCCCAGAAAATCTGGATAAAATATTTGAGCCGTTTTTTACAACGGCTCGCAACCAGGGTGGCATCGGTTTAGGGCTACATATTGTTTTTAATTTGGTGACACAGAAATTACAAGGAATAATTAGTGTTCAAAGTGAAGTTGGAGTTGGTACGACGTTTATTCTGAATTTGCCATTATAAGCATTTTAGGAACGTACATCAAATAATTTAGTCAACTTTAAAACCAGACCTGCCAGGTTAAAACAAAACCTGGCAGGTCAAGAGCAGCGTCCAAACTTGATTTTGACCTGGCAGGTTTTCTTCTCAGTTATGTAGCCCACCAACCGTTTAAAAAAAAAGTTCAAAAATTACCAGTTAGTAGTATATGAATTCAGTACTTAGCTATTCGGAAATACTATAGAATTTATGATATGAAAATATTTAATAACTTACCTATTAGATATAAGTTAATGATTAGTATGGGAACAATTTTAGTTGTCGCTCTCATTATTGTCGTCATTCTTAACTACATTATTGTAAAAAGTGACGTTAAAAATCGGATTATTAATTACGAATTACCGATCCTTATTGATGGGATTGAAAAGGAAGTAAATTTTGTTATCGAGCAACCACTAAGTATTATCCTATCTGCAACAAAAAACCCATTTAGCATTGATTGGATAAAACGGGGGGAACCAAAAGATGAGTTGCCTTATATCTCACAATACTATGCTTCCATTAAGGAAAATGCGAATGCGTTTCGGTCAGTAATTGTTTCCGATAAATCCAAGACTTACTATTTTGTTGAAAAAACAGGAATAGAGAGTGAGCCAATTATTAAAGGTACTCCCAGACATGATTGGTACTTCAAATTTAAGGAAAGTGGTAAAAAATACGAATATATTATTTATGATTTTGGTACCAATGATTGGAGTAATTCTCTTTATATTAACTGTAGGTTGGAAGATTATAATGGTAAATTTATCGGTGATACTGGTTTGGGCATTAACCTTGACAAAATGGTAGAATCAATTGCTAGTAAAAAAATTGGTAAACATGGTAATACTTTTATGGTTAGCCCTCAAGGGGTTATTAACTTGCATAAAAACAAAGAGCTGATAAATAAAGAAAATATAAGAAATATCCCCAGATTTGCCCCCTTTGCTGACAAAATTTTATCCACAAAAAAAGGCAATTTTACATATCAGGGTGAAAACGGTACTATTATTGCGGTAGTTAAGTATCTTCCACTGGTGAATTGGTATCTCATTGTTGAAGTACAAGAATCGGAAATGTTAGCCAATATCAAACATGCGTTAATAAAGACGGGCTTCCTAGCACTGGCTATGTTTGTCATTGCCATTGTGCTTGTCATTCTACTGAGTCGCAAGTTAACTCAACCAATTAAAGAGCTTGTTCGTACCTCTAAGAGGCTATCAAAGGGCGATTTTAGCAAAAAAGCCCAAGTAAAAACTAACGATGAATTGGGAACATTGGCTCAGTCATTTAATGCGATGGCAGAGCAATTGAAAACGTCTTTTGATACTTTAGACGCTAAAGTGGTTGAAAGAACTGCCCAATTAGATGAGAAAATCGCAGAATTAACTCAAACTCGCAAAGAATTAGTCGAATCTGAAAAAATGGCTTCATTAGGTGGATTAGTTGCTGGGATTGCCCACGAAATTAATACACCAATTGGTATTTGTGTCACAGCGGCATCTACTTTAGCTGATCGAACCACTGAAACGGCAACCGCGTATCACAATAATCAACTCAAGGGTTCCGCCCTCAAAGCCTATTTTAACATGGCTCAAACCAGTAGTAACTTGGTTTTAAACAACTTAAATCGGGCTGCGGATTTGATACAAAATTTTAAACAAGTAGCAGTTGATCAAAACAATTTGGATAAACGTTCTTTTGCCGTGAAAAAATATATCCAGAATACCTTGATTAGCTTAAAACCGCATCTGAAAAAAACGCCACATCAAATCACGATTCACGGAGATGAGCAAATTGAAATAAATAGTTATCCCGGCGCGTTTTCACAAATCATAACTAATCTCATAATGAACTCGGTACGCCATGCTTATTCAAAAGAGGAAACTGGAAACTTGCGTTTTGAAGTCAAATTGGATTCAGAACAATTAATAATAGAATATAGCGACGATGGTTGTGGTATTCCCCCGGAAAATCTTGCTAAAATATTTGATCCATTTTTTACAACAGCTCGCAACCAGGGTGACACCGGTTTAGGGCTACATATTGTTTTTAATTTGGTGACACAGAAATTACAGGGAATAATTAGTGTTCAAAGTGAAGTTGGGGTTGGTACTACGTTTATTCTGAATTTGCCATTATAACCATTTTAGAAATACCATTTTTGGAAAAATGGGATTTCTGCCCTTTGCTTTTAAATTATTATGCTTTCAAAACATTCGCTTGCCCGATCTACCATTATTAAAATGGGAGTACGGATAGCAATTATCACTATTATTGTAACACTAGTTAGTTATTGGCATGTCATGTCCAATTTAGAATTACAAATTGTCAAACAATTAGATAAATACATCATTGAACGGGGACAGTATGAAAGTACTTTATTCTTATTAGCGGAAGATAACCATATTGAACTTAAAAAAGAATTATTGTGGCAACTTGAAAAATTGGGCGAACGAGATCCACAAGCAGAATTTGATCGCTTGTTTGTCAGATCGCCAGACGGTGTAATCCGCAACCGACCAAAACTTTTTGATGGCAGACGACAAGCCGGTGTTTACATTGATGAAACGCTAATCATAGATGCTTCTATTCGTCGGCGCGTGCTTATCTTTTATGAACTAGCAACATTGTACGGTAAGGCGTGGCATAACCGTTTTCAAGATACCTATATTATTACTCCGGAAAATTTTGTCGCTCTTTATTTGCCAGAGCTTCCTACTTGGGCACAGGATGCAACGACTGATCTCTATATTCCGGATGAGGAATATATGTGGATTAGCGATAAAAAACATAATCCAAAACGAGTATCTGCTTGGACTGGGCTTTTCTACGACAAAGTGAGTAAAACGTGGATGGTTTCCTGCACAACGCCGGTTGATATGGGAAACCGACATATTGCCACTATTGGACATGATATTTTCCTAAATGAATTGCTTGATAGAACCATAACAAACCATATTGAAGGTACTCATAATATCATATTTCGTGAAGATGGTCGTCTTATTGCCCATCCTCAATACATGACTCAAATTATGGATGCTGGTGGCAACTTTAACATTCTCAAATCAAATAACGAGCATTTGTTGAATATTTTTCAATCAGTAAAAGAGCGCCCGGCTAATGCTGTTGTTATTGAAAACAGTAAAAATAATGAGTATCTTGCCGTTACTAAGATTGATGGTCCAGATTGGTATTTTGTCACTGTCTATCCAAAGTCATTACTGGCTGATTTAGCGTTTGATACCGCTCGTTTTATTTTATTGTTAGGTATCTTGTCACTGTTATTGGAAATATCAATTATGTTTCTGATATTACGTAGTCAAATTGCGAAACCTTTATATGAATTTATCAGTGCTACTCAGCAAATTGCTACCGGAGATTTTAATATTGAGGCAAGCCAGCATTTACCATTAAACCGTAAGGATGAAATTGGCGAACTTGCTCATTCATTTAACAGTATGGCAGGGCAATTGAAAACATCGTTTGATACATTAGATGCTAAAGTTATAGAACGTACTCACGATCTAGCAGAGCGCATTAAAGAAATAAAGTGTCTGTATTCTATTTCTAATTTAGCTGAAAAAAAGGGGCTTTTCATTGAGGAAATATTGCAAGGAACACTAGAAATTATTTCGCCCTCTTGGCAATATCCGTCAATTACCTGCGCTAAAATTGTGGTTGATGGACAAGAATTTAAAACAGCCAATTTCAAAAATACCGCTTGGCACCAAAACAGCAATATTGTTATCAAAGGTCAGAAAATTGGTAGCGTGGAAGTTTGTTATTTGAAAGAAAAACCAGAAAGTGATGAAGGGCCTTTTATGCAAGAAGAGATAAACTTGATCAATACAATTGCTACTCAATTAGGCAGGATTATTGAGAACAAGCAAGCTGAAGAAGCCCTTGCAAAACGCACCCAAGAACTATCTGATACTCTTGATCATCTCAAAACAACTCAAGCTCAATTAGTCGAATCTGAAAAAATGGCTTCTTTAGGTGGATTAGTCGCTGGGGTTGCCCACGAAATTAATACACCAATTGGTATTGGTGTCACTGCGGCATCTACTTTAGCTGATCGAACTATTGAGACGGCAACGGCTTATACTAATAAGCAATTAAAGGGTTCCGCCCTCAAAGCCTATTTTAACATGGCTCAAACCAGTAGTAACTTGGTTTTAAACAACTTAAATCGGGCTGCGGATTTGATACAAAGTTTTAAACAAGTAGCAGTTGATCAAAACAATTTGGATAAACGTTCTTTTGCCGTGAAAAAATATATCCAGAATACCTTGATTAGCTTAAAACCGCATCTGAAAAAAACGCCACATCAAATCACGGTTCACGGTGATGAGCAAATTAAAATAAATAGTTATCCCGGCGCGTTTTCACAAATTGTGACTAATCTCGTGATGAATTCGGTGCGCCATGCTTATCCTTCAGGAGAAGCTGGAAACTTGCGTTTTGAAGTCAAATTGGATTCAGAACAATTAATAATAGAATATAGCGACGATGGTTGTGGTATTTCACCAGAAAATCTGGATAAAATATTTGAGCCGTTTTTTACGACCGCTCGCGCCCAGGGTGGCACCGGTTTAGGGCTACATATAGTTTTTAATTTGGTGACACAGAAATTAAATGGAACAATTAATGTTCAAAGTGAAATTGGTGTTGGTACTACGTTTATTCTGAATTTTCCATTATAACCATTTTAGAAATTCCATTTTTTCAAAAAATGGGATTTCTTTTGCCCTTTTAAAATTATGATAAATATTCCAAATTACCAAATCACTCAGCAAATCTACGAAAGCACTAACTCTAAAGTCTTTTGTGCTTTGCGAAATGAAGATAATCTATCGGTTATCCTAAAAGTCTTAAAAGAAGACTATCCAACGCCCGAAGAATTAACACGCTATCGGCAAGAATATGAAATCACATGCCGTTTAGCAGACTTGGATGGCATTGTCAAGGCTTATAGTCTCGAAAAATACCAAAATACGCTGGTGATGTGTCTTGAAGATTTTGGTGGTAAGTCCCTGAAAATGTGGCTAGGCGAGCAGCGCGTCTTTACCCTGGATAAATTACTCACACTTGCCATCCATGCTACTGACATTTTAGGGCAAATTCACCAGCAAAATATTATCCATAAAGATATTAATCCCGCTAACCTGGTTTTCAACCCCACAACTGGGGTGCTGAAAATTATCGACTTTGGAATTTCCACCCAATTATCAAAGCAACACTTGACGCTGAAAAATCCAGAAGTATTAGAGGGCACATTAGCATATATGTCTCCGGAACAAACAGGGCGTATGAATCGCGCTTTGGATTATCATACCGATTTTTATTCATTAGGAGTCACATTTTACGAATTATTCACAGGAAAGTTGCCCTTTGAATCGAAAGATGCGATGGAATTGGTGCATTGTCATATCGCAAAACAGCCTACGCCACCTAATCAAATTAATTCAGAATTGCCAATTGCTCTTTCTAATATCATCATCAAATTATTAGAAAAAACTGCTGAAGCGCGTTATCAAAGTGCCTGGGGACTTAAAGCTGATTTAGAAAAACTCCAAGAAAACCTGCCAGGTCTTCAAGACCTGGCAGGTTTGGATTTTGAACTAGCCCAACATGATATTTCAGATCGTTTTCAAATTCCGCAAAAACTTTATGGGCGCGAATCTGAAATAGAGACTTTACAATCTGCTTTTGAACGAGTAGCTGATGGCAAGGCAGAAATCATGCTAGTTGCCGGCTATTCTGGCATTGGTAAATCTGTGCTTGTCAAAGAAATTTATAAATCGCTTACCGAAAAACAGGGCTATTTCATTTCTGGTAAATTTGACCAATTCCAGCGCAATATTCCCTATAGTGCGGTTGTCAAAGCGTTTAAAGAATTAGCACAACAATTACTCACCGAAAGTGAAACCCAATTAGCCCAATGGAGAGAAAAATTATTAACAGCCCTTGGTCCTAATGGGCAAGTCATTATTGATGTTCTTCCTGAAATCGAATTGGTTATTGGTAAGCAACCACCAGCGCCGCAATTAGGACCAACCGAGTCTCAAAATCGCTTTAATCTGGTGGTTCAAAACTTTATACGCGTGTTTTGTCAACCAGAACATCCATTGGCGATTTTTTTGGATGATTTGCAATGGGTAGATTCAGCAACGCTGAAATTATTAGAGTTAGTCACGACTGATGAGGATAACACTGCCCTCTTTTTGATTGGCGCTTATCGGGATAATGAAGTTGATCCGACTCATTCCTTAATAATGACACTTGATAAACTCCGTGAAGAAAATGTCACTATTAACAAAATCACTTTGAAGCCTTTGGCTTTTGAACATGTTAACCAATTGATTGCTGAGAGTTTGCATCAAAAGGCGGTTGGCTCGTTGACGAATTTAGTGATGCGTAAAACCGGCGGCAATCCATTTTTTGTGAATCAATTTCTGCGTACTTTGTATGAAGAAGATTTGCTCACGTTTCAAACCTCGGATGTTTTAGCATTTGGATGGACATGGGATATTAACCAAATTGAAGATATCAATATTACTGATAATGTAGTGGAATTGATGATTGGCAAATTGAAGAAATTGCCCGATTCCGCCCAACAGGTTTTATGTTTGGCTGCTTGTGTGGGCAACCATTTCGATTTGGATACTTTGTCTGTCATTTATAAAAAATCTGTTATTGATACTTTTGCTGATTTAATGCCTGTTTTGATGGAAGGCTTAATCTTGCCCTTATCCGAACTGGAAATAACCGGTGATAACATTAACCATTTACCATTCAACATTCACCATTTAGAATTTTCACATGATCGCGTTCAACAAGCCGCTTACGCCTTAATTGGCGATGAGCAGAAAAAAGCGGTGCATCTGCAAATCGGTCGTTTGTTGTTGAAAAATACACCCACTGACATTTTGGAAGAAAAAGTATTTGATATTGTAGGGCATTTTAATCACAGTATTGAATTGCTCAATAATCAAGCCGAGCGACTTAAAGTCGCCCAACTGAATTTGCTAGCCGGGCAAAAAGCGAAAATGGCAACGGCTTATGGTGCAGCTGTCAGCTATTTAACAATTGGGCGTGTTAGCCAATGCTTAACCGAAAATAGTTGGGAAACTGAGTACGATTTGACGTTCAATCTCTTTACTGAAGCGGCTGAAGCGGCTTACTTTACTGGTGATTTTAAACAGTTGGAGCAGCTTGCTAAAAAAGTGTTACAACAAACACGAACTGTATCAGATGAAGCCAAAATATGTGAAATTCAAATAATGGCTTATACCGCACAGAATCAACAAGGAAAGGCTATTAAAATCGCCTTAATGTTTCTAAACCGATTAGGTATTAATCTCCCAGAAGAACCCAGCCAAGAAGATGTTGGATTAGCTCTACAGAAAACGCAAGTTTCTTTATCTGGTAAACCAATCCATTCTTTCATTGATTTACCAATGATGACGAACACCAATAAGATATTAGCAATGCGCGTCATGAGGGCAGTCACTTCTGCTACTTACCAAACGTCACCAAAACTGCTGGTTTTAATGGTACTTAAACAAGTTGATTTATCGTTTGAATATGGCAATGTTGCGGAATCCTGTTTTTCTTACGCTTGTTATGGATTCATTCTCTGTGGTGTGGTTTCCGATATTGATTCTGGCTATCAATTTGGGCAATTGGCTTTAGATTTGCTGAAACGATTGGAGGAAACTGAACTTAAAGCGAGAGTCATATATATCTTTAATAGTGTTATAAAGCCATGGAAAGAACATGTTCGAGAAACATTCCTGCCCTTGTTAAAAAGTTATCAAATTGGCTTGGAAACGGGAGATATCGAATATGGTACCTATTCTATCAATTTTGGTTTATGCTATTCTTATTTTATAGGCAAACCACTTGTCGCCCTCGAACCCGAAATTGCCCTGTACAATCAGGCAGTTGCGAAGCTTAAACAAGAGCTTGTTCTGAGTTGGAATAACTTGCTTTGGCAAGTTGTTTTAAACTTAATGGGACATTCCAACGATCCATGTTGTTTGATTGGCGAAGTTTATGACGAAAAGATTCGGTTGGAACGATATCAAGAAGCAAATGATAGAAACGGGATCCATTATTTGCATCTGAACAAATGTATCTTGCATTATTTGTTTCAAGAATATGCAGCTGCGCTTGAACACGCTGAGATTGCAGAACAGCATTTAGATGGTGTTACCGGTATGTTAGTGGTGGCTATATTTCATTTTTATGATTCTTTGATACAGTTGGCGGTGTATCCGAGTTTGTCTCAACAAGAACAAGATGCCGTTTTAACTAAAGTATCTGCTAACCAGCAAAAAATGAATTTGTGGGCAGAACATGCACCCATGAATTTCCAGCACAAATATGATCTCGTCGAAGCTGAAAAAGCACGAGTTTTAGGGCAACTGGAAGCTATAGAATGGTATGAAAAAGCCATTGCCGGTGCTAAAGTCAATGAATATCTCAACGAAGAAGCCCTTGCTTATGAACTCGCAGCCAAATTTTATTTAGGGCGTGGTATGGAAATAATTGCCCAAACCTATATGAAAGAAGCGCATTATCACTATCAACAATGGGGAGCTTCTGCAAAAGTAAATGATTTAGAAACGAAATATCCACAATGGTTGACTCAAAAAACGCTTTCAACCCAAATAACAACCAATGTCAGCATTTCAGCAACGAAAATGGTGGCGGTTTCTTCGACTGGCACTTCTTCAGAATGGCTAGATTTGAACAGTGTCACAAAAGCTTCTCAAACTCTGGCTGGAGAAATTGTGTTGAGCCGCTTGTTAGAAAAAATGATGCACATTGTCATTGAAAATGCAGGGGCTGAAAAGGGTTTCTTGCTATTACCTCAGCAAGATAATTGGTTTATCGAAGCGCAAATGCTCAAGGATAGTTCGGATACCATCGTTTTACAGTCATTACCACTTGAAGATAGTGAGCAAGTGTCGGCAAACATTATTTATTATGTCGTTCGTACCCAGAAAAACGTGGTTTTGCACGATGCCACTCAAGAGGGCAATTTTACCCGTGATGCCTATATTGTTAAATACCACCCCCAATCGGTGTTATGTGCGCCGCTTCTCAATCAAGGGCAATTGACAGGTATTTTGTATTTAGAAAACAATTTGACGACAGGGGCATTTACACCAAAAAGGTTAGAGGTGTTAAACCTGTTATCCTCGCAAATCGCCATTTCTATTGAAAACTCTTTATTATACAATAACTTAGAGCAAAAAGTCGCAGAGCGCACCCATGAATTATCTGATACTCTTGAGCATCTCAAAACGACTCAAGCTCAATTAGTCGAATCTGAAAAAATGGCTTCTTTAGGTGGATTAGTCGCGGGGGTTGCCCACGAAATTAACACACCAATTGGTATTGGTGTCACAGCAGCTTCTACTTTAGCTGATAGAACTATTGAGGCGGCAACGGCTTATGACAATAGGCAACTCAAGGGTTCCGCCCTCAAAGCCTATTTTAACATAGCTCTGAGTAGTAGCAACTTGCTTTTAAACAACTTAAATCGGGCTGCGGATTTGATACAAAGTTTTAAACAGGTGGCGGTTGATCAAAGCAATTTGGATAAACGCTCTTTTGCTGTGAAGAAATATATCCAGGATACCTTGATTAGCTTAAAACCGCATCTGAAAAAAACGGAACATCAAATCACGATTCACGGAGATGAGCAGATTGAAATAAATAGTTATCCCGGCGCGTTTTCACAAATTGTGACTAATCTCGTGATGAACTCGCTACGCCATGCTTATCCAAAAGGAGAGGTGGGAAACTTGCGTTTTGAAATCAAATTGGATTCAGAACAGTTAATAATAGAATATAGCGACGATGGTTGTGGTATTCCCCTAGAAAATCTGGATAAAATATTTGAGCCGTTTTTTACAACAGCTCGCATTCAAGGTGGTACCGGTTTAGGGCTACATATCGTTTTTAATTTGGTGACGCAGAAATTGCAAGGAACGATTAATGTTCAAAGTGAAATTGGAGTTGGTACAACGTTTATTTTGAATTTTCCATTATAACCATTTTAGAAATTCGATTTTTTTAAAAAATGGGATTTCTTTTAGCACCGATAAAAAAAATGACTAAAAGTAAACAATCACCCCAAAATTATTTCGAGTTCATCATAGCAGAACGGGCTAAACTTGCCAGCCAAAGCCCTGAAGAATTGGTGTCGGAAATTATTCGCTTGAAAGGTGAATTGAAACAAAGCGATAAAAATTACAAAAATGCTGTAAAAGCATTTGAGATGGAAAAGGATAAGCTGAAAAACATTAAGCTTGAACTATTCAGGGATATCAGCGACAGAAAAAGGATAGAAGCTGAACTGCAAAAATCTCATGATGCTCTTAGCGAGCGGATTAAAGAAATAAATTGTTTGTATTCCATTTTTAATTTAGCGGAAAAAATGGGAATTTCCATTGATGAAATATTGCAAGGAACACTAGAAATTATTCCGTATGCTTGGCAATATCCGTCAATTACCGGTGCCAAAATTGTGGTTGATGGACAAGAATTGAAAACAGCCCTTTTTCAAAATACGGCTTGGTCCCAAAACAGCGATATTGTTATCAAAGGTCAGAAAATAGGTAGCGTAGAAGTTTGTTATTTGGAAGAAAAACCAGAAAGGGATGAAGGGCCTTTTTTGCGAGAAGAGAGAGACTTGCTTAATACAATTGGTATTCAATTAGGCAGGATTATTGAGAACAAGCAAGCTGTAGAAGCCCTTGCAAAACGTACCCAAGAACTATCTGATGCCCTTGAGCATCTCAAAACGACTCAAGCTCAATTAGTCGAATCTGAAAAAATGGCTTCATTAGGTGGATTAGTCGCGGGGGTTGCCCACGAAATTAACACACCAATTGGTATTGGTGTCACAGCTGCTTCTACTTTAGCTGATAGAACTATTGAGGCGGCAACGGCTTATGACAATAGGCAACTCAAGGGTTCCGCCCTCAAAGCCTATTTTAACATAGCTCTGAGTAGTAGCAACTTGCTTTTAAACAACTTAAATCGGGCTGCGGATTTGATACAAAGTTTTAAACAGGTGGCGGTTGATCAAAGCAATTTGGATAAACGCTCTTTTGCTGTGAAGAAATATATCCAGGATACCTTGATTAGCTTAAAACCGCATCTGAAAAAAACGGAACATCAAATCACGATTCACGGAGATGAGCAGATTGAAATAAATAGTTATCCCGGCGCGTTTTCACAAATTGTGACTAATCTCGTGATGAACTCTGTGCGCCATGCTTATCCAAAAGGAGAAACGGGAAACTTGCGTTTTGAAGTCAAATTGGATTCAGAACATTTAATGGTAGAATATAGCGACGATGGTTGTGGTATTCCCCCAGAAAATCTGGATAAAATATTTGAGCCGTTTTTTACAACAGCTCGCATTCAAGGTGGTACCGGTTTAGGGCTACATATCGTTTTTAATTTGGTGACACAGAAATTGCAAGGAACGATTAATGTTCAAAGTGAAATTGGAGTTGGTACAACGTTTATTTTGAATTTTCCATTATAACCATTTTAGAAATCCCATTTTTTGGAAAAATGGGATTTATGCCTTTTTTAAATTATTATGCTTTCAAAACAATCGCTTACCCGATCTACCATTCTTAAAATGGGGATATGGATAACCCTGGTCATTATTACTATGACTATTGTCAATTATTGGCGCATCATGTCTAATTTAGAATTACAAATTGTCGAACAATTGGATGCATACATTACTGATCAGGTACATCATGAAAGTAGTCTGTTTACCTTATCAGAAGAAGATCATGTCATTTTTAAGCAAGAATTTCTTTTTAGGCTCAAACAAATGGGAAATGAGGTGCCAAGGGAAAGATTTCATAAAATTTTTCAGGCTCAAGAAGATGGCACTGTTAGAATGCACCCACATTTTTTTCATGGTTTCCAGCAACACAATAGTACTGCTATTATTAAAAGCTTGACGGGTTTTATTGGTCAAAATACTACCATCACTGATGACATGATCCGGCGTATCGTCATTATTTTTGATATGCTCACGACTTTTGGTCCGGCTTGGACTGCATGGCAAGATCGCTTTCCAAATTTCTACGTTAACTTGCCAGAAAATATATCTTTAACTTACTATCCGGACACAGCATGGGGATTGGAAGTGCCCGCGGATTTTGATGACAGAGAAGAATTCTGGTTTCTCATTGCTGAAAAAAAACATCACCCCACGCGAGAAGCACTTTGGACCAGTGTTTATTATGATGCTATTGCCGAAGATTGGATGGTATCTTATGTGACACCCGTTGATGTCAATGGTCAACACCTTATCACCATTGGGCATGATATTTTGTTGAATGAATTATTTGAACGCACTATCAATGTTCATCTTGAAGGTGCTCATAATATTATTTTCCGTGAAGATGGGCGCCTTATCGTTCATCCCGATAAAATGGATGAAATTCGGGAGAAGGGCGGTAAAATAGATATTCCTAACACGGGCGATCCACATTTAATCCATATTTTTCAACAAGTTACAAGTATTAAGCCTGGAGAAGTGGTGATTAATGATACTGAATATGATGAATATCTTGCTTTCACTAAGATTAAGGGTCCAGATTGGTATTTTGTCACTGTCTATCCCAAATCACAGCTTGCTCATTTCGCATTTAACACTGCCCGTTTTATTTTAATTGTAAGCGTTATCTCATTATTTGTTGAAATGACTATATTATTGTTAGTTTTACGGTGGCAAGTCACCCTGCCTTTGCAAAATTTTTTAAGTGCAACGAAGCAAATTGCTGCCGGAGATTTTAATATTGAGGCAACGCAGCACTTACCGTTGAGCCGTTGTGATGAAATTGGCGAACTTGCTCAATCATTTAATAGTATGGCAGGGCAATTACAAACTTCATTTGATACCTTAGATACTAAAGTAATTGAAAGAACTGCCCAATTAGATGATAAAATCGCAGAATTAACTCAAACTCGCAAAGAATTAGTCGAATCTGAAAAAATGGCTTCATTAGGTGGATTAGTTGCTGGAATTGCTCACGAAATTAATACACCAATTGGTATTGGTGTCACTGCGGCATCTACCTTAGCTGATCGAACTACTGAAGCGGCAACGGCTTATGACAATAAGCAATTAAAGGGTTCTGCCCTCAAAGCCTATTTTAACATAGCTCAAAGTAGTAGCAACCTGGTTTTAAACAACTTAAACCGGGCAAATGATTTGATACAAAGTTTTAAACAAGTGGCAGTTAATCAAAGCAATTTGGATAAACGTTCTTTTGCTGTGAAAAAATATATCAAGGATACCTTGATTGGCTTAAAACCACATCTGAAAAAAACGCCACATCAAATCACGGTTCACGGTGATGAGCAAATTGAAATAAATAGTTATCCCGGCGCGTTTTCACAAATTGTGACTAATCTCGTGATGAACTCGGTGCGCCATGCTTATCCTTCAGGAAAAACTGGAAACTTGCGTTTTGAAGTCAAATTGGATTCAGAACATTTAATAATAGAATATAATGATGATGGTTGTGGTATTCCCCCGGAAAATCTGGCTAAAATATTTGAGCCATTTTTTACGACCGCTCGTGCTCAAGGTGGCACCGGTTTAGGGCTACATATCGTTTTTAATTTGGTGACACAAAAATTAAATGGTACAATTAATGTTCAAAGTGAAGTTGGAGTTGGTACAACGTTTATTCTGAATTTGCCATTATAACCATTTTAGAAATACTATTTTTTAGAAAAATGGTATTTCTGCCCTTTTAAAATTATGATAAATATTCCAAATTACCAAATCACCCAACAAATATACGAAAGTGCTAACTCATTAGTCTATCGTGCTTTGCGTAATAAGGATAACCAAGCGGTTATCCTAAAAGTCTTAAAAGAAGACTATCCAACGCCCGAAGAATTAACCCGCTATCGACAAGAATATGATATCACACGCCGTTTAGCAGATTTAGATGGTGTTGTCAAGGCTTATAGTCTCGAAAAACACCAAAATACGCTGGTGATATGCCTGGAAAATTTTGGGGCTAAGTCCCTGAAAATGTGGCTAGAAGAAGGGCGCAGATTTAATCTGGATGAATTACTAACACTTGCCATCCATGCCACCGAAATTTTAGGGCAAATCCATAGGCAAAATATTACCCATAAGGATATTAATCCCGCCAACCTGGTTTTCAACCCAACAACTGGGGTGCTGAAAATTATCGATTTTGGGATTTCTACCCAATTCTCAAAACAACACCTGACGCTGAAAAATCCCGATGTGTTAGAAGGCACATTAGCGTATATGTCTCCGGAACAAACAGGGCGTATGAATCGTGCTTTGGATTATCACAGCGATTTTTATTCCCTCGGCGTGACATTTTACGAATTATTTACCGGCAAGCTGCCCTTTGAATCGAAAGATGCAATGGAATTAGTGCATTGCCATATCGCAAAACAGCCTGTACCACCTAATCAAATTAATCCAGAATTGCCAATAGCTATTTCTAATATTATCATCAAATTATTAGAAAAAACGGCTGAGGCACGTTATCAAAGTGCTTATGGTATTAAAGCTGATTTAGAAAAACTCCAAGAAAACCTGCCAGGTCTTCAAGACCTGGCAGGTTTGGACTTTGAACTAGCCCAACACGACATTTCAGATCGTTTTCAAATTCCTCAAAAACTTTATGGGCGCGAATCTGAAATAGACACTTTACGATCTGCTTTTGAACGGGTGGCTTCTGGAAAAGCTGAAATTATGCTAGTTGCAGGCTATTCTGGTATTGGTAAATCGGTATTGGTAAAAGAGATTTATAAATCGCTTACCGAAAAACAGGGCTATTTCATTTCGGGTAAATTTGACCAATTCCAGTGCAATATTCCCTATAGTGCCGTTATCAATGCTTTTAAAGAATTAGCCCAACAATTGCTTACCGAAACTGAGGCTCAATTAGCCCAATGGAAGAAAAAATTATTAACAGCCCTTGGTCCTAATGGGCAAGTCATTATTAATGTTCTTCCCGAAATCGAACTGATTATCGGCAAGCAACCCTCAGTGCCGCAATTAGGACCATCGGAGTCTCAAAATCGCTTCAACTTGGTTTTTCAAAACTTTATGCGGGTGTTTTGTCAACCAGAACATCCATTGGTCATTTTTTTGGATGATTTGCAATGGGTAGATTCGGCAACGCTGAAATTATTAGAATTAGTCACGACAGATAGGGATAACACCGCCCTCTTTTTAATCGGTGCTTATCGGGATAACGAAGTTGATCAGACTCATCCCTTAATTATGACGCTTAATAACCTCCGCAGTGTCACTATTAATCAGATCACCTTAAAGCCCTTGGCTTTTGAACATATTAACCAATTGATTACTGAGAGTTTGCGCCAAAACGCGGTTGGCTCGTTGACGGATTTAGTCATACGTAAAACGGGTGGAAATCCGTTTTTTGTCAATCAGTTTTTACATACCTTGTATGAAGAAGAATTGCTCACGTTTCAAACCTCCGAGGTTTCCAAAACCTCGGATGTTTTAGCATTTGGATGGAAATGGGATATTAACCAAATTGAAACTCTCAACATCACTGATAATGTCGTGGATTTAATGATTGGCAAATTAAAAAAATTGCCCGAATCTGCTCAACACGTTTTACGCCTAGCAGCCTGTGTGGGCAATCGTTTCGATTTGGATACTTTGTCTGTCATTTATGAAAAATCTGTTATTGATACTTTTGCCGATTTAATGCCAGTTTTAATAGATGGCTTAATCTTGCCCTTATCAGAACTAGAAATGACAGGTAATGAAATTCACAACTCACATTTCATAATTCACCATTTACAATACCTACATGATCGCGTTCAACAAGCCGCTTATGCCCTAATTGATAATGAACAGAAACAAGTGGTGCATTTACAAATCGGTCGTTTGCTCTTTCAGGAGATTAACAAGAATAGTCTTCAAGAGAGGCTTTTTGAAATAACCGATCACTTTAATGTTGCTAGTGAATTTCTTAAAGATGATCATGAGAAAATAAAAGTCGCTGGATTAAATCTGATCGCCGGTGACAAAGCCATTTCTGCAATGGCAGGCTCTGCTGCTGTACAGTACTTTCAAATTGGGCTTTCACTGTTACCAAAAAATAGTTGGGAAGAACATTATTCCTTAGCACTAAACCTGACTTGCGGACTCATCGAATCCTCCTTTTTAACAACTTCTTATCAAAAAGCTGAAAAACTCTGCAATGTTGCTCTGCATCAAGCACAAAGTGCTCTTGACAAAGCAAGGATATATTCCTTAATGTGCTATAATTTCACGCTTGAAAACAAAATGGAAAAGACCCTGACTACGGGTTTGGAAGCGTTGAAAATTCTCAATATTCCCTTAGTAGAAAATCCGCCTGAAATCATCAACTTTGAGCAAATGCGCGATCTTCCTGAAATGAAGAATCCCGATAGATTGGCTGCCATGTCTATTTTAGTGAGTATTATTTCTTGCGCCTTAGTTACTCAGTCCCCGCTCATGATGCCGCTTATCTATACGATGGTGAATCTCAGTGCCAAACATGGCAACTGTAGCAAAGCCCCATTCGGCTATGTTTGGTATGGTTGCGCCCTTTGCTGGAGCCGGACCGATATCGGACTCGGCTATCGCTTTGGTCGTCTGGCTATCGATGTCATGGAAAAATTCAAGCCTTGTGAAGTTGAAACAACGGTTCTCCATCAATTCAATTCATTTATCCGCCACTGGTGTGAGCATGAGCGATTTTCCATAAACGAATTTCCACACATCGTCCAAGTTGGCAAAGAAACAGGTGACATCGAATACGGAACTTACGTCGCTGTCAATTACGTTGCCAATTTGCTTTTAGTTGGTGAACCCCTTGCCAGTACTCAAGAAAAGCAACGACCTTATCTTGACTGGGTTGCCAGTACCCGATTTTCATTCTCCCTGACTTATGCTAATATATGGGCACAAACGACCCAATGTCTAATGAATCAAGGCGATAGCTGCTCGATACTTCAAGGCGATTTCATGGATGAAAACAAAATGATTCCAGAAATGCAGAAAACTAAAAATAATCTCAATCTCTTTGCAATCTATGCAGCCAAAGCCATGTTATCCTATTTCAATGCTCGTTTCCATGAAAGTGCCGCTTTTGCTAAGGAAACTGAACAGTATGAGGCAGCTATTGGCGGTTTATTGCCAGTCACCCAGCCGCCTTTTTATGGTGCGCTCGCCCTATTGAAAATCACATCCGAGAATGCCATCGTGGAACAGGATGGCAATAAAATCCTTGAAACTTATGAAGAAAAATGGCGACTTTGGAGTGAACAAGGTCATAAGAACTTTCAGCATAAGTACGATTTGATAAAAGCTGAAAAAGCACGGGTTTTCGGACAAAATTGGGAAGCTGCCGCGCTATACGAAAAAAGTATTGCAGGTGCCAAAGAAAATGAATATCTTCATGAAGAAGCCCTTGCTTATGAACTCGCAGCCGAATTTTATTTAGGGCGTGGCATGGAAAAGATTGCCCAAACCTACATGAAAGATGCCCACTATCGCTATCAACAATGGGGCGCGTTAGCAAAAGTAGATGATTTAGAAACGAGGTATCCACAATGGTTAATTCAAAAAACGCCTTCACCCCGAATAACAACCAATAGCACCATTTTAGCAACCAGAATGGCTTCCATTTCGACAACTGGCAGTTCAGAATGGCTAGATTTGAGCAGTGTCACAAAAGCTTCTCAAACTCTGGCTGGAGAAATCGTGTTGAGCCGGTTGTTAGAAAAAATGATGCACCTTGTCATTGAAAACGCCGGAGCGGAAAAGGGGTTTTTGCTATTACCCAAAAACGATAGCTGGTTTATCGAAGCACAAGGGCTTATGGATGATGAAGTTGTTGTTTTGCAATCGCTAGATATTGAAACCAGTGAATTGGTACCTAAAAAAATTATTCACTATGTGGCTCGTACTCAAGAAAATGTGATTTTGCACAATGCGACACAAGATGGTAACTTTACCCAATTTCCGTATATTGTTAAAAACCGCCCCAAATCGGTGTTATGTGCGCCGCTTGTCAATCAAGGGCAATTGACAGGTATCTTGTATTTAGAAAACAATTTGACAACGGGGGCATTTACGCCAAAAAGGTTAGAAGTATTAAACCTATTATCCTCGCAAATCGCTATTTCTATTGAAAACTCTTTGTTATACAATAACTTAGAACGAAAAGTCGCAGAGCGTACCCAAGAATTATCTGATACTCTTGAGCATCTCAAAACGACTCAAGCTCAATTAGTCGAATCTGAAAAAATGGCTTCATTAGGTGGATTAGTCGCGGGGATTGCCCACGAAATTAACACACCAATTGGTATTGGTGTCACTGCGGCTTCAACTTTAGCAGATCGAACTATTGATACGGCAACGGCTTATGCTAATAAGCAACTAAAGGCTTCCGCTCTAAAAGCCTATTTTAACATGGCTCAAACCAGTAGCAATTTGGTTTTAAACAACTTAAATAGGGCAGCGGAATTGATACAAAGTTTTAAACAAGTGGCGGTTGATCAAAGCAATTTGGATAAACGTTCTTTTGCGGTGAAAAAATATATCCAGGATACCTTGATTAGCTTAAAACCGCATCTGAAAAAAACGTTGCATCAAATCACGGTTCACGGAGATGAGCAGATTAAAATAAATAGTTATCCCGGCGCGTTTTCACAAATCCTGACTAATCTTGTGATGAACTCACTGCGCCATGCTTATCCTTCAGAAAAAGCGGGAAACTTACGTTTTGAAGTCAAATTGAATTCAGAACATTTAATAATAGAATATAGCGACGATGGTTATGGTATTCCCCAGGGAAATCTAGAAAAAATATTTGAGCCGTTTTTTACAACAGCTCGCAACCAGGGTGGTACCGGTTTAGGGCTACATATTGTTTTTAATTTGGTGACGCAAAAATTAAATGGTACAATTAATGTTCAAAGTGAAATTGGGCTTGGTACTATGTTTATTTTGAATTTGCCATTATAATTATTAGACATGATACCGATTTAATTTAAGTACTTGATTTTATTGATTTTATCAAAATAGAAATTTCGAATAAATCAATGAGTTATACTGCAAACGGCTATATGATTATAACTTTTTAGGGAGCTAAAAATCATAAGTCTTTAAAACTTATGATTTTTGAAAAGTTTAATTTTTAGCCGTGCGAAGTATACATTAAATCTGTATAATGTCTATAGCATTTTTTTATAGCGAAGTATATCTCTTGTTTAGATATCCGATTTTTAAAAAATCGTATTTCTTTTCATTCAAATCAACAATAAGGGGATAAAAAATGTCAAATCCACCTAAAAATGGTGATTTGAGTTTGATGTTGGAAGATGATTTGCTCTTATTAGATGAAGATGAAGCTGATGAAGCCGTAATAGAGCTATCTAAAAAATGGGATGATAACAAACAAGTACCCGTTATCAATCCAAAGGAACCTTGGAAAGTGATGATTGTGGATGACGAACAGGAAATTCACGATGTCACACAAATCGCACTAGACGGATTTATTTTTCATAATAAACCGATTAGCTTTATTTCAGCCTATTCTGGTGAAGAAGCGAAATTGTTACTGAAAGAACATCCAGATATTTCCGTTATTTTTTTAGATGTGGTAATGGAAGAAAATGATACAGGTTTGCAGGTGGTGAAGTATATTCGTGACACTCTGCACAATTATCTTGTACGAATCATTCTCCGCACTGGGCAACCGGGTGAAGCACCGGAAGAAAAAACTATCATCAATTATGACATCAATGATTACAAGCATAAGGCTGAATTGACGCGGCGCAAATTGTTTGTCACAACGATTGCGGGCTTAAGAGCCTATTATGACTTAATGCTCATAGAGATAAATAAAGCTGCCCTGAAACAAACTTTAGAAGCAGTACCAGTGGGAATATGTGTATTAGAGGCGCAATCCGTCAAACCAACTTATATCAATCAAAAAGCGCATGAAATTTTTGGTAATCGGCTTGAGCAAAATATCACGGCTAAAAATATGGCAGAGGTTTATCAATTCTATGTTGCTGACACCTCCAAAACGTATCCTTATGAAGAGTTACCTATGGTTTGCGCTTTGCATGGAAAAACCAGCCATGTTGATAATCTTGAAATTCATCAAGACGAACGAAATATTCCCATTGAAAGTTGGGGTACGCCCATTTATGATAACGACGGCAAGGTGATTTATAGCCTGACAGCGTTTCAAAATATTACTGAACGCAAACAAGCAGAAGCTGTTAAAATTCGACTGATTCAAGAGCGTGAAGCCAAAAATGTGGCACTTCGTTATAGCAAAGAAATCGAAGCCAAAAACATTGATTTGGTTAAATTGAACCAAGATAAAAATGAATTTCTTGGCATTGCCGCCCATGATTTGAAAAATCCGCTTTCGGTAATTAAAGGTTATGCTGAAGAAATTGAAGAATATTGTCATGAAATGTCAAAAGAAGAAATCGTAGAATTGTCAGGTTTAATTAGAGAAGCTTCGGCAAAAATGTCTACTTTGATTATGAATTTATTAGATGTCAATCAAATTGAATCTGGTAACATTAGATTGAATTTTACTCATGTCGATATTTTGCCAATTGTCGAAAGTATAGCTCAAGATTACGCGAAAAGAGCTAAAAAGAAAGATATTAATCTATATTTTTCGTATGATGGAAATGATTTTCAGGCTTATGTAGATGCCAATGCTGTTGAGCAAGTTTTGGATAATATCATTTCCAATGCGGTTAAATACTCACCTTTGGGCAAAAATGTTTATGTCAATTTAAGTGCCACTGAAGGTAATATTCGTTGTGAAATGAAAAACGATGGTGAAGGTTTAAGTGAAGCTGATCAGAAAAAATTATTTGGTAAATTTAATCGTTTAAGTACAAAGCCAACGGGTGGTGAACATTCTACTGGTTTAGGTTTATTCATTGTCAAAAAATTAGTCGAAGCGATGAATGCCGAAATTTGGTGTGAAAGCGAATTAGGCAAAGGGGCAACTTTTGTTGTCGAATTTTCCCACTATAAATCTGATTTTTAAAAAATAGAATTTCTATACTGATCAACTCAACATTCGGAATAGTTAAAAGTTAAAAATGTGTGAGTAGCTGTAATTATTGGGATGGGCAACTACAAGGGGTTGCCCTTACAAATTGAAAAATAAATTGCGAGAAATACAATGTCATTTAATGAATATAAAACTTACTCATCGACTAAATTAGAAACTATTTTTAAGGTAAAAATAATAGCAGACGGAGAATTGTTTGCAGATTTAAAATCAAGCGGCAAGGATTACCCAAATTTACAGAATAGAGTGGATTTGATGGAATCACGCATCAGTATATCCACAGATGCCGGCAATGAAGCAACAAGAAGCAACCTTTTAGTGTCACATACCTTGTGGGAAGCTGTTGCGGATTATAATTTAGGTATCTTCTTTGAACCATCGCTAGAAATTAGTCGAGAAGAAACGCCTGATTTACCGCACTCATTAAATGGAAAATACGATTGCTGTTTGAATTTGAATAAGATTGACTTTGTATCACCTATACTATCAGTTGTTGAGGTCAAGCCAACGCAAATTGCTTATGGTTTGGGTCAGTGTTTAGCTGAAATGTATGCGACGTTAAAAAAATTTAAGCAAAATCAAGTGTACGGTGTCATAACAGATGGTGAAGTGTGGAAATTCCTTTTATTAGAAAATTCTGTGCTAACTGTCGATAAAAAAGGTTACTATATTAGCAATGTACGAGATATTATTGATAGAGTTGGTTATATTGCAGAAAGATTTAGAAAGTTGTGATAAAGAATGTGCATCAAATAACTAGGGCGAACACTTATGTTCGCCCCTACATTTTTAAATAGGGCGGGATAGGTTCATGTTGTTTTCGTACCAAAATTAAATTTTAAAGTAGGACTTAATGGTACTCAAAACCTGGGTCGTCAGATTATCTTCCGTTTGCTCTACCTCATTATCTGCTAGAATCATAGATTCCATGGCTTGTGATAAATGCAGACGACGTTCTGCAACAATCTTACTGAATGCTTCAACCAAATCAGGTTTTTTTCTCAAAAGTGGAAAAATATCGTATTTTGAAATTTCATAGAGAATCGTATCAGTTTCTGCAACCACTGTCGCAGCACGAGCTTGCCCAGTAAATAGAGATATTTCACCAAAAAATTGTCCCGCAAAAATTTGTGCAATTTTAAGTTTATGCTTATCAGTATCATCTACATCATTATATATATTTAACATTCCTTCGGCGACGATAAACATTGTTTCGCCCGGTTCACCTTCTTTAACAACAATATCACCTGTTTTATAAAATACCTGTTGTAAATAAATAGCCAATTGATTTACTTCTTCTGTATCCAAAGGACTAAACAATGAAACGCCTTTTAGCAATTTAACACGATATTCTACAGAATCTTCAAGGTGACGGGTAGAACTATCCGTAAAAAGTTCCGCATGTTGCAAATGTTCAATGATACTTTTTGCAACCAGATGACGAGCCGGTTCTGCTGCCGTATCACCTCTTATCCAAAACCAGATCAGGTATTCAATTCCATAAGACTTAGTATCATGAACCATGATTTCAGGTTCTGGCTCTTCTAATAAGTTATTTTTTCCCAGCACCGCTTTGGTAGCAGCCGATAAGACACGGATGGCGCGTTCCGGCGGAATCGCAAACTCTAACGCGAATGTCAGTGCTAAACGGCTTGGTAAAGTGGGTTTCATGTAGTTAGTCACCATGACTTCTCCCAGTCTCCGGTTGGGAATCACCACCTCATTATTTTCCCTGGTCATAATGCGTGTAGTACGCCAACTGATTTCAAGCACACAACCATAAATATCAATTCTAGGTGATCGATTACTATGGACTCGAATCCAATCACCTATTTTATAGGGCCTATCTACATTAATGGCGGTACCGGTAAAAGCGTCTAAAATGATACTTTGTAGGGCAAAACCTAAAATAATGCCGATAATACCGGAGGTAGCCCAAATACCGGTAACCGGTTGTTTAAATACCGTACTAATAACAAATACAATTACAATGAAAAAAATTATCACGGTAACTAAGTCTTTTATGAGTTTCGGCACTGCTTTTTTATTAGCCGCTAATCTGTCCCAAATAAAAACCCTAATTAATCGGTTAATAAACCAAGCAAAAGATAGCCAAAGAGCGGCTTCAAATAGCTGGCTTAATAGGGTATATAATTGACTAGACTTTTCAACGTTAAGATAGTTTATTAAGTGTTCAGTTAAAAAACTCAGAGCTAAAATGAAAATTAATAATAGAATTGGCAATAATAATGGTTTAGTCATTTTTTTGATTCTTTTTTATCAAGCTTCAAAGTCTAACACCGTCTGAATATGCTAGATTGGCTCAAGGGCAGACACTTATGTCTGCCCCTACAAAACATTGAAAAACAATTGGTAACGGAAAAAACGGAAAAAATGTTAGCAGAACATTTCCCAAAGTTAGTCAATCCACTCCAATATACATCCAGCCGGTACGCTCGTTTTGGCGGATAGTCCACGTTGAACTTTCTTCTTGCTTTTGGCGGCTGCTTGGTGGCTTGTTGTCTTTTTTGGTGTTGTCTTCTTTTCTGCTTGAGTCATTTTTAATACCTCATATTTACTCAGTTATAAAACAAATGGAGTCTTTGAAAAAATCAGGTAAAAACTAAAATAATATAAACTCCAATTATTAAAAATATAAGCGTCAGAAATGCTTTGAATGAGTGACTGCTTATGTTTGATGTCACCCATGAAAAACATTGTAACACGAAAAAAGAAGAAAGCAACCCAGCAACTCAAATGGACACTCAGTATATTATAAAAATATATGAAAACCTTATATCCTGATATTGAACCTTATGCCACTCATCAGATTGCCGTTAAAAAACCGCATGTCTTGATGGTGGAAGAGTGTGGCAACCCTGATGGTATTCCAGTCGTTTTTTTACATGGTGGACCAGGGTCACATTGTAAACCGTACCACCGTTGTTTTTTTAATCCCAATTTTTATCGGGTGATATTGTTTGATCAACGTGGGGCGGGACGTTCTACGCCAAATGGCTGTTTGCAAGATAATACGACTTGGGATTTGTTGGCTGATATGGAAGTCATTAGAAAACAGTTAAATATTAAAAGCTGGGTTATTTTTGGTGGTTCCTGGGGTTCCACTTTGGGGCTATTATATGCCCAACAGCACCCTGAATCGGTGTTAGCTCTGATTTTACGAGGGATTTTTTTAGCAAGGGAATGTGATCTCGGTTGGTTTTATCAAGAAGGGGGCGTAAAACGCTTGTTTCCTCAACAATGGGAATTTTTTGCACAGGGCTTATCAGAACAAGAACGGGAAAATCCATTGGCAGCTTATTATGAACAGTTGACCGGTAATGATACTCATCAGGCCCTTATGGCTGCCCTAGCCTGGTCAAATTGGGCTGGTTGTATTGTTAGCCATGGACAATTTGCTGCCCTGACAGAACCATCAAAAGATATTCTCAACGAAGCCCGTATTGAATGTCAATATATGTATAATCGTTGTTTTATTGAAGAAAATCAATTATTACGGGATATCGACAAAGTGGCTAATCTCCAGGCGGTTCTTATTCATGGACAGCGTGATTTAGTTTGTCCTGCAGACAGTTCTTATCTCCTGGTACAAAATTGGCATGCGGCTCAATTAAAGATGATAGCGACCGGCGGGCATTTAGCCAGTGATGTACCAGAAATGCTTTCAGCTTTGGTAGAAGCAACTGATGGAATAGCAAAAATGCTGCCTGTCAGGTCTTGAAGACCTGACAGGTTTTTGGAAGTTATTTAAAAATCTCTATAAATGGACCTGATACCCATGCTAAAAGAAAAAAGGCTAAATGCAATACAAGATCAGCATATTCAACTCGCTCATGGTAATGGTGGGCGTTTGATGCGCGAGCTGATTGATAATTTGTTTGCTTATCACCTTGATAATCCATTATTAGATACCAATGTCGATGCTGCTTTGATGCCTATAGATGGCAAGCGACAGGATGTGATGGTGACTACGGATGGGTTTACGGTAAAGCCACTAGAATTTCCTGGCGGTAATATTGGTAGTTTAGCCGTACATGGTACGATTAATGATCTTTCTGTGAGCGGTGCCCTACCTAAATATTTAACCCTCAATGCCTTTATTGAGGAAGGTATGGAAATCGCACAGCTTGATCGGATTATAGCCAGTCTAGCGATGGCTGCAAAGACCGCCAATGTTTCTATCATAGCAGGTGATACTAAGGTATTAGCCAGGGGTGAAGGCGGTGGATTGTATTTAGCAACGACCGGGGTAGGGGTGCGCGAGAAAAACATTCAACTGGGTATGAATTATATTTGTCCATCAGATGTGATATTAGTCAGTGGTCCTATCGGCGATCATGGTACCGCCGTGATGCTTGCGCGAGAACAATTTGGTATGCGGGGAAATTTACAATCTGATAGCACCAGTGTATTACCACTATCTCAAGCCCTATTAAAAATCCTAGGGCTAAAATTTATGCGTGATCCTACCCGAGGCGGTCTCGTTTCCGTGCTGCACGAAATAATTTTGGCGACCGGCTTGGGTATTAGATTATTTGAACCACAGATTCCTATCCAGGCTCCGGTCCGTTCTGTTTGTGAAATGCTCGGTTATGATCCTTACTATTTGGCTTGTGAGGGCAGGATTGTTGCTGTCGTTTCAGAAGAACAAGCTGAGGAGGCATTGACTGCATTACGTGCAGTGCCTTCTGGAGAACAGGCGGCTATAATTGGAATTTTACAAGCAGAACAGCCCCATTTAGTTTTAGAAACGGAATTGGGTGGAGAACGTTTTTTGGAAGACTTGGAAGATGAGCCATTGCCGAGAATTTGTTAATTGTAATTTATTCAATGACTTACATAGGTTTATAAATATTTTTAATATTAGCCCTTGACAAAATAGGCTTAAATATAGTATAATCGCCCTGAACATTTTATATCCAACTGGGATAATGGTCATGTTTAGACTTTACCTAATGTTTTATCCCACAATTAATTGAGGACATAATTATGGAAACTGAAGTAGCATTGACTACCGTTCCCGCCGCAAGCACTAGTACCGTTGGGGGATTTCTATTAGCTCACCCAGTAGGTGTAGCCGTTGTTGGGGGAGTATTGGTAGCTGCAACTACCTATTGGTTAATGAATAAATTCTTGAAGAAGAAAGAAGAACCTACAGCTGCTTAAGGCGATACCATCAACCCCGTTATTTTAATAGCGGGGTTTTTTTAATGGGAAATCAAAAATCCAAATATACAGCATCCTTCAAAAATGTTAGAGCAACTATAAAGGATTGCCCCTTATGTGAAACGACTATTTACTATTCACCATTAGCATAGGTAATATTCATGAGCAAAACTAATCTGATCGTTATTATATTATCTTTTATCATTTCAGCTAGTGCGGTATTGGGTTACACCATTTATCGCATTAAGGCTGTGAGTAATGAAGATATTGCTGAATATAAAGAAGAAGAAAATAAGGATGCTGAACAAAATTTGAAAAGCTATATAGATATAGCTTATTTAACGATAGAATTTTACCATCAAAAATATTTAGAAAATCCTGATGGAACTAGCATTAATACTGATTTAGAAAATATTAAAGAAGTTATAAGGACAATGAGATATGAAACGAAATATAATAAAATTAAAACGGACAAATCTAATGATGATGATGAAACGAAATATAATAAAAATGGATATTTTTGGATCATAGATATTTCTGATGAATCTTCTCCAAAATATATTATGCACCCTCATAAACCAGAACGTGAAAATGAGTCTTTGACGGGGGATTTTAGCAACTTGAAGACGCGGGTTGATTCTTTTATTGACAAATGTAAAAATGAAAAAGACAAAGCTGGCTATGTTGAATATACTGGAGAAAAACCGATGGATGGTGAGGGTTACGGTGGTGATAAAAAAGCGGATAAAAAAACTTATGTGAAACTTTATGAGCCATTGAACTGGATAATCGGTACAGGTTTTTATATAGATAGTATAGAAAAAGCGATTAAAGAAAAGGAAAAAATTCTTAATCAGCGGATTCACACTTTAATCAAGAACATTTCAATAGCTACCCTATCTATTGTTTTATTGATTGGCACACTCAGTTATCTCATAAACCATCATTATTTTATTAAAAAGAAAACTGTCGTGCTTGATGAAGCAGTGCGTGAAAAAACACCCACTTTAAAAAAATCCAATCAAGAGGTTAAAAAAGTTTCTAACGAAGCACTCAGTCATATTCTCAAAAGCCATGTTAGTATTTCAATGGGTGTTGCTTTAATTCCTATTCCTATCGTTGATTTTATCAGTGTCACCGCGATTCAAGTGAGTATGCTTAGCGAAATCGCTGAAAAGTTTGGGGTACCTTTTTCTAAAGAAAAAGTCACAAGCCTGTTATTTTCTTTAGTGGGCGGTGCGGTCCCAGTAGCGGCTAGTACGCAGGTTGCTAGTATGATAAAAATTATTCCTGTCATTGGACAGGTGTCTGGTTTAATAACAATGCCTATTATGTCAGGGGCTTCAACCTATGCGGTTGGCAAATTGTTTATCCTACATTTCGCTGCTGGGGGTACTTTTTCAAATTTTGATCCCCAAAATGCTAAAGAAGATTATGCTAAAATATCAAAAGAAGGGATGGAGTTTGCGGATACCTTAAGGAGCAACAGCGACAATAGTGCTGAGTTCCAGAAAAGTCAAAAACGGCTGTATATTAGGGAATGCTGAAAATTCAATAAATAGTATTTCTAATCCACTGGAAATGTCGGAAAAAATCCGGTTTGTCAAAAAATTTTTTGGGAATTGCCTTAAGAATTTATTTTTTTATAAGAAATCACCTGAGTTTAATGTTGGGAACCATAGTTATGCAAGCGATTAATTTTTTACCGTTAAATATGATATTTACTTTTCCACCTCTTATACAAATTGTTTATTTCTCATTTTGTTTTTTAGTTGGATTGTTTGGTCGAAAAAAGAAAATGGGGTTTTGGGGTTATTTCTTTTTTTCCACTATATTTTCTCCCATTTTGGGAACATTAGTATTGATCATCACATAATGGTGAATGACTCATTTATTATTGGTTTGCGGGAAATAGCAACAATGTCAATATATGTCAATAAAATGGTTATCTTGGTATTTGATAATTGCTTACTTTCCACTTTGCAGGTTTTATCAATTTTCCAATTTATGTAGGTTGTCATGAAAAAGGTATTTGACAAATTAAAGCAGTGGTTAGATAAACTAACTATTCCATTTCAAGCATTAATACTGATTTTATTACTCATATTTGTATATTATTTCCCTGGTATAGTTGTAATCATTAAACCAGGTGAGGCAGCTGTTTTTTGGAGCCTGATCAGTGGTACTGAAACAGATAAAGTCTATCCTGAAGGTATACGTGTCATTTTTCCTTGGGATGAAATGTATATTTACAACGTGAGGGTCCAGGCAAAAGAATATGAACTTGATGTTTTAACGAAGGCTGGTTTAAATGTCCATTTAGATTTGTCTATCCGTTTTAAACCAGAATACGAATATCTAGCTTTATTACATCAATCAGTTGGACCCAATTATATGGATGTGGTTATTATTCCAGAAGTCACTAGCGTTTTGCGTGAAACGATTGGTCAGATGGACTCTGAGCAAATTTATACCACTGGGCGGGATGTGATTACTATTGCGATTAATGAAGCCATAGAACAAGTTGCACAGGATTTTATCCAAGTTGATGATGTAATCATTAAACAAATTGATTTGCCCCCTACTGTAACAAGTTCAATTGAATATAAGATCGAACAAAAACATCTGGTTGAAGCTCATGAATATCTTGTTGCAAAAGAAAAAGTTGAAGCTGAAAGAAGAGCAATTGAAGCCGAAGCGACACGTATTTATTTAGAAACGATTGCCAAAGCAGTACCTGAGGGGGAAATATTAGTATGGAGAGGCATTCAAGCGACAGAATTATTGGCTCAATCCGATAATACTAAAATTGTACTGATTGGCGGAGGGCATGAAGGACTACCATTAATATTAAATGCAGAAAGCCCGCCATCTGTTTCGCCTCCCCAAAATCAGTCTGATAATGAGTCACTTGACTCAAAAGAGGATGCGGTGTCAGAACAAGTTCTTGGAAATACGATTAACCAGGACACAGAGAATATGACTGTACCACCTTTCCAGCAAACTGATAACTAATGAAAAAAATACTGACTGTCATATTGAGTTTGTTCATCATTTCTAGCTGTTATTTCCCAAATAATAAAGAAGAAAGAGAAGATGCGGCAAGATTAGCTGATGAAAAACAGAAGGATATTGTCATTGCCCTGGTAAGAACTAAAGCTGACGACAATTTATTTTTAGAAGGTGCTAAATTAGCTATAAAAGAAATAAACGACCTAGGTGGTGTGCTAACAGATCGAAAGATTATTCCGCTTATTCATGATGACGTAGGTAAAGCTGATGTCGGTCAAAAAATAGCAAGAGAAATGGCCTATAATTTAGACGTGATTGCCGTCATTGGCCATCGTTTTTCCAGTGTAGCCATCCCAGTGTCGATTACTTATGAAAAAAATGGTATTGTATTCATTTCAACCGGTTCAACTACTCCGACGTTAACGGCACATAAAAGTCAATATATTTTTAGGAATATTCCTAGCGATAAGATTATTGGTAAAGCTCTCGCAAAATTTACCAAACGTGAAGGTTTCAAAAACATCGCTGTTTTTTTTGAAAGGGGAGCATACGGTAAACGTTTATCAGGATTTTTTAGAGAAGAAGTCGTTAAAAAAAAGGAAGATAAAGTGGTCAAAGCGGTCAATGACGAAAATAAGGAAACGAACGACAAAGGAGTCAACATTGTTGCCACCCGCTCCTATTTTAAGAATGAAGATGAAAATAAAAAAAGTGATTTCAGACCTTTGCTGAATGACATGCAAGAACTGAATCCGGATGCCATTTTTTTAGCGGCTTCTGTGTCCACTGCTACTGAATTCATTAAACAAACACGTAGTATGGGGGTTTATGCACCCTTTATAGGTGGGGATTCATTAGAGAATCATGATTTGTGGAAAAAATGCGAATTAGATGCTGCAGGGACTTATGTAGCTAGTGTGTTTGATCCGGATTACGATAAGGTATTTGTTGAAAGATTTAAAAAATTTGTTAAAAACGACCTTGATAAAAGCTTTAATCCTGAATATGATTATGAAAAACATAATTATGAGCCAGATGCTAAAGCAGCACAAGGATATGATGCGGTAAAACTTCTCGCATGGGCAATTGAAAATGCTGAAAGCACAGTGCCTCTAGAAATAGCCACCACCTTAAGATATATGAACAAATGGGACGGGGTTGTAGGACCTTACCAAATGACATCCACTGGAGACATTGCCGGTCGTCCCATTCATATTAAAAAATTATCTGATGGTAAATTTAAAGTAGTTGAAACTCTAAAAGCAGAACTTTTGGATGAATAAAATTAATTTCACAGGACGAACACGAGGGCAAACACCGAGCACGAACACACAGGTTCGCACCGAAAACCCCTGAATATGTGGAGATTGGTAGGGGCAGACCTGCGTGTCTGCCCTCGTGTTTGTCCTTTTTTATACTTGAATAGTTACCTTAGGTATTGCAATTTTGCCAGACGTTCTTGAGCAGGTAACTTACCTAATTTTTCAACCGCATGATAAAACGCCGATAAATCCCCATCCAATTGTTCAAATAAAGCTCTAAAAGCGGGCACTAAGTCTTGATAGGTGACAATGGATAATAGTTTAGCATTATTCAAATCTTTTGCAAACCAAGCATCATATCCATTATAACCGTTCCAGCGAGTTTTTAAGTGTTGATATTTTATTCTCAAATTATCAAAAGCCGCTTTTTTTGCCACCCGCATTTTTTCTATGGATCCGTTTTGTTGATAAATATTTTGTAAATGGTTACGAGTTGATAAGACTAAATTAATAAACTCAATTTGACGCTGTCGCCCTTGCTGATATTCAAGCCTATCGTCAGGGCTACCATACTGCGCCAACCATAGCTCAACTCCTATATATTCGATGGTCATCGCAAAGGCTTCATTAAATGCGGTATCATTTGAAATATATAACTTTTGATGAGCCAGTTCATGAAATATTAATCCTGCAATTCGGTATGAGGTCCATGCTAACATGGTATTGAATACAGGATCATTAAACCAACCTAAAGTAGAATAAGCTGGTATCCCAGCGACATAAACATCATATCCTTGGAGACGTAATTCTTTAGCCAATGTGGTAGCGGCTGTTTCAGAAAAATAGCCTCGATAACTGACGCATCCTACAATAAAAAAACACCATTTTTTTGGAACAAAAGAAAAAGGGGGAGTGGCGAATACACTCCACACAACAAAAGGGCGTTCTAAATCAGCATAGTAGGTATAACTGGGATTATCAGGTAAATATAATATCTTACTAGCAAATGCACGGATTTTTAAAATATCCGTTAACTGTTGTTTAAGTGGTGTTGGTGTGGTGTCGGTAGTCAGCACACGCTTAATTGGCTGTGAACGGCTAAAAATCTCCCATTGCCCATCCATCGCTTGACTATAATAAGCTATATCACTACAAGCACTGGAAAGACTCAGAAATAAAATTAAGAAGCTGTATTTTAACATTGTTATTTATTAAGGTGTTGTGGTTATCAAATATGCCTGGCATTCTATAGCGTACCAAATAACGTACCATAATAATTGATAAACCTGGCAGGTTTGATGAGTATTGATTTTAATAAAAATCAGTCTTTTTGAAAATGGCTAAAATTTTAAATTAGCAAAGGTATTGGTATAAAAAAGTAAATAAAATGTTCACCTTTATCTAAAAATACATATTATCAATTGGTCATTATGTTAGAATAATAAATGATTCTCGATGTTCAAGTTTTTTACCAAAGATAATAACGACAAGGATTGTATATAAGAAGGGATTAGAAACCTCTAAATATCTGGGTTAAATCCTTGTCAAAATCAAGTTTGGACGCTGCGATTGACCTGCCATGTTTTGTTTTAACCTGGCAGGTCTGGTTTTAAAGTTGACTAAATTATTTGATGCACGTTCCTAAGTCATTACGATCTGATGTTGATAATATACTTACAGTTAAAGGAGGTTCTATAATGTTTATCTTTTCCATTTTTCGGAAAAAAATAACTCATTTGAAGAAAACATGGCTATTACTGATTGCTGGTTTCTGTTTGTCATGCTTGAGTCCCATTGCATCAAGTCAGACAATTTGGAAGGGTGAAAGTGGTGGCTTACTTATTCACTGGACCAAAGAAGACATAACGGCTACCAAGGGTGGCAAGATTGTTTTTTCAGCCGAGGATGCCTTAGCACGGAAAGACTTTGAAAGGGAATTTTTTTTAGATTCTTTTTCTGGTGGACCTGTGTGCGAATATAACCGTACTTTCACCCTTTTATCTGTGGTGGGTACTATTGCCAGTATGAAGGATACTTTTGAGCAGCATTGTCAAGCCATGACTCATGGCTATTCCAAAATCACGACAATTAACCTCGCTAATCCTGATCAGCTTGTTTCCTTAACGGATTATTTTAATGAGTCGGTGATTCTCAAAGCGTTGCTTGCTGATTCGCTCATTCAAAAAGCACTGGCTGAGATAGACACGCCTCCTACCACGCTTGAAGCACTTTATCAGGTTTTTGGGCAAACGCCGGATATTGTCGCACGTTCGGAAAATGGGATAGATTGTCAATTTCAATTGCATGGAGATTTGTTGACACAGTTTGCATTTCACCATATTGACAAGGATCGAGTCGCTGTTCGTATAGCACTGGAGCCGGCAACGCAGGTTTGTCGTGATGAACAGGCTCAAATTGGCATTTATCTACCAATCCCTAAAAAACTCAATTTGGTCCTTAAAAAGGCTCAAAAGGCTCAAGCGGGTTTTTTGATGGGCAAAATGCCTAAAAAGCAAGAAACCGCTTTCTATTTTTCGACAGACACTTATACGTCTTATCAGGTGGCAGGTACAAGGGTGACAACCGTTTCAAAAGCGCGTTTGCGTTCTAGCCCGCAGTTGACGACAGACTCCATGATTATAGAAATCCTTGAAAAAGGTACTGTTCTCAAAATGTTAGCGCGTACCCCTTTTCAGGAGGATAACCGTCGCTATCACCGTGATTATTGGTATTTTGTTGAATTAGAAAATGGAAAAAACGGGTGGATTTTTGGTGCACTGACTAAAAGGCTAAAAAATGCACCTCTGACAGGTCCCAGAAGAACAACAGATGATGGGGTCCGTGTGCTATCCGCGCCGCGTCTCAAAGCGAATATTTTGGAGACGTTTGATAAGGGTATTACTGTTTATACCTTTGCACGTTCTAAACGTCAGAATAAGATAGGTGATCTTTTAGATTACTGGTATCAAGTACATTTGGATCGTGACAAAACCGGCTGGATTTTTGGTGGACAACTCATGGAAACTGAAACGAGAGTTTCGATGGGTAAGGAGATTCCTGTTCGTTCAGCACCTGAACAACAAAGCGATGTTATAAAGACATTTGATTCTCAACACTCTCATATTTATATTTATGGGCGTTCTAAACATCAGGATAAGATAGGTGGGATTTTAGATTATTGGTATAAAGTAGGCGATTCAAGAGAGCGTAATCGAGGGTTAAATGTTGCTCCTGTCGGCTGGGTTTTCGGTGGACAGATTATGAAAACCGGTACTCAAATTACGATGGTTTCAAGGGCTAGTATGCGTTCTGCGCCTAGTCTTAGGGCGAAACGGATCGGTCGGCTTAAAAAAGGTGTTGTTGTCAATACTATAGCGCGTTCCACACATCAGGATAAAATCGCCCGAAACTTAGATTATTGGTATCAAGTCAAATCGGCTTCTGGCAAAGTTGGCTGGGTTTTTGGTAGTTTGCTTATGCCTATCGGTTTTTCAAAAGTTCCATCGTATAGCACTTCAGAGGTAGCAATTGTTCAAGAAACTGATGAATTTGCATCAATGCAAAAATGGCCCGATAAACAACTAAATTGTAGTGGAACAGAGCCGTTTTGGGACATAACTATTTCAGAAAAAGGCGTTCGATATGGAGACGTGGAAAAACAAGTCATTTATTTTCCAGCGGTTTCTTTGAATGTTTCTTCTAACGAGCCAGAAGTATGGTCTATCAAAGCGGAAAATAAAGCTAACGAGAAATCGGTGGTGTTTTTTTTGCAAAAGGACAAATGTAATGATGGTATGTCGGATAATGAGTATAAGTATCACATTTTTGTTAGATTCCACAATGATAGGGTCCTTTCTGGCTGTTGTAATTAACCTGATTAGTTAAGGGCATTCGCGGTGATCTGCCTCTACAAAATCCCGCATATTCAGGGGCTGTAGGGGCGAACCTAAGTGTCCTTAACTAAATAGCATTGCACTGACAGAGGGATTGGTGCTGCACGACTACCTCTTCTTTAAAGAAATTTTAAAACGAGCAACTCCACTCATACCCGCCAATAAATGCTTATCCTTATCCACAATTGCTGCGATAATGGAAAGTGTTTGACTCACCGGGTCAACTTTTGCCCCCATACGAGTCACTTTAGCGCGGTAAGTGCGCCCCGTTTCGTCGATACCTACTTTGAATTGTGTTCCTATGCGGACTGATAACAACCACGTCGAAGGAATATGAAGACGTATTTCTAATTGACTATCATCCAATATATCCATTAAGGGCTCCCCCGGGGGAACAGTTGCATAAGGCGCAACATGCAGTTTAACGACACGCCCATTAAAGGGTGCCTTTACCTTACAAAGGCTCACTGGTACTTTACTCAATTCAACATCAGCCTCCGCCTTAGCCACTTCCGCCTCAGAAACCGCTACTTCTAATTGGCTTATAGCTTGAAAGCCTTGTAGTTGTAAATTAGCCGCAAACGTTTTTTTAGCGGCTTGTAACTGAGCTTTCGCCTTATTCAACTGGGCTTGATATAGGCGACAATCAAACTCAATCAAAGTTTGATTACGCTTAAAACGATCACCGTCTTTGACACTAATACGTTCAATACGCGCACTTTGTTGGCTAGATAAAGTGGTTTCAGTACGCGCCACTAGCAATCCTCGGGTTATGGAAGAACTTCTTTCCTGTGCTTCAACCCATGAACTCAACAAAAAAACAATAACAAATATCGAATAAAATGCTTTCACTGGGATAATAAATACACGATTAATCATAAGGAACATAATTTTTAGGAGCGTAGTAATTAAAATAATAAGTGACACTTGATGTTAGAAATACTATTTTTGGCAAAAACATTACTCCATTCATCATTTTTTTCAAGAAGTTTTTGTTATTATATAATCTTTTTAACTTGATCACAATATTAATCAGTTGTTCAGATAAATAATTTTACAAAGGACAGACACGCAAGTCTGCCCCTATGTTTACATTTTTTTGTAGGGGCTACCCTTTAGTGTTCGCCCTGTTAAATATCACTTAGGAATAAAAATTTAATAAGATCAAAAATTAAACCTGTCAGGTTTGGGTTGAAAAATTGGCAAGTTATTAAAGTTTTATTCCTTAACAGTCTATCTATATTGAAAGGATAAATTTAAAATTATGAATGGTTTACTCATCACTGGATTACTAGCCGTACTTGGTACAGTTATTGGGAGCGTTATTAAGGCTCGCCAAGAGACTAAGTCAGCGGATAAAAAATTTCAGTCGGATTTAATCCTACGTGCCTTAGAATCCAATAACACCGAGGCAAGGATTGACTCACTTCAGTTTTTAATCAATACGAATTTAATATCCGATCAGGAAATCAGGGAAGGCATTGCTCAGGTTATTCCAAAACCTCATGAATGGAATTTGAAGATTCCACAGTTTACGCAGGTTGGTTTTATACAACCTGTTAACCCTGTTAACCCTGTTAACCCTGTTGTTCCCACTGATGACCATTTCGCTTTGGTGGCATTAAAGGTGCGGTCTGGCAGTATTATTGATGCCATTACTCCCGTTTTTGCTGAAGTGACTCCTGATCTAAAACTTATAAACCGAAAAGATGGGCAGCAAGTCGGGGGCAAAGGCGGTACGGAAAAACTTCTTGAACAAAAAGAAAGATACATCATAACTGGAATTGATGTTGTTCGGGGATCTTATTTTGATTTTGATCGAGACGAAGTCGTTCATATCCAAGTGTTCTGGCATAAATTAACGCCACAGGGGATTGATCCAACGGCGAAAATTGCCTCCGAAAAATTAGGAGCGGGCAACCATGTAAAATCTCTTAAACCCCTAGAAAAATTGCGGGTAAAATCGGGATATTACATCTCCGACTTAACACTATCTTATTCACATCGCACCGGTGGCGAAAACTATATTAACAATATTGTTATTAAACAGAGCAAGTTACCCATAGTGCTGCCCAACCAAAAGTGAGATAAGCTTGTCTGAATCAGAAACTTCGTTCCGATGTAACGAAGTAAAGTTTTGATTCAGACAGGCTTATTGATTAAGTTTCTTCACCTTTTTTTGTCAATCTCTTTTATTAAGGTAGGTAGGTCCTCTATTAATGTAGGATTATCAGCCGGATCCATATACTTTTCAGTTTCGTCTGAAGTCATGATTTCATGTATTGTGAGATTTTCCGGTAACAGATCCAAGCCTATACTATGATAAACCTGTGCAAATGCAGCACGTACTTCTGCATAAGAATTTTCTCTAACCATCCGTGCCATCAGGGTTTGAGTACGCATAAAAATAACATCCAATTGACTACGAACTCTTGCTTTTTGTGCCTTTTCCGTCAACTCGTTCAGCTTTCGATTGACAGAATATAATTCCTCTGCTAGTTTAAAATCTTCCACGCTTAATAAAAAACGTTTATGAGATAGCCAAGTTTGGGTAAGTACCGCCATTGTCAATGCCATACGCCGATGGTTAGACAGTACAACATGAGACTCAGCCTCCCTTTTAGCGGCGGGTCCACCTGTAAACACATTTAATAAATTCCAAGTCACACGTAAACCTGCATGTAACCAATCTTTATTGTAGAGGAACTTATTGCTGTTTGTTTCAGCACCAAAAGAAATTTCCAGCCCAGGAAACATTCGCAAAAAGGCTTTTTTAACTTCTAATTTGTTAATACGTTGGGTGTAATCTTCCGATAGCAGTTCCGGCTGCTGTATCAAAGTCAGCCTTTCCAATTCTTTTAAAGACACCGCAAGTTCGGGAAGCTTATCATCATCATCAGGAATAGCTATTTTATAACGTGTTCCGGGCGGTAAATTAATCAACGCTGCCAATTGTTCTTTAGCTAATATTAAACCTTCTTGTAAATTGAGGAGTTGTCGCACAGTTCCTAGTAAACGCTTTTGATAATTCAGCGCGATTTCAGGATTTTGTAATCTCTGCTTTTCTAAAATACGAGAGTTTTCTCGTGCCAATTGCGCTTCTTTCAATAAGCTATTGACTGACTCCAACAATTTTTGGGCTGCAACTGCTCGCCAAAAAGCGTCATGCACATCTCGAATAACGTTCTGACTCACCCGACGTAGCCGCTCTCTTGCAATCATCACATCATTGGCTTTCTGTTTGGCAGAAATATGGCTGATACCAAAATCCAATACATTCCACACTAGATTAAGGGCTACCGTGTGATACTGACGTTCTTGCGAAGTAGAAGCTTCAAGGCTTTCTCGCCCAGTCAACAATGATTGGCTACTTCCCCCACTGTAATTTGAACGCGAATTATAACCTGCATCCAAAGCCAGCATCGGCAACATATTATAATTAGTTAGCTCATGAATACGTTGTGAAACGGCAATTTCCATGAGTTTCACACGACGGTCCAAATTATATTTTAAGACGCGTGCTATCGCCTCTTGTAAAGTAATGGGTTTAATGACAGGCTCTTGGGCTTCAAACATATTAACTAAATCTTGCTCAATACGTTCCTGAATTTCTTCATCTGTCAATTGGGCAACTTTAACGGTAGTACACCCTCCTACAAAGAAACCTAACAACAAACCCATAATAATTAGTTTGACTTTCATTATTTTATTTTTTGCCTTCTATTTGAGTTTTAGACCTGACAGGTTTTTAAAACCTGTCAGGTCTGTCGTTTTTACGCTGCGGCTTCTATTTCCTTATGCGCCCCTGGCAAACAGGCTAATTGAGCTAACAGCCTATCACGCTCTATTTCAAATAGATCGGCTTGTGCTAACTCCTCACCAAAGGTGATAGTCGATTCAAATTGATCCGCTTGTGCCAATTCCTCACCAAGAGTGATAGCTGGACACTCTTCATCACATTCTAGTTCATCTTGCTCAAGTTCATCTTGATTATGCCAATTTAACCAGTATTGGTCAATCGTTGTAACCGAATGGAAACTAAAGTACCCCGTCTCTCCACCATTGGCGTACCAATGTTCTAATTGCGCGTGGATGCTATTAATCCTTTGTTTAAGTGGATTAAACACATTATAATGGATAATATCACCCAGTTGACCATTATTATAATCTCGGTAAACCCTATACATTTCATCCCTAACGGCAGGATCAATGTATTGATTAGCAGGCATGTCACTCTCATTACCAAATCCTAACACCCGAATCAGTCGAGAATCAATTGCAACATCCCTATACCCCAAATGCAATGTCTGAGCATAATAGAGTCCTGTTTGTCCAAAACCAAACCTCAGTTCACCATCCAATTGCCCAAAAGCCTCCACTGGAACAAGTGGTTCAAAATGTACTACCGGTTGTGGTACTGGTTGTGGTATAACTGGCTGCGGTATGATTGGCTGTGGTACGACTACAGGCTGTGAATTCACCACAATGGTCACTGTCGTAATATCTCTACCACCATTTCCGTCACTGATTTGATAAGTAAAGGTGTCTATTCCTGTAAATCCAGTCTCAGGTGTGTAGAAAAAATTACCTTCATCTGTCATGCTCACCAAGCCATGCTCTGGGTGAGTGATTAATGTGCTTGTTAAAAAGCCGCCATATGGATCCGCATCATTAACCAAAACACCATCAGAAGTCGTTATGATTAACGTACTACCCTGAGTGACAGAATAATGGTCATCGTCAGCAATTGGCCTCTGATTAATATTGTTATCCAGGAAATTATGACCGGTGCTACTATCGCCTTCAATTAAGCTTACCGCAATCAGGTCATCATTAAGACCATCGCTATCGGCAGTACTGCTATGTAATGGATTATTTTCCTTGATGACATAATGACCCATTGATAGTCCATCGAAAGAGTAATAACCATTGACATCTGTTATCGTACTGAACAACAAAGTACCATCCGATGGATCACCGTCACCATTTGGATCGCTCCACAATTCAATGAGCACACCGCTGATACTGTTATCGTTATCACTCAAATCCCCATCAGCATCACTATCCAAGCGCACCTGACCCGAAATTATACCTGTGGGAGTCGTATCTAGGAAATCATTACCTGTACTCGCTTCACCACCGGTCAATGTCACCGCAATGCGGTCATCATTGAAATCGATGCTATCAGCAATGCTGTTATAACCCGCAGGATTAGTTTCAACTATGACATAATTACCTGGCTCAATCCCACTAAAAGCATAATGTCCATTTTCATCAGTAGTGGTAGTTGCAACCGGTGTCGTATCATCCGGTTGACCATCCCCATCAGCATCATGGTACAAAGCAACAGATACACCCTCAATACCGTTATCATCATCACTCAAATCACCATCAGCATCACTATCAAAACGCACTTGACCGGCAATCGTATCTAATGGAACCGTATCTAAGAAATTGTTATTGGTACTCGTTTCACCACCGGTCAATGACACCGCAATGTGGTCATCATTACTGCCCTGAGTATCTTTAGTGCTGTCATAACCGTTGGGATTAGTTTCCACTATGACATAATTACCTGGCTCAACTTCATCAAATAGGTAATTTCCATTGGCATCTGTTGTGGTTATCGCAACTGGCGTATTACTGTCAGGCTTGCCATCACCATCAGCATCACTATAAAGGGCAATAGATACCCCATTGATACCACTATCATCATCACCAAAATCGCCATCACCATCACTATCCAAACGCACTTGACCGGCAATCGTATCTAATGGAACCGTATCTAAGAAATCATTTCCTGTAATGGTTTCGCCACTTTCTAATGAGACTGCAATTTGGTCATCATTAGTGCCCTGAGTATCTTTAGTGCTGTCATAACCGTTGGGATTCGTTTCCACTATGACATAGTTACCTGGCTCAACTTCATCAAATAGGTAATTTCCATTGGCATCTGTCGTGGTTATTGCCACAGGCGTATTACTGTCAGGCTTGCCATCCCCATCAGCATCACTATAAAGAGCAATAGCCACACCTGTGATACCACTATCGTTATCACTCAAATCGCCATCGGCATCACTATCCAAGCGCACTTGACCAGAAACCGTACCTGTGGGAGTCGTATCTAGGAAATCATTTCCCGTACTCGCTTTACCACTCGTTAACGACACTGCAATGTGGTCATCATTTTTGCCCTGAGTATCTTTAGTGCTGTCATAACCGTTGGGGTTAGTTTCCACTATGACATAATTACCTGGCTCAACTTCATCAAATAGGTAATTTCCATTGGCATCTGTCGTGGTGATCGCAACTGGCGTATTACTGTCAGGCTTGCCATCACCATCAGCATCACTATAAAGAGCAATAGATACCCCATTGATACCACTATCATCATCACTCAAATCACCATCAGCATCACTATCAAAACGCACTTGACCAGAAATCGTACCTATGGGAGTCGTATCTAGGAAATCATTAGCATTACTGGTTTCACCACTTTTTAATGACACCGCAATTTGATCATCATTTCCGTTTTGACTATCCGCAGTGCTGTCATAACCTGCCGGATTCGTTTCTACTATGACATAGTTACCGGCGGAAATCCCATCAAAGGAGTAATTTCCATTTTCATCGGTCGTAGTTATCGCCACTGGCGTATTACTGTCAGGCTTGCCATCACCATCAGCATCACTATAAAGAGCAATAGCCACACCTGTGATACCACTATCGTTATCACCCAAATCGCCATCGGCATCACTATCCATGCGCACTTGACCAGAAACCGTACCTGTGGGAGTCGTATCTAGGAAATCATTACCTGTACTTGTTTTACCACTTGTCAACGACACTGCAATGTGGTCATCATTTCCACCGATGCTATCTGCCGTGCTGTTATAACCCGTCGGATTTGTTTCAACGATGACATAATTACCTGGCTCAACCCCACTAAAGGCATAATGTCCATTTTCATCAGTAGTGGTAGTTGCAACCGGTGTCGTGTCATCAGGTTGTCCATCCCCGTTAGCATCACGGTACAGGGCAACAGATACACCCTCAATACCACTATCGTTATCACCCAAATCGCCATCAGCATCACTATCCAAACGCACCTGACCAGAAACCGTACCTGTGGGAGTCGTATCTAAGAAATCATTACCCGTACTCGCTTTACCACTTGTCAACGACACCGCAATGTGATCATCAT